>Ga0123356_10005656_pt1 | contig 12701 bp, 10 predicted proteins | sample TergutEmb28metaG_2_FD_92546 | JGI IMG/M metagenome (GOLD analysis project Ga0123356, IMG submission 92546) | Embiratermes neotenicus P3 segment gut microbial communities from Petit-Saut dam, French Guiana - Emb289 P3 | ecosystem: Host-associated > Arthropoda: Insects > Digestive system > Gut ... | reverse complement strand
TCCGGCCAGCCGTGAGTGGCGAAGGGCGAGACCTCGCTGGACAACAGGACCCGACCATTGCGCGCCAGTTCGTAGACGGGAAGGAAAGCGGTCGCCGGGAGCACTTGCTCGATGCACCCGACCTCCTGAAACATGCGCAGCACATCATCATGAACGATTCCGACGCGAGCGAGGTTGTAGAGGCTGCGATGACGCTCCACGACCGCAACGCGGTGTCCGGCCCGACCAGCAGGATGGCAGCCATCATGCCTGTCGGCCCGTAGCCGATGATCGCGACGTCATACATCGGCGGGTCCATCGCCGGCGCTCATGCTGGCCGCGCCCCGAACGAGGTCGGCCAGGCGGCCAGGATCCGCCGGCACCCTGGCGCCCCGCCACGCGACGTGGCCGTCCGGCCGCACCAGGACCAAAGGCTGCCCATAGAGGGCGGCAATCTCCGGCTCCTTCCGTCGCACTTCCGTGAGCGGCACCCCACGCGCCCTGGCGGCGCCGGCGAGCGCATCGGCTGCGGGCGAATGCTCGCCCAGTCTAAGGAGGGTGAACCCGCGGCCAAACAAATCGAGTGTCGACCGTCCGTCCCTCAGCCAAGCGTGGGGAGCCCGTGCTCCCGGCCGCGCCGTTTGGTCGTAATGGCAGCGGTCCGCGGGCTCCGCAGGCGGTGGGGTGCCGTCCGGCGCGATGATGGGAGATCCGTCGTAGCGATAGCCGAGATGAGTGGCGTCGGGCTCGTCCCAGGCGGCGCGGTTGGCGTCGGCAAGGTGGGTGCCCAACCGACCGCGCAGCCGCGCCGCCTCCTGTGTGTCGTCCTCGATCGCGGCATGCTTCGTGGCATCGATCGCCCGGCGCGCATTGGCTATGGCCTCGTCGCACTGCTGGATGCCGGCCGGACGGCGCTCTGCTTCATAACTCTCGAGCAAGCGCGGCCCGCCCCAGCCCGTCAATACGGCAGCGAGCTTCCATCCGAGGTCGACCGCGTCGCCGATACCGGTATTCATGCCGAGGCCCCCGTTAGGCGGCATGACGTGAACCGCGTCTCCGGCCATGAAGACAAGCCCCTTGCGGTAGCGATCCGCGACCATGCGGCGCCGGGTCCAGCGGGTAACCGTGAGGATCTCGAAATCGAAATCGCGGCCCATCGCGCGACGAACCATCTCTTCGGCGTCGACATTGGAGATGTCGAAATTCTCAGAGCCGCGGAGCATGAGCCGCCAACGGTGACGGCCATCCGCGGCTACCAGGCTCGCCCAATTGCCCTCGGGCCCGATCAGTACATATCGGCCGGCATTGCCCTTGTCGTGATAGGCGGCAAGATTGGGCGTCGAGAACATGATGTTGACGGAGTGGCCGATGAACGGAATGCCTCGCATCGCGATGCCTAGGCGCTTGCGCACCACGCTGCGGAAGCCGTCGCAGCCAACGAGATAGCTTGCGCGTAAGGTCTCGTCCCGGCCGCTCTCATGATTGCGAATCCTTGCCTCGAGCAAAGCGCCCCGGTCGGCGAAGTCCAGTAGCTGGTTGCGATATCGCAAGTCGACGGAGGGTAGCGTGCGCACCTTGTCGACAAGGATCGGGTCGAAGACGAATTGCGGGCAGTGGGCGTACTGCTCCGGGCTGACTCGTGAGGGGGGCGTATCGGCGATCGATGGCCGGGCCATGCGACCAAGCTCGTAGCCGCTAAGGCTGGTCACCCAGACGTTGTCGAAGGGAAAGTCCCTGGGGAAGTCCCAATTGCGTACGCGATCGGCGACGCCCCAGCGCCGGCAGAACTCAACCGTCCTGATGCCGGTAGCAAACATCTTGGCATCGATGATGGTGCCGTCACCCTGCTCGACGACGATTGCGCGGACACCGCGCATCCCCAGTTCGATGGCCAAGGCCAGTCCAACCGGTCCTGCGCCGACGATCAGAACCGGGACGTCGACCGATGCCGCCACGCGGACCTCCGCGAGAGGATTAGACCAACACCGCCTCCCCATAGGCCAGGGTACCTTCCTGATCGAATATTCCCCTCGTCCGAATCCAGTCCCGGGTCCGGCGGAACATGTCCTCGGTATAGGGCAGAAAGACGATCCGCTCGCCCGACGAGAACTGCCGCACGTCCACCTTGCCCCGGTAGCGGTCGGGGATCTCGTTCAGATAGAGGTGCTTGTACTTCTCGGGCGCGAAGTCGAGCTCCATTTGGGCGCGGCGAAGACCATTCATGTACCGCTCAACATCGCCCGGATCGACATGGCCGGGAAACATGAAGCCAATCATGAAAGATGTATCGACGATCTTCCGGAAGCCGAGATGCTCGAGCACCTGGTAGGTTAATCCCCAGACGCTGGTCGCCGCCACATCCCGATCGAGCCCGATATCGACGCGCGCCCAGGGAGCGCCGACAAAGCGAAGCCGGACGTCCGCTGGCGCGAGAAACGCCTCGAGCGCTTGCACGGTGGTAAAGTGGCTTCCCGAGTGATAGCCGACGGCAATCTCGTGGCCTGCCAATTGCTCCGGCCGCACGATCGGCGAATCCGGCGGAACCATGATGCCGCCCGGGGTCACGACATAGGATTTGCCCCACATCGTGCCGATGCTTTCGGACGAGGCCTGATTGACCGCCCAATGGCAGGCGCAGCTGATATCCGACTTGACGCCCTTGTTGCCGCCGCCTGCCTTATAGGACTCGAACGCCCCGGTCATGATGTCGAGGACCTTGCCGTCGCCATCGGTTGCCTTCTCGCTTGCCATGACCGGACTCTCCTGAAAGTCGTAGTCGAGGCCCTCGGCGGTAAAGTACCCGAGCTCGTGAGCGATCCATTCCTGTAGTCGGCCGTGCGGTTGAATCGTGAATTTCGACATCATCGTTCCCTCACTGTGATCTGCCGGCCTCGGCCGGTCTTCCGTCGTCCGAGCCGCAACCCTGAAAGTGCCCGATGCAGAACGGGCGACTGCCTCGCCAACGGGGAATGCACCGTCCCGCGCTCGACCTTGATCGAGATGAACCGTCAGCCGTCGGGCGGCGGTCGGGATGATGCACGCCGATTTTTATCATGGGTGTCGCCTCGCGTCGTGTCGGCCATACCTTTCCCACCTGAACCCCCGAGATGAGTGGCGGGCGAAAACCCGAGGCGAGGGCGTGCCAATCGTTCATGGTCTTCGAGGCTATCACGATGACCACGCAATTGGCATGGGCACCCCGGGACCTGGTTGTCGCAGGCGGCTTCGGCGCGCGGTGGTCCAGAAGCGGCCCGCGGCACCGGGGCGCAGCCGAATATCGTTGCGCCCCTCCAAAGTATGCGAAAGATTGCCGATAGTGCGGTTGGTTTGGGCATGTCGATAACGTTCTATTTCGATTTCATGTCGCCCTTTGCCTATCTCGGCAGCGTCGCCGTCGAACGGCTGGCGGTGCGCCATGGCGAGTCCGTCGTGTGGCACCCCTTGCTGCTCGGGGTGACGGTAATCAAGATCATGGGTTTGAAGCCGTTGCCGGAAACCCCCCTCAAAGGTCCCTATCTTCAACGCGAGTTCATCCGTCAGGCGCGATTTCTTGACATCCCGGTTCGCGCGAAGCCGCCGCAGATGACGCCGCTGCCGCCCTTGCGTGCATTCGCATGGCTCGCGGAGCGGGATGCCGGCGTGGCCAAGCGTTTCGCGCAATCGGTCTTCGAGGCCCGGTGGCTCCTTGGCGAAGATCCCTCGACGCCCGACGGGCTGGCTCGGGTCGGGCAGAGATTGAACCTCGATCCCAACGCCTTGGTTGCAGCGACCCATGACGAAGAGATCAAGCGGCGTTTGCACCGATTGGTCGACGACGCAGTGGCGCAGGGCGTTTTCGGCGTTCCGACCTTTCAGGTCGGCAAGGAACTGTTTTGGGGCACCGACCACCTGCCGCAAGTCGAGCGTTGGCTCGAGACGGGCGGTTGGTGATTCCTCCGGGCGGATCGAGATGACCAAACCGTTGACGCCCTTCGATGGCACCAACATCTGGGCCCTTCTCGCGACGCGTGCCGATGCGCGGCCTCATCATCGCGTTTTGCGCTGGCGGCCGTTTCACGGACCCGGTGGGGAATGGAGCTATGCCGAGTTCGTCCGCGATGCCGAACGGATTGCGGCCGGGCTCTGGCTTTCGGGGGTCCGGCGCGGTGACCGCGTCCTCATCCACATGAACAACTGTCCGGAGATGCTGCTGACCTGGTTTGCCTGCGCGCGCACCGGCGCAGTGGCGGTTTCAACCAACGCCAAACTGTCGTGCGACGAACTCGGCGACATCGCCGAAAGGGTGGCGCCTGTCCTCGCACTGACGCAGGCGGACCTTGCAAATTTGGTCGTGGCGGCGTGCCCCGCCAGCATCCCTCTGTTCGTGGCGCCGGGAGGGGACGTCTCGATGCCGGCGACCGGCGATCGAATTCGAAATTTCTCCGCGCTGCTCGAAGCTCACGGTGCGCCGGAGCGTCAGGTCGATCTGACCCTGGCGCCTCTCGCGATTCAGTTCACTTCCGGGACCACTTCGCGGCCAAAGGGTGCGGTCTTCACCCACGCCAATGCGCTGTGGGGTGCCCGGGTCGGGGCCGCGCACATGGGCCTGAACGAAGATGATGTCAGCCTGGTCTATCTGCCCTTGTTCCACATTGTCGGCTTGTCGTGGCTGACGCTGGCAACGCTTTGGGCCGGGGGCACGATCGTGCTGCAACCGCGCTTTTCCGCGAGCCGCTTCTGGCCGGTCTCGGTCGAATGCGGCTGCACCTTCACCGTGATGATGCGTTTTTGCGTGATGGCGCTCGATCGACGGGAAATACCCGACCACCGCTATCGGCTCTGGAATTGCGGGATGCTCGACCCGGTATTGGGCCAACGCTATCGCGTCCGTGTCAACGCGTCCTGGGGCATGACGGAGGTCGTGACGGAGGGGACCGTCTCCGATCCATCGCTGCCGTGCGCACCCGGCGGTATCGGCCGGCCGGCGCCCGAATATCAGGTTCGCATCGTGGACGACGATTGCCGGGCCGCCGTCCCGGGCGACACCGGACATTTAGAGGTGCGGGCACAGCGCGGCGTTGGTCTGTTCCTCGAATATTACAAGGATCCCGCGGGGACCGAGGCGGCCTTTACCAGCGACGGGTTCTTCCGCACCGGCGACCTTGCCGCGCAGATGGATGACGGTTCCCTGCGCTATGTCGCACGCGCCAAGGACATGCTCAAGGTCGGCGGCGAGAACGTGGCCGCGGCCGAGATCGAGCGCGTGATTGCGCTCGTCGATGGCGTGCGCGAAGCCGCCGTCGTTGCTAAACCACACGAGTTTCTGACGGAGGTTCCCGTTGCGTTTGTTCTCCTTGAGGAGGACGTCTCGGATCGCGACGGAGTCCTTGCCGCAATAGCGACCGTTTGCGATGAGAAGCTCGCGTCGTTCAAGCGGCCCCGCGAAATCCGCGTCGTCCGAGAACTGCCCCGTTCCGTCAACGAGAAGGTTGCCAAACGTGAACTGCGCCGCATTCTGACGGAGGGACGGGCGCTCGACTGAGATGCGGCGGTGCCGTTCCAAAGGCGGCAACGCGCTGTGTCGCGTCGAGTCGGATCCTTTGGCAAGAAAGGCACCGACAAAGCGTGGTCAGAAATGGTCTGTGAAGCAAATCTGGCGGTCGCAACTCTTTGCCCCAACGGACCGGCGCCAGGACTCTGCCGATTTCAGTTTCGATCGAACCGGTATAAGAAACAACAACCCCAGAACACAGGTCTCAGAGAATGGCCCTTGAAATCGAAAGGAAATTTCTTCTCGTGGATGATGCCTGGAAGCCCGAGGTTGTCAGCAGCGTGCACATGCGGGATGGCCTGATCGCCAGCTTCGGAGAAGGAAAGGTTCGCGTCCGGCTGACAGAAAGCAACGCTTGGCTCACGATCAAGGGTGCGAGGAAAGGCATAAGCCGGCTTGAGTTCGAGTATGAAATTCCGCGTGCCGACGCCGAAGAGCTTTTGCGAACGTTCTGTCAGGGGTTTGTTCTTGAGAAAGTCCGGCACACTGTGCCCTTCGGTGGCCTGGACTGGACAATCGATACTTATCTGGGGCCGCTTGCCGGCGTTGTCTTCGCTGAGGTGGAATTGGGGCACCCGGACCAGCACCTACAATTGCCTCCATGGGTGGGGGAGGAAGTGACCAATGATCCCCGCTTTCGAAAGATCACCCTCTTGCGTCAGTTTGTGCACGGCGAAACCCAAGGCGTCGCTCGACATCTCACCGACGGGAGGTAAGCAACCGTCGGCCATGGGATTGGGTTGCGGCCTGCCTCCTGGACTAGCGCTGAGATTGTGAGCCGCACGGGCGCCGGCCACGGGACCCGATGAAGAGCTCCGCGGGGGACCGGGCAGATCCGGTCCCCGCACGGTTGCTTACCGCACGTGCCGCAACGTCATCGACGCGATGCCGGCGGCAACGTTGAGACCGGTATTGCCTTCGAGACTGAGGGGTTGCAGGGTGATGGTGTTACGACTCCCGCCGATCAGGGCGTTTGCAGCGACGCCGACGCCGACGGTGGCACCGGCGCTCGCGCCCGCGTAGGTGCCGGCGAGGGTCCCGGGGACGAGCCTCGCCGTCGGCGCGAACACCGTCCAGACGATCACGGCGGCTCTGGTGAAGCCGATATCGACGCCGAATCTGTTGATGTGGCCGACATAGCGCTCGCCGGTGGTCGAGAAGACGCAGTTCAGCTCACGCGACGATCCGAAGATAAAGCCAAAGCCGCTGCTGACGTTGCAGGTAAGGAGGCCGGCGGCAACACCCCCCTGGGCTTGCGCCGATGGGCTGAACGCACCCGCACTCGCGAAAAGTGTGACGGCCGCCACCAGCGCGAGACCAAGTTTCCTAACCATTTATGCGATCCTCCGTATTGCGACTGTGACGCGGCCGAGTCGACCACATCCGATTGCGCCACTCTAGCATAATTAGTGCTCACCACTGCCGTTTTGTTCGCAAGGAAGACCTTAAATAAAAAGCCAAACTCCTTGCGTCGGAGGCTGGAATCGGGAATGGCCGGCGGCTTAAGATTGAGGTCTGCCGACGGCCGTTTGGCGCTCTTCCCGCCGGGTTGTCCGTTGCTAGCCGTTTCATCCGCAACCAATATTCGGCTTTTCAAGGGGCCTAGCGATGTGTGGCGTCGCCGGTATCATTGGTCGACTGGACGATTCCAACCACGCCGCGCTGGAGCGGATGAGCGGCGCCCTGGTCCACCGCGGTCCGGACGACGAAGGGACATGGATCTCGCCGCCGGACTCCCGCGGCTGGGGCGCGCTGCTTGCGTTCCGACGGCTGTCGATCCTCGACCTGTTGCCTACCGGCGCCCAGCCAATGGTCGATCCGGTGACCGGACACGTGATCGTCTTCAACGGCGAGATCTACAACTTCGGCGACCTGCGGCGGCGCCTCGAGGCAGAGGGCCAAGCGTTCAAGTCGACCGGTGACACCGCCGTTATGCTTCGCGCGCTCGCCCTCCACGGTTCCGATGCGGTGGGCTGGCTGCGCGGGATGTTCGCCTTCGCCTGCTGGGACCCCAAGAGGCGCCGGCTCCTGCTGGCGCGGGACCCTCTCGGAATCAAGCCCCTTTATCTGGCACGGTCGCGAGATCGGGATGGACGCTGGTCGCTCGCCTTCGCCTCGGAGCTTCGTGCCCTCTTGGCCTCGGGGCTGCTGGGCACGCCGCATCTCGATCCGCAATCCGCCGCCAGCGCCGTCTGGAACGGGTTTGTGGTCGGTCCTCGCACTGCCGTCGCCGGTGTCGAGCTGCTCTGGCCGGGGCGCGTGCTCGCGTTCGACGGTGCCGGCAACGAGGTCCTCGATCGGGATTTTTGGCACATCCCGGACCGTGCCCCCGATCCGATCATGGACGAAGATCATCTGACCGCCATCCTGGAGGAGGGGCTGAAACTCCACCTCGTCAGTGACGTACCACTCGCGGTGTTTCTCTCTGGCGGCGTCGATTCGTCGGTCATCGCCAACCTGGCCCAATTCGCCGCCCGCGGCCCCATCCACACCTTCACCCTGGCTTTCGAAGAGCAGGAACTGAATGAGGGGCCCATCGCGAGGCAGGTCGCTGCCGCCATTGGCACCGAGCATCATGAGGAGGTCCTGACGGAGCGGGACTTCGTTGAGAACCTGGAGACTGCGCTCGACAGCCTGGACCAGCCGACCTTCGACGGGCTGAACGCCTACTATATGTCGCGCGCCATTCGCGCCGCCGGGTTCACGGTTGCTCTGTCGGGCGCCGGCGGCGATGAGCTCTTCGGCGGCTACACCTCCTATCGCGATCTGCCGGTGCTGCACCGCTGGTCCCGACGCGCGACGTGGGTCCCGAAAAGCCTTCAGACAACCGCAGCAGCGCTGGCGACTTGGCCGTTGCGACGCTCCCGCGGAGCGTTGCCACCGCAGACCCGCTGGGCCAAGCTTCCGGAAATGGTTCGTCACGGCGATGACTTGTTGTCCCTTTATCAACTGGCTTACGCGCTTTTCCTCCCGGGATTCCAGCAAGAGCTCCTGACGCCTGGCTTTGCCGAGCCGCTGGCGGATGGCCTGCCCGCGGCAATGCGGCAGCGCATCGTCGCCGAGAGCCGGGGCCGCACGCCGCTATCGGCCGTCAGCGTCATGGAACAGCGACTTTTTCTCGGCGAGCGATTGTTGCGTGACAATGACGTTGCCAGCATGGCTTCCTCGCTGGAGCAGCGGGTGCCGCTCGTGGACCAGGTCATCTTTGAGAGCGTCGACCGCCTGCCCGATCAAAAGCGCTATCAGCCTCTGGGCCAGAAAGCGATGCTGCGGCGCATCGGCCTGCGCGGCCTTGACCCGGCGCTGTTCGAGCGTCCCAAGAGTGGGTTCGTGATGCCGTTCGATCGCTGGATCCGCCGTGGCCTGAAGAACACAATCGATCAAACCCTGCGGGACCCGCAGGCGATCGCTCCCGTCGGGCTCGACCCCGCAGCGGTGGCACGGCTCTGGCGGGCCTTTCTCGAAGGGGCACCCGGCATGTACTGGTCGCGGGTTTGGTCGGTATACGTTTTCATCCGATGGTGCCACCGCAACCGCGTCTTTCGTTGAGGCGGCGTCGCGGTCGTTGCCGTGATTGCCCGTGCCGGCGCAGCCGCGCTGGCGCCGCGCCCACACGGGAGGCCCGGGGACACCGCGCGGACCGTCGGTCCGGGGTATTCTGCCGCGGTTCAGGCGACCAGCCGCGTACGCTGCCAGATCTACCTGTGGTTGTATTCGCGGTTGAAAAAACGGGCCCGGCTCGATAGTGGCCCGCGGCTCTGTGCCCTGTTATGATGATGTCATAAGAAGGCCATGCCCTTGTTTGGAATGGGCAAGGCATCGTCACGGTCATTCCCTGTTTTCCCGCCGCTCGCCGGGGCACCACCCTCAGATGGGACCGGCCCTCGAACGCTTCGAGCCAACAATCGATGGCAGGGCGAGGCCTTCTCGGGGCAGGGAGCAAGACGGCAAACGCACGCGAACCGGAGCGGGCGCACGGCCAGCGCATCAAAATCAGAAAAATCAGAGGGGAGAAGTCGCGGCGAAATCCGTTCTATTGCTGAGGCAACGTCTCGGAATGAAGGCGGCGTAGCTCCGGTCCCGGCTCGTGGAGCGACCGAACAATGGATTGGGGATGCGTGTAAAAAGACAGACCGGGGAGCGGCAGGTGTGGACGACCAGTAGATCGAATGGTTTAAGAGGGGGTTGGAAAACAATCTCCAAGTTTTGGATCTGCATGTTGTCCGGCACCTGCTTTGCGCCACCGGCGCGGCGCGTGCCGATCGAGCGAGCCCGCAAATCCGCCTCCTGCGACTGCCTTCCGGGAAAATCGGCAGCGGTGGTGGTCGCCCGCGAGGGCCGGCGGCAATATGCCAGGGGGCTCGACCGAGACATCACCTGCTTCGACTCGATCCGGCGCGAGTTTTTGCTGCTGGCGATGGGCAAGTGCCCTGACCGTCATCATCGTCCCCCGGTGTCACTGCGCATCGAGCGGTCGCCGAACGCCCTGGTTCTATCGGGAGAGGCTGCCGTCCAGTCCCGAACAAGAGCGATGCCGCGGAGGTTCAATTGCCGTGCTCAAACGGGCACTTGTTTTGCTCCATTTTATCTCTGATTCGCGGATGTCCAGGCAATACCGGACATTCCGTTTGTGGATTCGCCGGTCTCTGTCATTGCCAATAGTCTTCCCCATCGCTTGCTTTGAAGGATGCCGTTGATGATAGGTGCGTCGGCATACACTATGGCGAAAGAGAGCGACCAAATCGTCATGGAAAAAATCCCGAGGCGAATTATCCAGACGGACAAAAGCAGTGACCTGCCCCTTTTGGCCAGAGCCGCTACGACGAGCTTGCGTTTGCTCAATCCCGATTTCGAGTACCTGTTTTTTGACGACGACCAAGTCGAGGAATTCATCGATGTCGAGTTCCCTCAATACCGGGCCGTCGTCGATTCGTTTTCCCAACGGATTCAGCGCTACGATTTTTTCAGATATCTGGCGGTCTATCGCCTCGGCGGTTTCTATTTCGACACCGATATGTTCCTCGCCTCCGCCCTTGAAGACCTGCGGGGATTCGGTTGCGTATTCCCGTTCGAACGCCTGGGTATCAACCGATTTCTGTTCAAGCAATACGGAATGGATTGGGAGATCGGGAACTATGCCTTTGGGGCAACGGCAGGCCACCCGTTTCTCAAGGCTGTCATAAAGAACTGCATCCGGGCCCAGCAGCATTCCGAATGGGCCGACACAATGTTGAAATCGGTTCCCCGAATGTTCCGGGGCGAGGAAGTCGTGCTGGCGACCACCGGACCAGGCCTGATTTCCCGCACCCTGGCAGAGTTTCCGGGTGCCAGGGAACAGGTGAAAGTATTGTTCCCGGAGGATGTCTTCGACGAGAACAGCTGGCATTGTTTCGGCAGTTACGGCGTTCATCTCCAAGTTGGCGGGTGGCGTAAGCGCGAGGGCCTGGTGCGCCGGGTCTCGCGCAGAAACTGGGAGCGGTGGACTCGAAACGCGTTGCAGAAGGAGACCTTGAAGCGGGGTGGAAAGCGGGTCCTGGAATTCAAGAGCCCATCATGATCATCCCTGCATCCGCTGCCATGTCCGGCGGCGTGGGTTGACGCGGGAAAAAGGCAAACCCGGAACATAGTGTCTGCAACGGGGGCAGGTACCCGATATCCTTGTGGCGGCCATCGCGCGCCGCCGGGTGTCAGCGACGTTTTGCCGCGATGTCCTCGCCGCACGATTGCAAACGCAAAATGTTTGAAACTCTAGACGGCCGCCCCTGGATTTTGCTTGCGAATGAGCGGGTCTCCCGATTGCCCGCCGTGCGGTAGGGCCGGAAGCACAGCACAGTGCGCGGCCGGGGTTTTACCTATATGATAGCGGGCACGACAGCGCAGGGCTGAGCCATTTTGGACCTACACAAGGGCACGACTGCCACACGGGACTTCTACGACCGGGAAGGGTGGCGACGGCAAAACGGCGCCCTTGTCGATAGTCTTTTGTTCGGCTGGGTCGACGGTCCCATTCACCAGGCGCTCGACCGCCAGAGGCAGGATCGCGTGTTGGAGGCAGCAGGCGGGCCGGGTCTGCAGCTTGCGGAACTTGGCTGCGGCGGTACACCCGCCACATTTCTGGCCGAACGGTGCGCCAGGTTTACCGCAGTCGATTTCTCTGCGACCGGTTTGTCCGAAGCGGCCGCCGCGCTTAAGGGCACGAACGTGGCCTTTGAGACGATCGAAGCCGACATCACCGACTTGCCGTTCGATGACGGGGCGTTCGATGTGGTCTACTCCGCCCACGCCATCTATCACATTGACTCGGCGGACGGTCAGGCGGCCGCGTTGAAGGAGGCAATCCGCGTCCTGCGACCCGGCGGCCGCGCGGTATTTGTCCTGGCGAACCCATTCCCGCTTCTGTTTCCCTTCCGGCTCAGTCGCCGCGTGCTGGCAATGACACCGGGTCTGAATACGGTGCTCAATCGCGTGCGCGCGAAGCCGCCTTTGCCTTACCTGCCGATGCCTTTGGGGTGGATAAGGAGAGAGCTGGAGAAGTGGGGCGATGTAAAGATCACCGGACACGCGGTACCAAGTGTTCCGTTCGATCACCGCGTTTCGGAGCACACGGCGATCGGACGCTTTGCCTGGCCCGCCATCCGGTGGTTGGAAACGCATCACCCCGACCGTGCTGCGCGGCTGGGTTGTTATGTCCTCATCGTCGTCAACAAGCCGAAGTCGGGCGCCTGAGCGTACGAGCTCCGATTTTACCCTCCGTCAATGCCAGGGCAGAGCATGTCTTTGATCTTTAAACGTCCCTTCTGAGTCCGCCCCGCAACGCCGGGGCGGTCCCCTGATCTGTCGCAATGGTGATGGCAAACAAGAATCGTCGGCACTTTCAGGTGGCTTCCGGTCCGATTAAGTCCTTTGCAGGATCAACGACTTAACGACGCGGCAAGCGCGCCCGAAAATCCTGCAAGAGTTTGCCCGCAACTCTGATTGGCTCGATGTTCCGAAGCAGACCCGTCACGATGACGAGGTAGATTGATGCGCAGACGACGATCAACAGGAGGATCCTGAGGACGGATGTGTAATCGCTGAAAAGGCCAGCCCGCAGCCACCAACCCGCAGCGCAGGCGATGGTGGCACCGAGCAGCGGCCCCCGCACCGCCCTGAAGGCCAGCCCGGCCGTGATCCCAAGCGGGCTCCCGGCATA
>Ga0123356_10005655_pt1 | contig 12702 bp, 12 predicted proteins | sample TergutEmb28metaG_2_FD_92546 | JGI IMG/M metagenome (GOLD analysis project Ga0123356, IMG submission 92546) | Embiratermes neotenicus P3 segment gut microbial communities from Petit-Saut dam, French Guiana - Emb289 P3 | ecosystem: Host-associated > Arthropoda: Insects > Digestive system > Gut ... | reverse complement strand
AGCGCATGGATGTCGCTACTATACGGGGAGCAACATATTTATACAGCGAAATAATACGGAATATACTTGTGCTTTACGATAGGAGTAATTTTACATGAGAGTTATCAGCGGAAGTGCGCGTGGGCGTAAATTGAAAGAACCTGTTGGCGATGAAATAAGACCAACAAGCGACAAAGTCAAAGAAGCAATATTTACTATCATCCAGTTTGACATCGAAGGCAGACGGGTACTTGACTTGTTTGCAGGAACCGGACAACTCGGAATTGAAGCAATATCACGTGCAGCAGCAAGTGTTGTATTTGTTGACTCATCAAAAGAAGCTACAAAACTTATTAACGAAAACCTGCGAAACAGCAAACTTTCCGATACGGCAGCAGTCTATACAACCGAAGCACTTCGATATCTGGAATATGACGAAAAATTTGACATAATATTTGTTGACCCACCATATGAAACTCAGCTTGCCGGTAAGGCACTTCTTAAAATTATAGAGTTTGACAAACTTAATATAAATGGTATAATAATCGTTGAGCTAAAAACGGGAAGTATAGTGCCTGAAATAACCCTACCATATGAACTAAAAAAAGAGTACAAGTACGGAAGCACCACCTTACTTAAAATATCACGCAGGGAAATTATATGAGTATAGCCGTATATCCCGGATCTTTTGACCCAATAACACTCGGACATTTAAACATTATAAGACGCAGTGCGACATTATTCGATGAGTTATTCGTGTGCGTTATGGTAAACTCAGATAAAAAGCCGCTGTTTACTCGTGAAGAACGCGAGGAGTTTATAAAAAGTGCAGTAGTACGATATAAAAATGTTAAAGTCGAATCATCCGAAGAACTTCTTGTGCGATATATGAAAGAAAAAAAAGCCAAGGTTGTAATCAAAGGACTACGGGCAGTATCAGACTTTGACAAAGAGTTTCAAATCGCATTGATAAACAGAAAGCTCGATTCGAGCATAGAAACACTTTTTATGCCCTCCAGCGAGAAATACACATACATAAGTTCATCGGCAGCTCTTGAAATGGCAAGATACGGCGATGACTTAAAAACCTTTCTACCGCATGAAATAATTAGCGACGTCATTAGAAAAATCGAGGACGAAGGGATGATGTTCAAATGAGCAGCAGGATTCCTGAGATGTTAAATATGTTACACGCTATGATATCCGAAGCGTGGGGAGTACCTCTCGGAGCAGAGAAGTGTGTTATTGAAAGAGATAAAGCGCTTGACATTCTCGATGAAATCAGAGGTCAGTTTCCAACCGAAATAGCAGAAGCAAAAAGACTTCTCGATGCCAGAGCAGACTTTATCAACAACGCAAAACGCGAAGCAGAAGCAATTAAGCGTGCTGCAGAAGAACAGGCAAGGCAACTGGTTGACGAACAACAGATAATCAAAATATCAAGAGCAAAAAGTAACGAGATGCTCTCACATGCAGAGGCATCCTCCAATGAATTACGCAGGGCTGCCAATGAATACGTCGATGATTCAATGCTGCGTACAGAAGAAGCTCTTACTACAGCTCTTGATGAAATAAAAAGGTCCAGACAACGTTTTCGCCAGGCTTCTCGCTCTGTACCCGAAACTACAGCATCCTCATCTCAGCCGGAACCGGTCTCACCACCGGCACCAAAAATTGATATCGAAATAGACGAGTAGGGTAATTTATTTGGAAGGAGCAAAATGAGAAAAAAAGTTGTTAAACTGAAAATACTGAGCTCCATGGTATTTATAACACTTCTTTGCGGCATATCAGTACTTGTGTCGTCAATATTTGCATATAGCGACAAAGTACGCAGTGTTATATATGAAAGAATCGATAACGGTAGAAATTCTATTCAATTTGAATTCTCATTTATTAAAGAAAAAGCACGGATTGCAGTATTTGACTTTTCTCAGAGACCCGCTTTTATAGAAGCAATTATTAGTGAAGATGTTGATACACTCATGACTATGTCAGCTTTCATAAAGCAGGTTGAAAGCTTTGATTTCGGTATGATTACCGACAGTGAGGGTAATGTCCTGCTCAGAACGCACGATTTCGAAAATTCCGAAGGAAATGTTTCTACCCAGTCACAAATCTTGCGTGTACTCACGAGTGGCTTACCGGATACATCCATTACCCGCGGTGATGAAGAATCACTGCGAATCAGTGCAAGCGCTCCGGTTTTTGACGATGAAAATAATTTAGTCGGAACAGTAACATATGGCAGAAATCTGGATAATCCGGCACTTATCAGAACTCTTAAAGAATACACAAAGTGCGAAATAACGATTTTTGACGGAAAAGAATATCTTTCATCAACAATTAGTTTCCCTGCACTGTCATTTTTATCCGCAGCCGAATCAAAAGATATCGTAGACACAGTATTAACCGGCGGCGAAATATATACCGGTGAGTTGAACTTTTTAAATCTTGCTCTACGAACACGAATATATCCTCTCCTCGGTATGGATGAGGAGATTATTGGCATGCTGCTTGTAGGTATCCCCACAAGCGTTGCGACCAGTGAACTTTTTAGCTTTATACTGATAGGATCGATTGTTACACTTGTAGTATTTATTATTGCAATATTTATTTCATTCTACATTTCAAATGATATTGAAAAAAGATTTAAAACAATGCTTGAAGATATGTCGCACCGTGACAGACTTCTTGAATCCGTTAATAAAGCCTCAGCAATATTACTCGAGATTGATGAAGCGGATGATATCAGAGCTCCTATGATTTCAGGTATGGAACACATAGGAAAAGCTATGAATGTCGACCACGTTCACCTTTGGCAAATACGAACCGATGATAATGATGAATCACAATTTGTACGTGAATACAGCTGGGTTAGTGATTATGCAAAAAACAGAGCAAAAGCTCCGAAATATTTGGCTACACCTAAAGACGCAAACAAGCTTGAATGGATGCAAAAATTCTTAAATGGCGAGTATATAGGCGGTGTTGTATTAAATATGCCTGATAGCTATAAGGATTTACTAAAACCGCTAAGCACTAAATCTATCATGATGATACCACTATTCCTAGAAAATCAATTCTGGGGCATGTTTTCTATGGATAACATCAGCAAGGAAATTGTATTCTCGGATGACGAAGTAACAATCCTTCAATCAATAAGCCTTATGATGGCGAACATCGTCAGACGCCATGCTCTGCAAAATGAGAATCTGAAGGTATACTTCGATGCTCTGACCGGAATACATAACAGACGTTACTTCGATAAAACTATGAGACGTCTTATAAGCTCTCTATCACGTGCAGGCGGCACACTCAGCCTTATGATGATTGACGTTGACTATTTCAAAAAGTACAACGACACATATGGTCACGGCATGGGAGACGATTGCCTTATTAAAGTCGCCGAAGTGCTTTCAAACAGCGTAATGCGTGCAGATGACTTTGTTGCACGATATGGCGGTGAAGAATTTGTTGCAGTAATGCCAAACACCGATAAAGTCGGTGCACTTGCAGTTGCTGAAAAAATGCTTGAAAACATACGCGAGGCTAAAATTGAGCATAAAGCAAGTGAGGTCGAAAGTTTCGTTACATTCTCAATAGGCTTGACCTCCGGTGTTGTTACTCAATTCCACACATCAGATTCATTTGTTCAAAAAGCCGACGAAATGCTATACAAATCAAAAGGCGACGGCCGCAACAGATACACCTTTGATGATATAACATAGATTAATATAAATCCTCGCGCCATAAATATGTTCCTCCCCGACTGAATGCAACATCCATGCGCATACACTCGGACGCTCCGCATCCATGCTGCGCTATCGGAACATAATTTATAGCGCCTCGGATGAAAAGTATCTGCTACATATGTAAGATAGCAACATTCCGTTGCTATTGCTTTTTTGTGTGTTTTCTGTTAAAATGATTCGGAATGCATTGCGAACATAGTTCGCATTTGGAGAACCGAACTGTAATACGGTTCTCCGACATAATTTCGGAAGTTGTTTACAATAATTTGGAGGAAAATTAGTTTGAATTTAATCAGTAGTGAGAAGAACGAAAAGAACGAAGTAGAATTAAAAGTCGAAGTTACACCCGAAGAGCTTGAAGCAGCGGTAAACAAAGCATATCTCAAGAACAGAAACCGCATAGGGGTACCCGGATTTCGCAAAGGAAAAGCACCTCGTAAGATAATAGAAAAAATGTACGGTGTTGCAATATTTATGAATGATGCACTTGACAGCTTGCTGCCCGATGTGCTCCGTTTTGCAATGAAAGACACCGATTTGGACATTGTCGGTTATCCGAAAATATCAGATATAAGCATGAAAGATAGTGATACCCGTGCAGAGATAACTCTTATTGCGGCACTAAGACCCGAAGTTAAACTCGGTAAGTATAAAGGACTGGCGGCAGAAAAACCATCGATAGATGTCCCCGACAGTGAGATAAATGCCGAAATTGAATCGATGAGGCAAAGAAATGCCCGTATGGAAACTGCAGACCGTGCTGCTGTTAATGGTGATATCGCTGTTATAAATTTTGAAGGATTCAAAGACGGGGTTGCTTTTGAAGGTGGAAAAGGAGAAAACTACGACCTCGAGCTCGGATCGGGCTCTTTTATACCCGGCTTTGAAGAGCAGGTCGAAGGCATGAAACCGGGTGACGAGCGTGATATCGAATTAAGCTTTCCGGAAAATTACGGAAAAGAAGATTTGGCAGGAAAAGCAGTCGTATTTAAAGTAAAACTCAATGAAGTAAAAGAAAAACAATTACCCGAGCTTGATGATGAGTTTGCCAAAGATGTGTCCGAATACGACACTCTCGCAGAGTATAAAGCAAGCATCAAAGAAAAAATAGCAGAAAAAAGAAAAGCCGATGTGGAAGAAACCTTTGAATCTATTCTAATGGACCAAGTTACAGATTCAATGGAGGTAGTGATACCCGAAGCGATGATTGAAGAACAAATGGAAAGGTCAATGGACACATTTACAAGACAGATATCGGCATATGGTATGAAACCTGAACAATATATGCAGATGCTCGGAATCACACCCGATATCTTTAAGGAAAAAATGCGCGGTACTGCAGAAAAGCAAGTTAAATCAGCACTTGCTCTGACAAAAATCGCCCAGCTTGAAAATATTGAGATTTCAGAAGAAGAAATAGAAGAAGAATACAAAGCGGCTGCAGATCTGCATAAGATAGAACTCGATAAAATCAAAAGCGAAGTTTCAAAAAACGATGTAATTCATGACTTGAAGCTTCGAAAAGCAGTAAAAATCGTTATTGATTCGGCAAAGATTGTTGCGTCTTCTAAAGAGGCCGCTCCAAAAGCAAAAGAAGCAAAAACTAAAGAAGCAGGATCAAAAGAATCGAAAACAAAAGAAACTAAAAATAAAAAGGAGACAAAAAAATGAGTTTAGTCCCGTATGTAGTAGAACAAACATCGCGCGGTGAGCGGTCTTACGATATTTTTTCAAGACTTTTAAATGATCGTATAGTTATGCTCAGTGAAGAAGTTAATGACACAACAGCAAGCCTGGTAGTGGCACAGTTTCTTTATCTCGAAGCACAAGACCCGGATAAAGATATACAGTTTTATATAAACAGCCCCGGCGGGTCCGTAACATCAGGCTTTGCAATTTATGATACGATGCAGTATATAAAGTGTGATGTTTCAACCATATGCATCGGTCTTGCTGCGAGTATGGGAGCTTTTTTACTCTCATCCGGTGCCAAGGGTAAAAGAGTAGCTTTGCCAAACGCCGAAATCATGATACATCAGCCGTCGGGTGGATTCAGAGGTCAGGCAACGGATATCCAAATACGTGCAGAGCAAATCTTACGCACAAAGGATACTCTTATAAGAATTCTAGCAGAGAATACCGGGAAATCACAAGACGAAGTTCGTGAGGCTTCAGAGCGCGACAACTATATGACAGCCGAAGAAGCAAAAGATTTTGGACTGATAGACAGCGTGATAAGTAAACGATAGAATTGTTTAAAAGCAAGCTTTTAAACATGGAAAGTAGAATTTTATGGCTTTGTTTAACGATATTAAGGGTGTGCATTGTACATTCTGCGGAAAAAGTCAAAACCAGGTAGAACGCATTATAGCAGGTCAGGGCGCATCATATATTTGTAATGAGTGTGTCATACTTTGTATGAATATCATGGAGTATGAGTTTGCATCAAAAGGTTCGATGCAAAGCGACATAAGTCTTGCAGAAAATTTCGGGAGCTTACCGATACCATCAGAGATTAAAGAGACACTCGATGATTATGCTATAGGTCAGGATGATGCAAAGATTGCGTTGTCTGTCGCTGTATACAACCATTACAAACGTCTTGTCTTTGGTATGGAAGACGAAACTGAGCTGCAAAAAAGTAATATTCTTATAATCGGGCCGACAGGCAGCGGAAAAACTCTTTTTGCTCAAACACTCGCAAGAACCCTCAGAGTACCGTTTGCTATTGCTGATGCCACAACTATTACGGAAGCCGGTTATGTTGGAGACGATGTTGAAAACATACTGCTCAGACTCTTACAGGCAGCAGATTTTGACATTGCAGCAGCCGAGCGCGGAATAATCTATATCGATGAAATAGACAAAATAACAAGAAAAAGTGAAAATACATCGATAACACGTGATGTTTCAGGTGAAGGAGTCCAGCAGGCACTCTTAAAAATCCTTGAAGGTACTGTTGCAGGTGTTCCACCGCAAGGAGGACGAAAGCATCCGCAACAGGAGACTATACCAATTGACACTACAAACATTTTGTTTATTTGCGGCGGGGCTTTTGAAGGAATTGATAAAATCATAGAAAACAGACTCGACAAAAAAAGCATAGGCTTTGGCGCAGAAATTAAGACAAAAAAAGAAAAAGATATCGGTGATATTCTAAAGGAAGTACAATCTCACGACCTTTTGAAGTATGGACTGATACCGGAGCTTGTAGGGCGTTTACCGGTCATTGCACCACTTCGGCCGCTTACCCGGGATGACATGATTAGAATACTCAAGGAACCAAAAAATTCACTTGTCCGTCAATATACAGCACTTCTCGGTTTTGACAATGTAACCTTGGATTACACTGACGAAGCACTTGGAGAAATTGCCGACAAAGCAATAGACATGGAAATCGGAGCACGCGGGCTGCGCAGTATCATGGAAAAAGCAATGCTCCAAACTATGTTTGACATTCCCTCAGACACCGATATAGAAAAAGTTACAATAACGAAGGAATGTATAGACGGTCAGACTCCGCCACTTATAACAAAACGAACAGACAAAGCGTCTCAAAATGAGACATCGTCTCCTTTAGAGACGGGGAAAAAAACGAAAGAAGCAAACGCAAGCTGAGGTACTCAAAATGGAAACTAACAACACGATAAATACAGAGCTTCTCCCTTTACTTGCGCTTAGGGGATTGACTGTATTTCCCAATATGCTCCTTAACTTCGATGTCGAGCGTGCAATGTCAACAGGAGCACTCGATGCGGCATCTAATGCAGACAGGAAGATATTTCTCCTTGCTCAAAAAGATATAACAAAAGAAACCCCAAGCCAGCGTGATTTACATAAAGTAGGCACCATTTGTTATATCAAGCAGGTTCTTAAAATTCCCGGCGGAGGAATGAAAGTTCTTGTAGAGGGAATCTGCCGTGCAAGGCTTTTATCTATCCGTGAAGAGAAAAAATTCTATACCGCAGAGGTTGAACCTATTGCAGAAAAACTAATTACAAGAAAAACAGCTAAAATCGAAGCGTTAATGCGCAAAGGTATCGGTTTGTTTGATACTTACGCCTCTGTTTCGCCGGGTATCTCAAAAGAAACTGTTCTTAATCTGTTTTCTATAACCGATCCCGGAAAGCTTTCGGATTATATTATTCAAAACATATATACAAAACCGGAAAACAAACAACTAATTCTGGATACACTCGAACCTCTCAAACGACTTGAAGTTACAAATGATATTCTTTCCCGTGAGATAGAAATCATGTCTATAGAGCGTCAAATAGACACAAAACTGCGTGCAAGGCTTGAAGGTAATCACAGAGACCATGTCCTGCGCGAGCAGATTAAGATTATTCAATCGGAACTGGGTGACGGATACTCGGATGAAGCAACAGAACTCCAAATGTACCGCAGGCAGATTGCAGAGATAGGTCTTGACGATGATATTGAAATGAAAATTTTTAAGGAAGTCGATAAACTGGAAAAGCAGACATTCGGCTCGGCAGAATCATCGGTCATCCGAAACTATCTGGATACTATTATAGAGTTACCTTGGAAAAAGAAAACAAAAGAACGCATAAATATACAAAAAGCCCGAACGATTCTTGATAATGACCATTTCGGACTGACAAAAGTAAAAGAACGTATTATAGAATTTCTTGCAGTCAGACAACTCTCTCCGAATATCAAAGGTGCTATCATTTGCCTTGTCGGACCCCCGGGTGTTGGTAAAACATCGGTTGCTATCAGTGTAGCAAGAGCACTCAACAGAAAACTTGCAAGATTGTCTCTTGGTGGTGTGCATGACGAAGCGGAGATTCGAGGACACAGAAAAACATATATAGGAGCTATGCCGGGAAGAATCATATCATCACTTAGACAGGCAGGCAGCAGTAATCCTCTTATGCTCCTTGATGAAATTGACAAACTGGGCCGTGACCATAGGGGAGACCCTGCATCTGCACTTCTTGAAGCGCTTGATCCTGAGCAAAATAAAACATTTCGTGATAATTATCTTGAGATACCTTATGATTTGTCGGAGGTTATGTTTGTAACAACAGCAAACACTACCGATACAATCCCGCGTCCTCTTCTTGACAGAATGGAAGTAATTGAGCTTACAAGCTACACGGATGTCGAAAAACTTGAAATTGCAAAGCGTCATATAATCCAAAAGCAAAGAAAAAAACACGGACTGTCGGGTAAGCAGCTTAGATTTTCTGACGAAGCCCTTCTTGAGATTATTTCATCGTACACAAAAGAATCAGGCGTACGTATAATGGAACGTGAGATTGCTGCAGTATGCAGAAAAACAGCGTCGAAAATAGCATCAGGTGAAATAACATCTGTTACTCTGAGTGCAGGTATGCTCGATGACTATCTCGGAGTCAGAAAATACAAGCCCGAAATAGTACCAAAAGGGTATGAAGTCGGAATAGCCAACGGTCTTGCATGGACAACAACCGGCGGCAGCCTGCTTGATGTCGAGGTTAATGTATTACTCGGAACAGGCAAACTTGAGCTGACCGGTAATCTTGGTGATGTTATGAAGGAATCTGCACATGCCGCTGTCTCATATATACGCAGCAGAGCCGACAGACTTCAAATACCCGCTGATTTTTATACAACACATGACATACACATCCATTTCCCGGAAGGAGCAATTCCAAAGGACGGACCGTCTGCGGGCATTACCATGTGTATGGCAGTTATCTCGGCACTCAGCGGAGCACCAAGTAAAAGAGATATTGCAATGACAGGAGAGATAACGCTGCGCGGACGTATTTTGCGCATTGGCGGTCTTAAAGAAAAAACTATGGCAGCTCTTCGTGCCGGAGTTAAGACGGTAATTATACCTGCAGAAAATGAACCCGACCTAGATGATATAGACCAAACCGTCAGAAGTCAGCTTGCGTTTATCTGTGCCGACAATATCGACGACATACTGGATGTTGCACTGGATTTCACCAAAGCAAAGAAAAGAGTAACATTGGAAGAATCATCTGCAGATATATCAGCTGATATCGCAGCAGATATATCGGCTACCGACAGTACTACCGGTAAAGGTGCCGGTATTAACATCAAACATTAATTGAGTATTCAATATGAATCTACACAATGTGCAGTTTATAAAGTCGGTAGCAGCGTCAAATGAGATATTAACAGACGGTAAACCACAAATAGTTTTTTCAGGCAAGTCGAACGTCGGCAAATCATCTGTTATAAATAGACTGCTTAACCGCAAGCAGCTTGCACGTGTTAGCGGCACCCCGGGAAAGACAATTCATATCAACTACTTTTTAGTTGATAAAACAGCGTACTTTGTTGATCTGCCGGGATACGGCTATGCAAAGGTTGCCAAAACAGAGTATAGACGCTGGTCAAAGCTTATGGAGGAGTTCTTTCAAAACCCCGAACATATTACGCTTGGAATAATGATTGTTGACTCAAGGCACAAACCAACAGATGACGATATAATGATGGCAGACTGGTTTAAAGCATCGCAGTGTCCGCTCGTAGTGTTGGCAAACAAGATTGACAAACTGAAAAAAAGTGAAATCGAAGGTAATATCGAACTTATAAAAAATACGCTCGATTTAAATGATGATACAATAATAATAAGGTTTTCCGCAGTTAAAGGTACCGGTAGGGATGAGTTGATTGGACAGATTTTTAAGTCTATTTAGTTTTGATATTCTTTATGATGCTCTTATTGTAGCTATACCTGCGCTTATTTGCATTACAATTCATGAACTGGCTCACGGGTATACTGCTTACAGGCTTGGTGACAACACTGCAAAACTGATGGGTAGGCTCACCTTAAACCCGATTAAGCACATTGACATTGTCGGGCTTGCTATGATTTTACTTGTAGGATTCGGTTGGGCAAAACCTGTACCGGTCAATATGCATAACTTCAAGCACCCAAAAGCATATATGGCAATCACAGCGGCGGCAGGACCGCTTTCTAACCTTATACTCGCAGTAATAGTTATGTTTATCTTCCTACTGGTTACACCATATAGCAGCATAACACAGTTTTTTGTTCACAATGCATACGGAGAACCATCTTTACTATCTCTGATAATATTCAGAATGGCACTTCTTAACGTAATGCTTGCAGTCTTTAACCTTTTACCGGTTCCACCACTTGACGGATCAAAAGTGTTGTTTTCACTGCTTCCCGAGAACCTGTATACCAAGCTGATGAAATACGAACGTTATGGTATGATTTTTATTTTAATCTTGATCTTTTCCGGACGTTTTTTAAGATTTGACATATTTAACTTTTTGGTTTGGCAACCTGCTATGATAGTTTTTACAGGCATTGCAAACTTTGCTCAAAGTGTAATCGGAGTTTTCGGAGGTTAGTTTTTATGGAGTCTCCGGTTTTTAAGTTACCGGGTATAGTTAAAGAAAAAGAGGATATGTCCGACTTCGAGGGACCTCTTACTCTTATTTTACAATTACTCAGTAAAGATAAGGTTGAAATCAGAGATATAAGCATATCCAAAATTCTTGATCAGTTTTTGGCATATCTCGACGATATGCAGGAGATGAACCTGGATATAGCAAGTGAGTTTGTAGCAATGGCATCTCATCTGACTTATATCAAGACCAAAATGATGCTATCGGACGGACAGGAAGTTTCCGAACTCGAACAGCTCATTACATCTCTTGAACAACTTCAACGCGGAGATATGTACCTGCAAATAAAAGAAGCCGCAGAAAGTTTATCCGGTATGTATACAAGAGAATGCCTTATGATGACAGGCCCTCCGGAATATCATTCACCTGACAATGAGTATAAATATGTACACATTAGTCAAGAACTGCTCGAAGCGATTTATAGAGTCGTAGGCAAGGAAAATCTCAGACTGAGCAGTCTGAATACTTCAGAGCCTGCTTATCCGGGACGCACAGTCTACCCGATATCAGATAAGATTAAGCAGGTAGTTGACAGGCTAAAGAAAAAAGGTGACATAAAGGCTACAGAGCTGTTTTATGACTGTAAGAGCCGCACAGAGCTTATCGCTACACTGGTAGCAGTGCTTGAGCTTTGCAGAGTCGGTAGTGTGCTTATCTCGGGAGATACGGAAGATATTAAGCTTTCATATACAGGCACAGGCAGAGAGTCCGAAATTATGGATTTTACCACGTCAAATGAAGATATAGATACCGAGGAATAACAGATGGAAAATCATGAAATAGAAAGTGCCATAGAAGCAATATTATTTGTTTCGGGAGAGCCTGTAAAGATCTCACGTATTGCAGGTGTTCTTGATGTAGAGGAGTCTGTAATAGAAGAAGCTGCAAACAGATTGCGTGACAAATTCAGCTTTGAACGTCGCGGAATCAGACTAATGCGTTTGGAGGAAAAACTGCAGCTTGGTTCATCTCCGGAATATGCAGACTATATAAGGCGCGCTTTGGAAACACGTAAGCCTCCGCAGCTTACGGGACCGGCACTTGAAGTGCTTGCTATTATTGCTTATTTCGGTCCGGCTACAAGAGCTGAGGTTGAGCAAATCAGAGGGGTAGACAGTTCATATACTGTTGGTCTTCTCCAGGAACGTGAGCTCATTGAGTCATGTGGTAGATTAAATGCTCCGGGACGCCCCATGCAGTTTAAAACTACTCACAACTTTTTACGTATTTTTGGTCTTGAATCACTCGATCAGCTTCCGGAGTTACCGCATGTTGAGGGTTCGGGAGATGAAAAAGAAGGTATTCATAACGCCATCCTTGAACTAAAAGCCCGCGAAACAGAAATGGAGCTCGAATCCGAAGAAACTTTCGAGTGATGTAATATTCGTTTCTCAGTGGAGCATGGATGCGGAACGTCCGTGTATAATGTCTCGCAAGCGAGACAGTGCGCATAGGATGTCGCTACTATACGGGAGAAATGAAATTACATCGCGAGAAAGTGGAGTGAATTGTATGTTAGTTATCGTTATAATCTTATTTGTGCTTT
>Ga0123356_10005653_pt1 | contig 12705 bp, 9 predicted proteins | sample TergutEmb28metaG_2_FD_92546 | JGI IMG/M metagenome (GOLD analysis project Ga0123356, IMG submission 92546) | Embiratermes neotenicus P3 segment gut microbial communities from Petit-Saut dam, French Guiana - Emb289 P3 | ecosystem: Host-associated > Arthropoda: Insects > Digestive system > Gut ... | reverse complement strand
GTTCACGCCATCGTCTACCCGCCGTCGAACCCCGACGTCACCGCCCCGGCCGGCGAACTGCCCCCGTTCGTCGTGCACGCGCACGGTGGCCCGACCTCCAACTCCGAACCAGTGGCCGCCATGGAGCGCGCTTACTTCACCAGCCGGGGCATCGGCATCATCGCGGTGAACTACGGCGGCTCTACCGGCTACGGGCGCGCCTACCGGGAGCGGCTGCGGGGTCAATGGGGCATCGTCGACGCGGCCGATGCGATGTACGCGGCGCTGGCACTCGCCGAGTCCGGCGATGCCGACCGCCACCGCCTTGGCATCCGCGGCGGCTCGGCCGGCGGCTGGACGGCCCTGGTCTCGGTCACGAGCGGCCTGGCACTCACCGGTGCCGAGGAGCCGGTCTTCGCCGCCGCCACCTCCTACTACGGGGTGAGCGACCTGCGCCCGTTCGCCGCCGACACCCACGACTTCGAATCCCGGTACCTGGACGGCCTCATCGGCCCGCTCCCCGAGGCGGAAGCGCTGTACGCCGAGCGTGCCCCCGTCGGCCACGTCACGCCGCTGACCTGCCCGATCCTGCTCTTGCAGGGCCTCGATGACCCGATCGTCCCGCCGTCGCAATCCAAGGCCATCGCGGACGACCTGGCCGCCCACCAGATACCGCACGCATACCTGGAGTTCGAGGGCGAATCCCACGGCTTCCGCAAGGCGGAGACGGTCATCGCGGCCCTGGAAGCCGAACTCGCCTTCTACGGAGAGGTCTTCGGCTTCGTTCCGCCGGGGGTCGCGCGGATCAAGCTGTCCTAGCTAGCGGGCGAATTCCGTGGCGCGGGACTCGCGGACCACGGTCACACGGATCTGGCCGGGGTAGGCCAGCTCCTCCTCGACCTGCTTGGCGATGTCCCTGGCAATCACCTGGGCCTGGATGTCATCGATCTTGTCCGGCTTGACCATGACGCGGATCTCGCGGCCCGCCTGCATGGCGAACACCTTCTCCACGCCTTCCTTCTCCGCCGCGATCTGCTCGAGCCTGGTCAGCCGCCGCACGTACATCTCAAGCGACTCGCGGCGGGCGCCCGGCCGGCCGCCGCTGATCGCGTCGGCGGCCTGGGTGAGCACGGCCTCGACGGTGCGCACTTCGACTTCGTTGTGGTGCGCCTCGATGGCGTGCACCACATCGTCCGTCTCGCCGTACTTGCGGGCGATCTCCGCGCCGATCAGGGCGTGGCTGCCCTCCACCTCGTGGGTCAGCGCCTTGCCGATGTCGTGCAGCACGGTGCACCGCTTGAGCAGCACCGGATCCATGCCGAGTTCGCTGGCCATCATGCCGGCGATATGCGCGGACTCGAGCAGGTGCGCGAGCACGTTCTGCCCGTAGGAGGTCCGGTAGCGCAGGCGGCCGAGCAGGTTGACGAGCTCGGGGTGCATGTCGGTGATGCCGAGCCCGGCCATCGCGTCCTCGCCGGCCCGCTGGCAGATCAGCTCGATCTCCGCCTTGCCGCGCTCGTAGGCCTCCTCGATGCGCTGCGGGTGGATGCGGCCGTCATTGACCAGCCGTTCCAGGGTGAGCCGTCCGATCTCCCGCCGAACCGGGTCGAAGCAGGAGAGCAGGACGGCTTCGGGCGTGTCGTCGATGATCAAGTTGACCCCGGTCACCGCCTCGAAGGACCGGATGTTGCGTCCCTCTCGGCCGATGATCCGGCCCTTCATCTCCTCGCCCGGCAGGTGCATCACCGAGACCACGGACTCGCTGGTCTGCTCAACCGCGACCCGCTGGATGGCCAGCGTCACCACCTTGCGGGCGCGCTTGTCCGCCTCAGCCTTAGCGGCGGCCTCGATGTCCCTGACGGTCAGCGCAGCCTCGCGCTTCGCCTGGTTCTCCAGGGCCGCGACAAGCTCGGTTTTGGCCTGGTCGCCGGTGAGGCCGGCGATCCGTTCAAGCTCGGCCTTGGCCTGCGTCCCCGCGTCGGCGAGTGTCTTCTCGCGCTCGTCCAGTTCGGCGCGCCGGCCGTCGAGCGCCTGCCCCCGCTCTTCCAGGCGGCGGGCTTCGTCATCGAGCCGTCGCTCGCGCTCGCCGATCCGTTGCTCGCGGCGCTCGAGGTCGCCGCGTAGCTGGCGCATCTCGTCCTTGACAGCGCGGATTTCTTCCTCTACCTCGCGACGCTGCGTCTCCTGGCGGGCGACCTGGTCCGCAGTCTGTTCCGCCGCCCGCCGGGTGGCCTGCTCAGCGGCCTCGCCAGCGCGGGTCATGATCTTGTCTGCCTCGGCCTGCGCGCGGGTCCTGATCTCCTCGGCGTCGGCCTTCGCCTGCTCGGAGACCTGGTCATCGTTCAGCGCCGCGGGAAGACGGACGGGAGCCCGGCGGAGCACCAGGACAAATGCGCCAAACGCGAGGGCCAAGGCGACCAGGCCGATCACCAAGACCGCGACTGCGCCGCTCACGGGCACCCCTTCCGTTCCGTTGCTCCCCGGAACCGTGGCGTTGAGCGACGACTGACGTTCTCCAGTTGGCCAAAACGACCCGGTCGGCTGTCCGGAGCGGTCAGTTCGATACAACGCCTCACTGCCGTGAGGTTAAGCGTTGATAACGTTTTGAGCAAGGAGATAGGCACTGTGGAAACCAAAGATTACGCTATGTAATTTTTGCACTTCACTCCGTGTCCGGGTCGTCGTAGTCGGAGGGCGGCTCCTCCTCCGGAGTCGCCCCGCTCCCCTCCGCCTCTAGGGCCTCCCTGATGACGCGGAAGGAAAGCCCCGCGGGATAGCCCTTGCGGGCCAGCATTCCGGCAAGCCGCCGGGTCCGCTGCTCGGGCGGCAGCCCTCGCGTCCCGGCGAGCTTCCGCTCAACGAGTCCCCGCGCGGCGCTGATTTCGGCGTCCGGGCCAAGTTGCTCGGCGATGGCCGCGCGGATCTCCTCCGCCGCGACGCCGCGCTGCTTGAGCTCGGCGGACAGCGCCCGACCCGCCAGCCCGCGACTGTAATGCCGCGACTCGACCCATGCCCGGGCGAAGGCGGCGTCGTCGATCAGCCCGACGTCCGCGAACCGGCCGAGCACGTCCTCCGCCACCTCGTCCGGGATTCCGCGCTTGCGCAGCGCCTCGGCCAGCTGCGACCGCGTCCGGGGCGCGAGCGTGAGCAGCCGCAGGCAAACGTGCCGCGCCCGCACCTCCGGATCGTCAGCGACGCTGTCCCGGCCTCCGCTTTCCCGGTCCTTCTTGTGGCCGGCCACAAGAAATCAGTCCCGTCACAGGCCACCCAGGGGGGCGGGGCCGCTGAGCGTGCCCGGACCGCCCGGTGCGGAACCGGCGGCCGCGGGGTCGCTGTCCAGGCGCGGACCGACGCCGAGCTTCTCCTTGATCCTCTTCTCGATCTCGTCAGCCACGTCGGGGTTGTCGCGGAGGAAGTTCCGCGCATTCTCCTTGCCCTGGCCGAGCTGGTCGCCCTCGTAGGTGTACCAGGCGCCGGCCTTCCGCACGATCCCCTGCTCGACCCCGAGGTCGATCAGGCTGCCCTCCTTGCTGATTCCGACGCCGTACAGGATGTCGAACTCGGCGACCTTGAATGGCGGGCTAACTTTGTTCTTCACGACCTTGACCCGGGTCCTGTTACCGACCGCCTCGGTCCCGTCCTTGAGCGTCTCGATCCGCCGCACATCCAGCCGCACCGACGCGTAGAACTTCAGCGCCTTTCCGCCAGTGGTCGTTTCTGGGCTGTTGTGGACCATCACCCCGTCAACGAAGTAGTTGTGCTTGCCCTCGACCTCGATGTCGAAGCGCCTCATCGAGCGAGTCGGCGGCTTCACGTGGACATTCAGCACGCGAGCCGGAACGAGACGCTGGGTCTCGGATATGAACCGCGGCTCGACGGCGAACTGGCCACGGAACTTCGGCAGCAGCTTGTAGTCCATCGACGGGTGGATGTACGGCGCGACGAGCTTCTGGAACTTCCCCGACGCGGCAGTGGTGAACCGTATGGCGCTGATCTGCCGGCTGCCCTTAGAGACGAGCTGGACGTCCAGCTTGTGCGTGTCTCGCAGGTACCTGACCAGGCGGTCGCGCGAGCCGGGAGACATCGCCTCTACGACGATCTCGATCCGGCCGGTACCGCCGGCGGTCCGCTCCTGGACGCCCTTAGACCGGACCGTGAAGCTGCCGTCGTCCATGTACCAGATCGCCAGTGCCAGCGGTGTGAGGCTCTTGAGGTACTCCCAGGTGAGGTGCTTCTTGCCGTCTCCGAAGTAGACCGCGTCGTGCAGTTCGGCTAGCTCTGGCAGCGGCGTGAAGTCTGCGAAAACCGCGCCCTTGGCGTTGACCGTGCGCGAGTGCCCGACGTTGCCGAGGAGCGAGACCTTCCAGTCCAGGTACTCGGCCTGCTTCGCGCCGTGGCCCATGCGGAACCGCGTGCCCGACCGGTCGCTCCGGTTCGGGGAAAGGTTCCCGTCTCCCATCACCGAGCCAAGGATGACCTGGAGCTGCTGGTCGCCGAGCAGGTGCTTCTCGGTCACCATCACGCGGTCGCCTGCGATCAGCTCGCCCGCTTCACGCCAGCCCCCCGGCGTCCTGATGAGGTGATTCTCGGTCGCCGCGAACTGAGCCCTCCCGTTCCCGCCCGACTTCGCGACAGTGAACTGGAGGAATCGCTCGGCGTTGCCGTTGTCGAACCAGTTCACGATCTTGCGCGGAACCGCCCGGTCGGTCTCGGCGTCGTAGGAAAGGACCTCAACGTCCATCCGCTGGTTGACGATCTTTCCGATCTTCTCCTGGGTGCCGTCGGCTAGGGTGACGCGAGTCCCATAGGCCATACATCCGAACATAACTCCGACCTTTTCACGGAGCTGGTTGATGAAGATGGCGGTGGTCTTTGTCTGGCTCAGGGCACCGGTGATCTTGCGGAGGGCCTGGGACATGAGGCGGGCCTGGAGGCCGACGTGGCTGTCGCCCATCTCGCCTTCGATCTCGGCCTTGGGGACGAGGGCGGCGACGGAGTCGATGACCACGACGTCGATCGCGCCGGAGCGGATCAGCATGTCCGCGATCTCAAGGGCCTGTTCGCCGGTGTCCGGCTGGGAGACAAGCAGCGCCTCGGTGTCGACTCCGAGCTTCTGCGCGTAGTCGGGGTCAAGCGCATGCTCGGCGTCGATGAACGCCGCGATGCCGCCACCCTTCTGAGCGTTGGCGACGGCGTGCAGGGCGAGCGAGGTCTTGCCGCTCGACTCCGGTCCGTAGATCTCGACGATCCGGCCGCGCGGCAGGCCGCCGATACCGAGGGCCACGTCGAGGGCGATCGACCCGGTGGGGATCACTTCGACCGGGGTACGCGTCTCCTCGCCCAGGCGCATGACCGAGCCCTTGCCGAACTGCCGCTCGATCTGAAGGAGAGCCGCCTCAAGCGCCTTCTCCTTGTCGCCGGCCCTGTCCGGGGCCGACTTCCCGCTTGGTGCCATGTGAACCCCCTGCCGGGTCGTTGAAGTCCTTCTGGGGCTGGCGCCAGGTCCTGCCCGCTGCCAGCACCGCACACGCTACGCGCCACCCCTGACATTCCGGCGGGACCGCACGGACCAGTCCGCACGGACGCGGGAGAACGCGTTTCCGGGCACACAACGGCCCGACAGACCTCACTATAGTGGAACGGTTATTCGATCATGCCGGCAACACGCCGGCCTGTTCGATCGATTTCACCGTTCTGGACGCGCGGGGGCCATGGGGCTCGTGTGAATCGCTGGCTGGTACCGAGCGACAACTCACCCTGAAGTTCACTTAAGCGAGCGGAACCGTTGACTAATGGCAAGTTGTACAGACAACTGGACACGGCACCGTTAGTTCATGGGCAAGAGCCGTTACGCCGAAATCGTCGACGCGCTCATCGACGATCTCGATGGGTGCCAGCCAGGCGTGCGGGTGGCTAGCGAGCACGAGATCGCCGCCCGGTTCGCGGTGAGCCGGGCAGTCGCGGGCGCGGCGCTCCGTGAACTCGAAAGCCGGCTGCTCGTGCGCCGGGTCAGGGGCTCGGGAACCTACGTCAATGGCCGGATCGACTACATCATCTCGGCAAGCAGGACACCCTCCTGGAGCGAGACGGTGCGCAACGCCGGCGCCGAGCCACGGTCCAGCCTGCGAACCATCGCCCCCAAGCCGCTCCCTGACGAGCTCGCCGTCCGCCTCGAACGAGAACCGGGCAGCCCCGCGCACTGCATGATCCGGCAGGGATGGATAAACGGCATGCCGTCCGGCTGGGTCACGGAGTGGATACCCGACGACGTCTTCCCGGCCGCTGCGGACGTGGCGGTGCGCACCGTGGGCTCCCTTGACCAGGTGCTGCGGCAGATGGCGAATGTCGACCCGGTACGGGCCTGGTGCCGCGTCAGCATGGAGCTGCCGCCGCCCGAGGTGGCCGAGGCCCTGGAGATCGACCCGGGGCGGCACGTCTGGCTCGTCGAAAGCATCAACAACGATGCGATCCGGCGCTTTCCCGTGATGGCCTCCATCTGGTGGACAAGGCCGGACGTGGTCCGCGTCATCGTCGAAATGAGCGTCTTATGACAACGGGACTGTCCCGCGAGGAACGCCTGGCGCTGCTCGCGACGGCCGAAGCCGAGGAGCTGATAGCCGCGGCCGACGCGTGCCTGGCCGCTGCGACAGACTTCGCTGTCGTGACGCCGCCGACGGTCGGCTGCGTGCCCGCCCAGGTCCGCGAGCCCATCATGCGGCACCGGTTCCTGCTCGGGGACGTGCTCGCGACCGTCGCTGAGGTCGAGTTCGACGGCGTGCGCGGCTGGGCGATGCGGCTCGGCGGCGATCAGGCGGCGACGCTCGCCATGGCCGTGCTCGACGCGGCCGGGGCGCTGTCGGCGGACCTGGCCGGGCAGATCGACGAGCTCTGCGCGGGGCTGGCCGACAGGGTCCGCCAGGCGGACGCGGCTGAATGGGCCGAGCTCGCGCCGACCATCGTCGCATTCGAGGAGCTTTGATGGCGCCTGCCGCGGTTGCGCAGGCGCTGACCTCGATCGGAGCTCATGCCATCTTCCGCGCGACGCTCGACGCACTCGCGCGTCCGGGGACCATCCGGCGCCTGCCAACAGCCGCCGTGGACCCGATGGCCGGGCAGGTGCCCGCCACGCTACTCCCGGTCCTGGCCCTCGCCGACCTCACGACACCGACCTGCGTGCTCGACGACGAAGCCAGCCCCGGGTGGCAGGAGATCGTCCGGGTGTCCACGAGCGCGCCGCCGGCTGCGCTGAGCGCTGCGCGGCTCGTCGCCGCTCTGCGGGTGCTGGCCCCCGGTGAACTGGCCAGCCTGCGTACCGGCTCAGTGGCGGCGCCCGAGCACGGCGCGACCGCCTCGCTCTCCGTCGCGGGAATCGCGATCGCGAACCCAGCCAAAGCCGACCCAGCGAAGATCGGCCAAGCCAAAGTCGACCCAGCCAGAGCCGACCCAGCCAGCGTTGGCCCGGGCGGGGACCACGCGGCCACAGCTGACGAGGCCGGCGACGCCACCGCCACGCTCCTCTCGCTGTCCGGGCCCGGCATACAGGGCACCACTGAGCTGCTGGTGACCGGGCTGGCTGCGGACTTCGTCGCCGAGCGGAACCGCCTCGTTTCCGGGTTCCCGGCCGGGGCCGATTTGCTGCTTATCACGGCGGACGGCGCGATAACCGGACTGCCAAGGACAACGATCATCAGCGAGGGCACCGCCTAATGGGTTACTCAGGGGTCAAGGGCGGCATGGCCGCGATCCTGGCGGCCGAAGGGCTGGTGCGCCGCAAGCGCGCGGCCGCGCCGTGGGCGTCGTCGCGGCAGATCATCGAGTCGTACCGGCTGGCGGTCGACCGGATCATGGGCGAGGCGGGGCTGTACGACGAGGCGATCGCCGCGGACGCGTTCCGGCAGGCCGAAGGTGATCTGCTTGAGGCCGCCCATCTGGTCCGCGCCTACCGTTCGTCGCTGACGCGGCTGGCGGTCTCCGAGCCGGCCGACCCGGACGAGATGACCGTGCTGCGCCGGATCGTGCCCGCGAGCCGCACGCCAGAGGGACCCCAGCTGCTCGGCCGCACTACGGACTACACCGCCCGCGTACTCGAGCGCCCGGACGGCCCGCCTGCCCGCGCGGAAAGCCCAGCTCAGGAAAGCCCTGTCCAGGGAACTGGGGTGCGGGAACCCCAGGACGACCCGCATCCCGCCGAGCGTCATCCGCGCCGCTTCTACGAGCAGCTGATCAAGGCGGACCTCGCCGTCGAGCACGCGGAGGAGACCGGCGACCCCGATCCCTTCGATGTCTCCCGCGGCGCCGCCAGGCCGCCCGCGCCCCGCTCGGCGGTGCTCGCCAGCATGGCGAGGGCGGAGACCGGTGCGCTCGTCGCCCTCTGGTACCGGTCGATCAGAGGGCCGGACGGCGCGTTCCACGAGGTGACCCTCGGCGAGGTGCGGCACGGCTGGCTCCCGGTGCGGGTCGTGCACCCGCTGACCGGGAACCCGGTCCGGATCGGCGACATCCGGGCCACCGAGGCCGAGGCGATCGAAGACCTTGACGGCCCGTCGGAAGACCGTACCCGGCTGGATGTCGGGTACGGCCTGTGCTTCGGCCACAACGAGCGGAAGGCCATCGCCATGGCCAACCTGGACATCGCCTGCCGGCGCGCCGACGGGGACGAACTCGAGCAGTTGCTACTGCTCACTACCGACGGGCTTGACTCTGGGGGGTTCCTTGAGCACCTGAAGCTGCCGCACTACGTGACCTTCAGGTCGATCACCGACAGGAAGCTCGCCAGCCGTGCGGTGCTGGCTAACGGCGAGGGCGGCAGCACCGAAAGTGGCGGCGAAAGCGGGGGACGGTGACGATCGCAGTGCGAGAGCTTCTCGGCGGCCAGCGGGAAGCGACCGGCATTCTCGACGAGGGCGCAAAGCGCGAGATCAGGCGGGCCACGCTGACAGCGGTCTGCGTGCCGGGCTACCAAGTGCCTTTCGGGTCCAGGGAGATGCCCGTGGCGCGCGGATGGGGGTCCGGCGGGCTGCAGGTGACGCTGGGCGTCATCGGTGCCGACGACGTGCTTAAGGTGATCGACCAGGGCGACGACGGCGGAGTCAACGCGACCAACTTGCGACGGATCGTCTCGACCACGGTCGGCTGTGAATCCGCGACCGACACCAGGGATGCGACCGTCATCCAGACCAGGCACCGCATCCCCGAGGAAGACCTCACCGAGCAGCACGTGCTGGTGTTCCAGGTGCCGGTGGCCGAACCGCTGCGCGGCGTGCAGCGCCGCGCAGCGGAATGCGACCGGATGCACGCGGAAGCGGACTACTCGGCAATCTGGGTCAGCCTGTATGAGGACATCGTCCGCAATGGCGTGATCACCCAGGCCACGGGCTACCCGGTGCTCGTCAACGGCCGGTACGTGATGGCCACCAGTCCGGTGCCGCGCTGGGACGTGCCGCGGCTGGATCAGGCGGCCCACCTCAACCTGTACGGCGCTGGCCGGGAGCGGCGGATCTACGCGGTGCCACCGCACACCTCCGTCCGCCCGCTGACCTTCGACGACGTGCCCTTCGAAGTCGAGTACGTGCCGGGCGCGCGGTGCGACTACTGCGGCAGCGACGACTCGTTCCTGGTGGAGGCGACCGGCGGCCGGTACGTGTGCAGCGACTCCGACTGGTGCTCGCGGACGGCGGCTGGGCAGTCCGACGCCGCGGCGCACCGTGCGCGCGCGCCGTTCGGCTGGCTGCCCGACCCGGCGAAGAGAGCGAATTCATCGCTGGCTGAGCTCACTGCCGACGCCGGCGGCTCGTCCCCGGTGCCGGCCGTTCCGGTTGGCCGAACGGTCCCGAGTGACTCCCGCTCAGTGACCGTCTCTCCCCCGTCCGGCAACCACGCGCAGGACTGGATGCTAAAGGTCGAAGGCCTTGGCAAGGTGTTCGGCGCCGGCGGGGCGGCGGCGGTTCCCGGCACCGGACCCGCGCACGGCACAGCGGTGTCGCCGCTGACTGGGGCGATCGTCGCTGCCTGGGACGTCTCCTTCGACGTGGCGCCCGGCGAAGCGCTCGGGCTGATCGGCGAGTCCGGCTCGGGCAAGTCCACGGTGCTGAACTGCCTGATCGGGGATGAGCGAGCCTCGGCGGGAACGGTGCGGCTCGCCTCGGTGGGCGACGGTGACACAGACCTGCTGACGCTTTCCGCCGCCGAGCGGCGCAAGCTGCGGATCGATACCGTGTCGATCGTCTACCAGGACCCGGCGGCCGGGCTTGACCTGCGCGTCTCGGCCGGCGGGAACATCGCCGAGCGGCTCACCGCGGCCGGCTGGCGGTCCTATCGCGCGATCCGCCGCCGCGCCGCTGAGCTGCTCGACCGGGTGGAGGTCCCGCTATCGCGGATGGACGACCCCGTCGCCACTTTCTCCGGCGGCATGCGGCAGCGGGTGCAGATCGCCAAGGCGCTGGCCACCGGCGCGCCGGTGCTGCTCCTGGACGAGCCGACGACCGGGCTGGACGCGTCGATCGCGGCAGGAGTGCTCGACCTGCTGCGCGCGCTGCTCCGCGAGCGGGACGTCGCCGCCGTCGTGGTCAGCCACGACTTCGCGGTCATCGAGGCGCTCACTGACCGGTGCGTCGTCATGCAGACCGGGCGAACCGTGGAGAGCGGGCTGACCGATCAGCTCTTCCACGACCCGCATCATCCCTACACCCAGCGGCTCGTGGCCGCCGCCCGGAGGTGAGCTTGCGGTGTCCGCTGTAGCCGGCCGGGAATCGGGTGTTTCCGCGCGCGCGACCGTGCTGACGGTACGAGACCTGCACAAGACGTTCACGCTGCACACGATCGACGGGCGCACCGTGGTCTCGTTGCGCGGGGTGAACCTGGACGTGGCAGCGGGCGAGCACGTGTCCGTCGCCGGGCCGAACGGCGCGGGCAAGTCAAGCCTGCTCCGCTGTGTGCACCGGACCTACCTGCCCGACTCGGGGTCGATCGTGCTGCACGGGTCGGCCGGCCCGGTCGAGCTGACCACGCTGCCCGACCGGGCGATGGCCCGGCTGCGCGGGCGGGAGATCTGCTACGTGTCGCAGTTCCTCGAAACGCCGCCGCGGGCCAGTGCCCTTGACGTTGTGGCGAACGCGGCTCGGCGGCGCGGGCTCGATCCGGCCGAGGCGGGAGAGGCCGCGGCGGCGGCCTTGCGCCGGCTTGGGCTCGACGAGGCGCTGTGGGATGTGGACTGCGGCGTGCTCTCCGGCGGTGAGCGGCAGCGGATCAACCTGGCGGCAGGGACGGTTCGCCCGCCACGGCTGCTGCTGCTCGACGAGCCGGTGTCCGCGCTTGACCCGGATAACCGGGAGCTGGCGCTCGGGCTGGTCTCGTCGCTGACCTCGCAAGGGGTGGCAGTGCTGGCGGTGTTCCACGACCTCGACGCCATCAGGCGGCTGGCGACGCGGGTGGTGCGGCTCGATGGCGGCCGGGTTGTCGCATCAGGGACGCCGGAAGAGATCCTCAGTGAGCTGGAGGCGGTGTGATGACGGCTATCGGAGCCGCGAGCGGCGAGGGCATGACCGACCGGGTGGCTCCGTGGCCCGCCGGGACGGTGGCCGCCAGCTACGTGCTCCGCGGCGTGCGGGCCGTGCTGCCTGACGTGATTGTCGATGAGGCGCGCGTCGTGGTACGCGAGGGCGTGATCGTCGAGGCCGGGCCGGCTCCGGCCGGTTCCGCAGCCGACGTTGACGGTGCCGGGCTGCTGTGCCTGCCCGGGCTGATCGACGTGCACAGCGACGCGCTGGAGCGGGAGCGGGCACCCAGGCCAGGCGTGCACATGCCCTGGGACTTCGCCGTGACGTCGCTAGAGGGCAAGCTGAGCGCGGCTGGAATCACCACCGCTTTCCACGGAGCCGGGTTCCAGGACAAGATGTCCGGCGCCCTGAACCGCTCAGTCAGGACCGCCATCGAAGTGTGCGAAGCGGTGACCGCCCGGTCGCTGGCGCCAGCTCCGCTGGTCGGCCACCGCATCCTCTACCGGCTCGACGCTCGCTCCGCTGAGAGTACGGCGGCGCTCGCGGAGGCTCTTAAGGCGCATCCGAAGACAGCCGGAAGCCTGCCACTCGTCTCGCACGAGGATCACACGCCCGGGCAGGGACAGTACGCGGATCGCCGGCACATGGAGCGGTACCTGGCGGGTGCCGGCGGGCTGACCGCTGAGCAGGCGGCGCGGCGGGTTGACGAGCTGATCGAGGAGCGAGACGCGAAACTGCCGTTTCTGGAGCGGAACCTCGCGTGGCTCGGTTCGCTTGCTGTTTCCGGGCAGATCCGGCTTGTCGGGCATGACATGGACTCGCCCGCGGCTGTCGAGGCACTGCGGGCCCGCGGCGGCTCGGTGGCCGAGTTCCCGACTACGACTGAGGCGGCGCGGACGGCGCGCGAACTCGGGCTCCCGGTAGTGATGGGCGCGCCGAACGTGATGCGGGGCGAGTCGCACTCCGGCAACGTGTCCGCGGCATCGCTGGTTGAGGCCGGCCTGGTAACCGCGCTGGCCTCCGACTACCTGCCGTCCGGGCTGCTCGCGGGCGCGTTCTCGCTGGCGCGCTCGGGGCTTGCGACGCTGCCAGCCGCGATTGGCCTGGTGACGTCGGGCGCCGCTGACTCGGCGGGGCTGGGCGACCGCGGCAAGCTGACCGCCGGGCTCCGCGCCGACCTGGTGCTCGTTGACGACGCAGGCTCCTGGCCGGTCGTCCGCGCCACCCTGCG
>Ga0123356_10005652_pt1 | contig 12707 bp, 7 predicted proteins | sample TergutEmb28metaG_2_FD_92546 | JGI IMG/M metagenome (GOLD analysis project Ga0123356, IMG submission 92546) | Embiratermes neotenicus P3 segment gut microbial communities from Petit-Saut dam, French Guiana - Emb289 P3 | ecosystem: Host-associated > Arthropoda: Insects > Digestive system > Gut ... | reverse complement strand
CGTACGGGGGGTGGCGGAAGACAAAAAAATTGAACGTCTTTTTGTTCAATTTTTTTGGCTGGAGACAGGGGGGTTGCCCCCCCTCTTATATTATCTTTATTCTCTATTCTTTTATTTCGCAAACTCTGTAAATCTGCTTTCTCTTATTATCGTAACCTTAATCTGTCCCGGATACTCCATCTCATCCTGAATCTTCTGCGAAATCTGCCCCGCAAGTTCCTGAGCCTGAGCGTCGTTAATTACTTCCGGTTCAACCATCACTCTTATTTCACGGCCTGCCTGAATAACGTAAGCCTTCTGAACGCCTCTGAATGAGTCGGCTATGTCTTCCAGATCGTTAAGACGGCTGACATAGTTTGTAAGCGTTTCGCGCCTTACGCCCGGACGCGTGCTTGAGATCGTATCCGCTGCCTGTATGAGAATCGGATACATTGAGATCGGCGCGACGTCTTCGTGGTGAGCCGCGATCGCGTTCGTGATAATATCGTTTTCACCGTTTTTGGAGGCGAGTTCCGCTCCAAGTTCGGAGTGTGTGCCTTCTGTCTCGCGGTCGATTGACTTCCCGATATCGTGAAGCAGTCCGGCGCGTATTGCGGTTTTGGGGTCGAGGCCGAGTTCTGAGGCCATAAGCCCCGCCAATATCGCCACTTCTTTACTGTGCTGCAATACGTTTTGTCCGTAAGAGGTACGGTATTTAAGCCTGCCGAGAAGCTCGACAATTTTTGGTTTTAATCCGTGTACGTCAAGCTCAAAAATTACCTCTTCGGCAGCCTCTTTCATCTGTTTTTCAAGCTCTTTTTCGCTCTTTTTAATAAGCTCCTCAATACGTCCGGGGTGGATTCTGCCGTCTGTAATGAGTTTTTCAAGCGCGAGTCTCGCGATTTCGCGTCTTATAGGATCAAAACCGGAAAGGATGACCGCTTCGGGCGTATCGTCAACAATAACGTCGATGCCTGTGGCCTCTTCAAATGAGCGGATATTTCTTCCCTCGCGGCCTATTATTCTGCCTTTCATCTCATCGTTAGGAAGGTGAACGACCGATACTGTTGACTCTACAGTAGTATCGGCGGCGCAGCGCTGAATTGACTGAATTATAATCTCTTTAGCCTCTTTTTCCGCCTCTGCCTTAGCCTGATCTTTAATCTCTTTAATCATCTGAGCGCACTCATAGCGTACCTGTCCCTCAAGATTTTCGAGGAGGAGCTTTTTCGCGTCTTCCTGAGTCATGTGGGAGATTCTCTCAAGTTTTTCGTTTTCAAGCGCTATGAGGCGTGAGAGTTCGTTGTCTTTTGTACGTAATGTCTTCTCTTTTGAGTTTAAAAAACTCTCGCGCGCGTTGAATTCGGTCTCTCTTTTTGTTATGAGTTCATGCTGTCTTTTCAGTTCCGAGTCAGCCTCTTTAATGCGCTGCTGCTCCACACGGAGCTGTTCGCGTGTTTTGGCCGCTTCGCGCTCAAATTCGGTTTTGGCTTTGAACCACTCATCTTTTGCTTCGAGAATAGCGGTTTTTTTCTGGATTTCCGCTTCGTTTTTCGCCTCTTTCAGTACCCGTTCCGCCTCTTTTTGCAGCTGCTCTTCTTGAGCGCGCTTAAAATTGCGGTCTACAAGTGAGCGCCAGAAAAAGCCGCCGGTGAACCCAAGCGCAAGCGCTGTTACCGCCGCTATTAGGATGTATGTAAGATCCATTAAACCTCCTGAAATATATGGTTAGTGTATATTAAAAGCTCTTTATAAAAAAGAGCCGTATTTCTCATTTTCCGCATCCCTTTGGGATACAAAGATTTCTTGGGTATATCATTCTATTACCGGGCGGCGCATCCCATTCGGGATACGAGAAAACATCTCATTTTGAGATGGCATACGGCGCAGAGAGTGGTAAAAAAGGTGTAGTTTTATGAGATAAAGAAAGCCTTAAATTCAGCTAAAACTCTCTATTTTATTGTTGAGAGATTTGATTTTTTCCTGATATAGCTGCACTTTCTTTAATTCTTCCTCATATTTTGCTTTGGTTTCAAACAGCTCCCCCGCGATATTAAGCGCGCTGAGAACCGCTATTTTTATGTTATCCCTCGAAGCGGTCATTTCGTGTATTTCCGCTATTTTGGAATTTACATATTGAGCGACTAATTTAGTCGTTTCCGTATCCACATCACCTCTGATGGAATACTCTGTCCCAAAGATCATTACCCGAATACTCTCCGAGCTCATAAGCTCTTTTCCTCCCGCTGCCGCTAACCGTTATTGCGCAGCCTCAAGCTTTGCCAGTATTCCCTGTATTCGTTCTGACGCGGCATTAATTTTTTCCCGCTGACCATCCGCGTCCGATTTCAGCGAATTGAGCTTATCTTTAAAATGTTTTTCCAACCCTTCAAGCTGCTGTTTAAGCTCTTCGTTTTCGCCCCCAAGTTCCGTTTTAAGCGTATCTAACGAGTTATTCGCAGTTTCAAGCTTCTGCGTAAGATCTTTATTTTCGCTCTCAAGTTCACTTATACGCGTTTCTGACTGCTCTTTTGTTTTTTTGAGGATAATGTTTTCATCTTTGACCTCTTCAAGAGACAAAAGAAGCGTTTCTACTTTATTTTCCAATTCCGAAAGAAATTCAACAGGCAAAAATAGCCCCCTTTTCAAATTAGATCTATGAATATATATATATAAATAAAACTTCATAATCCATTGATATTGCTGATTATGCAGTTATTATTATCTTAAAATATATTAAATCCAAACTATAATATATATTATGCCAAAGGCAAATACAATGTCTGGATTACCTTACGCCGATTATATACGACACCCGTTCTTTTTTACCGTCTATGGCGGTAATCACGCCTTTCACCAAATATGTACCTGCGGATACCGGACGGCCTTTTTCATCACGCAGATCCCATGATCCGATGATCCGCCTCCCAAATTCCCCTCCACTGGAGAGGTGCCGCGAAGCGGCGGGGTGGTCAACACGGTCAGATATCGCTATCTTATTTACAACATTACCTGACACATCGTAAACCGTTAATATTCCGTTATTTATGCGCTTGCCTTGACGATAGAAATTCATCTCACCGACAGACCTTGCAACCGGATTAGGACCAGCAGTGAATTGGCTTTGCGATACGGTGATCTGGGGTGTCAAACCATCCTCATCAGGTTTTACGACGGGCAGTATTGTACGCTCGGATGTTCTAATTGACACCTGTCTTACCACTGCCAAATGAGCGGTGTCTGTAACATTAACGCCGCCTATTGACGCTCTTGCCGTGAATACCACCGTATTTCCGATGTTACTGCCCGCAACAACCGCGTTGAACTCCGCTATACCGGTTCCCGCAGCCGTTCTCACAGTTCTGGATGTTGTCGCGCCGCCGCTGCCGCGTATGCCTATGTTCAGATATATGCTCAGAGACGATTCCCTAAAAGCGCAGTCTACCTGATCTACAGCCATGATTTGGGCGAGATACGACGTCTGTCCCACAGCTATTGAATCCGGCTGAGCGCCGTCATCTTTCAAATCCCTGTTTGATGTTGGGGAGATGAATTTTATACCCGTCAATATCCTTGTAATATCAATAGTTACGTCTATCACATCACTTATTACTGAAGCTGATTTCTGGCCGCCGTCGCCGTTGTCAGCTATCGTGTTTGTAACTTTTACATAATAGTAAGACGTTCCGTTTATAGCATACGGCGCGATGAACTCCGTGCCGGTCACTCTCGGCATCAAAGTTCCGCCGGCGGTACTGTTGTCTGTATTGATGTACCACTCATAAGTAAGCGTACCGCCGTCGCCGGCTTCCGCTTCCGCCATGACGTCGTAAGTCAGGCTGACGCCGTCCTTCAGTATTCTTTCACGTGTGACAATCCTTACAGACGGAACACGCGCCTTAACTGTCGGCTCGGTCTCTATCGCCGACGACGTCATCACAACAGCTCCCGCAGTGTAGTTTTCATTAGCCCGCGACCGCGCGAAAACATAGTAAGCCGTACTTTCGCTCAAACCGCTAAACGTCAACCCCGTCTGCCAATTGTCGGTTGGCGCGGCGTCCGATGTACTTATCGCGTACTCAATTGCCTGACCGTTATCGGGAGCGTCAGGAGCATTCAGCGTAATTGAATTATACGTCTTGCCTGCGATTGTGGGAGCTGATACCGTTACACCCGCCGCCTTGTTGACCGTAAAACTCACATTAAAGCTCAGTGAGGCGATGTCATTACCGCCGCTGACTGTAACGACCGCCGTATATGTAGTTCCCGCGTCTAAACCGGTTTTAGGTACGATGGTAAAAGCGCTCGAACCGCTCGCCGCGATACTGCTCATTAATGTGTTAGAAAGAGTGAAACTGCCCGCGTTCGTACCGCTGATAGCAATTGTTAATTCGCCGGTCGGCTGATTGCCCGTGTTAATTACATTGACACTGTGGGCGGTTTGATCGCCATAGCCGTAAGCCGCGCCGGTAAAAGTCCTGTTTTCGGAGGGATCAAGTGATATGCCGTAAGTATATGACGCCGTCCACTTCGCGTAAAGCGTAATTGACGATGTTACCGTATTAACTGCAAATTCCCACACTTCGGCAAGCTCAGCGTCCCTGTACCATCCGCCGAAAGTGTAACCGGTTTTTGCCGGAGCAGGCGGCGCGGTTATTGTCGCCCCGTATTCAACGCCTGTCAATTGAGAAACGGAAGTTCCGCCGTTTGAGTTGAATGATACTGTATAGGTATTGATCGTCCACTTCGCGTAAAGCGTAATTGCCGATGTTACCGTATTAACTGCAAATTCCCACACTTCGGCAAGCTCAGCGTCCCTGTACCATCCGCCGAAAGTATGACCGGTTCTTGCCGGCGCGGTTGGGGCGGTTATTTTTGCGCCGTGAGTAACGCCTGTAATATTGTCGATTGATGAGCCGCCATTAGAATTGAACGTTACGGTATAAGCCGGAGTGTTGATTGTAAAAATCGCTTCCATCACACCGCTGTTATCCCAACCTGTTCTGACCGCGATTGCCTTAACTGTGGTTGTTGCTGTCAGCGCAAGCGGTTCTGAGTATGCCGGGCTTGATGTTGTCGGAGTTGTTCCGTCAAGCGTGTAGTGAATAACCGCTTCCGTTGTGGTTGTGGAGAGCGTTACGCTTTGGCTTAATGTAATAAATGTCCCGCCGTTGGGTGTTGCTGTTGGGGTTGCGACTTTGAATAATGGCAAGGTTATACTGTGATAAACAGGATTACTTGCGTTGAATCCTGGAGTTGCCGCCATTCGCTTGTAACCTCTTACCGCCTGACCCGGCAGAGCGGTTATTTTATTTGTACCGCTCCAATCTTGCGCCAAAACATCGTTGATAAAAAACCGGTACTCCGCTCCAGGAGTCGTTTCAATGGTTACGGTGTAATCGACATTAGCGGTTTTAACCTCGTAAGACAAGGTAATGGAAGACGGCTGATCTTGCGCTTCATTTGCCGTATTGATTGTGTCCGATTCATAAGCGGAAGCGAAATGCGTGTCAGTTTCGGCAAAGCGAATCCGCATAGTCACGTCTTCCGCGCTGCCTGAAATGAAGGTGTTGTCGGAAGTAAATGCGCCGTCGTTAAAACTGTATTCCGCACCGTCAACTTCCGTAATCGTTACTGTTTTGGGGAAATCGCCGTCAGTGATACTGTAGTTCAATTCAGGGATACTGGTATTCGCTAATCTTTCAAATGTTACCGCGACGGTATTACCGGAATTACCCGCTAAATGTGTTGCCGTCTCTTTCAATCGAGCATAGAATGTGGCAGTATTGTCCACCGCAAACCCGCCGAATTCGTTTCCATCTTGCCAATTCGTACCGTCTTTGCTAAATTCATACAATACACCCGCCGGCGTTATGATTGTGTAGGTGAAATCCGTGCCGTAGCCTGTGTATGAGCCTGTCACCGAAGCGGGGGCGTCTGGGGCGGCGGCTTTCGTGACAGTGTTTGTCGCAGAGCTTGTGAGTGTTCCCGTTTGAACGCTTGAGGTGATTTCAAGCGTTACCGTATGGGAAATATCGTTTTCGCCTATTTTATAAGTATTGCTCGTGCCGGATTGTCTCTCTGTTGCGTTTACAATCCATTTGTAAGTCAGCGTTCCGGTATTGTTGCCGTCAACAAGAGAGCCTGTCAACACCTCACCGTATTTCGGTGAGGTGTTGTCGATTGTCACTGTGCCCGATAATGCCGCCGCAGTCCATACTGCGTAAAGATTCACCGTGCCGTTATTTTCGGCTGTCAGATTTTCGACGCTTTGCCCGCCGTCATATACTTTCGCACCATTGTCTGACGCTGCCCAACCCTCAAACGTGTATCCTGTTTTCGTAAAACCAATGGTTGCCAAATTCTGCGCTATATCATACGTAAAGTTTTGGTCACTCATCGAACCGCTTGTATTGCTATTACCATGAAACACGACTTTGTAGGTGTGCGCTGTCCACTTCGCGTAAAGCGTAATTGCCGATGTTACCTGATCTGTTGTAAAATTCCATGCGTTTATGAGAGCAGCTTCTCTGTACCAACCGTCAAAAATATAACCAGTTTTTGATATTGTTTCAGGTTCGGTTATGTCGCTGCCGTGATCTACGGTTATCTGTTCGGGTACAGGAGTACCGCCGTCAGCGTTCCAAATCACATCATAAACGTTAATCGCAAAATTTGCAGTTAATATTACTGCGTTATCAGGCATATCAAAAGTTGCCGGATTGACGGCGTTTCCGCCGGTAATCGTTGCGTTTGTAACACTCCAATTCGTGAAATGGTATCCCGTATTCGCAGTTGCTGTTACGTTTACAGGTGTTCCCGCCGTGTAATTACCGCTTGCCGTTCCCAAAACAGTGCCGTTTGCATTTGCGCTTACAGTCAAAGAGTAAAGCGGAATCCATTTTACCCAAAGCGTTGTGTTTGCCTGAACATTTGTTATCGGAAATGTCACTAGGTTTTCAAACTCATTATCGCTGTACCAACCACCGAAATTATAACCAGTTTTTGATATTGTTTCAGGTTCGGTTATGTCGCTGCCGTGATTTACGGTTATCTGTTCGGGTACAGGGGTACCGTCGTCAACGTTCCAAGTCACATCATAAACATTAATCGCAAAATTTGCCGTTAACGTTACTTCATTATCGGGCATATCAAATTCCAAAGGATTAGCTTCGCTGCCGTCGAAAAACTCTACACCGGTCACACTCCAATGCGTAAAATGATAGCCGTTATCCGGTATAGCCGTCACGCTTATTTCCATTTCTTCCGCATAGCTGCCGCTTTCTGTTCCTTCAACCGTGCCGTTTTCACCGGCAGTCACGGTTAAGGTAAAGGTTAAGTCGTCCTGCGCCCACACCCCAAACGGCAGCATTAACATAATAATTGACAACCAAAATATTTTGGACTTCATCATATTTTCCTTCCTGTTACAGCGTTTAAATTATCGCTGTTTTTAGGTGTTATCTCTTCTCAAACAAAATCACGCCGGCTCCAACGCTTATTTGATTTAAGCGGTGATCACTCTTTCCATCAAGAAAAGGTATCAGGCCGAAGTTATATTTAAAATCAACAAAAACGTTTTTTCTGATATATACGCACGCGCCGAGTACGATTCCGAAATCAACCGGACTTCTATCTTCAATCTCATAAGATGGGCCGCTGTCCCACTTCATCTCAGTACCTAACGGGATGTCTAATTGAAAGCCCCCAAGCAGTTTTACCGGCGTATCGTACATTCGCAGCTGCATCATTGCGGGGATAGTTATCGCCCATTCGCTTGCTTCGGTTATCTCCGATACGAACGGTTTTCTGTAGATAACGCCTGGTGAAAGTTTTATATCGAGAGAGTCGTTTATAATATTTATGAGTACCACGCTCTCAATATGAAAACCGTGACTCAGACCGATTTTATGGCCGTGTTCTTTCATGATTATTATGTCATCATATTCATAGCGGGTTATTTTCATATTAGCTGCGAATGAGTTGTTATAAGCGCCTCTGACCCCAAATTTAAATCGGCTGCCGCGCTCTTTTTTCTCTTCTTCGGCGGCGGCTTTTACAACCGGTTTGGGTTCGGCGGCAACGGTTTTCTGTTCTTTGACCGGTTCGGGTTTTGCGGCAATTATTTGAGGTTTAGGCTCTGTTTCGCGGGCGATCTCTTTAATGTCCACTTTTTTAATCTCTTCCCGCAGTACCTCTTCGGTCTGTTTAAGAGCGGCATATTTCTCATCAGATCCTATAACCACAACCTCCAAACGCCTGTTTTCGGCACGCCCAGTTTCCGTGTCGTTGCTTGCTACAGGTCTTTCGGAGCCGTAACCTACGGCTATGATGTTTGCTTCCGGCACTCCTTTGGAGATGACATAATTCTTTACCGCGCCGGCGCGGGCTGCGGAGAGCAGCAGGTTGTACATCGCGTCTCCGCGTGAATCTGTGTGCCCCTGAATCTCATACTGCAGATCTGAGTTCTCTTTGAATACTATGGCTAAACTGTCAAGCTGCGGATATGAAGATTTTGTAAACGCCGTATCGGCACGCTCGAAACCGATTCTCTCTAAAAGAGACCGGATTATCACGGAATAGAGCACAGGAGCCGGCGTCTCCTTAGACATAAATTCAGGACTTAACGTCCATTCGACCAACTGCGCGCGGGCGGGCAGGGAAGCGGATAGGATTATCGTTATTGTTGTTATCAGGACTGTTAGCTTTTTTTTCATTTGTACTGAGTTCCTTATGCCTCTTCTGTTACTCTGTTACCTGTTACTACTCTTACTCTGTCAGCTGCTGTGTCGCTGTGCCAGAGCGATGGGCTATACCCATCGTTACTGATGGCACCCTCTTCGGGGTGCGGTAAAATCTAAAAACTAAACACTAAAAACCATAACGAATTACCTCACCACTATCCGCGAAACATTCATCTTTTTGTTTCTTTCCCTTACTTCTACTATGTAACTTCCTGCGGGGATTTTAGTTATCGGTATTTTCGTGCCGCCTGTTATGTTATGCTGTGCGATAGTTTTTCCTCTCAAATTTATGACTTTTACTTGCAGTATTTCATTAGCGGGCGCGTTTATGGTTATAACGCGTCCTTTTACCGTTACGAACGGTTTAGCTTTTGAGAGCGCGGACGTTTGTCTTGACGTTTTGAACAACAGGCCGGGCATATTTCCGGCGAATGGCTCCATTTCACGCAGATACGGGAAACTTTTTTCTTCATCTATATTCCATACGGTATTAAAATCCCATCCGTTAAACGTCGATTTTTTCATCATGTTTGAGGATGTTACGCCGAATCCGCCGGTTAATTGGTTCAATCCTGACGCTTCTGTGCTCCAGTAATAAGACGTTTTTACCGAGTCGGCCGCCGCGCTGCCCGTTAAACCGATGCCCGCAGCTCCCGATGAGTAGCTCTGAAAGATCACGCCGCCGTTTGGCGCTTTGCCCACTAATCCGCCTATCCCGTCCGTTCCATGCGCGGTACCGGTTGAGTAACAAAACTGCACGGCGCCGCCGTCATTTAGACCAACGAGTCCTCCCGCCGCTTCCCGCGCGTTCGCGTTCCATGTGGAATAACTTTGCGTAATCATGGAACCAAAAGCCGCGCCTATGAGGCCGCCCGCGCCGATATCGGCGTTTTTAGCCCCAGAATTTGAGTAACTGCGGATTATAATTGATGACGAACAGCTGCCGATTAGACCGCCCGCTCCCATTCCGCCGCCGCTGAGCACTGTTCCGCCAACTGATCCGCTGCTGTCTATGTATGTACTAACGCTCATACCCGCAAGCGTACCAATACTGTTTTTACCTTCCGTATCAAACATCTCTATATGAACCCCAATTATCATCGCGCCTTTAGTGTATCCAAACAAACCGATAAAATCGCTTGAACCATCCGGCCGTTTAACGCCTAAATTCAACCCGTCTATCATAGTTACAGCCGTCTCCTCACCCTTGCCTCTGAATATTCCGGTAAACGGATTATCGGGAGTGCCGATAGGTTCAAAGTTGTTGTCATCTATATCGATATAGTTGGTTAGCTCATAGTTTCCGTTAAGAGGATAAGCGTTATCTTTTCCTATTTTGCGCAGGTCGGCAAGGTTTGATATTTTTATGGGTGATTCTGTGATAGGCGCAAAACGTGCCGTAAGTGTAATCGTTGCGTCTCTGTCATTAATTCCTTTGTCGAAGCGCGCAAGATTTCCGCTTTGAGGAGAGTTGTCATCCCATCCCGCAAAACGAAAACCGCTGTTTGGCACTGCCGCTACAAGCGGCCCGCGTGAGCCCGCCTCAATGTTTCCAAACCGAAAATACACCGATGATTCACCCGTACCTCCCGCCATCAGCTTCCCGCCGGTACCGGATAAATAGACAAAATTCGTTTTGAATATTGGCTTGGGGATATCAGGCGTATCGGGTTCGCCGGGCAGCTTCACGAATATCGCCGTAAGAAAGAGCGTGTCGCCGGTTACGACATCACTGCGGGGAAAATTGGTACGGCCATCACTCCATACCGCAAACTCATATCCGGGTTCACAGACAGCGGCAATAAGCATCGGCGTACTTACACCCACACCCATAGTGATTACGGCGGTGTCTACAGGTTCAGGTTTGGACTCTATTAAAATCTTTCCGCCGTTTGTTGACATATAAACTACAGTGCCGGAACTTATTCCAGACAACAGCGGGTATGCTCCCGGTCTTATAGTCCATGTATTGTCGGAATTCCAGCCCGTATATGAAGAGATGTTCATCATGTTGGATGTAGACAGCCCCCTCCCGCCGGCGGAAGAGCTTTGTTTTGACGTTTGCGTATCCCAGTAACTATTGTTTATGACAGCTTTTTCTACATAATTGGTTGATGGATTTTTACCCTGTGTGTTCCATGATACTAAATCACCGAGATCTCCGCCAATGAGTCCGCCCGCGCGGCCTCCGCTCTTTACTCCCACATATCCCGTTGAATAACTGTCGATTATCTTACCGCCAAAAATATAACCGACAAGACCGCCCGCGTACTTTACACCCATTATTGATCCGGTAGCGTAACTGTTGGATATTTCACCGCCTGTGAGAAGACCAACTAATCCGCCAGAGTGGATATTATTATTATTTTCATTGTATAAATTCGCAGTGGAATAGCTTTTCGAAATCCTACCGCCGTTCACACCGACAAGACCGCCCGCATTATTCTCCACCGGTCTATGCGCTGAGACGTTGCTGCCTGTGGTGTAACACCCTTCAATCGTACCATTATTGATTCCGGCGAGAACTCCGGCGGCATAGTGTCCAATCACCGCGTTGGCGGTAACACCAACGTTTTTCACCTCGCCTTTTGCACCGATAACGCCAAACAATCCGACAGCCCAATTAGAGTCAGAATTGTTGGGGAGGTTGATGTGGAGTCCGCGAATTACTTTACCATTGCCGTTAAACGTACCCGTGAATGGATTATTCCGTGTACCGATTGGCGTAAAGAGTTCATCGATTGTAATATCATTGACAAGCTCATAGGTACCGCTCAAGTTATACCTGATACTGTCAAGACCGGCGGGCGTACTTATCTGCTTTGCGGTGACAGGTACCGACAGCAGTATGGCCGTGATACCTATGACCGACGCGATTTTTTTGATTATCATGGTCTTACTTTCTTTAAGAACCGCGGGTTAAAACCCCCGGTTATAGAGATTGCACCCCTTTAGGGTGCGGATTATTCTATAAATATAGTTTAATATTTTACCTTAGTATAAATTAATTTGCTGCCGCCCCTAACTTATGTGTTTTTTAAGTTCTCAGCTCTAAGTTCTCTTACTCTCATTCCAATAAACATCCATCTCTTCAAGAGAAGCTTCGCGTATCTCTTTACCCGCTTCTTTGAATTTATCCTCAACAAATCTAAAACGCTTAGCGAATTTGTTGGCTGCGGCTCTTAAAGCGTTCTCCGCGCTTATTTTTTGGTGACGGGCTACATTGACTAAGGCAAATAACAGATCTCCGATTTCTTCTTCCGCGTTGACACTATCACCATTTTGAAGAGCCTCTCTAAACTCTCCAAACTCTTCCTCTACCTTATCCAACACCGGTTTTATATCTTTCCAGTCAAATCCCACCTGCGCGGCGCGCTTTTGCATTTTTTCCGCTCTGAAAAGCGCAGGCAAAGCGTCTGGGATATCATCCACAACATATTTACGCCTCTCCTCGCTATACTCACTCTTTTTAATCTGCTCCCAATTGCGGACAACTTCGTCTGAAGATCCGGCCTTTACATCGCCAAACACATGAGGATGCCGCCGTATCAGTTTGTCTCCTATATCTTTAGCGACATCGTCGATATTAAATTTTTTTGCTTCGTCCGCAATCTGCGAATGGAGTACAACCTGCAAGAGAACATCCCCAAGCTCCTCTCTCATCTTAGCGCTGTCATCCTCGTCCACAGCCTCAAAAAACTCATAAGTCTCATCAAGCAGACAATTGAGAATGCTCTTGTGAGTTTGCTCTCTGTCCCAGGGGCATCCGCCGGGAGCGCGGAGTTTGGCTACAATTTCGATCAGCCGTTTTAGTTGGCTTGTCATTTTTTACCTCGCTGCAACCATCTGATATTATGACCTGTGCTCATTGCGGTAACACCTCTAAGTTACAGTGCATCAAATTCAGTTTGTATCTGAAAAAATACAAAATGCCGTTCCGGTGTGCGTAAAAATCGACAAACCTGTTGCGGGAAATGAAAAATT
>Ga0123356_10005651_pt1 | contig 12707 bp, 9 predicted proteins | sample TergutEmb28metaG_2_FD_92546 | JGI IMG/M metagenome (GOLD analysis project Ga0123356, IMG submission 92546) | Embiratermes neotenicus P3 segment gut microbial communities from Petit-Saut dam, French Guiana - Emb289 P3 | ecosystem: Host-associated > Arthropoda: Insects > Digestive system > Gut ... | reverse complement strand
TCTTTAATTCGCTCGACGGCACCATTAGCGCGTGGGCACCCGGCGTGAGTCTGTTCAGCGCTCAGCTGGTGATGGACAATTCGGCGAACAAAGCCTCGTACACAGGTCTCGCCATTACCAATCTCCCCGCGGGAAACTCCTTGTTTGCGGCCGATAACGCCAACAACGTAGTAGATATTTACGACGGAACCTTTGCGTTAAAGGGCACGTTTCAGCCCGATCCATCGATCCCGAGCGGGTTTTCCGTGTTCGGAATTCGCGACATCAATGGCACCGTCTTCGTAGCGTTCGCAGCGAACAACGGAGGGCCGGGGGGCTTTATTGATATGTACAAGGAAGACGGCACGCTCATCGGCAGCTTTGCGAAGGGCGCTCCGCTCAATCAACCATGGGGCTTCGCGATGGCTCCGGCGAATTTCGGTCCCTTGAGCAATACGCTGCTGGTTTCCAACAATACCGACAGGGGGACCATCAGTGCCTTTACTACCAAGGGGAAATTCGTGGGCACATTGAGAAATACGGCCGGCAATCCTATCGTCATCGATCAGCTGTGGGCGATCGATTTCGGTGGCGGTACCAGCGCCAACGGCGCCACCAACGCCCTGTACTTTACCGCCGGACCCCACAACAACTTCGCGGGAACATTTGGAATGATCGTTCCCGGAGGAACTCAGAATCAGCAGTGACGAGAAGGAACCCAGGTTCTCGATTGGGAATTGAGAACCTGGGTTCTTATTGCGTCTCAAGGGGTCGGGCCGGATGGTGACGTGCCCACCCTCCAGGCCCTCCCTACCGATCACTGGACTGGCCGGGTACGGTCGACAGTAGCGTGCCCGCCTCGGCCTGCGTCGGCTACACGCAAGGCCTCGGCAACGGGGAACACCGTAGGATCCGCGCTGACCCGATAATTCGTGCATGAAGGGTGTTCTGGCGCTGACTGCCACCTGCGTCCTCTTAGTCGTCTCGGTGGCTCGGCTGTTGACGGGCAGAAGCCTGGCCTCCGCACTTCAGGCCTTTGGCATTGGCTGCTTCGCCATCATGGCGTCAACTCATGTTCTCGAGGCGTTTTCAGTGCTGCCACAACTTGGGTGGGGCCGGCCCGGCAGCGTCGGACACCTCATCGATCTGACCGCCGCGCTGCTTGGTGTCGGGCTTGTGGCCGCAAGCTTTCTTCTGCGCCGCTAGGCGGGACGCGCGAACAACCGCTTACCGACCGAGCTGCGACTCAGAGCTAACTGAAACATAACCTCGCCGCCTGTAGATTTCTCGCCGGCTGAAAACAAACTCCGCAGGCGAGGCAGTCATGTCGAGTGTCATGCGAGTGGTATTGTCGGACCGTATTGTCGCCGAACGAGCTGTAGCTCGACATAGGATCAGTACCCAGCGAAGCGCGACAGCAGTGGCGCTCGGTGTCTTATCGAGCGTCCCGGCGCTGGGCGCCGCATATGAGACCGAGGACCCTGGCGACGTAGCGATCCGCACTCTACCCGCAGGGGGTGCAGAGGATGCCGCAGCGAGCGCTGCTGGCGACGGTAGCGGTTCGGCGCCCACTGCGATTGTGGTCAGCGCTCGGCGGCGCACGGAGAACGCGCAAGACGTCCCGATTCCCATTGCTGCCGTTGGCGGCGCAGCGCTCGAGCAAGCGGGTCAGTTCCGACTCGAGAGTCTGAACCAGAGCCTTCCGCGACCTATCGCAACACCAGCGGCGCCACCGAACTCTCAAGCCTCTGGCAGGACCCGGAGTTCAATCCGCACACGCCCGCGGTCTATTACCTTCGGGTGCTCGAGATCCCGACCCCTCGCTGGTCGACGATCCTCGCCGTCAGGCGCCATCAGAGCTTGCCGGCAAGCGTACCGGCGACCATTCAGGAGCGAGGATGGTCATCGCCAATCTGGTACACACCGAAGCGACCATCCTGATGGGGAAAGGTCTACTATTTGGCAGAGGCCATCCATCGCGCCGGCTCGATGGATAGCGACACGTACACCGGAGAGCTGCTTGACTGCAAGGCGGCGTGGGCGGAGGCCTACCACCGCACGCCGCACGGCAAGCCCGTTGAGCTGGCCAACTGTTTTATTGCAGGTGGGCGCCCGCCGGACGCCTTATAACAATTGACATGGCTGCGACCAGCGACCTGCAAGATCGAAAGCGCGGAATCAAGATCTGAGCTCGCGCCTCACCGTTCGCCAGGGTCGTGGGGGAGTTGTGCTTGACAAGCGCGGCACGGGCGAGCAGATTTCGCGTGCGTTTCTTCCTCATTACAACTATAGGCTGACGAGGCGCCCCAACAGGTAGTTCCGAGTTCAGCGCGTCGGCAGCGCCGGGAGGTCTCAGATGCGTGTTAAACAGGATTCCCTGACAAAATTGACGCGCCCACTTCAATTGCTGTCATTCGGCCTGATGCTGCTATTTTTGACAGCGGGTGGCGCGAACGCGCAGGTGTGGACGAAGGGTAGCCAGCTTCTGCCGCTTTGTGCCCAAATAGCCCCGTTGCCCCCTGCAACCGGCACAGCCGGCCAGGTGCAAGTCTCGTCCGGTGCCCGCATGGCGTGCTTTGGCCCACAAAGCGGCAGCGGAACTGCCGTCGCTGCGGCCAGGCTACAGTCCCGTACTGCCAGTGCTTCCGGTTCTCCCAGTGGTAGCGGTTCGAAGAACTCCTTCACCGGAACCAACATGGATGCTGCCACTCCAGTCGAAGACCAGACAAACGGAACCCAGAGTTACGGTCAATCGGAGGTTTCCATTGCTGCTGTCGGCCCGTACGTGGTTGAAGCCTGGAACGATGCCACGGGCTTTTTTGCCGCGTCTTGTTCTCCAAACTTCAAGGACCAGTTGACGGGCTTCGGATTTTCCAGCGATGGAGGTGCCACGTTCACCGACCTTGGCGGCTTGCCTAACATAAACTGCGCGACCTCGGTGTTTGAAGGCGACCCCAGCGTAGAAGCCTTCCAGTCCGGCGGTCATACCTACTTCTACATCTCCAGTCTGTTTTTCGACGCCATCGAGGGCGCGGAGAAGATTGAGATGGATGCCTGCGAGGTAGTAGGTTCGAGCCTGAGCTGCAACCAAACACCCATAGTGATCGCAGACCCCGGGTTCGGCGGCTTCGATGACAAGGATTTCATGAGCATCGATGCCAAGCGCGGACTGCTCTACGTGACCTACACGAATTTTACCTTCACCCCCACATCGTTCGACCAAATTCAGCTGTCGGTGTGCGACATCGGCAACGGTGCGCTCGGCGGCACCCCGCTCCAACCGGTTTGCAACTCCACCAGTCCTTCACCCGCCTATCTGACTCTGGCGGCTGCACCGTTCTCCAGTTGCGCCGAAATAGAAGGATCTTACCCGGCGGTAGACCCGAGGACGGGAGACATCTATGCCGCCTACGAGTCCAACTGGGCGACCAATCAGTCTTTCTGTACCGTCCCGGTGCAGAACGTGCTGGTTTACGTGGCCGCTAACTGCATCGCCTTGCCCAATCCCAGCCCTTGTTCCGGTGCTACCGCAAGCACCAGCGTCAACATCACTTCCATGGACGCAGCGTTTGTTCCTGGTTATAGCCGTTTTCCGGGCAATGACTTTCCACGTCTGGCGGTAAGCGATCCAGCTGGAACGGTGAGCATGGTGTGGAACGATGCCGGTAATAACCCCTTGGGAGATGTTGTACTGCAGAGCTTTGATCTCGCGAGCCTGACCCCCGTACAGTCAGCGCCAGTGAAGCTCGACAATGATGGGATTGCGGGTAACCTGCATTTCCTCCCCGCAGTGCGTAACGCGGATGCCAATGGCAACCTGAACGTAACGTGGTACGACCGGCGGCTGAACCCCAACACCGGCTTGACGGACGTGTATGCAGCGCTAGGGGTAAATCCCAGAACCGCGAGCACACCCAAATCGAACGTTCGGGTCACCAATGTCTCCTCGAACTGGCTCGCCGTCTCTTCGGATATCAACCCGAACTTCGGCGACTACACCGATAATTACGTGGAGATGACCCCGGGCAGCGGATTTTCGGCGATGATCTACGCCGCCTGGTCCGACGGGCGCATCAGCGATCCTCAGCCCTTCAATGCCCACCAGGGATCGAAGTAGCAACGGGAATCAGGAAGGGCAGCAGTCCCTGAGGGCGTTTCCTCAGCTGCTGCCTTTCCTGGACCCGTCACCAGGCGTTCGGCGTGTTCCCTCCGGTTGCCGCACGAGTGTCCGGTTTGAGTTATTGGCACGCGGATTGGTATGTCCCCAGTTCACATCAAACGCGGGCGCTCGGCTTTAAGGTCATCCCGGTCTACGGACTGCACCTTGTGGTGCACTACCGCACACCGATGCGCTCGATTTGGCAATTCGGACCCCGCATATATCGCCAATTCGGGCAGCGCCACTTTGCGACCGCGCTGCAGACTGGCGTCGCCACCTTGCTGCCACGCGGGCCACTCGGCATGATCAGTCCCACATGATCTACAACTTCACCACAATCGCGGGCGTGTCCCCCTCGGAACTGGCCATCAATTAACGTGGAGCCGATGGCTGGCCTCTACCCCGCTTGCTGGACGACGGTCGTATCTGCCTCTCAACGAAGCATTGTCATAGTTGCCTCCTCGCGGACGGATTCGCAATCGGCCAGAATTGTCATAGCAGCCGTTCGGAGAGCCGGCGACTGCAGATCGACCTGAACAACACAACGATCCCCAGATGAAGGGAGTACCCCATGAAGTCTTCGAGGTTCTCGGCGACCGCGCTCGCCGCGGGCGCCACATTGCTCACGCTCACGGCTGCTCCCGCAGTCCAGGCCCAGCAGCTCAGCATCGGTTCCCCGAACGTCGCCGTGGCCGACCCCGTCGTGCCGCGCCCACCGACTAAGCCCTGCGTGGTGACTCTCTATACCAACGAGTCTTTCCCGAGCCCGGCGGAAATCGCCGCCACGCCGTCGGGCCAGCCCACGCCTGACTTCAGCAACCATCCCTTTACCTTCACCCCGCCGGCCGGTTGTTCGGGCCCGTGGGAGAAGGTGGTGTATAGCGCCGACTTCGGCGTAAATGCCGGCATCCAATACGACCGTACCGCGATCGTCTGGCTCGGCGGGGCGGTGATCTATCTAGGTACGACCGAAGAGCCCAACCAGTCCGCGGCAGCGTCGTGGCACGTCGAGCGCGACCTGAGCGACTACAGCGCGCTGTTCGCCAAGGCACAGGACGGTTACATCAACCTCGGCAACTGGTACGACCCCAACGGCGCCCTCGGCGCCGGCCCCCTGACCGGCATCTATCAGGCCTCGGCCAAGCTCTATTTTTATCCGGGTGGCAAGGGCAACCAGGGCGAGCGCCCGGACCAGGTACTGAACATGCAGCAGAACGGCAGCACGACCGCGCTTTCGACCCCGAGCGAGCAGCTCGCAGCGACTTTCACACTGCCGACCAATGTCGAGCGAGCCTTCCTTGATGTCTACGCGCAGAACCAGTCAGGCGAGGAGTTCTGGTACGCTGACGTGCCGAACCAGCAGATCGCCAATGACTTTTTCGATACCTTCAGCTCGCCCTACAAGGAGGCCGAGGTCACGATCGACGGCCAGCCAGCCGGGATCGCGCCGGCTTATCCCTGGATCTTCACCGGGGGCGAAGACCCGATCCTGTGGCAGCCGACTCCAGGCGTGCAGACCCTCGAGTTACATCCATACCGCGTCGATCTGACTCCCTTCGTCGGCGTGCTGAGCAATGGCGCGCCGCACACGATCGCGATCAACATCAACGGGCTGAACGCGACGAACTCCAGCGGCTACTTCAACACGGCGGCATCCCTGCTCCTGTACTTGGACCACGGCAGCAGCCATGTCACTGGTGCGGTCACCGAAAACACGCTGCAGGCCACCCCGGTGGTGTCCACCGTCAATAACGTGAGGTCCACCGACTCCTACGGCTCCTTCAGTGGCCCCATATCCGTGACCTCGAATCGCGAATTCACGATCGTGGGAACGGCCACCACCTCGCACGGCACGGTCACCACGCGCATCGATACAAGCATGGCGTTCTCGAACGTGCAGCAGCTCACGTTCATTGCCGCCGGGCCCGACGCAGGCACCAACGATCAGGACATCGTGCAGAACACCGAGATTGACAACACCACGACCATCAGCGGTGGCAACGGCGGGAGTGCCGTGGTGCTGCACGAGCACCGCAGCTACCCGCTGACCTTCAACATCGATGTCCCGTTCTATCCCGGTGGCCTCGACCTGCGCACCCACGTCGATCAGGAGTTCAAGCAGCGCGTGGACGTCGGTACGGGCGAGGCGATGAAGACCGCGATGCTCGACAACCACCGGATCGCCACCGCGACGCGGAGCCCCTTTCCCACGCCGGCAGCGCCCACGAACTCGTCCCAACGCTATACGTACTCGGATCCTTTCGGTGCTTGCTACAGCCGTACGATCACCTCCGCAATGGGCGCTACATGGCCGTCCGTCCTAACGGGCGTGACCGACGGCGTCGGCTGCCCTGGAAATGAGAACTCGTCGGGCTGGCATGACCAGTTCGCCGACTTCGCTTCCCAGGAGTTCGGCGCGACAGTGAAGCTGTTGCCGTAGCGAAGAATGGGGACGGTGCCGCGCATCCAGCGCGGCACCGTCGGGCGGGCCCCATCCCACCCCGGGCCCTCTGGTGTCAGCTGCCGCAGGCCACGGCCGGTTACGGCCGCGGGGTGTGCCGAAGAATCACCCGGTACTGGCGGGCAATGTAGTTGCTGATGTGCTCGCAAGCGACACGAGTTTCTCGACACATCGGCCCGTCGCAGGGGCCGGCAGGCGCGAGATCGCATGTCATCCGATCTGCAACCCCTACACAGCGAACTCGTGGCGATCAGACCCGCTGGAGCGCAGCGACTATGATTCCCTGTACTCGGCAGCATCCGACCCTCTGTATTTGGGAGCAGCACCGCGCCAAGGAACGCGCGACGACTGAAGGTTCTTGCAAGATTTTTTGTGGAATCTTTAGACTCCTGCGAGGCGGTACGCAAGCGGACGGTCTGGTAAGAACCGCTGACGATACGCCCGCTGTAGCGGTCAGAGAAATGTGCGACAAAAGCGTATCCTCATCGGAGCACCCTAATCTGCATATGAACGAAGCTAATAAATCAACCGGCACCCGCTCACGGGTAAGCACACGGGCGATCAGGCACGCAGGCACTGGGTACCTCCGCTACAAGCAACTGATGCGCGTTCCGGGCGCCATCTGGAAGCATCCAGCACTTTGCCTTTGTCTGCTGCTTCCGTTGTCTCTTGCTGCGCAGGCGCCACAAGATTTTTCTGAAGTCCATATCGGCGCTTTTGATGCGGATGCGTGGAACGGAATTGTATTCGAGTCCAAAGCATACGGACAAAGAGTGTTCTTTGCCGTTCGTGTCGGTTCGAAGACCGATACCTTTCTCGACGGAAGCCGCGTCTTTGATGCGGTCAGTTTGGTTGGACCTCATGCGCCAGACGGATCTTACGCACTCTTAGGTTGGCGACATCGTCCCCGCGCGGCAACCATCACCCTTGAGTGGTCTCGCATTGACGAGACAACGGTGGTGGGAAGGCTCAAGGCTCCGCAAGATGTGCAGCTGGTGCTGGAGGCCTATGGTCCAGGCCCCGGCGAGTACGTGGGGACGTATCGCGTCGTCTCAAACGAGGGTCAGATCAATGGCGAGTATTTCATGGACCGTGTATTCGGCCAGGCTGCGCACTTGGTTGTGGCTGTCGATCGCCCCGTGCTCGGCGCCGGGCTGTTTTCCGAGGTAAACCAACTGCGAAAAACGATGGATGCCGGCGAATTAGCAAGCTCCCTGAGTGAGAGGAAAGTGGTAGGAGGCGTTCAACTAGGATTTGACAGCCAGCAGTCGCATGGAGCGGCGGGGCTTCAATTTGTGGCGTCAGCGAATTCTGGCGCTCACTTCGTGGCCAAAATCGGCTGGAATCCTGTCGAAATGTCCCAATACGCCCATAAGCTGCTGGCATCGGGGCATATCGACTCGATTCTTGATCGGAAGGCCGAGTCTTATGCCCGGAGTCGACCTCACATTACTGGGCTTTTTGCGGGCGCGCCAGAAGCTGTCGGCAATTCCATGTTCTGGAACAGCCTGTATGTTCCTTCTCTTGGCTTGGAGTTCCCCAGTATCAGTCGCAACTGGGCTCACGGCTTTGGCGGATGGGTAGTTGGTGAATGGGACTGCTTTTTTGGCTCGCTCCTGACCAGTCTCGAAGATCCCGGGCAGACAACAGCCAGTGTGCGGGCAATTCTCCTGGCTCAATCTCCCAACGGAGTCGTCCCCAACGTCGATGCCGCTAACGGCACGAGTCCGGATCGATCGCAGCCGCCGGTCGGCGCCTACATCGTATTGAAGAACTATGAGCGAAGTCCCGACATTGAGCAGTTGCGATGGGCGTACCCGAGACTGAAGAAGTGGCACGAGTGGTGGCTGGCGAATCGCGGCGATGGACAAGCTTGGAGAGATGGAAATCATAACGGCTTGCTCGAGTGGGGCAGCGACCGCGGCGCAACGTTTTCCGTAGGCGGTCGCGGCTCCCTCGTCCAAGCCAAATGGGAGAGCGGGATGGACGACAGTCCAATGTACGACGACGTCACCTACAATCCGAAGAGCTACACAATGGAACTAGACGATGTCGGCCTCAACGCCCTGTATGCCCTGGATGCGGAATGTTTGGCCAAAATCGCCGCAATTCTCGGCTATGAGGGTGACAACCGAAGCTTCGTGGCTGAGTACCACACAGTTAAGAGCCTGGTGCGCAAGCTCCTTTGGAACGAGCAGGATGGCATTTTTGAGAACCGCTATTGGGATGGGCGCTTTTCGAAGAGACTGTCACCGACGAACTTTTATCCGCTGCTTGCTGGTATCGCGACACCCGACCAGGCAAGACGCATGGTGCGTGACCATTTACTCAATTCCAACGAGTTCTGGGGCAAGTACGTTATCCCAACGACTGCTCGGAACGACCCGGCATTTCAGGATCAATACTACTGGCGAGGCGACATCTGGGGTCCGACGAACTACCTCGTCTATCAGGGAATCAATCGTTACGGTGAAGACGCAGCAGCACTGGAGTTTGCCGAGAAGAGCTATGACCTGTTCATGGACGACTGGCAAGCACATCAGCGAACCAACGAGCAGTACTATGCATGGGGCGGCAGCGCAGGAGGAGACGTTCACTACACGTGGGGCGCACTCTTGTGCCTCATTGGGGTGGAGCAGTTCATCGACGAGAATCCCTGGGACGGGCTTCGATTTGGAGCGCTACAACCACCGCGCGAAGGTCAACTCCTCGGTATCACGTGGAAGCACCATCGCTATGATGTGACGATCGGCCCCACTCTTACTTCGGTTAGGCGCGATGGGCAAACCCGATTCGACGCTGATGCCGGTGTAGTTGTACGAGACTACACCCTTACGCCGGTTGGCCTGTCATTCTCAATGAAGACGGCTCGTGCGACCCGAGTAAATACGATGGAAACGAGGGCGGTTGGCGTTTCCCTAGTGGTTGATGGCAGTCCCGCGCGCCGCGTGCCCGTGGAAAATGGGGTTGTTTCATTTACGGTTCCGGCAGGGAGCCACAGCATTTCGGAGACCTGGGCCGATGGGCTCTGAGTGTCACAGATCCTGTTGGTGCAAACGATCAATGGTTGCGCAATCGCTGGCTTGCTTTTAGCAGCAAAGTCAGAAGCGGAGGCCACTTAGCCCCATGATTCGAGACCTTTCTGTTGAACATCGGCCGGTCAGTTCGCGCTTTCCCGCTGTGAATGAGCGAACGATAGCGGAGTACGAGTTGCACCCCAAGCAGGTCGACTTGTTTAACAAATATGGCTACTTAAGCGGAGTCCGCATTCTCTCGGATGAGCAGGTCGAGGCGCTCAGAGAGGAACTGACACGGCTGCTGGATGCGTCACCTGAACAGCGAGAATTGTTTTACGAATACAACTCTAACGAGTCAACCGATCCCAACCATGTGCTGTTTCATGCGCTCGGGGCCTGGCGCATCGCGGCAGGCTTTCACGACCTGCTGTGGCACCCGGGATTTACCGTCCCGGCGGCGCAGCTGTTAGGCGGCTCCGTGCGTTTCTGGCACGACCAGCTGTTCTGCAAACCCGCTCGACACGGAGGAGTTGTTGCCTGGCACCAGGATTACTCTTACTGGACCCGGACTCAACCGCTTGCTCACCTGACTTGCTGGATTGGTCTCGACGATTCGAATCGCGAAAATGGCTGTTTGCATTACATCTCTGGAAGCCATCACTGGCCGGATCTGCCCATCACCGGACTAGCGGGAGACATGACCGCTATCAACGCGGTTCTGAACGAGGAACAGCGACGGGAGTTTCAACGCCCCATTGTGGTTGAACTGAAGAAAGGCGAAGCCTCGTTCCATCATCCACGTCTTGTGCATGGATCGTTTGCAAACTACTCCGATCATTCGCGCCGTGCGACGGTAGTTAATGTCATGAAAGATGGGGTCCGCTCTGCAAGCAATAACCCCCTGCTTCACGGCATACCGGCGATCCCAGCGGGCGAGCAGATCGAAGGGCGGTTCTTCCCGCTGCTATACTCTCCCGCTTGCCCTTAGCTTTGTGCATGTTCATCAGAATGCAGCCTTGGGGGTCTCGTTCGGCAGATATCACGCTCATGCGCTACATCCGTCAGTACAACGAGGCACTCAAAGCCGTGAAGTGGAAATATTTCGATCCGACCCGCCGCATCACTTGCGAATCAGTCGTTGCGGCTCAGTAACCATCCCCCGGCAAAGCCGGGGCTTTCGAGATGTGAGCCGCTCGAAGCGGCTATGCGGGGTCGCTAACGCGACCCCGATCCCAACGGGCCAGCATCAGCTGGCCCATCACCTCAACAGGTTCATTTGGTCCAGTCGTTCGTCTTCCCTCTCCTGGTGTCGAATGTACGCGCGGATCACCTCTTCGTCCCGCCCCACTGTGGACACGAAATACCCGCGTGCCCAGAAATGCTGCCCCACGAAGTTGCGCCTGCGTTCCCCATACACACGCGCCAGGTGGATCGCGCTCTTGCCCTTGACCCCACCACCTGCGATACCGCGTACTTCGGCGGTATCGAAATCATCATGTGCACGTGGTCGGACATCAGGTGCCCTTCCTCTATCCGGGGGATGAACACCACGTGATACTTGCACTGCCACGTTGGTGTGGCTTAAGTTTTCTGCCTCGTCCATCGTGAAACTCCTCTGCGTGTGCTTGGCGGCTCACGCGGTCGAGTTTCACGCATGGACTCAAACCATGGCGAGGGAAGAATCACGTCTGCTGATCATTGCGTGCTCGGGTTCTCATTTGCTTGCACTCAGCACCGCCGCGCAAAGCTCACAGTGAGGTAATCTCAAGCGGCGCCAAGGCTGTTCAGGTGTTCACGGTAGACCTGTCTCGGTAGCGCAGCTCCCTGTCCTGCAGCTTCGAGGATCATCTCAGCGATCACAGCCGGTTGAGAGATGAGCGAAACGTGACTCGCCTTGACCTCTACCGTTCGGGCAGTCATCCGCTTGGCCATGAAGCGCTGCAGATCCGGATTGATCGTTCGGTCCTCGGTCGAGATTGCATAGAAGCTCGGCTTTGTTCGCCACGCCGCTTGGGTGGTCTTGCCGGCCAGCAGGGACTTCTGAAAAGGTTGCTGTACGGCGTACAACACCCGCGCCCGGGCTTGCGGAACATCGCCCGCAAAGTCGCGCAGGAAGGCCGCTTCGGTTAGCCGGCCTTCGTCGCCGTCGAAGACGATCCCGGCGGACGCCGGAGGCGCCGGAAACGTCTTGGCCAGCGCGGCGTAGTCTTCCCCGGCATCGGGTGCACGAGCCGCTACGTAGACTAAGGCCGACACATTGGGGTGTACGCCCGCCTCTGTCACGATCATGCCGGAGAACGAATGTCCGGCAAACACGGTGGGCCCGTCCTGCCGATCCAAGACTCGTTGAGCGCTCGCCACCGCCTCGGGAAAGGTCGTCAATGGATTTTGCACTGAGGTAACCGTGAGACCCGCGCTCTGCAAGCGCGCAATGACTTCCGCCCAAGATGACCCGTCGGCAAACAGCCCGTGCACCAGCACGACATTGCGCGCCTTAACGGGTGCGGCCGGCACAGCCATCCCGCGCGTGGAGACTAGGGAGGTTGCCGCACCAGCAACCATGGCGAGTGAAAAATCACGTCTGCTGATCATTGTGTGCTCCGGTTCTCATTTGCGAATCAGGTCAGGCGGTCGCCTTGAATCTCACCACGGAATCGTTTCATTTTGCCAGCGCGTGAACTTGCCTGTCGGACCATCCCGTCCGAGCAGTGCAACGCGCACAGCCTCGCGCGCGCCCTCCTCGACCGTCTGCGTGCCCGAATATGCGTTGAGGTTCGTTTTGGTGTAGCCAGGGGAAACCGCGTTGACCTTGATCCCTTCCGGCTCCAGTTCCAATGCCATGGCCACGGTCAACGCATTGAGCGCCGTTTTGGACGCCGGATAAACGGGACCAAACATCGCGCGATAGGGATAGGCCGGATCTGAGGTCGCGGTCAGTGATCCAACGCCGCTCGATACGTTAACGATACGGGCGCCGGGCGTTGCGCGCAGGAGCGGCAACATCCCCTGGTAGACTGAGAGAACGCCGAACACGTTGGTCTCCCATACCGCGCGCATTTCTTCGATGGAGACGGCACTGGGACGCGTGGTC
>Ga0123356_10005650_pt1 | contig 12708 bp, 12 predicted proteins | sample TergutEmb28metaG_2_FD_92546 | JGI IMG/M metagenome (GOLD analysis project Ga0123356, IMG submission 92546) | Embiratermes neotenicus P3 segment gut microbial communities from Petit-Saut dam, French Guiana - Emb289 P3 | ecosystem: Host-associated > Arthropoda: Insects > Digestive system > Gut ... | reverse complement strand
CGTTCTGGGCGACGCGCGTGAAGGCGCCGCGGACAGCCGCATATATGGTCCCGTCAATATCAGAGACACCAAAGGAACGGTAATCACCCTATTCAGACGCCGCAGCCTATAAGTATAAGCATAATAAAAAAAATTAATTTAAGGAGGGAAAACACTATGAAAAAGTCACAAGTATCAAAATCAACAAAAAAATTTAAGGAGGAAACTACAATGAAAAAGTCAAGAATTCTGTTAGCATTAACACTGGCGCTTATCCTGTGCCTGGGCACAACAATGGCGGCGTTTGCCGATTTAGGCGGACCGGGCGACCGTCCGGGATCCGGAGAAGGAATAGGACAACAAGGGTCTTCGGGAGCCCCGATCTACACGGTAGATGAAGACAATCCGGTGCAGGCTGCCATTGCCAAGATTCTGCAAGTCCCGGTAGGAACCGATTTCCCGGCGATGACCTTCGAGTTTGAAATCAAAGCGGTAAGCCTTGACGGCGACGAAGGCGCGGCCGGTAGTATGCCGCCGATCACCCTCGCTCCCATTAAGTATGACGGAAGTGAGACCAATACCCCGGTCGATGGCATTGTAAGTATCACCAAGGAGTCGCCCCAAGACATTTTCAAGGATGTCCAGTGGCCCCGCGCAGGCGTATATGTATATGAGATTAAGGAAATTAAAGATACATATTACATCGCAGACGCCGCTCACGAAACTTTGGATTATTCAGACGCCGGGTATATTCTCAGAGTTTATGTAAAGGAAGGCTCGGTCAAAGGAAAGTATTATATTTACGCCCTTTCCACGGTCATAGATGTCCCGGACACAGACGGTGAAAAAGGCGACAAGGTTGACCCCACACCGGGCGACAGCCATATGACCTTCACAAACAATTATGTCAAGACCAACGGCGGTACGGATCCCAAGGACGACGACGATTCCACACTGTGGATAAGCAAAGCGGTTGACGGCGATTTCGCCAGCTCCACTGTCTATTTCGGCTATAAGCTTACCGTTACCGTACCCTCTCTCGTTACTACTCCCAAGCCTTACTACAAGGCGTATGTAGTGGAGAACGGCGCAGTCGTTACCTCGGCTGAAAACGGTACCATAGCAGGCACGGACGCGTTCGGTCCTTACATCGCTTTCGTATCCGGCAGCGAGACCGAATTCTATCTCAGGGACGGTCAGAGGCTGGTTTTTGTCGACACCCCTGTCGGCACCGGTTATGACGTAACCGAACAAGCGACCAACGCCTACAAACCGGACGCATACATCACATATAACAGCGAGACCGCTATCCATTATCCGGGCACCCTGAACAATGAGCTGGAAGTTCTCGGACAGCTTGTGGGCGAAGCGGTCAACAAAGCGGATTTCATCAACACCCGTGACGAGGTCACACCTATGGGCGTCAACCTGAACGACCTGCCCTTCATCATCCTGCTTGTTCTGGCAATGGGCATAGTTGGGGGCTATATGGCGGTTAAAACCCGCAAGAGGAAAGTGGTTAGTGATCAGTAGTAGATATGCAAGGGCGGGGTTCCATCCCCGCCCGGTTATCCTGCAAACGGTGAGAAAGAAGGGGAATCAAATGGATAAAATTATTAAAATGTTACCTTATTTATTGGCGTGTGCATTAGCGTTTTACGGTTTCCCGATGCTGGGAGGAGACAGAGGGTTGTTTGTACTTTTGTTATTGATAGTTAATCCTGTTATTTGTTTTGTCTCTTCATTTATTTACGGTGTAAATAATAAGTTTGCGGCGATTCAAATGCTCTCCCCGGTTTTTGTAGCTATTTTGTTTGCTCCGACGGTGGTTATATACTACAACGAATCGGCATTGATTTATTTGGCGGCCTATGCGGGGATAGCTTTGGTGGGTAATGCAGTTGGTTATTTTACAGCGCGATTATCCGAACGAATACGGATAAAGCGGAAAAAACGATAGGAGGTGCCCATATGAACGCAGCTAAAATCGGCAGGAAAACAATATGGCTTATTAACAGCATTGTTGACACAACGGTTCTGGTCATTATCCTGCTGCTGACCGTCATCGGATGCTACGCCATATGGGACTCCCATCAAGTGTATCAGTCGGCAAGCTCAGCCCGCTATCAGATATATAAGCCTACCGCCGAAAACGGGGGCAAGTCATTTGCCCAGCTGCAAATCATCAATCCGGACGTTTTCGCCTGGCTTACGGTATACGGGACGCATATTGATTATCCGGTAGTGCAGGGGACCAACAATATGCAGTATGTGAACGCCAACGCGGAGGGGCGGTATTCCCTTTCAGGCGCTATCTTCTTGGACGTAAACAACAGCCGGGATTTTTCGGATTTTCCCAGTCTGATTTACGGTCACCATATGGAAAAGCACGCTATGTTCGGGGAGATCGGACGGTTTGCCGAAAAAAGTTATTTCGACGCCCGCGAATACGGTATGTTGTATTATGACGGACAGGATTACGGCCTGGAGTTTTTCGCCTTTGTCCACGCCGACGCCTACGACGCAGCGGTATTCAGAACCAAAATTACGCAGCGCGAGGCGAGGCAGGCGTACTTAGATATGATTTTTGAGACAGCAATTCACACCCGCGGCATACAGGTAACGGCGGACGACAGAATCGTTCTGCTCTCCACCTGTTCGGACAGCTCGACAAACGGCCGCGATATACTCGTCGGAAGGATTACCGAGGAAACTTACGACGATCATTTCAAGGGCAATGAGAAAAATAATGACGACAACGCTTTATCGGCGGACGGACTGCCCGGCTTATGGATGCAGATTCCGCCTTGGGGCAAGGTCCTTATCGCGGCGCTGATGCTGATATTATTGCTTATAATTAAAAAGAATGAAAAGCACATTCTCAAGAATGAGAAACGTTCCCGTAAAGGAGATGAATAAAATGACTTTTAAAAGAGGAAAAACAGTTCTTGCGGCAGTCCTGCTTTTGACCTGCCTGATAAACCTAAAAGTGCCGGCCGCAGACCCGGGGCAGCTTACCTTAACGGTAAAGCAGGTATATACCGATGCCGGCTCATCCGCGCCGCTGGGCAAAACCTTCAGCTATAGATTGCTCCCCAAAGCAGTCTCCAATCCTATGCCCGAAGCAGGCGGCGCGGACGGCTATACCTTTACCATCACGGGAACGGACGATATAGATATTGGTCCTATCGCCTTCTCTTACGCGGGCGTATATGCCTATGAAATCAGCCATACAACGGCTCCGGCGCCCGGTTATACATATGACCGGGAGGTTTATACAATAGAAGTTTTTGTGAAAAGCGATTTAACGGTAAACACCGTGGTATATAAAAAGGACGGCAGCAAGGCGGAGAAGATAATGTATGCCCATTCTTATAACCTGCGTCCGAGCGACCCAGATAATATGGAAGACTCGCCTGTGGTAAAGACGGTAAACGGTTACCCTGCCGCTTCAAGTACATTTACCTTCCGGCTGAGGGCGGACGATCCGTCAAGCCCTATGCCCGCCGGAAGTGTAAACGGTGTTAAAGAAATACGAATCACGGGATCGGGGCGGGCGGAATTCGGGACCTGGTCTTACGCGGCGGAGGGAACTTATTATTATAGGGTATCGGAAATAAATTCCGGCGTGAGAGGCTATACTTACGACACCACGGTTTATACTATTACCGATTCGGTAAAGTCCGAGGACGGTCAGCTTGTGGTAACGCGGGTTGTTACAAACGCTTCAAATAAACAGGTCACCTCCCTGTCCTTCATCAATACTTACTCGTCGGGCGGAGGAGGAGGAGGAGGAGGCGGTGGCGGCGGAGGGGGAACAATATTTACTCCGAGGCCAAAGTCCCCCGCGGTAAACCCGACGCCCGGACCGGGAACAACACCCAAGCCGGACGATCCCGAAACCGAAATTCCGGATCCGAATATACCGGAAGCGGGACCGGTTCCGGAACCGGAGACACCGCCGAACCCCGGCAGCGCCGGCGACCCGGCCAATCCGGGAGGTAATCCGGCTGAAGGGCCCAAAACCGGGGATGACGCCCCGATCGCGTTGTACGTCGTTTTGTTCTGCTTATCGGGCGTCACGGCTTTCGGGAGCGCGGTTTATCTGATGACCGGCAGGCGGCGCGGGAGGGGGGCAGCGGAATGAGAGAAAAGCGAAAAAGAATCATCGCCGGGCTGGTACTGATGTTGTCGGTATGTACTATGGCAATATTCGGGTATAAATTATGGGATATTCAGCAAACATACCGGGATGGCAACCAAAGCTACGAACAGTTGGCGGCAAAGGTGCGCCCTGACGGACCTCCCGTTTCTCGGTTGCCGGAAACCTCCGAAATTCCGGATATGTCTATTGACTTCGCGGCGCTTAGAGCGATCAATTCGGACGCGGCGGCGTGGCTGTACTGCCCGGATACGGTAATTGACTATCCCGTTATGAAGGCTGAGGATTACGGCTATTATCTCCATCACCTGCCGGACGGCACATATAACGCCAACGGAACATTGTTCATTGATTATAACTGCGCGCCGGATTTCAGCGACAGCCTGACAATTATCTACGGTCACAATATGAAATCGGGGCGGATGCTCGGAAGCCTTGAAAAATATAAAAAACAAGCCTATTTTGATGAGCATCCCATTATGTACCTTTACACCGCAGGCGGTAATTACCGTATCGACCTGATGTACGGCTGTGTGATCGGAGCCGGTGAGTGGCGGGAGAGGGCTTTTATGTATGAGGTGAATTTAGACGCCCTTTTAGCCTACGCCGCCTACAACACCACCTTTACAAGCGAAGCGCGCTACGCCAAGGGCGACAGGGTAGTCGCGCTGTCCACCTGCTCCTATGAATTTGACAGGGCGCGGTATGTGGTGATTGGCATATTGCGGCCTTGATGCGGTGAACGAATCAAAATCCCTTCATAGTTTGAAGGGATTTTTTCATCAAATTATAGGAAATTACGTCGAACCGACGTAATTTCCGCGCTTGGGCGAAATGAATCCGCCCGGCGCTTACGCCTACGCGGCGAGCGCAAAGAAGGTTTTCGCGGCAAAGCACGCGAAAACTTTTTCATCAAATTTTCTACCCTATCGGGTGTAGTGGGGAAAAATCAAAACAGATATTATACAAATATAAGCATTGCTCAACAATATTAACAAAAGCGAGCGAAGAAAGGGCTGAGTAATTGAAATGAAAAAGGAAACAAAGACAAAGCAGATTGTAGTAAGGTTTGACATTCCTTCCTATGATAGAATAAGCGGTTACGCCGAAATAGAACATAGGGGACTGGGCGAATTTGTCAGACACGCGGTTTTGGTTTACGTAGAAGACTACGGGGCAAAGAACGAAGCCGCAAAGTAAAATCAAAACTTATCCAAAGGAGGTGAGCAGCTATGAAAAACGCAGTTTTGGCACAGTACAAAACAAAACGCGATAAACACAGGACGGCAATAGAAGATATTAAATACATTATTGCCGGGAAAGACGCTTATACATTTGAGCATTGCGAAAGAGTTTCATATTACTGCGGGTTAATAGGGGAAAGTATGAATCTGCCGGACAGAACGCGGGAGGCTTTAAAAGAAGGCGCGCTCCTCCACGATTTAGGAAAGACGGCGATACCTGATGAAATATTAAATAAGCAGTCGGCTCTTTCTGACAGTGAAGCTAAGGTAATGCGCCGGCATCCCCAGCTGGGCGCCGCGATACTTCAAGAAGCGGGTTGTTGTAAAAGAGCGCTTCCGATGATACTCCACCATCACGAACGGTATAACGGAACAGGGTACCCTTATAAACTGTCCGGCAAACAAATTCCTTTTTATGCGCGGATTATATCGGTCGCGGATTGTTATGACGCTATGACGAGTAACCGTTCGTATAATGACGCTATTGGGAAGAAAGAAGCGCTGCGCGGTTTGATTCTAAACAAAGGCTCACAATTCGACCCTGATATAGTCAACAGCTTTGTAACCGCGATGCAGACCACGCCCGAGTCTCATATGTATTACATACCGGCATATAGCAAATTCGGGGCAGTGGCGGCAGCGTATTAAAATATTTTAAGGAGGTTGATAACGATGACAAAAACAAAAATTTTTTTCACAGAAGAAAAGAACGGGTACAACCGGCTGGAGGTGGACAATTACATAGCCAAGCTGGATGAAGCGTATCAAAACGCTTACGATGAAAATCAGGATATACGCAATAAGTACAACAGCCTATTGGATGATTGCAGAAAGCTGGATGTGCAGGAGCGGACCGAATTTAACTCCGAAATTATAGCCAAGACGCTGGTCAACGCCGAAGTGCTGGCGCAAAAAATTATCGCCGACGCCAATAAAGAAGCGGTTCGTATTTTTGTCCGCGCAAGAGAAAAATCTAAATAACGCGTGAAATTATAAAGGGGAAGGAGGATTGCAAAATGCCTTTGAAATCATTAGACGAGCTGAAACGTGAATTTATGCTTGAACGGGCGGCGTGTTATCAAACAGAGCAGCAAAAAAACAAACGCGGCGCATTGGTAATTATATCGGACATACTGTTTTATCTGGCAATATTGATAATCCTGTTTTCGGCGTTAATTCCGTCAAGCGGCGGCTCCCCGAGGGGAATAATGGGATATTCGTACTTCACGGTTTTGACTTCAAGTATGCAGGATGAAATCCCGAAGGGCTCATTCATCTTGGCGCGGAAGACAGACCCGCAAAAGCTGGCGGTGGGGGACAACATAACTTATATACGCGACCGGAGTGCCACAGTGACCCATAAGATCGTGGACATATACGAGAATTACCAAAACAGCGGAGCCAGAGGATTCCAAACCAAAGGCGTAAATAATACCGGCCCGGATAAGGATATTGTATATGAAGCAAATGTGGTAGGCAAGGTGATACTGGTACTTCCGGCCGCGGGCGCTGTAATCTACTATTTAGGAGCCAATATCCATATCGTGCTTATTTTTCTGGGGCTGGGCGTGATTATCTCCTTAGCGTTCCGCGCGCTTTTCATAAAATCAGGGAAAAGCGTAATCCTGAACGGATGTTGGCGAAAAGCTTAGACGGATATAAACGGCATCTTCATAAAATTATCATATGAATTTTGCGCGCTGGCGAGCTGGGAGACCGCGAAGTGTTCCTGCTCGTAAATGTAGTATTCGCAATTAACCGCTCGCTGTGCCGCCGCCGCGAAATCAATGACGCCGGTCCCGACGTCGACGCTGTTTCGGGATTCAGTATTGTCCATATCCTTAAAATGAAGCAGCAGACAGACATCCTTACGCCCGCTGATATATTCAACCGCCTCGACGCCCGCATACGTAATCCAGAAAAGGTCAAGCTCAAGGGCGAGGTGAGGCGCGTTATCCAGAATTATATCCAAAAGATAGTTACCGTTGTCCATAGCGAATTCCTGCGCGTGGTTGTGATAGGCTAAACGCAGTCCCGCCTGTCCGCACTTAACCGCTATTTGCTCAAGCTCCCGCCCTAATTCCGCGGCGCCGCCGGCGGTCTTGGGATCAGCCCAGGCTAAAACTAAATATTTTCCGCCTACCGTTTTTAAATATTCAATTTCTTGATCCAAATTATCTCTCAAATTTTCCAATGAAGTATGACTTGCCGGCGCGGTAAGGTTTAACTCCTTCAATTTCTTATCCATATCCGCCGCCGCGATACCGCCGTATCCCGCGAATTCAACACCCTTATAACCGATTGCGGCAACCTTTTCCAGAGTTCCGAAAAAATCCTTTTCGGTTTCCTTATTTAAACTGTAAAGCTGTGCGTAAAAATCCATAGACAAAACACGTCCCTTCTTTATTATTCACTATGCCCACCACATAGCTCCCGCCGTTTCCTTAATTATAACGTCCCGCAGGAAGGCTACCGCTTTTTCCAGTCCCTCCCTGACCGACATCAGACCGTCCTCGTGTTCAATGGACAAAGCGCCGTCATAGCCCACCGCTTTTAAAGCGCTTATCATATCAGCCCAAACGTCGCGCCCGTGACCGTAGCCGACTGTGCGGAACACAAACGAGCGGTTCAAAACATCGGCGTAATGCTTGGTGTCCAGCACACCGTTAAGCGCGGTATTCCTGCTGTCCACTTTTGTGTCCTTGGCGTGGAAATGGTGAATCGCGCCGCCCAGCTTCAAAATTGAGGCGACAGGATCAATCCCCTGCCAGAAAAGATGGCTGGGGTCAAAATTGGCGCCTATTATATCACCCACAGCGGCCCTTAGTTTAAGTAGAGTCTCGGTGTTGTAAACCGAAAATGAGGGGTGCATTTCCAGCGCGATTTTTGTGACGCTATGCGCGCGGGCAAATTCCGCCGCCTCTTTCCAGTAAGGAATCAGAACCTCGTTCCATTGATATTCCAATATTTCCAGGTTGTACTCCGGCCAGGGGCAGACAACCCAGTTGGGATATTTAGCGCCGGGTGAGTCGCCGGGGCAGCCCGAAAATGTGATTACCGTGTCAGCTCCTAATCTTTCGGCAACCAGCACCGAATTTTCAAAATCTTCTTTCGCGGTCTGAGCAACCGCCGCGTCGGGATGAACCGGATTGCTGTGCGCCGAAATCGCGCTTATTTCCATATTGTATTTTTGGGTTAACGCCAAGACCTCATCAGCCCGGGCTTGGTCCGCGATTATTTCGCGGACCGCCAAATGGGCGCTGCCCGGAAATCCGCCCGAGCCTAATTCCACAGCCTCAACGCCCAAAGAGCTTAAATATTTCAAAGCCTCTTCTAATGACATTTCCGATAACGGTACGGTTAATACGCCGAGTTTCATAATCAATTACCTCCATTAATCAAAATAAACAGGTTTTCCGATTTTTGACGATTCGTAAATCGCCTCTAAGATTTTGGTGACGCACAGCGCCTGCTCAGGCTCAACCACCAGCGGCCTGCCTTTCCTTATCGCGTCGTAAAACACCCTGACTTCCAGGTCGCCGGGCTCTTCGGTTTTTCCGTCGAAAAAGTCAACACCGTCCGATGAAAGCTGCGGCTTGGTAATCGTAAGCTTGCCGTGAACCGCCGAATTGAACCTTAATCCGTCCCGCATATCGGCGCCGGCTTTGGTGCCGCACAGCGTCGTTTTCGCCTCGCCTATTTCCAGCGTGTTCAGCGCCCAGCTCGACTCAAGAATAACCGTCGCGCCGTTTTCCATCACCACAAATCCGAACGCCGAATCCTCCACGTTAAAGCTTTGGGTGTCCCAATCGCCCCACGCGTTGCCGGTTTGGGTCTGCTTGCCCAGCTTTTTGAACACCGAGCCTACCACCATCCGGGGCTTGTAGTTATTCATCATCCAAAGGGTGAGGTCGAGCGCGTGCGTTCCTATATCAATAAGCGGACCGCCGCCCTGTAATTCCTCATTTGTAAACACGCCCCAGGTCGGAACGGCGCGGCGGCGAATCGCGTGAGCCTTGGCGAAATAAATCTCACCCAAATCACCGGCTTCACACGCCTTTTTCAGGTATTGGGCGTCCGGTCTCATACGGTTTTGATAAGCGACCATCAAAATCTTACCGGTGCGCTTCTGCGCGTCAACCATCAGCTGGGCTTCGGCTGTATTAATCGCCATAGGCTTTTCGCAAATAACGTGCTTGCCCGCCTCCAGCGCGGCGACTGTCATCTCAGAATGATATTTGTTGGGCGTTAAAATATGTACCGCTTCAATATCGGGTTCCTTTAACAGCTCCTTATAGTCGGTAAAAGCCTTGGCGTTTTCGGCGCCGTACTCCCGCGCTACCTTTGCCGCGCGGCTCCCGTCAAAGTCGCAAAAAGCGACAGCACTGACCGACGGAGTGTTTTTAATAGCCGGCAAATGCTTCCCTTCCGCGATGCCGCCGCAGCCGATAATTCCTACATTAACATTTCTTTCCATCATGACCTCCGATATAGTTTTTAATATTTTTTTGACTTATTCTACCCACAGTTCTCTTGACACAATCTTCTGCGAAAAATGAAAAATGAAAAGTGAAAAGTGAAGAGTGAAAAGTGAAAAATACAAAACCGGCTTTTCACTTTTCGTTCTTCACTTTTTTCTCCGGCGAAAGCCGGTTTTGGTTGCGGGGAGGGGATTTGAACCCCTGACCTCCGGGTTATGAGCCCGACGAGCTACCGGACTGCTCTACCCCGCGACATCTCGTTTTGTTAATATAACATATCTTACGTTATTTGTAAATAGTTTTTTAAAAAATATTTTTTTTAATTTTTTGAAAATTTATATTGACTGTTTTTATTAAGTATGCTAAAATGATTTCAATAATTGAATAATTGCTTTTGTGACCCTGCGGCGTATTTAAAAGTCCGTAGGGCTGAACAAGGGAATCGGGTGCAAATCCCGGACGGAGCCGCCGCTGTAAGCGCGTAAGAATTATGACCCGTTGACGAAAGTCAGTCACTGGACAAAATATGTCTGGGAAGGCAGAGCATAGTTCGCGCGGAAGAAACAAATGTTTTTCCGCAGACGCGTAAGTCAGAAGACCTACAAGAGTGTTTAAGCGCCCAGTTTTTTTGGCAGAGCGCAGAATTACGAGAAATCGGTCGTAACAATCTATGAAGGATTGTTACGGCTTTTTTAATTTTAAAAAATAATGATTGGAGAGAAATTCTATGAAAACAAAATTTGTATTCCGTGCGCTGGCGCTGTTTATGGCGGTGTTGATGTGCCTTTCGCTGATACCGGCGGCCGCGCTTGCGCAAACACAGGTAAATATTACCTTTTCCTATCAGGAGGACAACACCGGGTTTCTTATAGCGCGGCAGGTCGGCGCCGTGTCGCCCGGTCTGTCCGAGGAATACGGCTACGCTGACGCTTACAACGGCTTGGAGGTTACCGTCCTTGACGTTATTGTGGCGGCACATATCGCGGTGTTCGGCGACGACAAGGCGGTCATCAACAGCAAGTTAGAGCTTTCCGGCGGTTTTACCTCCAACTTTATGGGCGACGGTATGGGCAATATGATGTACTATGTGGGCGGAGAAAGCGCGGCGGTCGGCGCGGCGGAATATCTGCTGGAAGAGGGCGATACAGTAGAATTGTTCGCCGTTCGTGATCCGTATTGGTCTGACCCGTATGGCTACTTTACACAAAACGGCACAAGGGTCGAAAGAGTATCCGTGGTCACAAATGCGGGGTTGCCGCTGAATTTACAAGGTAACACCTGGGGCTGCGACGCTCCGGTTGAGGGAGCGCGCATTGTGACGGTAAACGCCGCAACCGGCGAGTTTGGTGATGTTCTGGGAGTAACGGACGAAGCCGGGGATGTTACAATAAAATTCACCGCCGCCGGAATATATGTTGCCGGCGCGGTCGAAGCCGAAGGTGATGTCCCGCTGATGTCACCCTGGCTGGTGGTGACGGTGACGGATGATTTAATACCGGTGGACAAGACTGCCTTGAACGCGTTGATTGCCAAGGTTGAGGTCTTGGCTGAGGCGGACTATACCGCCCAAAGCTGGGACGCGCTGCAAGCCGCGCTGACGGCGGCGAAAGCGGTATCAGCCGAAACCGGCGCGGAACAGCCCGAAGTTGATAACGCCCGCATCGCGCTGCAAACGGCGTTTGACAATCTTGTAAGGATAACCAAACCGACCCAGCCCTATGAAACCGTATTGGAAGCCGCTCTCGCAAAAATCCTGCAAACCGTTCCCGCGCCGAAATTTGAAGACGAATGGTCGGTGCTGGCGCTCTCGCGCGCATGGTACAATGTACCGGCGAATTATTACGCGGATTATTACGCCCGCATAGTGCAGGCGGTGCAGAGCGCGGCAAACGCACCCAGGCTGGACGCTAATAAATCCACCGAAAATTCCCGGCTGATTTTGGCGTTGTCGTCGCTGGGGATTGATCCAAGTAACGCGGGCGGATATAATCTGCTCGCTCCGCTGGCGGATTACAACTGGGTGACAGGATTGCCTAACGGATCAATCTATGCCCTGCTGGCGCTGGATTCAAACAATTACGAAATTCCCGTTGACGGCGGCGTGACGGTTCAAACCACGCGGGATAATCTTATTGAGAATATATTGGACATAAAGAGCGGCGGGGTTTCCATCTTCGATAAAGCGGATATGTATTATATGACGTCGATGGCGCTGCAGGCGCTGACGCCGTACAAGGATAGGGTAGAGGTAGCCGGCGCGATTGAACGCGGGCTGACCGTCCTTTCCCAAGCCCAGAACACAAGCGGCGGATTCGGCACAACGTCGGAAGGGGCGGCGCAGATAATTATCGCGCTGGCAACGTTGGGCATTGACCCTACGGAAGACGCGCGCTTTATCAAAGAAAACGGCAGTTCCCTTGACGCGCTGCTCAGCTTTGCGGTAGAAGGCGGCGGGTTCAGGCATATAGCCGAGGGCGCTCTCAACGCTATGGCGACCGACCAGGGCGCCTGCGCGCTGGTTGCGTACAGCAGATTTTTAAACAGTCAAAACACTTTGTATGATATGACCGACGCCTTCCCCGAGCCGGGCGACCCGATTTCGGTCAGCATCTCCTATCAGCCCGACGGCAGCGGATTTGTAATTCCCCGCAAGGTCTTTACGGTCGCGCCGGATTTAGCCGAGAAGTACGGCTATAACGACGCGTTTGGCGGCGAGCGGGTATCCGCGCTGGACGTGGTCGTGGCGGCGCATATTGAGGTGTTCGGCGGGGACGAGGCGGTAATCAACAGCAAGCTGGAGGTTTCTGACGGTTTTATCTCCAACTTTATGGGTGACGGTATG
>Ga0123356_10005649_pt1 | contig 12708 bp, 7 predicted proteins | sample TergutEmb28metaG_2_FD_92546 | JGI IMG/M metagenome (GOLD analysis project Ga0123356, IMG submission 92546) | Embiratermes neotenicus P3 segment gut microbial communities from Petit-Saut dam, French Guiana - Emb289 P3 | ecosystem: Host-associated > Arthropoda: Insects > Digestive system > Gut ... | reverse complement strand
TTTCTTAAAGCCGGCGATTTATTCGCGCAGGTGATAAAAGAACGGGGATTTGAGGTAGAACACGAAAGTAGTATATATGATGAACTGACAGGTATTTTCAACAAACGATTCTTTGATGAAAGTATGGACCGTATACTAAAATCCCTGTCACGCTCAGCAAGCGTACTAAGCCTTCTCATGATAGACATTGATTACTTTAAAAAGTACAATGAAACATACGGTCACAGCGCGGGTGACGATTGTTTAAAAACTGTTGCGGAAGTTCTTATGAAAAGTATGAAGAGAACCGATGACTTTGTAGCCCGCTACGGGGGTGAGGAGTTTGTCGCAGTTCTTCCTACAACAGACGAAAAGGGAGCATGTATTGTTGCAGAAAGGTTATTAGAGAGTATACGATATCGAAATTTACTCCACGAAAAAAGTGATGTAGCAGATCATGTCACGGTTTCTATAGGCGTGGTAACGCGTAACGTAGAATATAGAGACAAGGCCGACGATTTCATAAAACAAGCCGCCAAAGCACTGCATAAAGCCAAACAGAGCGGACGTAACAGATATTATTTTGGAGGTTTAATTGATGAACGAAAAGAATAAAAACAGCATTTTGATTGTAGATGATGAGAGGTCTAATATCAGTACTCTCCGGTCTATTTTAAGTTCAGAATACACAGTATATGCTTCAAGTGATGGTGAGGATGCTATCGAAACAGCGGAAGAATTCATCCCGGATGTCATCATCCTTGATATTATCATGCCGGGAATGGACGGATATGATGTAATCACACAGCTCAAGGCCTCTGAAAAAACACGGAATATTCCGGTTATTTTCATTACAGGACTTAATAATACCGATGCCGAGGAGAAGGGGCTTGCTATGGGAGCCGTTGACTATATCCCAAAGCCGTTCAACTCTGTGATCGTTAAATTAAGAGTTCAAAATCAAATTAATCTTGTCAATCATACGCGAACACTTTACGAGCGGACTGTAATGTTACAGCAACGGACGGAAAGACTGTTAAGACTACAAAACAGCATGGCATCTGTTTTGGCAAGTATGGCGGAAAACCGTGACAAACTGTCGGGAAAACATGTAGAGCAAGCGGCGGCATATCTGAAAATTTTGCTCAGTGCTATGCTTGAGCGCAGTATATATATTGATGAAATTAAGGAATGGGATTTTGATATAATAGTATCATCATCGTTTTTGCATGATATAGGTAAAGTCGCTGTTTCTGACTCAATTTTGAATAAACCCGGAAAACTCACTGCGGAAGAATATGATGAAATGAAAAAGCATGCTATCGAGGGTGAAAAAATTATCGATGACATTATAGCCGAAGGCGGAGACGAAGATTTTTTACATAACGCTAAAATATTCGCAGGTAATCATCATGAATGGTGGGACGGTACGGGTTATCCGCGTGGCTTAAAGAGCACAAACATTCCTCTGCAGGGACGTGTTTTGGCAATAGCGGATGTATACGAAGCCTTAGTGTCGGACCGGCCTTACAGAACGGCTTTTACGCACGATAAAGCGAAGGAAATCATCATTGAAGGCAAAGGCAATCATTTCGACCCTCAGCTTGTTGACATGTTTGTTGAAATCAGCGACTTGTTCACCGCAGTAGTATGACACTAATATAGAAATCACATACCACATAGCCTCTATATCCCACCACTTAGCCCATATATCACGACCTGATGCCATGTTACTATTGTCATTATCATAGAGTGCTGATAATATAACTTGTAACACGGAGGGTTTTATGGGTTTATTATTTAAAACGTTAAGAAAACAGAAGCTGCCTTATAAAGGCTTCCTGTTTTCTTTTCTGTTTTTATTTTTTATCGGAGCTGTAGTAAATGTAATAATGACAGTAATTACGGGAGATATGGGGCAAGCGGCGGTCAACATGGACATGGGTGTGCTGCTGCAGTTATTTGTATTTCTTACTGTAATAATGATAATACGTGCTGTTTCATCTGCCGTTTCAGCGTTACTGATAGGCAGGTTTGCAGGCAGAGCCGGTTACCGTTTCCGTGAAAATTATGCCAGGTTCTTTTTACAAAAACCATTTGCAGCATTTGAAAAAGCAAACAGCGGAGAAGTATTATCAGTATTTTCAAATGACTTACCATTTGCAGTTGAGCTTGTTTCAAACGGCGGAGTCCGCATGATAGCCGATATTATTACATTAGTTGTTTCTGTTGCGTACATGGTGTACATCAACTGGTGGCTTTCGCTTATCTTCTTCGGAGCCTTCCCGGTACTGGTAATAATGCAGGTTGTAATCGCAAATCCGATTCAAAAAAAGAGTGAAAAAATGCTTGGAGCACGGGCTGCCGTAAACGCAATTGCAAATGACTCGTTTCAAAACACAAGTGTGGTCGTAGCATACTGTCTTGAAGATAAAATGGAAGAGCGCTGCCGCGCTGCGTTTAGTGTTTTAATTGATTCGATAAAAAAATATGTGCGGTCATTTGTGTTTTTAGTTCTTGCGGGTATTATTGCCTCTACTACTCCGATATTATTAGTTTATGCAGTATCAGCCGGTCAGGTAATAAGCGGACAGATGAATATAGCACAGTGGATTGCATTTACTTCTCTTGCAATGGAAGCAGGTGGCTGGCTTTCAATGCTTTCACAACGGCAAAATCAAGTGAAGGTTTCGGCAGCCGGAGCAAAACGTATGGGAGAGTGCTTAGATGAAGAGCAGGAAGATATAACAACAGGAAACACATTGATACCGGGTGGAGATATTGCTGTATCAGCATCAAATTTAATTTTTTCATATGAGTTAAGCGATGAAGCCTCAGATGAAAAAGTAATATTAGCGCTTGATGACGTCTCTTTTGAAATCAAAAAAGGAGAAAAGGTGGCATTTGTCGGAGGAAGCGGAAGCGGAAAAAGCACAGTACTCAAGCTGCTGCTTGGACTATACGCACCGCAGCAAGGCAAGTTGACTGTAATGGGTGAAGATACCAAAAGCGCTTCATTACAATCCTTACGTGATACGTTTGCATATGTGCCGCAGGACAGCTTCCTTTTCCCGGAAACAATTGCGCAAAACATTACAGGCGAGTTGACCGCTTCGGACAAAACAAGATTGGAAAAAGCATGCACAGATGCAGGAATTCTCACATTTATAGAGACTCTTCCCGATGGTTTTGACTCGGTACTAAGCGAGTCGGCAGAAAATGTGTCGGGAGGGCAAAAGCAACGCATAGCGATGGCAAGAGCCTTTTACCGTGATGCTCCAATCGTTCTTTTTGACGAAGCCACATCAGCGCTTGACCCGCAGACCGAGGCGGCAGTACTGCAGAGCTTTAACACTCTTGCTCAGGATAAAACTGTTGTTATGGTAGCGCACAGACCAAAAGCTGTGGACTTTTGCGACTATATAATAGTAATGGAAAACGGAAAAATCGTAGCGACCGGAACACATGAAAATCTTCTTAAAGAGAGTGATGTCTATAGCAACTTGTGCAGTGCACGGCAAACGGAGGTGCAAGTATGAGTAACAAGCAAGTCATACTAAGGGCATTTAGTTATCTCAGTCCATACAAATTCTCTTTTTGGATTGGAACCTTCCTTTACTCAAGCCAGACGTTTGCATTTCCTTTTATCATGAGTGTTTATTTTGGCGGGATAACAGCAGCAGTCTTAAATTCAAGTTTCTCCGATGTTCTGAGTGCTACATGGTTGTTGCTGATAATGCTGCTCACTTTTGCGGTTTTAGTCGGAACCGGTGTATACCTGAACACGGTCAAAATAGCCTGTGCTGTCCGGGATATGAGCATTAACCTCTTTAGAGCGTTTATGAAATCGAGTATAGAAAGCCAAAAACACTCGGGTGAAGGCATTGCCGCTTTAAATACCGATATCACTACAGCCTCAGGTATTTTTGACAGTGCACTGAGTATGTTTCTGCGCTGTGTCATAGGTGCTTTGTTCTCATCTGTAACCATATTTATCATTGACTGGCGGATGGGATTAGGTGCGCTGACAGTGGGTTTATTGGCACTTTTTGTACAGTCACGTTTTGCAGCTCCGCTTGCAAGGCTTGGAAAAGCGCAGCTTGAATCAAATGCCGAGTCGGTAAAATCAATGTCAAATATTTTAGCGGGAGCACTTGCTATCAAGGCTTTTAACAGGCAAAAGCAGTCGCTGATTCAATTTGATGCTCAAAGCGGGAAGCTTAAAAAACTCGCATTTAAACAGGCGTTTATCGGAATGTGGCAGGATTTATTTACGACAGTTCAAGGCTGGCTTACAATAATCGTGGTCTTTGCACTCGGTGGCTGGCTTGCTGTCATCGGGGAAATCGATTTGTCACTCATAATGATGGTCTTCCCGCTTGCAGGCGCGGTGAGTGAGGCTATGTCCCAAATAGGAACGGTTATAGCAGGATTCCAGGCTCCCATAGTTGCAGCAAAAAGAGTATTTGACGTTATCGACAGTGCGGCTGTGACAGATGAAGCAGCGGTGTCATCGCAGGGTGGCTGGAGCGGTAAATACGATATAAACTTAAACAATATAAGCTTTTTATACAAAGATGCTCAAATAAAAGCGCTGGAAGACATTAGCCTGAAAATTGGTGAAAATAAAATGATAGCTTTTGTCGGAGAGTCGGGCAGCGGGAAATCAACCCTGCTTCGTCTGATAATCGGAATGTATGAGCGTGCCGGAATCGATATGAAGCTTGGTGATTTATCCTTTACATCGGGAGGTATTTACGATTGGCGCAGTCATTTTGCATATGTTGACCAAAGCTGTAAACTGTTTGATATGAGTATAGCGGAAAATATTAAAATAGGAGTCCATGGAGAAGTTGGCACTGAGGATATCATTGATGCTGCAGAGCGTGCTATTGCACACGATTTTATCACCGAGCTGCCTGAAGGTTATGATACACCATGCGGTGAAAAGGGTGCAAGTCTTTCAGGCGGGCAGAAGCAGCGGATTGCTATAGCCCGTGCCTTGTGCAGGAAAGCGCCTGTTCTGGTGTTTGATGAAGCAACATCCTCGCTCGACCCCGAAAGTGAAAGAGGTTTAATCGAAACGATTGAAGACTTACGCCGCGACCATACAATACTCATAACATCACACCACCTGCACACTATTACTACAGCAGATTTGATTGTTGTACTCGATAACGGGAGGATTTCTGAGCAGGGAACACATAGTGAATTACTGGAAAAAAACGGCATTTATAAACGGCTATTCGATGAGTCAAATAATTAACTTCGTTCGGAAACATACGTTGAAGCCCGGTTTTGAATTATTCTTGCAACATCCTGCGCTGAAGACTGACCGTTAAAGAAGCTTGCTACGCTCTCGCTTATAATATTCCAGAGAGCTTCATCCTGACCGACCGAGCCGGAGACAGAATTGATAAGAGCCATTATTTGATCTGCATCAGCTTGAGTCAGTGCTTCGAGCTCAACCGTAAAACCATTCCACCCCATGGAGCCGTGCCCGTATTCATTTTCTTCCATAGCTTCATTTAATTGTTTTTCAAAAGCATGTCTGTTCATTGGGATACCCCAATGGATATTTTCTTTTTGCCAGTCCTCGTTTAGAAATGTTCGTATAAATTCCCAGGCTACATCAACATCCTTGCATTTGGAGGTTATCGCAAAACTCGATTGAGTCATAAGAGAAAAACCGTTTCTGTTTTCGGCAGGTAAACCTTTAAAAACAATCTCACCGCCAAACATAGCACGGTACATTTGGAAATCTTGGAAACTATTATATGCTGTTAAGGTTAAAATTTGTTGCCCTGAAGTGATGAGCTCATGCTCGGGACGATAGTCATTACCCCAGTCAAACTCTTCGGGCAGAGTGTTTGCATACTCCAGTAATGCTATAAACTCAGCACTGTCAAAGAAAACCTTACCTTCCTCCCAGTTAATATAGTCAGACATGTTAAACATAAATAAAATCTGTAATAAAGTCAGTTTTGTAATACCCTGTCCGAGAGGAATGTCGGCATCCGGATTTGCACTGAGCACTGCCATGAATTCCTCCATATTCCATCCGGGATAATCGCCGACAACCAAAGGATTACCAAGAAATGTAGCTATTGAAAATTGAGGGAATATCTTATAAAGCTTATTATCTATTTCGGTTGCACGAAGTGCACTTTCCATAAAATCACTGCGGTTAAGACCCGGATCGGAGTCAATTAAAGGATATAAATCCAGCAGCAGATCCTTTGCGGCATACTGGGAAAACGGCAGGTTAGAAACATCTAATATATCGGGAACCTTCCCGGCGATTATCTCTGCAGACAAACGTGTGAGCCCTGCCTGCCAGTCTTCGTCTGTGCCGAACTCGGCATAATCGGTAACATGGATACGGTGTGTTGCACTCGCTCTGTTAAAGCGCACGATAGCGCCTCGGACAGCCCAGTCGAGATTGAATGTAGCAAGTGAAAGAACCGTTTTTTCGGGAAGTTCGGAGTAAGGAGTTTTTGTAAGGAAAATCAGTTCGTGTTGTGATCCGGTATTATTCCAAATCTGGCTTGTAAGCAGAACCCGTCCGTCAGATAAAAGTGTAATACTGCCCAAACCGTCAAGGAGAATATCACTGTCTATCCATTTAAGCAGTAAAACAGACTCTTCCGACTCAGCTTCAAACCCGTATAAGCCGATGTAATCTGTAAACAAATAAGAATATTCATCATTTCCGGAGTATACACTGTTTACATTATTCGGCAGCTGCATTGTTTCACCGGATTTTCTACCTGCGACATCAATGCTCATAAAAACCCTGCCTTTGTCACCCCAGTCTGTATATGCAATGCTGCCGTCTTGCATTTTAATAAGACTGTCAACCCACATGACATCCAAAGTGAAAAGCGGCAATCCTTCACTGCTCAGCACATAAATTGCTGAGTTGGCACCAACATATATATTATTATCATCATCAATTGTAAAAGCGGAGATATAAAACCAATCATTACCGGAGGATACATGGCTGATGTCATGCGAAGAAATTTCTGCTCCCAAGCTGTCAAGCTTACGCACTCTTGTAAAATCCTCAACAAGTGTACGTCTGTTCCATCTTTCCCAATCTTCTTCGTCGTCGTTGCCATCATCGGGATAGCTGTAAAACTCACCGCGTTCGGCAACCCAAATATTACCGTCGTTATCTATATAAAGCGAATAAATCTGCACATTTCCATCGTCAGCATTTGCAGGGAAGTCAGCAGCAACACTATAATTCGGTAAAACCTGAGTGGTGAGGTCTGTTAAGTCCATCTTATATATACTTGAATAATGAAATGGAGAAGGATTCACAGGCGCTGCAGAAGCGGTGAAGAAAATTGAATCCTCCGTAGCGGTGACACTATTTATCCAGTCTATGCCGTCAGGCATGGGAAACGGCAATATATCCGGAAGGTAAACAAAGTCCGGTAAAACACTGTCATCATCGGAATCGCTTTTGCATCCGATTGAAAGTGTTGCCATTGTCAGTAATAATATGGCAAGCACTAACGAAAAAAGTCTGCGGCTATAAATTTTGCTCATTTTTGCTCTCCTTGTTTGTTATGTATTTTAACCCGTATATTTGTATCAAAGAGTTTTTAAGAAATACTAAATCAAATTCTTAAGATTTAATTAAGAATGTACTACAAAAGCCCTCTTTAGTAAAGAGGGTGGCACCTGCAGGGTGACGGGTGATTTGTATTAATAAACCAATCCTGTCAAAAAGAAACTTATAAGCTATATATATTTATTATGATATGTTATAATCACATTGTCTTTTAAAGTTTCACTTTAAAAAGACGTCACGATAAATATAGATTGGTACAGGAGGGTTCTTTTTATGAGTAAGGAACTTAAAGAATTAATAGCGCAAATGACACTTGAGGAAAAAGCAAGCCTTTGCTCGGGGCTTAATTTCTGGGAAACCAAACCCGTAGAGAGGCTTGGAATACCAAAGATAATGATGACAGACGGACCTCACGGACTGCGAAAGGTAGCAACAGGACCGTCAACAGGCGACAGACCAAGTAGGGAAGCAACGTGTTATCCGCCTGCAGTTCTGAGCGCCTGCTCCTTTGACCGTGAGCTGCTCGGGGAGCTTGGCGCTGCTATCGGGCTTGAGGCTAACGCCGAGAATGTCCGGATTGTGCTCGGACCGGGCGTAAATATAAAGCGTTCGCCTCTGTGCGGTCGTAACTTTGAATATTTCTCAGAAGATCCGTACCTTGCCGGTGAAATGGCTTCCGCGTTCATAGATGGGGTGCAAAGTAAGGGAATCGGTACAAGTGTTAAGCATTATGCGGCAAATAACCAGGAGACAAGGCGCTGGTCAAGTGACTCGCAAGTAGACGAGCGGACTCTGCGCGAGATATACCTCCCGGCTTTCCGTAAGGCAATTGAAAAGTCACAGCCTGCAACCGTTATGTGCTCTTATAACAGACTAAACGGTGAGTACGCATCGGAAAGTCACCGTCTGCTGACAAAGATATTGCGTGATGAATGGGGCTTTAAAGGCTTTGTTGTCAGTGACTGGGGCGCAGTCAACGACCGTGTTAAAGGGCTCATTGCAGGGCTTGAGCTTGAAATGCCGGGCGCCGCCGAGCCGTCAAATGATGATTTTATAGTAAAGGCAGTAAAATCAGGCAAGCTGAGCATGGATGTGCTTGACCTTGCTGTGGAGCGGATATTAAACATAGTAATCCGTTTCGGAGGCGACGAAGCCTGCAGTGTCTTGCAAGCAAGCCACGAGAGATTTCGCTGCGGTGAAGTCAGGACGAGTAATATAGACAAAGCAATTGACGTAGATGTACACAACAAACTGGCACGTAAAATCGCAGCTGAATCAATGGTTCTGCTCAAAAATGAAAGTAATATACTGCCGCTCGATAAAAAGGCAAAAATCGCATTTATCGGTGAAATGGCAGTAAAACCACGATTCCAGGGCGCAGGCAGCTCACAGGTTAACCCCTTTAAGATAACATCCGCGCTCGAAGCCGCCGCCGAGTATGCAAGCGCACCAGGCGCAAGTGTCAAGTATGCAATGGGGTATAACACTACAGACTGTGATGAAGTTAATGAAAAGCTTCAGGCAGAAGCTGTGGAGCTTGCTAAAAAGGTAGATATTTGCGTGGTTTTTGTCGGACTTCCGCATCATTACGAGGCTGAGGGCTACGACAGAACACACATGCGTATGCCCCAAGGGCAAAACAAACTTGTTAAAGCAATTTGCTCCGCAAACCCAAAAACAATAGCGGTTTTACATAACGGTTCGCCAGTCGAGATACCATGGTCAGATGACGTTCAAGGTATTTTGGAAGCATATTTAGGCGGGCAGGCAAGCGGAGGAGCGATTGCAGACATATTATTCGGAAAAGCAAACCCCTGCGGAAAGCTTGCAGAGACAATGCCAATTAAGCTCAGTCATAATCCGTCATACCTGTATTATTTAGGCGAGCGCGATGTAACACAGTACCGTGAGGGTATTTTTGTAGGCTACCGTTATTATGACACCAAAGGTATGGATGTTCTCTATCCGTTTGGGCATGGACTGAGCTATACTATGTTTGAATACTCAAATATCAAGTTAAGTAATGACAAAATAGACGACACAGACACACTCACAGTCACAGCAGATATTAAAAACACAGGAAAAGTCGCCGGTAAGGAAATCGTTCAGCTATATGTCGGACCAAAAGAGAAAGACGACAGACTCATTCAAGCCGACAAACAGCTTCGTGACTTTACAAAGGTATCTCTAAACCCCGGTGAGAGCAAGCAAGTGTCATTTTCGCTCGATAAATCTTCATTTTCGTACTATAACGTAGAAATTAGCGACTGGCATGTAATAACCGGAGTTTATGAAATCATGCTTGCCCGCAGCAGCCGCGACATTGCTCTCAAAGCTGATGTTACCGTAAGTTCGACAGTTGAAGTGCCGTTTAAAGCAAATCCGAACACAACATTTCGTGACATCAGGCGTATGCCGCGCGGTGAGGAGTTCTTGAAGGAATTTGCCGAAAGGTTCGAAGCATACTACAACATCAATGAAGAACCCGTAAAAGATAACAGTAATTATGGTCATTTAAGATGTGTGCCCGAGTTTGTTCCCCGCCAGCTCCGCCTTATGGGAACAATGCCCGGTGTCACAGCAGATGACATTCAAAAATGGATGGACGAGAAGTTAAATGATTAATCCCCCATTAATAATGCAACCTGTTATAAAAGACTACATTTGGGGCACGGAAAGCTGGGAGGTCAGCACTCACCCCGACGGACTCAGCACTGTTAAAAACGGTGAGTTTGCAGGAAAAACACTAAAAGAAGTGCTCGGGCGCGACCTGCCGGTTTTGATAAAAATTATAGATGCACATGACAAACTTTCGCTGCAAGTACACCCAAACGATGAGTACGCACGTTTTTATGAAGGTGACCGAGGCAAAAATGAAATGTGGTATATAACCGGGGCAGAGCCGGGAGCAGAGCTGATACTCGGATTTAAAAAACCACTCAGCAGGGAGCAGCTCAGAGAACACATAGAAAAAGGTACAATACTTGAAGAAGTAAACCATGTGCCGGTTATGCCCGGTGACTGTTACCTAATACCCGCAGGAATGATCCACGCCATAGGCAAAGGCATAAAAATAATAGAGGTGCAGCAAAGCTCAAACGTAACATATCGAGTCTATGACTACGACAGGCGCGACAGCATGGGCAACCCCCGTGAGCTCCATATTGACAAAGCTATAGATGTGTTAGATACTACACTTAAAGCTGTTAAAGCAGACTCTGAAATTTTAGCTGATTGGGAATACTTCCACTGCGAGCTGGTCGCAAATAGTCTTCGTTGCAGAGTAGACAACTTCGAGTGCCTGACAGATATTAAAACAGGTGAAACACATCTCAGCCCTCTGTAGGGGCGACCGCAATGTCACCGTGTGACATCTGGTCGCCCGCAAACCACCCCGGCGCTATGCGCCACCCCTCCAAGGAGGGGAATGAAAGGATTAACCATGAAAACAAAAATTATAGCACAAAATGTTAAGAACATGCCTTGGGAACCAAGACCGGAAGGAAACAAAGAAATAGTCTGGCGATATTCCGGCAACCCGATTATCGGCCGCAACGCAACACCAAGCACAGCGCGAGTATTCAACAGCGCACTTGTGCCGTACGGTGACGGCTTCGTGGGAGTGTTCCGCGCCGATGACATATACACAATGATGAGAGTTCACCTTGCACACAGCAAGGACGGCATCAACTGGGACCTCGAAGACAAGCCGATACAGTGGGTAGACGAAGAGGGTAAGCCATACCAGCCGTTTTACGCCTACGACCCGCGCCTTGTAAAAATCGAAGACACATATTACATAATGTGGTGCACAAGTTTTGGCTACAACCCGACAATAGGCATGGGTTACACAAAAGACTTTAAAAAATTTGTAAGGCTCGAAAACGCCTTTTTACCCTTTAACCGTAACGGCGTGCTCTTCCCGCGTAAGATTAACGGCAACTACGTAATGCTTAGCCGTCCGAGTGACAACGGGCATACACCCTTTGGTGACATCTTCATCTCTGAAAGCCCCGACCTCATATATTGGGGTAAGCACCGAAAAGTCATGGCGGCAACAGACGGCTGGCAGCACCTGAAAATCGGTGCCGGACCCATTCCGATTGAAACAAACGAAGGCTGGCTTATGATTTATCACGGAGTTCTGCACACCTGTAACGGCTATGTTTATAGCTTCGGAGCCGCGCTCCTCGACCTCGAAAACCCGTCAAAAGTGCTCTATCGCTCTGCTCCGTATATGCTGACACCCGAGGAAACATACGAAACAGTAGGCTTTGTGCCAAATGTAGCCTTCCCTTGCTCGGCGCTTGTTGACACAGACGACGGACGTATAGCAATCTATTACGGCGCAGCCGACACATACATCGCCGTTGCCTTCGGCTACGTCGATGAAATCATCGACTGGATAAAAAATAACAGCAAACTCTACCACGGCGACGACAGTATTGGAAGAGACTAACCGTAAAACCACCCCGGCGCTGTGCGCCACCCCTCCAAGGAGGGGAATGAAAGGAATAAACATGAAAGCAGCTATTATTGGTGCGGGCAGCACTTACACACCTGAGCTTATAGAAGGCTTTATAGACAGAATTGAGAAGCTGCAGCTTGAGAACATTACTTTAATGGACATCGACAATGCTGCTCTCGAGCTTGTCGGCAGACTTGCCGAGCGGCAGCTTCGCGAAGGTGGGTTTAAAGGTGAGGTTGTGCTTACAACAGATCTAAGCCGTTCTCTTGACGGTGCTTCATTTGTGTTCGCTCAAATACGCCCCGGCAAAATGGAAGGGCGTATCCGCGACGAAAAAATCCCGCTCAAATACGGTCTTTTAGGTCAGGAAACAACCGGAGCCGGAGGCTTTATGCAAGGCTTGCGTACAGTTCCGGTCATAATGGAACTCGTCGCCGATATGAAAAGGCTCTCACAAAGCGATGCCTGGCTTATTAACTTTTCAAACCCGTCGGGCATCATCGCCGAGGCAGTGTTAAACCTCACGGACACAAACATGGTGGGTCTTTGCAACTGTCCTATCAACATGATAAAAGGCATAGCCGATGTCCTTGACACATATGACTTTGACTATGAGTATGTCGGACTCAATCACCTGAGCTGGATTACAAGTGTTATAAAACACGGCGAAACGGAAAAT
>Ga0123356_10005648_pt1 | contig 12709 bp, 12 predicted proteins | sample TergutEmb28metaG_2_FD_92546 | JGI IMG/M metagenome (GOLD analysis project Ga0123356, IMG submission 92546) | Embiratermes neotenicus P3 segment gut microbial communities from Petit-Saut dam, French Guiana - Emb289 P3 | ecosystem: Host-associated > Arthropoda: Insects > Digestive system > Gut ... | reverse complement strand
GCATGGTGGGCATTGCCAACGTCAGTGAGCAATGTTTCCTGACCTGTGCAGCACAGAACATGAAGAAGATGGCCAAGGCTTTCTTCACGCTTTTTTCAGTCTTTCAATCAGCATTTTTCAATCCCCCTTTTCCTTCTATATGGAAAACCCACGCCGCCTGACGTGGGTTTGTTGATGGGCTGATCCCGCCGTGAAGCGGGTTGCGGGGGTCATTTGTCGCCATAATGGCTTCGGCAATCGGCCAAAATTAGCACTCCGCCCTCTACGCGGTAAACCAGTCGGTTTGCCAATAGAGGTAGCCCTCCCATGCTCTGTCCGTCCATAGCTTTTCCATCGGTTAATCCTCAATCAGTTCATGAGCGGTCAGTTTCCCTTCATTTGCATCCTGTATGGCTTTTCGTAGTACACGCATGTTCGATTCGGTGTAAAACGGGTCCTCCTTGATCGCAACCTCAAAAGGAATAGCCCCCTGGCGAACCGCTTGGCGAATGAACATGGTAATAGCCGTCGTCATGTTGAGGCCCAGCTCCTTAAAGAGCGCATCGGCGCGGTTTTTTAAAACATCGTCCATGCGAATGTTCACTTGTGTCATCGTTTATCGTCTCCCTCTAACGGAATTGTATAGCTTTTTCTATATCTATGCTGAGGGAAAAGCAACTTGATAGGGAACTCCTTTGTATTTTTCTACAAGCCGGTAAAATGCATCTGTGTATTTTTTGATTCTTTCGCTTTGCGTTGAAATTTGCAACATTGGTTTTCTTTTCCCTATCACACAAACAGTCGGAATGTCCATTTCTTTTGTTTCTTCATTGTATCCCATAAATTCGAAGGTTGGCCTTAATCCGCGCCCGGTAACGCCCGGCTTATTGGCAACAATCCATGCCACTTGCTCTGTTGTGAATAGTTTCAACGGAAAATCAAATCTCTCTAAATCCTTCATTTCCAGCAAAAACGATAGATCATCATTTCCTATTTTCTTTCCTGAAAAATCAAGATGCTTGATTTTTGTCCCTGCCAACGGTTGAAGGGTTTCGACCATCATCGTTAACCAAATGGCATTGCCGATTGCAAATGACTGCAAACCGGGTGCGCGCTCGATCCCGGCTATGGATTTTAGCCTTGAAAAATCAGAAATGCTCAATCCCGTTAATGCATCATTGCGGCGCATATCCCATAACTTTGTGATTCTTTGATTGGCAAAGAAATGAACAAATTCCAGATGAGGCAACTCCCCCAACAAAGACCAATCTTCCACCATTTTGTTCTTAAAAAACCTTATGGCCCTTAATTGTTTGCCATAGGTATGAATAAAGTACTCAAAGGTTTTTTGTGTCAGGCCCATAATGGTAAGGGTATCTGCCTGGGGGTAGTTTTTTAAGACATCAATCTCTTCAATGGGGATTCTCCCTCCGCCGATGTCGGCATTTGGGGCACAGAGAAACAATCCGGAATGTATCTTTTTTTCTGGATCATAATCCCATGATCCGCTTATGAATTTATCAAAATTATCGAGAGTAATTATCTTGCTCATGTGTATGCCACCTCGTCCAACTGCTCACTTCCCGACAAATTGCCTTGTCCTAGGATTCTGGGACGCAAACACCGCCGATGGCGGCCCTTCTTCCACAACATCGCCGTCTTCCATAAACACCACGCGGTGGGACACGTCCCGCGCAAAACCCATCTCGTGGGTCACCACCACCATGGTCATGCGCTCAGCAGCCAAGCCCCGCATCACGGCCAGTACCTCTTGGGTCAACTCAGGATCCAGGGCCGAGGTGGGTTCGTCAAAACACAGTATCTCCGGCTGCAAACACAGCGCCCGGGCGATGGCCACACGTTGGGCCTGGCCGCCGGAAAGCTGGTGGGGGTACTGATCCGCCTTGTCCGCCAGCCCCACCTTGTCTAGGAGCGCCCGCGCCCGTTCGATGGCCTTGCCCTTGGGCACACGCTGCACATGCACCGGCGCGTCGATCAGGTTTTTGAGCACACTCATGTGGGGAAATAGATTAAAGCTTTGAAACACCATGCCCATCCGCAGGGCGATCTGCCGCAGCGTAGCCTCAGGGGCGTACTGTACGCGGCCGTTTTCGGTGCTGCACATACACAGGTCATCCAAATAAATCGCGCCGCCGTTTACACGCTCCAACTGGTTCAGGCAACGCAGCAACGTGCTCTTGCCCGATCCGCTGGGGCCGATCAGCGCCACCACCTCGCCCTTATTTACCTGCAAGGAGATGCCCTTGAGCACACCCTCCGCACCGAAATTTTTTTGGATCCCTTCCGCTCTTAGCATGCTTTCGATATCTCCATCAATCAATAATAATTCAGCTTTCTCTCCGCCAGCTTACAAAGCTGGCTCGCCACGCCGTTTAAAACCAGATAAATTATCATGGCCATTAGGTATGGCTCCACGGTGTAATTGGCATTCACCTGCCGCCTGGCCGTAAGCATGATCTCGGTGATGGCTACGGTGCTGGCCAAGGCGGTGTCCTTCACCAGGGTGACCACCTCGTTGGTAACGGCGGGCATCACGTGCTTTACCGTTTGGGGCAACACGATGCGCATGAACACCTGGGCGCGGGTGTAGCCCAACACGCGGCCGGCCTCACGCTGGCCGATGGGTACGGCCTGAATGCCGCCGCGGAATATCTCGGCAAAGTAGGCGGCGTAGTTGATCGCAAACGCAAAGATCACCGCCCAGTACCGATCCATCTTAAACGGCAGTATCTGGGGCAGCAAAAAATAGATGCACATCACTTGCAGCATCAGCGGCGTGCTGCGCATGAAGTAGATATAAAACGACACCGGCCACCGGCTCAGCGGCATCTTGGACATGCGCCCCAGCGCCACCACCAAACCCAGCGGTAGCGAGAGCATCAGTGTAAGCGCAAAAATGGAGCACGTCGCACCCACGCCATCCTCCAGAAAAAGAGAGACAAGCTTGAGCAACCGCTCGGGATCGTTGAAGTATTTGAAATCCATACGATTCTCCTATTTATGAATGGAAAATGGAAAACGGAAAGTGGAAAATGTCGTTTCCTCATTTTCCACTTTCCATGATCAATTTTCCATTACGGTTTATTCCGCCGTTACCAGCGATACGTTGCCGCCAAACCACTCGGTGCAGATCGCTTCCAGCGTGCCATTCTTGGCCAGCACCAGCAATGCCTCGTTTACGGCGTCACGCAGTTCGATATCGTCCTTGCGGAAGCCGATGCAGAAGACATCGTCTTCCATGTTGCCGGTGGTGAACAGGGAGTCGTCGCCCACGCCGGTGATCAGGAAGTCGGCCACCACCAGATCGATGAAGACAGCGTCCGCGTTGCCGTTCTGCAGATCCATCACGGCCATCAGGTAGTTCTCAAAGGAAAGCGTCTCGCTGAGCGCGGCCACATAATCAACATATTCGTCGCCCGCCAACAGTTTCTCCGCGTAGGAACCGGCCTGTACCGCCAGGGACTTACCGGCCAGATCGGCCATGGACTCAATGGCCGGGTCGCTCACCATCAGCACCATCGCGTTGCCCATATAGTTCATGGACAGTGCCATGTCTATCTCACGCTGGGGCGTACGGGACATGCCGTTCCAAATACAATCGATGTTGCGGGTATCCAGCTCCAACTCCTTGGCCGCCCACTCGATGGGCTGAAGCCTGAGTTCCACACCCAGCAGCTCGGCTACTGCCTTGGCCAAGTCGATATCAAAACCCACGATCTCGTTGTCTTCGTTCCGGTAACCCATGGGGGGAAAGCTGTCGTCCAGGCCCATGATCAGATAGCCTTTTTCTTGGATCGCCGCCAGTGAACCATCCGCCAGCGCGCCAGCGCCCAATCCCAATGTGAGTGCGAGTACCAGTGCCCAAATCATAACCTTTTTCATTGTGAAGCCTTCTTTCTTTATCGCTTTAGCTCGTTAGCATGATGAATTATAGCATGGCAGCTTAAAATCTGTCAACAGGCAAAAAGCAATAAAAAAGCGATCATAAAATTGACCGCTTTGCATGATGATCTCTCTTTTACTTCGGCTCCACCATCGTAAGGGCAATACGCTTCTTTGCCACATCCACCTCCACCACCCATACGTCCACCACGTCGCCCACCTTTACGATCTCGCTGGGATGGCGCACAAAGCGGTCGCAAAGCCGGGAGATGTGCACCAAGCCGTCTTGGTGGACGCCAATGTCCACAAAGGCGCCAAAGTCGATCACGTTGCGTATGGTTCCGGCCAGCTTCATGCCGGGCTGCAGGTCTTCCATATCTAATACATCGGTGCGCAGCAAGGGCGGGGGCAGCTCGTCGCGGGGGTCACGGCCCGGCTTGAGCAACTCGCGTACGATATCGCGCAGGGTGGGGATGCCTACGCCGCAGCGCTGGGCCAGGGTGGATTCGCCCTGGGCGCTGACCCGGTCAGGCAACTCGCCAATGGCTCCCGCGCGCACATCGGCCAGTGAATAATCGCAGGCTTCCAGCAGCGCTTGGGCGGCAGCGTAGGATTCGGGATGTACGCCCGTAGCGTCCAGCACCTGTTTGCCGCCGGTGATGCGCAGAAAACCCGCGCATTGTTCAAATGCCTTGGGGCCCAGCTTGGGCACTTTTTTGAGTTGAGCGCGGCTTTGTAGCGGCCCATTTTCCAACTGATAGGCCACAATGTTTTGAGCCAGGGCGGGGCCGATACCGGCCACCCGTTTGAGCAACGCGGCCGATGCCGTGGCTGCTTCCACACCCACCAAGTTCACGCAGCGTTCCACCACGCCGTCCAGCGCCTCGTCCAGCTGGGCAACCGGGATGTCGTGCTGGTATTGCCCTACGCCAATGGAACGGGGTTCGATTTTCACCAGCTCGGCCAGGGGATCCAGCATGCGGCGGGCAATAGACACGGCGCTTCGTAGCGTTACATCAAACTGGGGGAACTCGTCGGCAGCAACCTTCGAAGCCGAGTACACCGAGGCGCCGGCTTCGTTCACGATCATGTAAGCGGCGCAGTCGTATCCCTGATCGCGCAGACTGCCCAATATATTGACAATAAAGCGTTCGCTCTCCCGTGAGGCTGTACCGTTGCCGATGGCTATAGCAGTCACGTTGTGCTTGCGGATCAGCCCGGATACCTGCTTTTCGGCCTGGCCGATATTGTGGTGCTCCAAGGTAAAATAGCCTACGCCGGTTTCTAGCACCTTGCCGTTGCCGTCTATCACAGCCAGCTTGCAGCCGGTGCGGAAGCCGGGGTCAACGCCCAGGGTAACCCGGCCCTTTACGGGCGGCTGCATCAGCAGTTGCTGCAGGTTGGCGGCAAACACCCGAATGGCGCCCTCGGACGCACGTTCGGTAAGGGTGGCGCGCAACTCCCGCTCCAGGGAGGGGGCAATCAGGCGGTCCCACCCATCGTCGGCGGCCATACGCACTTGAACCGACATTGGGCTTTCGCCGGTCACAAAGGCAAGATGGAGGGCACGCAGGGCGGATTCTTGGGGTATATCCACCGAAACCTTCAAAAACTCCTCGCGCTCGCCCCGGTTGATGGCCAATATCCGATGGCCGGGCAAACGGGATACCGGCTCACTAAAAGCGTAGTACAGCCGGTATACAGAATCCTCTTCTTTGGCTTGCTTAGAGGTGAGCACCCCCTCCCGCCAGGCTAAGCGGCGCAGGGCGCCACGGGCCTCGGCATCGTCGGAGATGCGCTCTGCCAATATGTCCCGCGCCCCCGCCAGGGCTTCGGCAGTATCGTTTACGCCCTTCTCGGCATCGATATAGGCGTCCGCCAGCGTTTCGGGATCGTCGGCAGGCACTTGCAGCCACAGCCGATCAGCCAGGGGTTCCAAACCCCGTTCTTTGGCGATGGTGGCCCTTGTGCGGCGTTTGGGCCGGTAGGGCCGGTATACGTCTTCTAATTCGGCAAGAGTGGCGGCAGCGGCCAGGGAAGCCAGCACGGCCTCGTCGGTTACGTTCTGTGCAGCCAGCGCCTCGCCAATCTCGGCCCGCCGTTTTTCTAGGTTGCGCAAATAGGCCAGCTTTTCGCTGAGCTCCCGGAGCTGCTGATCGTCCAACGCGCCGGTTTGCTCTTTTCGATACCGGGCGATAAACGGGATGGTATTGCCTTCGTCGATCAATTTCACCACCGCATCGGTTTGGGTGGGCGGCAGCTTCATGTGGGCGCTCAGGGCACGGAGTATGGTCTCTTCCGGGGTGATCATTTTCGGGTCATCCATGTGTTATGCTCCTCCATTCTGTATGGGACGGTATGCAGTATACCACGCCCGCAAAAATTTTTCAAAACCCCTGTAACTTTTTCAAAAAACATGCGATGATACAGGTGAACTCGTACGAGAGAAGGGAACCTGTGCAAAACGAAGCGGAATTGATGGCGCGGGTTTGCGCCGGTGATCATGAAGCCTTTGAGGCCTTGGTGCAAGCGTACTGGCCGGTGGCGCGCCGCACAGCATACGGCATCCTAAAAGACGGAGCGCTAAGCGAGGATGTAGCCCAGGACTGTTTTGCCGACTTGTACATCCATCGGTTTCGGTATCAGCCCCGCTTCTCCTTTCAAGCGTATGTGGCGGCCATTGCACGGCACAAAAGCATCGACCTGCTGCGCAGGCGGGGGGATCACAGGCTTTGCGCAGCTCCCCCACAAGGGGATGACAAGGATTCTCCAGAGGACGCAACCATCCGCCGGTTGTACAGCCACACCCTGTACGCAGCGGTAGAACGCCTGCCCCAGCATCAGCAACGCATGCTCAAGGCCTATGCGCTGGAGGGGGCAAGCTACCGGCAGATCGAAAACGAACTGGGCGTTTCAGCCGCTCAAGTAAAAATAACGTTGCACCGCATTCGCAAGGTTTTGCGGCGTATAAAGGAGGAATGGGAATGAAGGAGCATTTGTCCGGCATTTGGGATAAGGTGCGTGAGAAAGAAGCCCTAGCCGTGGCGGGCCAGGCGCTATGTGCGCAGCCAACAGGATTTATATGGACGCCCAAGCTGTGGCTATCCGCAACCTGTGGGCTGATCATAACACTGGCACCCATCGCAGGCGCAGCACTATAATTAAATGAAAGATGGAGGAAAACATTATGGAAACCACCAAAGCAAAAAAAGAAAAAAGAAAAAAGCCCAAAAAGAGCTGGCAGCGTGAGCTGTTGGAGTGGGTGATCACCCTGGGATGCGCGGTGGCGCTGGCATTGCTGATCCGCGCCTTTGTGTTCGAACCCTTTGTGGTGAAGGGCGACTCGATGAACGACACCCTTGCCAATAGCGAGGTGATGTTTACCACCAAGTTTGATTATCTGTTTGGCGAACCCCAGCGCTTTGACGTGGTGATCTGCCGTTATCCCAACCGGGACGAAAACTTTGTAAAACGTATTGTGGGCGTGCCCGGGGATACCGTGGCGGTACGCGACGGGTTTTTGTACGTAAACGGCGAGATTCAAGAGGAGCCGTACATCACCTACCGCCCCAGGTACACGATGGAGGACTACACCGTACAACCCGGCGAGTACTTTGTGCTGGGCGATAACCGGGCCAGCTCCAACGACAGCCACTTGGTGGGGCCGTTGAGCCGGGAGCAGATTGTGTCCCATGTGCGGGCGGTGTTCTTTCCGTTTGGGAGCATTCGGGGGATACAGTAACCTTGCGCGCCCACAGGTTTTCTGCTAAGATACCCGTATGATGAATACTGGTACTAAGGAGAATACATTATGCGCATCAACAAGCGCTTCTTGCACCTATCGAAATTAATCCTTGCGGCTCCACTTGCTTACGGGGCCGCCGAAGCCCTATTTTACATGGCAGATGCCCAGAATACACGGGAGCAAAGCCTGGCCTGGGTTGCGGTATTCCTGTTGGTGCTGTTGGGATACCGGTACGCCGCCAAAGTAAACGAAAGGCGGGCAGTGTGGGCGGCTTTGACGACCGCCGCCGTATTCTCTGTATGCACGATCTTGGGCAGGGAGATCAGCACAACCTTTAAGATCGCCGGCATCATCGGCTCGTCGGGCAATATGCTGCGTTTCATGTGGCGCGTGCTGTGCATGGGATCGGTGTTCTACATCCCCTTGGTGCTTTTCTTTTCTTACGCCGGGCGGGCTCGGTGCAGACCCCCAATCAACCGGCGTACGGGCGGGTTTCTCGGGATTCAGCTTTTCGCCGCACTGTGGATCGGCATCCTGATCTGCTGGCTGCCCTATTATCTTTCGTTTTTTCCGGGAAGCATGAGTAGCGACTCGGTGGTACAACTGGAACAGGCCCTGGGCACACGGCCTCTCAGCGATGCGCATCCGGTAATGCACACTGCACTGATTGCCCTATGTGTGTGGATCACCGCGCTGCTAGGCGTGCCCCCGGCCTGCGTTGCATTGTACAGCAGCCTGCAGATGCTGGGCCTTTCGGCGGCCTTCGCTTATGCCTGTGCGGCGCTTTTCCGCTGGGGAGCGCCACGTTGGGTAGCGTGGGGTTCCTATGCCCTTTTTGCGCTCTTCCCCATGCATCCCTCCCAGGGCATGATTATGTGGAAGGATATTCCTCATGCCACCGTCACCCTGCTGTTGGTAATCCAATGGATGGACTGCGCCCGGGAGCCAAAAGCCTTTTTCGCTTCCTGGAAGCGGCTGGTTGCGCTGGTGGTCACACTCTTCTTTTTTGGCACCTTCCGGCACAACGGGTTCTATGTTTGCCTATTGTCCTTGCCCCTCTTCCTTTGGTTTTACCGCGCCCATTGGAAGCGGAGCCTGGCGGTCTGCCTGGCCACGCTAGCGCTGCTAGGCATCTATCGAGGCCCGTTGTTAAGCGCACTGCATCCGGAGCGAGGGGATACATCGGAATTCTTGTCTATCCCTGCGCAGCATATTGCCCGCGTAGTAGTATATCGCGAAGCGCAGCTCTCGGAGGAAGATAAGGAGATCATTGGTGAGGTGCTCCCCTATTCAAGGCTGATTGAGCTCTATGATCCCAGGGTCGCGGATCCGGTAAAGCACAAAGTTGACGAAGAGGCGTTGCGCGCGAATCCGGGGCGTTATGCATCGTTCTGGTTGCAATTGGTGAGGCGGTATCCTGGCCTTCTTTTAGAATCCTTATTGAGTGGCAGTCTCGGTTATTGGTATCCGGAAACGGAATACGTCATTATCACCCTTTTCGAGATGCTGCCCAACAGCGTTGGCGCAGAGCGACACTCGATCGGCATTCCGGATATCCAACTAGCAAACTGGATTCTATACAGATGCCAACGCACGCCGGGCATAGCCATGCTGTTTAGCATCGGCGTGATGATGTGGGCCGCGGCGCTGGCCGCTGTGCTGCTCGCATACAAGCAACGGCGAGACTTGTTACCGCCTTTTGTACCGCTGTTGTTCCTGTGGCTTTCGCTGCTGGGTTCGGCTGTGTATGCCGAGTACCGTTATGCGTACGGCATCATTGTATGCGTGCCCATATGCATGGGCGCGGCGCTGGCGGCAAACAAAGGGGCAGGCAAAAAGAAAGAATCAGGCATTAAGATTTAGGTTTTTTACGCATGCCTATTGCAATTTCGTTTCCATCGCGTATAATATCAAACATATTCATATATCCCACCGGCGAAGACGGGGCCCAGCATCCCCATCCCGCGCCCCAGAGAGCGTGCCCACGGCTGCAAGGCGCGCGCGCGGAAGGACGCAACCGAACCCCATCAGCCGCAACGCTAAGAACGTTGCTGTCTGCCCACGTTACGGGCGCCAAGCGGGCGCAGCAATGCGCCAAGCCGGGTGGTACCGCGAAGACAATCCTTCGTCCCAGCATTATGGGATGAAGGATTTTTTTATGAAAGGATGTGTTATCTATGGCAAAGGAAAAACAACAGGAATTCGTACAGCATTTGACGCCTCGAGAAGAAGATTTCTCCCAATGGTATACCGATGTGGTGCTTAAGTGCGATCTGATGGACTACACGCCCGTGCGGGGCTGCATGGCGCTCAAGCCATACGGCTACGGCATCTGGGAGCTGATCCAGCAGCAAATGGACGCCCGCTTTAAGGCCACCGGGCACAAAAACGTAGCCATGCCCATGCTAATCCCCGAAAGCCTGCTCCTGAAGGAAGCCGACCATGTGGAGGGTTTTGCGCCAGAGGTAGCTTGGGTGACCCATGGCGGCAACGAAAAGCTCACCGAGCGCCTGGCCATCCGGCCTACGAGCGAAACCATCTTTTGCGCCATGTACGCCAAGTGGGTGCAGTCCTGGCGCGACCTGCCCATGAAGTACAATCAGTGGTGCTCGGTGATGCGCTGGGAAAAGAGCACCCGGCCCTTTTTGCGCACAGCGGAATTCTGGTGGCAGGAAGGCCACACCGTACACGCCACCGCCGAGGAGGCTCAGGAAGAGACCCTGCTGATGCTGGAGGTGTACCGGGAGTTTTGCGAAAACGTGCTGGCCGTGCCGGTGTACGCGGGCCAAAAGAGCGACAAAGAGAAGTTTGCGGGCGCACGGGCGACCTACTCGGTGGAAGCCATGATGCAGGACGGCAAGGCCCTGCAGGCCGGTACCTCCCACAACTTTGGCACCAATTTCTCCGAGCCCTTTGAGGTTCAGTTTCTTGATAAGGATGGCACGCTTAAGCATGTGCACGAGACCTCGTGGGGCACCTCCACCCGTTTGATCGGTGCCGTGATCATGACCCATGGCGACGAGCGGGGGCTCAAGCTGCCGCCCAAGATCGCACCCATCCAGGTGGCGCTGCTGCCCATCGCGGCCCACAAGGGCGGCGTGCTGGAGGCTTGCGCCGACATCCGCGACAAGCTGGTGGCCGCGGGCATCCGCGTGGAGCTGGATGATCGCGACACCTACTCCGCCGGCTGGAAGTTTAACGAATGGGAGATGAAGGGCGTGCCCCTGCGCCTGGAAGTCGGCCCCCGTGACATAGCGGCAGGCCAGGTGATGGCCGCCCGCCGCGATACCCACGAGAAGCTGGCCCTGCCCATGGAAGGGCTGGCCGATGCCGTAACGAAGCTGCTGGACGACATCCAGCGTTCCATGTACGAAATCGCCCTGGATTTCCAGCAAAAGCGCACCGCTACTGTTAAGACTATGGAGGAACTGGGCGAGCAGGTAAAAACCGGCTTCGCCATGGCCATGTGGTGCGGCGAGCGCGCCTGCGAAAACGCGGTGAAGGAGCGCTTTAGCGCCACCAGCCGCAATATGCCCTTTGATCAGACGCCGGTGGGGGAGGATTGTGTGGTTTGCGGCCAAAAGGCGGATATTGTAATGTACTTCGCCAAGGCATATTAACCCCGTCATTGCGAGGAGCGAAGCGACGAAGCAATCCAGAAAAGCTTGATATGATCATGCCTCTGGATTGCTTCGCTTTGCTCGCAATGACGGGTAAAACTATTTTAATTTCCTACCACCATCGGATAGGTATAAGTGATGAGCCTGCGCGCCAGCATGTGGATGCGGCGATCCTGCCGCTGGCTGGCGCCGTTGGTCATCAGCACAAATGCGTAGCCGGTTTCCGGATCAAAATAGGCGCTGGTGATAAAGCCGGAGGAGGAGCCCTGGTGTCCGTAGAGCGTTACGCCGGGCAGTATGCTATCCACGCGGGCGGTCATCAGCCCGTAGTGGGTTCTGCCGGTTACGCTGCCCACGCCGGATTGGGGCGCGATCATAAGCGCCACGGTTTCGGGTTCCAGTAGGCGCACGCCGTTGAGTTCGCCGCCCATGCACATCAGGCTCATCAGGTCCAGTAGGTCCCGGGGGCGGATCCACAGGGCGCCGATGGTGGTGCGGTAATGCCGGTTGGGATCGCTCCAATCCTCGTACGCAGCGGACAGCGCGCGCCGGGCCGATATGTCCACCCTGGTTCCCTCGTATTGGCAGGGCACATCGTAGGGCGAACGCAGCAGCGAAGCGCTGTACGCCGCATCGATCCCCATGGGCGCAAACACGTGCTCGGCCATGTAGGCGTTGACGCTCTGCCCGGAGGCCGCCTCCATCAGCGCGCCCACGATGCCCGCGCCAAAGTTGGAATACACAAAGGTTTTGCCCGGCTCCCGGCTGGAAAAGTAGCGGCGGGGGTTCTCCTCTAAAAACGCCCGGAGCGTGCCCCTGGCGTGGGTGTAACCGGTGTTATCATTCACGCCCGAGGTGTGGGTCATGAGCTGGCGCAGGGTCACGGGTGTATCGCGATGGCGCGGATTACGGATGTCCATGCCCAGCATCAGGCCGATGTCCTGATCCAAGTCCAGCAGGCCATCTTCGATCAGGCGCATGGCGCCGATGCCGGAAATAAACTTGGTAACCGATGCCGCGCGGAAGTACGTGTTGTGGTGCACCGGCTTTTGTTCCTTTACGTTGGCAAAGCCATAATAGCGCTCGTACACCAGCTCCCCGTGCCGGGCCACCAGCACCGCGCCGCCCACGGTTTGGGCGCGGCGAAAGATTTGGTCGATGTCGGCATCGACATCGGCTGCGGCGGGGCTAATCCAAAGGGTCAACAGGCACACGCATCCCAGCGCAAGCAGCCATCGTTTCTTTTGCATTCAAACCCCTCGCGATCTTTGTGGATAGCCGTAGTATACCATAGGGCAGCCAAATCACAAAGAAATTTGGGCAAATGCTTGACATTTGAACCGCTTTGGCATATGATATTCTTCGCCGCTAATCCGGCGTTGACGCGGGGTGGAGCAGTCCGGCAGCTCGTTGGGCTCATAACCCAAAGGTCGAGGGTTCAAATCCCTCCCCCGCAACCATT
>Ga0123356_10005647_pt1 | contig 12710 bp, 10 predicted proteins | sample TergutEmb28metaG_2_FD_92546 | JGI IMG/M metagenome (GOLD analysis project Ga0123356, IMG submission 92546) | Embiratermes neotenicus P3 segment gut microbial communities from Petit-Saut dam, French Guiana - Emb289 P3 | ecosystem: Host-associated > Arthropoda: Insects > Digestive system > Gut ... | reverse complement strand
TTGACGTGATGTTGCAAGCACGGGATCGGGGTTTATACAATGCCGTTACCGACTGCGGGGCGGGCGGATTTTCCAGTGCCGTCGGCGAAATGGGCGAGAAAATCGGTGCCGAAGTGGAAATTGCCAATGCCCCGCTCAAATACGAAGGATTGAGTTACACCGACATTTGGATTTCCGAGTCCCAAGAGCGAATGGTGCTGGCAATGCCGCCGGAGAATTGGGAAGAGTTCCGGCAACTCTGCGAGTCCGAAGATGTCGAGGCAACGGTGTTGGGAACCTTCAAACCGACGGGTCGGCTTGTGTTGAAGTATCAAGGACAACAGGTTGCCGACCTCGATATGCAACTCTTGCACAAAGGTCGTCCGCCGGTGGTGCGTGAGGCGGTTTATCAGGAGGCAGCGTATCAAAGCCATTCCACCGGAGACTGACGAGAGTGTCCGAAAAAAACAGACAGGCGAACCGCAGGTGTAACGTCTGTTACATATCGTTTTCCGGCTCTTGTTCCAATTCTGTGTCGAGGTTCCGCTCCTCTGTTACTATTCCTCGATTGAACAATTCGTCGAGATTAAATCCGCCGGGAAAAGGATCATCGCGGTCAAAGTCCACGCGAAAACCGTCCATTCCCGAAGGTATCTCTACCGTTTTTGCCGCCATAAGTTCAAGAAACATTTTTGTTGTCGGTTGCTGAATCAACGCCAGTTGCTTTTGGGCACGTTGTCCCATAAAACCGCCTTCCCAGCGTTCGGCAACCCTTTGATACTCTTCCTCCGCCTTGGCGAGATCATTTCCAACCCGGACCGCCGCCAGCGTTTCCCAACACTGCCCCAGTCCGAAACCTGCCTGCTGCAAAATCATCGGATCGCCCGCCATTCTTTGAACCTGCTGAAACGAAGCAATCGCCTTCTCCAAAAGAACAATAGCCTCCGGCTTGCTAATAAAAGCCTGCACACTGCCTTCCGACAGTTGCCGCTGAGCCAGTGCCAGCCGGGCATAGACACCGACAATACCGCTGGTCGAATTGGCAACGAGTTCCAATTCGGCATCTGGATTCAACGAATTCAGAGCGGTGTAATACTGTTTCCACGCCGCATTCTGGTTCCAAATATTGACGCGTGCCGTTGCGAAAATAACGACAATGGCTATGAGAAGCCCCAAAACGGCATAACCGAGCCAACTCCTGTTAGGACGTATCCAATCCTCATATTGGTTGGTAAGCCATTTTGCCAACTCGTTTTGTTCCAATTCGTGCCGAGTTTTGCTATCCATATTTCGGGTTCCGTAGTGTAAATCGTGAAACAATCGGGAGCCTGAAAGTCTAACAAATGACCGGAAAAAGTCAAGAGCAGGTATGGCGAATATGCCGGAGTACCGCTAAATAGCACACAGTTTACGGTTTTTTCATCGCCTGTTCTTTGAGGTCCTTCGGCATCTTTTCGATGGCGTAACGCAGTGCCGTGCGAGGCATTGTTGCCTTGTGTTGCATCACGAATCGAAAGACCGACTGTTCGTCGAAGTTGCTTGTCTCTTTGAGCATCCAGCCGTAACCTTTCTGCACCATATCCTCCGGGTCAAGCAATAGGATTTCGGCGAGTTTGAAAACATCTTCATGAAACAATCCCTTTTTTGCAGGTGCGATCAGCGATACTGCCGCCGCCCTGCGTTTCCAAAGATTTTTCGACTTCGCCCAAGCCGGTAACTTTTTGACATATTGCGGATACATTTCCAGAAAAGTGCCGACGGTACTCGTACAAAACGTATCGCACCGTGCCCAGTTCGTAATATATGAGTCGATCCAGCGTTCAAACGTCGCCCAGTCTTTCGGCTTGAAATCTTTGTGAAACCGATAGACCCAATCGCAAGCAATGCCTGTTTCTTCGAGATAGCCGGATTGCCAAAGCGGTTCGCAGAGAGCAAAGACTTCTTCTTTCGGCAGGTGTTTCACTTCGGCGAAGAACGTTTTGGCAATCTTGCCGACGCTGGCAGATTTGAGACCGTAAGTTTTGATCTCTTCTTTGAACCAGCGTTGTGTGTCAATGAGTTTGGTTGCGTGGGCTTCCGCCTTCAATGCCTTACGAATCGTTTCAATGATGCCTTTCATATAGGAAAAACGCCGGAGTGCCGGCTCAATAATTTATCGTTCCGAACTTTTCCGACTGCCAAGTTTGCGATAGACTTCGAGATCAATGTTGGTACTGACACTGCGGACGGAACCATCGCCGAAGGCGAAATTGGTTACCGTCGCATGCCAAGAACCGAAACCGCCGACGAGAAACTGTCCCGGTAACTCTTCTGCCCAGATTTCCGCCGGAAGTACCGGCTTCGCATCGGGATCGTTCGCTTCGGCTTTCAACTGTGCAAGAACTGTGTACGGCATCGTCCAATTTGAAAAGGGACCGACGTATCTGTTCGGCGGATTGCCCGTGTTGCGAATCGTGCCCGGTGTGCCAGACATCCAACCGAGACTGCCATAGACAAACGATCCTTCGGCATCTTCCGGGAGAATGGCTCTTCCGCGTTGAGTTTCCCGCTCGATAGTATCATCCCAAAAGATATTTGCCTCACCGAAGAATATCGTGTTCGACGTGCCGTCCGGTATATCCCGGCTCCGTAATTTGCTGTTCAAAAAGAATACGCCGCCATTGTCGGCATCAATTGGTGTCTCTGTGCCGCCATGACATGCCATGTAACTCGTTTCTGCATAACTCGATTCCGCCGGTCGCCCATGAACTCTTCCCCATCTGCCCACGCCAGAGGAAGGACAAGTAAAGATGTTACCGGGGCGTTCCCCCAACCACACATCGCGGTTTTCTGGGTCGTACACGCCTTTGTTGAAATCAATCTCGTTGTAAAGACTGGTCTGTTCGAGAAACGGCAGCAATCGGGGGATCCAGCCCATGTGATTGCCGAGCGGCACATTACGGATAGGTCTCTCTTCATTGACGGTTCCCGACGGCAGGACACCGAAACTTTGTTCGTAATTTTTGACCGCAACAGTGAGTTGTATCAGATGGTTAGTGCATTGCATTCGCCGCGCACCTTCTCGCGCCGCCTGCACGGCAGGAAGCAACAATGCAATCAGCATACCGATGATCGCAATCACAACGAGGAGTTCAATAAGTGTAAAGGCGTAACGTTTCATGGCTGAGATTGTCGGTTGATGGTATAAATCGTTTTTCCTTCTTTATTGCGGTATTCGACTTCGGCGGTGAATGCATCATCCACGAACTCTGTCGTAATCAAAAATGTTCCGGGAAAGGGCTGATGGTTTGGATCAAGAACAAACATTTCGCCGAAAAATTCGGGATTGGCTTCCCGTTTCGCTTCGGCGTTGCGGAGTGCGTCATCAAGCAGTTGTCGAGATTGTACTCGCGCCAATTCCTGCCGGGAATCTTGCCGATCCCGGAGAATTTGCGGCAATACCACGCTAGCAACGATGGCAAGCAATGCCAGCAGCACGAGAGTAACGATTAAAACAGCACCACGGCGGGTTGGGGTGTTTTTGTATGTCATATATTTGCGTCCAACACCCGTCATCCCCGCGAAGACGGGGATCCAGAGAGTTGATGTTAAAGTCTTACGTCTAGGTTCCCGCCCTCGCGGGAATGACAACATGGTCATCAATATCTCGCAATAATCGTTCGCCAATTACCGGCGTATTTTGGGTCAATTTGTTGTTCGAGGAATTCCGGCAATGTGCGGTCAAAAGGATTCAATTCGCTGAGATTCGGCATTTCGGTGCCCTGCGGTGCAGTCCAAAGGCTCAATGCAACGAGACCAGCATCATTGCCAGTGCCATCGGCAAAGCACAACGCCGTCCGGTCGGGAAGTCGGTATGTTTCGTAACGATTCTGTTGCCCCTCTTTTCGTACAGTGCGAACAACGTTCAGTTGGTCGGGAAACTCGCCGGGCTGCGATGTGTACTCGATTGTTTCCGTTTCGGTCGTCCAGCGGAGCAACGTGTCGCCATCGGACAAAATCTCCGGTTTACCGTAGGAATGAATGTCGTTACGAAAAGCAACGACGAATCGGTCAACCGAGCGCATTCGCTCCGAATACTCGTTATGGTTTTGCTGGTAGTCGAACAACTGGACGAGCAGTATAGCCGTAATGCCCATGATGACAGCCACCACCGCCATCGTAGTAACCAGTTCGACAAGTGTGAATCCGTGTCTTTTCATGTTTCTTTTGGCTCTTCAAGTATCAGCAAGCGGAACATTGCAACTTCTCTTCGGGGTCGTTTTTCGCCATCGCACCATGAAACGACAACGCTAAACACGATGCCGCCAGGATCGACGTTTTCCGCATTGAAAACAATTTTACCGTCAGGCAGCGAGCGTTCGATGAGCGATTCCGCTGCCGATTTATCGAAATCTCCGGCAACGAGTTTTTCCGGCGGCACGATAGCGAGACGTTCCAGCACATTTTGCATCTGATCGACCGCCGTTTGCCGGGTGCGTTCGGCAACGCGTTCGGAAGCCGTCAACGCAACAAGGTATGCAAACGCAACAGCACACGCCGCAAGCAAAACAATCGCAGCAGAGACTTCGATGAGTGTGAAGCCGTGTTTTTTCATAGTGGTCTCCCCCTTTGACATGCAATTATACACTAATTTTGTTTGCCCCGCAATCTTTCTCCATCGCAAATACCTCATCGAGAGGACGCGATGAGCGACCCAATAATGTCGTCTGTCGAAACATTTTCCGCCTGACCTTCAAAGTTCAAAATGATCCGATGTCGCAAGACCATCGGGGCAATTTCGATCAGATCTTCTTGTGCGACATTGAAGCGACCATCAAGAATTGCCCTGATCTTTGCCCCGAGTATCAATGCCTGCGCTCCACGTGGACTGGCACCGAACCGCACGTATTGCCGCACCAATGCCGATGCCTGCGAAGAATCAGGATGCGTTCCCAAAACAAGATTTACCGCATATTGGCTGATCTCTTCTGCCACCGGAACCTCCCGGGCGAGCGTTCCCAATTCGAGAATCTTTGCCGAAGGAAACGTTGACTCGACCTTCGGCTGTGCCACTGTCGTTGTGCGGTCGAGAATACCAAGCAATTCGTTTGCCGTTGGAAAACGTACCAATATCTTGCAGAAGAACCGGTCAAGTTGCGCTTCCGGCAAAGGGTACGTTCCTTCCATGTCAAGCGGATTCTGCGTTGCCAATACGAAGAAAAGTCCGCCAAGCCGGTGCGTTGTACCGCCAACTGTTACCGAGTGCTCCTGCATCGCTTCCAACAAAGCGGACTGCGTTTTCGGCGTTGCCCGATTGATCTCATCGGCAAGGACAATGTTGGCAAACACGGGACCCGGCTGAAATTCAAACCGCTTTGTGCCGCCGGCATGTTCCACCATGATATTCGTACCGGTGAGGTCGGCAGGCATTAAATCTGGCGTGAATTGGATGCGTGAAAACTTTCCCTCGATGGCTTCGGCAAGCGTTCGGACCAAAAGAGTTTTACCGAGACCGGGCACTCCTTCGAGCAGAGCATGCCCGCCTGCAAGCATCGCAATAATGGTTCCGCGAACGACTTCGCTCTGTCCAACGAGAACCCGACCGATCTCTGATTCGAGTCTTCGGACACTCTCACAAAACTGCGATAACTTGTTTCTTAATTCTTCGGTATGCTGTTGAGACATCGTTTTTTCGTTAATTGCCCGCCGAGTCCTTGTCGAGAAACAAAGTACAGGCGGAGTGGGTTCGCAACACCGTCGCGGGGCACGTCGTTGAAATCGGATCGTTAAGCGTCCTGAAAACGGCTTGACGTTTCGTCGGACCTGGAACCGTGCAAACTAACCGCTTGCCGGAAAGTAATGCAGGGATCGTCAAGGTTATCGCTTGCCGGGGAACATCGTTAAGCGTTGCAAAGCAACCGTCGTTGACCTGCTGTTGCCGACAGGTCTCGTCCAGTTCGACAACCTTGACCCAGACGGGATCGTCAAAATCTGCCACCGGCGGATCGTTGAACGCCAAATGTCCGTTTTCGCCGATGCCAAGACAGACCAAATCAATCGGTGCTGATCGCAACAGTCTTTCATAATGTTCGACCGGTTCGGCAATGTCCGTGTCGATTAAATGAACAGCACGGAACGGCAATTTATGAAACAAACGTGTTTCTAAAAATCGTGCGAACCGTTGGGGAGCGGCGGTGTCCAGTCCGAGGTATTCGTCCATGTGAAACGCCTCGACACGATTCCAGTCGATTCCTTTGGCTTCGACCAGTGCGGCGAGCATTTCATTTTGAGACGGAGCGGCAGCGAAGATTGCCCGAACGGTTTCTTGTGCTGATAACGAGTGTCGCAGAAAATCGGCAGCCGCCTTTGCCGCGGCGATGCCCATCTCTTGGCGGGTTGCGAAAATTTCAGTGTCCATGGAGGATGTGCCGTAGAAAACGAGGAACGCCGCCATTGTACTCGTCGCCGGTTCAAATTCAATAGCCTAAATTGAAACACCACGCACTCCTAAAACGAATTGCTCACGAACCGGACTCTGTGGTGCCTTTGCCGGGGTTCTTGACGTAAAATCGATTCAGATTGACTCCGCCGCGTAGTTCTTCTTCCAACAGTTGCAATCGGTTCTCCAAATGTTCGATTCGCCGCTGCAACAGCGGTACGAGATTTTCCTCTTCTGTTGTCCGTTTCTGACGCGGAACACTCGGATAGCCCAAATGCCGAGAAAGTGCCGAAAACAAAAAAACCGGATCACGTTGCCGAGTCGCAAAAGCAATACGCCCCTCACGTTCGCCGAAGAGTGAGACAACATCCGCATCCGTATTCTTCGCCTTGTAAAATTCGCTCCGATAAAAAATCATTTCGGCAAGATCAACGAGACCGATCTGCTTACGCAAAATGGTCAGCCATTCCTTCCAGTCGTCATTGTACGCGCTGTCCAGAATGAGCGTCTCCAAGCCCCGATCATAGCCGAGACGATTCCGGCAAATCGTTTCAAATTGGTAAAAGAACAACCCTTGAATTGGCGGAGTTTCGCTCCGGTATTTTGCTTCACGGGCAAGAATCTCCAGGGCGATCCGAAAGTCGAACCGGCTTTCCTCTCGCTCACTTTCGGCAATGACGAACGCTTGAAATGGCGTGAAGTAATGAGCAATATGCCGCATTGCCGACGAGAGCAATCCAGTATGTTTCAGGTCGGTCAGCAAAAATTCAATCGCCATCGGCAGTTGAACTGTTGTAAGAAGTTCGGAACGGATTGCCGTCAGAAATTCTTGTGCGGAGTATCACTCTTCAACCCGAGAGCGAAACGCCTCAAAAAAGAACGTCTGTTCAATGTATTCTTCCAGCGGTAGTGCCATTGGTTCCATTATACCCCAACGTGCCGCAAACGTCAGTTGTGCAAACCACAAAAAAAAACGGGGGCATAAACCCCCCGACTATAATATCCCCCCCTCTCCCAAGGAGAAAGGAGAAAGGAGAAAGGAGAAAGGAGTGAGGAGTGAGGAGTGAGGAGAAATTTCTTTCCCCTTACTCCTTTATTCTTACTCCTTACTCCTTCAAATCCTACCGAATCAACGATGCGGCGTATTGCGGCATTTGGTTGGCGATACCCAACGTTTGAGCACCGGCTTGGATGAGGAGTTGCAACCTTGTCAGATTGCTCGACTCAACCGCAAAGTCGGCGTTCGTAATCATCGCATTCGCTTCGGTCAATGCGACCAGCGAGTCTTGCAATGCCAACACGTTCGGCTCCAAACTACCTCGTTGGATCGCACCGAGTTGACCTCGGGTACTGGCAACACTTTGGATCGCTTGGTTCACAATCCGGTCGGCAAGTTTGCGTCCTTCGTCATTTGACATCAGACTGGCAACTTCACCAGAGCGGAGCATGAACAGCGAGCCGTCTTGTCCGCCGAGTGCCGAGGTGAGCATCGAACCGATACCGATTCTCATCTGTTGCTGCGACACGACATCGGGACCGAGTTGGAACAACGCTCCACCACCGGTAATGGTAAAACCATGACTTCCGATACCATTCGCAGCGGTCATCGACATCGACAAGTCAGGCGAGTTGATCGAAATCTGGTTTCCGCTCGTGGTTGCCCGGAGACCATTGATCGTCGCCACCATATCGCTACCGATAGCGTAGCCGCTACTGTTTCCAAAGGCATCGACCGTGTTAAGGAAGCCGCGAATCACGTTGACCGCAACATGCGAGTTGCTGCCCAATTCTTCGGACTCAATGACAAGCCGCTCGTTCGAGTCGCTTGCACCGAACATTCCGACACCGCTCGAAGTTGATGCGCCGTTTGCACCTAGCGGATCGGACACGATTCTGTATCCACCAACCGTCGTCGCCGAATGTTTCGTGATGTCCGTGGTGAACAGAACGCTTCCCGCAGTACCATCACCGGAATTTTCACCGGGGGCAAGTTGCAGGGCATTGGCAGTGAAGAGTTGCCGGAACGTCGAGTTCGCATTCAACGCTTTTGCCAAGAGTCCCGCGTCAATCTCACTTGCCGCATTGGCACCGAGGTTTGCGGTAACGATCAACTCGCGTGAACCGTCTTCCTTCGTTACGAAATCCACCAAGATTGCGGGTAACGGGTCCCCGGCTACGTAGCCAGCACCAAGTACGAAAGCGTTGTCCCACGGTGCCAATGCGGTGTTGTGAACGTCATTGACGAAGTGGATGCTAATTCCCGCCATGTCGGTGCCTGCTTGTTTTGCGACAATGTTCAACACCGGATCATCTTTACCGACACCTCGTTGACCAATTACTGGACCTTCCACAAACGATCCTGTAATCGTCGTTTTACCGGCGTTGGGGAGCGCGCCCGGTTGATCCGCTGCATCGGCATCAGCAAGCGCCAATTCCACGGCATCAGCATCAAAGGCAGCACTGGGATCCGTTGGGTCGTCGGTATAACCAACTACGCGGACGGCATCGCCAGTCGCACCGGTCTTTGCTCGGATCGATTCCCAGTTGGCGGCAATCGCATCGTTGATTGCCATTTCGAGTGCCTGCGCCTGAGAGCCACTACCATCGGTGAATTGAGAACCTAGGAAGATTGTCAATGTACCGCTATTGAAATCGAAGCCTTCCCTCGTTTCATCACGAGTGAAACCGAACGTTAGTCCATTCATCGCGGACGTTTGTCCGAAATCAATGAAAAGCGTTCCGTTATAACCAGCATCGGCATCAGCACCAGATATCGCGTGCCCGCTTGCTGCGTCGCCGGGGATCGCGTCTTCCCCCTCGGTAACGGCGAATGTTTCGGCGGCAACAGCTGTGGCGGTTGGCGTGCCTGTCCACGTCGTGCCATCATCGTCATCATGCACTATTGTGAAGCCAGGTGCTCCTGTTAGTGCTACGATCTCCCCCATTAAGAAGTCTCTGAAACTATCAGCACTGTCACCATCGGTTGCAGCAGTATAGCCAAGGAGACCGATAACCAATGCGCCGCCACCGTCGAGATCGGCGACCCAACTAGATGCACTAGTTTCATTAAATTCGATTGTGGTAATGACATTACCCAGCGCAGCGGCAGTGAGAGTGAACTCGACACCGCTTACGGTTACTGTTGCCTCTGCTCGAGTAGCCGCCTCACCACCCTCATCACTGAACGCTAGGATCGGATTGTTCCCATTGATTCTTGCGATGGCGTTGTCCGCGACAATTCTTTGGTTTGTGCCGAGCAGGATGAGGTCTCCTTGCTGCGCACCGCACAATCCTGGCGCACCGGTCGGTTGCACAATACCATCAATCGGAGTCGGGCAGGTGTCCACTACAATCGAAGTGCCGCACTCGCCTGTGGCGAAGATACGACCATTCGGATCGACTCCGGGTGCGAAGAGTTGCGACACGCTGACTCCCATCGTTTGTTCCGGCGTAAGCGTTTTGAAGAACTCAACAATATCCCTTGCACTGGTGATGCTGTTTCCTTGTGCATCGGTCGCCAACTTGATTTCCAGTACCGGCGTGTGAATTCCCGCCTTGATGTCCGCTTCGCTCGGATGGATGACATTGATTCCCAACTTTTGGTTGGAAACCGGTTGACCATTCGTCCCTAGGTTGGTCAAGCGGACGATGGGACCATTGTCCATCCCGGTAAATCGGAGAGCATTGCCGAGATTGACATCGCCATAATCGACGGCGGCATCCATGTAACTGACTCGACCACCGGTTCCACCATCGCTGGTAAGCCCCGATGCCGTGAACAAATGTCCCAACTTGCTGTTGACAAGGTCGATCACCTCTTGGGCAGTTGCACCGGAGGAGTAGCGGCTCACGGTGTTTCCGGTGGTATTTGCCACTTGCGTCATACCATCGGGCAGGTTCTTAATGAGGGCACTGCCATCTACACCGCGTGCCAACGATGCCGAAACATTCGGAGCATTGTTGAGCATCGCAAGAATCTCATTTGCCGTTGCGCCTTCCTTGTAGGTAATGCTAACTTCACCGGCGTTTGCTCCACCGGAAAAGGTGAAACGGTCTCCGTTGACAAACGGGTTAGACGTACCGTGGTTAAAGTCAACCGAAACGGTCGGCAATCCAGTAACAACACCGGGATTGGTTTTTGCCATTGCATTAGTGAGAGCATTTGCTACATCGCTATCTTCCGATGCCGAGTTGACGTACACCGTTTTGGTGTTTGTGTCCACTCTCCACTCATCTCTGGCGGACGCAATGCTATCGTCCACTGCAACCGTCCAGCCGTTCAATGCCGACGTTGGTGTACCAGTAGCAGATGCCGTCATAGAGCGACCGTGAATCACGTTTGTCGCGGCATTTCTTGAGTCCTCACTGTACGTAACATTGTTGGCATTCCCGCGAGTCATTGTTACGGAAGTGGCAGCACCGGCAGGATTACTCCTGTTCGTAGTGTCCACGACAATGTCGAACAATCCTGCGAAGTTGCTGTACCGGCTTTCGTAGGCTTCTCTCAGCGAGATCTCGATAACGCCCGCTTGACCGGGACCCGATTCTTGCACAACGCGGGCATCATTTTCAAGCCCTCTGGTGATGCGGAACGAGTAGTTACCTGCATCGAACCCTTCGTTCAGAGCGGTAATGACGATGTCGTTGTTCTTACCTGCACTGGACAGCGTAACACTTCCACGTGCTGCCAACCCTTCGACGTAAGCGAGTACGCCGGTGGAGTCGGTCGAACGGTTGATCGCTGCGGCGATTTCGGCGTTGGTCGTTCCTGCTCCCACGTTAATGGTCGCAGAACCCCGATTGCCGATGACATCGAACGTGGTATCAACACCCACACCCGTACCATTGGAAATGAGTCGTGCATAGTCGGCGGCTTGCGTAACATTGACATTCACGCCAATGGCAGAAGCGGTTCCGAAGTTGGCACTGTTGATCTTTACGTTTCCAAGTCCTCCTGACATTCCAGCGGTGCGAAAGTCGAGTGAACCGTCGAGCAGTTTCTTTCCGCCATAGTTTGTTGTACGGGCAATTCGGTCGATGGAGTCGAGAGCGGAGTCTACTTGAAGTTGGTTAGCGGCGATCTGTTCGGCGGTCATTGTACCGGTTTGAGCGGCTTCAACAACGAGTCCTTTGATGTCGTTGAGCAGGTTTCCGATTTGTCCGAGTGAACTGTCTGCCGTTGCAATGAGTGCGTTTGCTCGTTGCGTGTTGGTGATGGCTTTCATCGTACCGGTGATTTGCGATTTGAGCAATTCACTGGCAATGAGTCCAGCGGGGTCATCTTTACCGGAGTTAATTTTAAGACCAGTAGAGAGCCGCGTTAAGGTTTCTCCGAGGGCTCCCATGTTTCGGACTAGACCGAATTGGGCTGATAACGCCATCGGGTTCGAGGCTACATACATTCCTGTCATGGATATTGTCCTTTCGTAAAAAAGGTGTTAAGGTTGCCGCATCCATGCAGGTACATATTGCGCACTTTGCGCATTTTACTTCCGTGTTAGGCGGAGTATAACTCACAGAGTTTGCGCTGTCAGTAGATTTTGGGTATTTTTCCCAGATTCTTATACTACCCGGTATGCCTAGAAGGAATGATTGGTAGAATCGTTGCAATCGGTGCTTTTAATCCCCCGATTCAGAGCGGTTCTACTGGGATACTTGCTTAACACAGTGCCACGTTGCGCTAGTTAATCCTCAACAGCGCATCGAACATTTCGTTCGAGGTCGTCATCACTTTGGCATTGGCACGATACATTGCCGAAGCGAGAATCATATTGATGACTTCCGCTCCCATGTCGGTGTTCGAGAGTTCCAAGCAATGACTCCTGATCTGCCCCACGCCGCCGCTGCCCGCTATGTTGATAATCGGATCGCCGGAGTTCGTGCCCGCCAGCCATAAACTGTCCCCCGCCTTGTACAACCCCTCCTGATTGCGGAACGTCGCCAGCGGTATCTGTCCCAAGGGACGCTCCGCTCCGCTCGTGAAACGCCCCATGATAGTTCCGTCTCGCAATATCGTGAAATCGTAGAGCGTTCCCGCCCCAGCACCGTCTTGATAGGCTTGTTTCACATCCGGCGAAACCGTTGCCAATGCCATGAGTGCCCCGATGTTCATGTCAAACTGAAAATCCAACGGACTGACCGACGCAACCTGTGTTCGCTCCACCGAAATCGTTGTGTTGTCCGTACCAATCAACCGACCGTTTTGATCGAACCGGATCAGTCCCGTGCCAGTAGCGATTGCCGAACCATCCACCGGTTGATTATCCGAAGAGTCGGCAAACCAACGATAAATCGTTTCCGTGTCGGTCTTCGA
>Ga0123356_10005646_pt1 | contig 12713 bp, 9 predicted proteins | sample TergutEmb28metaG_2_FD_92546 | JGI IMG/M metagenome (GOLD analysis project Ga0123356, IMG submission 92546) | Embiratermes neotenicus P3 segment gut microbial communities from Petit-Saut dam, French Guiana - Emb289 P3 | ecosystem: Host-associated > Arthropoda: Insects > Digestive system > Gut ... | reverse complement strand
TGCCAATAGCGTTGGTGCAGGTCAGCGAAGCGGCTCCGATCGGCTACGCCTGCAAACAACAGGCTCGCGGTGGGATTGGCGGTGGCGTTGGCCGATGTAAGCGGTCGGCTAGGCTGGAGGTCAGCCCCTCGCGCGGCGGTATCCATCCGAATCCCCCCAGGACCGGAAGGTAGCAAGGGTAGGAAGGCTCTACCGGGTGCGTGAGGGGTCTTGCTTTGCCCGATGGCGAACACTCGGATTCCCCAGCCGAGTGGTCGATGTCTGTAGGGGCGCCTAGGATTCCAGGTGTGAACCAAGCGCTGTACCGCCGCTACCGGCCGGAGAATTTCGGCGAGGTGATTGGGCAAGAGCATGTCACCGAGCCGCTCAGTCAGGCCTTGCGCAAGGGCAGCGTGTCACACGCCTACCTGTTTTCCGGCCCACGAGGCTGTGGCAAAACCACCTCGGCCAGGATCCTGGCGCGCTGCCTCAACTGCGCCGTTGGCCCAACGCCGGAGCCCTGTGGTGGCTGCGATTCCTGCCTGGAGCTAGGTCGGGGTGGCGCCGGATCGCTTGATGTCGAAGAGATTGACGCGGCCAGCCACGGCGGTGTGGACGACGCTCGCGAACTGCGCGAGCGGACGGTCTATGCTCCCGCGCGGGACAAGTACAAGGTCTTTATCTTGGACGAGGCTCACATGGTCACACCGCAGGGTTTCAACGCCATGCTGAAAGTGGTCGAGGAACCACCACTTCACGTCAAGTTCGTCTTTGCCACCACCGAACCAGAAAAAGTCCTACCCACCATCCGCTCAAGGTCCCATCACTATCCGTTCCGCCTGGTGGCACCGGGGCTCATGACTGACTATATGAAAAAGATTTGTCGGTCGGAATCAATCGAAGTTGAAGACCGTGTCCTGTCCTTAGTGGTCAAAGCGGGGGGCGGTTCGGTCCGTGACACCGAATCGGTCTTGGACCAGTTGATGGCCGGTTCGGTAGACAGCAAAATCACCTACCAGGGGGCTATCGCCCTATTGGGCTACACCCCGTCCACACTGCTAGAGCAGATGGTCACGGCTCTGGGCCAAGGCGACGGCGCAACGGTATTTAGTGTGGTTGAACAAGTAGTCGAATCAGGCCAAGAGCCGCGCCGCTTTGCCGAAGATCTACTGGAGCGGCTGCGAGACTTGCTGGTGGCGGCAGCCAGTGGCGAACAAGCCGCGGCGGCACTGCGCTCGGTGCCACCGGACCAGTTCCAGGTCCTGCTTAGCCAGGCCAATGCCCTGGGACTAAAGCGCCTGTCGCTGGCGGCAGATGCCATTGGTCAGGGCTTAGCAGCCATGATGGGAGCCACCTCACCTCGACTTCAGCTGGAGTTGATGGTGGCCCGGGCCTTGGTGCGGATCGAAGGAGTGCCTGGCAGCTCGGCCCCGGCCATTGGCCAAGCGTCAACCCAGCCCGCCAGCCCGGCACCAGCCCCCAGTGCACCGCGACCCAGCCCACCATCCCGGCCGGTTACCGCCTCAACGCCAGTGGTGGCCAGGCCTGCCGCGCCACCCCAACCAACTGCGCCAGAGCCCGGCCAAACCAAAGCCGCTGCAAAACCGAGTGCCAGCCCCTCACGCCGCCCCTTCGTGGAGTGGGATGTGGACCGCCCCACGGCGCCACCGGCCGCGCCTGTCACAGCCGCCCAAGACAATTCGGCCAAACCAGCCGCTTGGCCGCCAGCCGGTAGCCCGGTCCACCAGGTAGCGGCGGTGCCCGAATCATCAGAACGGGACACCATCAGCCAAGGTGGGGTGAACCTGGTAGCAGTTCGGGCGGCCTGGCCCGCCGCATTGGCCGAACTCAACGCCGCTAATCGTGTGGCAGGTCCCATGGCCTCCCAATACGCCCACGTGGAATCGGTTGCCGGCAGCCAAGTGGTTCTGGGCTTCAACCACCCGGCGCTGGGTCAGCGGTTCGCCAGAAGCTTTCTGGGCCAAATGAGCCAGGCCCTGAGCCAAGCCCTGGGTCAACCGGTAACGGTCCAAGTCCAGGACAAGCAAGCCGCCGAGCCCTCACCGGTGTCTCAAGTGCCAGCCGCGGCCGCACGCGAAGAGCCAGCTCCGGCATCGCCCCCGGCACCACCAAAGCCCCGGCCCTTAGCCACCGGGGTGGATCAGGCCTCACCGCCAATCAAGCCGCCCCCGGCGCCGCCAACCCAAGCAGCGGCACCCTCAGGGCCGGCGCCACCTGCTCAGCCGCCCACCAATGATCCGGGAATGGCCTTGCCGCTAGCGGCGCCGGCCCCGCCGGTAGCCAGCGCCTCAAGCGAGATTGACCTGCCAGGTGAGGCGGAAGAATATGCCGGTAGTGCCGGTGTGCGTGGTCTGACTGGTATTTCACTAATTGAACAGATGCTCGGCGGCGAGGTCATCAATGAAATTGACCCGGCCGATGACACCCAGTGATCTGGCACCGCGCGGCCAGGAAGCCCGGCGGCGCGCGGTCTCGCAGGTAGGGTGAGCGGGTGTTTTCCGGCACGCTGCAAGATTTGGTGGATGAACTAGCCGCCCTGCCCGGCATTGGGCCCAAGGGCGCCAGCCGAATTGCCTTTCACCTGTTGTCAGCCCCAGCTGGCGATGTAGAGCGGTTGGTAGAGACGTTGATCCGGGTGAAAAAGAAGGTGTGCTTCTGCCAGCGCTGTTTCAACGTGGCCGAAGAGGAGTTTTGCCTGATCTGCCAGGACCCCAGGCGAGACCAGACCCTGATCTGCGTGGTTGAGGAAGCCAAGGACGTCATGGCGGTGGAGCGCACCCGCGAGTACGCCGGGCTGTACCACGTGCTGGGTGGGACCATTGACCCGATCGGTGGCATTGGACCAGACAACCTACACATTCGCGAACTGCTAAGTCGTTTGGCCGACGGTAGTGTCCAAGAGGTCATCCTGGCCACCGACCCCGACATTGTGGGCGAGGCCACCGCCACCTACCTAGCACGGGCCATGAAAGCCCTGGAAATCCCAGTGAGCCGCCTAGCCAGTGGCCTGCCGGTGGGCGGGGACTTGGAGTACGCCGACGAGGTCACCATCTCCCGAGCCTTTGAGGCCCGCCGCACCATCTGAAGGTGGTTCTGCTGCGGTGTGGGAGAATCTGCCGGGCGGTGTGCGTTAAGCCAAGTGTGTCCCAACGCGCTGCGGTGCACGCCCAAAGACTTGGTGCAGGAAGCAGGTGATTCGGTTGAGTCTTGTTGTCCAGAAATACGGTGGCTCGTCGCTGCCTGACGCTGCTGCTGTGCTGCGGGTGGCTGGCCGGATTGCCGCCTACCGCCAGGCGGGCCACGCCGTGGTGGTGGTGGTCAGCGCCATGGGGGATTCCACCGATGAGTTGATTGACTTAGCAGAGCAGATCACGCCCAATCCACCCGGGCGGGAACTGGACATGCTGCTGACCGCCGGTGAGCGTATTTCGATGGCGCTGCTGGCCATGGCCCTGTCTTCCATGGGCACCGAGGCGCGCAGTTTCACCGGTTCGCAGGCTGGGATGATTACCGACCAGTCACACGGCAAGGCCAGGATCATTGACGTGACCCCTGGGCGAATCAGGGGTGCACTCGACGAAGGCGCCGTGGCCATTGTGGCGGGGTTCCAGGGCGTCTCGCAGACCACCAAGGACGTCACCACCTTGGGTCGGGGAGGCTCAGACACCACCGCCGTGGCGCTGGCAGCGGCCCTTGGGGCGGACGTCTGTGAGATATACACCGACGTTGATGGCGTCTTTTCAGCAGACCCTCGGTTAGTGCCCACCGCCCGGCGGTTGCGGCGGGTCACCCACGAGGAAATGCTGGAGCTTGCTGCCTCAGGCGCCAAAGTGCTGCACCTGCGGGCCGTTGAATACGCCCGGCGTTATGGTGTGCCACTGCACGTCAGGTCCAGTTTTTCCGACAAGCCTGGCACCTTGATTGTGAACCAGGCGGCGCGGTTCCCCATCAGCCCAACCATTAGCTTCGATTCGGAAAGCGAGACCACCATGGAACAACCCATCATCTCCGGGGTGGCTCATGACCGCTCCCAGGCCAAAATCACAGTGGTTGGCATTCCGGACGTACCGGGCAAGGCGGCGGCAGTCTTCCAAGTGGTGGCCAATGCCGACGTTGACATTGACATGATTGTGCAGAACGTCTCGACGGAGGTGACCGGACGCACCGACATCTCTTTCACCATGCCAGCCAGCGAAACCCACACCACGGTCAAGGCCCTGGAAGAAGCCCGGAGCGAATTGGGCTACCTGAGCCTGATCCACGCCGACGGGATTGGCAAACTCTCCCTGGTTGGCGCCGGTATGCGCTCTCATCCTGGTGTCAGCGCTATGCTGTTTGCCGCCCTGTCTGAGGCAGGGGTTAACATCGAGATGATCTCTACCTCAGAGATTCGCATTTCGGTGGTGACCGCGCTTGGCGATCTAGATGACGCGGTTAAAGCAGTACACAGTGCCTTTGGCCTAGACACGGTTGAGGGTGAAGCGGTTGTTTATGGAGGAACAGGACGATGACGAACCCCAAGTCTGCCTACAACGTGGGGGTGGTGGGAGCCCCCGGCCAAGTTGGCACAATGATGCGGCGTATCCTGGCCAAGCGGGCTTTCCCGGTGGCCCAGATCCGCTTCTTCGACACCGCCCGCGTGGCTGGCACAACGCTAGATTTCGAAGGCACGCCAATAGTGGTCGAGGACCTGGCAGCCGCCAATTTGAGCGGCATTGACATTGCCCTGTTTTCGGCAGGAGGCGACGCTTCCAAGCAGCACGCTCCTCGGTTCGCCCAGGTTGGCGCCACGGTGATTGACAACTCTTCTGCCTGGCGGCTGGATCCCGATGTGCCGTTGGTGGTCAGCGAGGTCAACGGCGACCAGGTGCACCACGCCACCAAAGGGATCATTGCTAACCCCAACTGCACCACCATGATTGCCATGCCGGTGCTGGCCCCGCTGCACCGGGCTGCCGGACTCACCCGTCTGGTGGTTTCGACCTTTCAGGCTGTCAGTGGCTCCGGTGGGGCCGGAGTGGCCGAATTGGCTGGTCAAGTCCAAGCGGCGGCCGGTCAGAACATGGCTGGCCTAGCTCATGACCCAACGGCGGTCCAATTCCCCGCCCCAGCCACCTACATCAAAGGCATAGCCATGAACGTCTTGCCGTGGGCCGGCGACCTGATTGAGGACGGCAGCGGTGAGACCAATGAAGAACGCAAACTGCGGGATGAATCGCGCAAGATCCTTGGCATTCCCGGCCTGTTGGTGAGTGGTACTTGCGTGCGTGTGCCGGTCTTCACCGGCCACTCGCTTTGCCTCAACGCTCAGTTTGAGCGTCCCATCACACCTAAGCAGGCTACCGAGCTGCTAAGCGGTGCCCCTGGTGTGGTGCTCAGTGATGTGCCGACCCCGCTTGAGGCCACTGGCCAAGACTCGGCCTACGTTGGACGGATCAGGTCCGACCAATCGGTCGCTGAAGGCCATGGCCTAGCCATGTTCGTGGCAGGCGACAACCTGCGCAAGGGCGCCGCTCTGAACGCCGTTCAGATAGCCGAGCTGCTGATCGCTTAGGGGCCTTTGCTGCCAGTTAAGGAGTGCTAGCCGTCTCCTCTTGACCAACACTTGGGCGCTGCCCCGCGCCTAGGGGGCTGGCGAGCCCGAACTGGTCAAGGGCCCAGGCCAGATCAGCGACCCTCTAGACTGAGCCAACATGCGGCGCACCCTGGTTGTCACCAATGACTTCCCGCCCAAGTTGGGCGGGATTCAAAGCTTTGTCTTTGAATTGGTCAGCCGGATGGACCCGGCTGACGTGGTGGTCTATGCCTCGAGCTTCGAAGGTGACAGCGAGTATGACGCCGCGCTGCCCTTCGAGGTGGTGAGGGCGCCCGCCAAAACGCTGTTGCCCACCGGGCGGACTATTCTCCAGGTGGTTGATCTGATCAACACCAAGGGCATAGAGGCTGTGTGGTACGGCTCTTCGGCACCGCTGGGCCTGATGGCCCCGGCCTTGAAGAAACACACTCCAGTCAAGCGCCAGGTGGCCACCTCCCATGCCCACGAGGTGTGGTGGGCAGCCCTACCAGGCACCCGGCAGGCGTTACACCGCATTGGCCAGAGCGTGGATCACATCACCTACATTGCCGAATACACCCGCCGGCACATTGGCCGGGCCTTGAGTCCCGCCGCCCGTGAGCGCATGGTCAAGCTGAGCCCGGCGGTCACGCCTGCCGACTACTCCCTGCACACCGACCCTTCACCGGTGCTGGAACGCTATGGTCTGGCCGGACGCCCAATCATCTTGTGCACCGGGCGGCTGGTCAGGCGCAAGGGACAAGATGTGTTGTTGCGGGCCATGCCCCAGATACTTGACGCCCAGCCTGAGGCGATGGCGCTGATTGTGGGCCGCGGGCCTTACAGCGATCGGCTCAAGGCCTTGGCGTGGCGGCTGTGCCTGAACGATTCGGTCATCTTCACTGGTGGGGTGCCCTTGGCTGACCTGCCGGCCTTTTATGCTGCCGCCCAGGTCTTTGCCGGGCCCTCGCGGAGCCGCCTTGGAGGGCTAGAGGTGGAAGGCTTCGGCATTGTCTTCCTAGAAGCCCAGGCCAGCGGCGTACCGGTGGTGGTGGGCCGTTCGGGTGGCACGCCGGAGGCGTTGCGCCATGGCGAAACTGGCCTGCTGGTTGACGGTACTGAACCGTCTCAGGTGGCTGCCGCCATCGTCCAACTCCTGGCGGACCCAGCTAAAGCGAAGGTGATGGGTCTGACCGGCCGGGTATGGGTGGAAGGCAACTGCGATTGGGATCAGCGCGCCGCCACCCTGATTGACCTGCTGTCCGCTTGAAGCTTGCTTGGTTGGGTTGTCTTGTCGGTCCACTAGGCGCGGCTGCGCCAAGCCCCGCGTTCGCGCCCCGGACCTGGACGATGCACTGCATCGTCAGCAGGTCCGACAGGCCCACCACGCCCCCGACCGCGCGCCCAGGCTCCGCCGCGCTTCCGCCTCAGTTTGGCTGTAGCCTCACCCGCCGCGCCGCCGCCTCCGCCTCAGTTTGGCGGTAGCCTCACCCACCACGCGAGGGGAACGCTGAGCAGGTTGGCGCGTCGGTTTTGACCCCGGAAAACCTGCTGGGCGTTCCCCTCGATGAGAACAGGCGGCTAGAACAAAAGCCTGGGGCGTCAGGCTTGCGCCGACATAGCAGAATGATCTACTGTTGCGATGTATCGAATCGATACATCGAATGTGATGATCGTTCCCTCCTCCACCAGATAGGAGCCCTGGCCTGTGCGTAACCGGTCAAGCGTCTTGGAGCTAGCCGTACTTGGCTTGCTGCACGGGGCGCCAATGCACGGCTACGAACTGCGTAAGCGGCTCAACGAGATGCTAGGTCTGCTGCGGCCATTTAGTTACGGTTCGCTCTACCCTTGCCTCAAGACGCTGGAAAGCAAGGGCGCCATCACCGCTTCCCAAACCCTGGACGAACAAGCCTATGGCACGGCCAGGCGCGCACGGATTGTCTATCAACTAACCCCCCAAGGCAAAGCTCTGCTAGAGGACCTACTGGGGGAGGCCGGTCCGGCCAGTTGGGAAGACGAGAACTTCGACGTACGCTTCGCCTTGTTTGCCCAAACCGACGCCGAAACCCGGGTGCGAGTCCTGGAGGGCCGGCGCACCCGGATGGCTGAACGTTTGGATTCGCTGTACACCGCAATTGCGCGGTCCCGTCCAGCGGATCCATACACCGCCGAACTGCAACGTCATTCGGTGGACCAACTAGAACGCGAAGTCCGCTGGCTTGAGGGGCTAATCGACTCCGAACGAGCCGCCAGGCGCACCCGTGTCCCACCCCGGTCCTTGCCGAATCCAACCAGATAACAGTGAATTCAAAGGAGATCCCATGAGCCCAATCCGCGTTGCCATTGCCGGCGTAGGCAACTGTGCCGCGTCTTTGGTGCAGGGCGTCCATTTCTACCGTGACGCTTCCCCCGATCAGTCTGTCCCAGGGCTGATGCACGTCCAGTTCGGGCCTTACCACATCAGGGACATCGAGTTTGTGCTGGCCTTCGATGTTGACCAAGCCAAAGTGGGTCTGGATTTAGCCGACGCGATTGTGGCCTCCGAAAACAACACCATTGAAATCTGCCAGGTGCCCCACACCGGTGTCACGGTCAAACGCGGACCGACCCTGGATGGTCTGGGCAAGTACTACCGCCAGACCATTACCGAATCAGACGCCCAGGACTGCGATGTGGTCCAAGAGTTACGTGACGCCAACGTTGATGTATTGATCAGCTACCTCCCCGTGGGATCGGAGCAAGCCGACAAGCATTATGCCCAGTGCGCCATTGACGCAGGGGTGGCCTTTGTCAACGCCTTGCCGGTGTTCATTGCCTCAGACCCAGCGTGGGCCAAGAAATTCGCTGACGCCGGTGTGCCGATTGTCGGAGACGACATTAAGTCTCAGGTCGGTGCCACCATTACCCACCGGGTGCTGGCTCGGCTGTTCGAAGACCGCGGCGTGATCATGGACCGGACCTATCAGCTGAACGTGGGCGGCAACATGGACTTCAAAAACATGTTGGAACGCGAGCGCCTCGAATCAAAGAAGATCTCGAAAACCCAATCAGTCACGTCCAACATTGATCATCAACTGCCCGAACGTGACATCCACATTGGCCCGTCGGATTATGTGGCATGGCTGGATGACCGCAAGTGGGCCTTTGTGCGCCTAGAAGGCCGCGCCTTTGGCGAGGCGCCGTTGAACCTGGAATACAAACTGGAAGTGTGGGATTCACCCAACTCGGCCGGGATTATTATTGACGCTCTCCGTGCGGCCAAGATTGCCAAGGACCGTGGCATTGGCGGGGCCATTACCTCGCCATCAACCTATTTCTTCAAGTCCCCACCGGTGCAACACGAAGACCGCGAGGGCCGGGCCATGGTCGAGGCCTTTATCCGGGGCGAGTTGGAGCGCTAGAAAGGCGTCAGCCAACTCGCCGGTCACGCCGACATTCTTGGTGCCGTGGACGTTTTCGCTGGTAAAGGGCCCGGTGCCGCCTGGGCTTGTCCAGTTTGAGCGGGCTGGCGTGGTGAAGTCAGGCAAGAGCCTTTTTTGGGCCTGCCGCATCCGGTGCGCTTGAGGTTGTCAGGCCGATGCCGGACGGGAACCCCACCATTCCTGCAAGGCTTGGCGGGCAGCTTCCTGACCCAGTGGGCCTTGGCTCAATCGTAGGTCAAGCAAGTACTGATAGGCCTGGCCAACCACCGGACCGGGTTCAATACCCAATACCGCCATGATTTCCCGGCCGTCCAAATCAGGCCTGATGGCCGCTAACTCTTCTCTTTGTTTCAACTCAGTGATGCGCGCGTCCAGGTCGTCTTGCGCAAACGCCAAGGCTTCGGCCCGGCGGCGGTTGCGGGTGGTGCAATCGGCTCTGGTCAGACGGTTCAGGCGGTCCAGGAGGGGGCCGGCATCGGTCACGTAGCGCCGCACCGCAGAATCGGTCCACCCGCCCTGGCCATAGCCGTGGAACCGTAGGTGCAGCTCAATCAGTTTGGTCACGTCTTTGGTGGTGGCCGAATCGAATCGCAGTGCCCGGAGCCGCTTGGCGGCCAGCTTGGCTCCAACCACCTCATGGTGGTGGAAGGAAACCCCGCCACCATCGAACCGGCGAGTGGCCGGCTTGCCAATGTCATGCAACAAAGCAGCCAGGCGCAGCACCAGGTCTGGTCCCGGTACTGGGCCGTCGGGCCCTGTTTCCAACTCAATCGCCTGGTCCAACACCGTCAGGGAGTGCTCGTAGACATCCTTGTGCCGGTGCAGTGGGTCGGCTAGTTCCTTCAAAGCCGGCAGTTCTGGCAGCACTTGGTTGGCCACACCGGTAAAAACCAGCAGCTCCAAGCCCTCTCGCGGCTGCCCAGCCACCATGAGTTTGACCAGCTCCACCTGGATCCGTTCGGCCGAAACGATTGACAATCTCTCGGCCAAGGCCGACATGGCCCGAATAACCGGTTCGGTCACCGAAAAACCCAGTTGGGCGGTGAACCGAGCGGCTCGCATCATGCGCAGCGGATCGTCATCAAAGGACTGCTCGGCGCTGACCGGGGTGTCTAGCACCTTGGCCGCTAGATCACCCACACCGTTGAACGGATCGACCAAGCCCAGGTGGTCCAGTTGAATGGCCATGGCGTTGACCGTAAAATCCCGCCGGGACAAATCCCCAGCCAGGCTGTCGCCGTACTCAACAACGGGCTTGCGGCTGGCTGGCTGGTACTGCTCCGAACGGTAGGTGGTGACCTCAACCAAGTCCTGGCCGCGCCTGGCGCCAATGGTGCCAAAGGCCTTGCCCACCTCCCAGTGCGAATCCCCCCAGGCGTCTAAGACCGCCAGGGTCTGGTCTGGCCTGGCCGAAGTGGCAAAGTCCAGGTCGGAAATTGGCCGGCCAATCAGCAAATCCCTGACCGGCCCTCCCACCAGTGCCAACTCGTGGCCGGCCTTGGCGAAGACTTTGCCCAGGGAGCGCGCGGTGGCCGGCAGCCGTCGGATGGCGCGCTCCACCAGCGCCTGATGCGCCCGGCTGCTAGCACTCTGGATTGGTCCAAACGATTGGTCGGCACCCACAGCTACCCAGCCTATAGGCGCTGGGTCGGTAGGCTGGCCTACATGGCTTCGACCTGGCATGGCGCGCGTCGTGGTAGCGCCAACTGGCCGGTGAGCGAAGAGGTTTCGGCTGGAGGCCTGGTTGTTGACGCAATTGACGGTGTGGCCCAGGCCGCCGTCATCGCCCGCCGCAACCGCAACGGCCGGTTGGAATGGTGCCTGCCCAAAGGCCACCTCGAATCGGGCGAAACCCCAGCTCAGGCCGCCGTCAGGGAGATCCGGGAAGAGACTGGTATTCAAGGCCAAGTGTTGCGCCACCTGGGCACCATCGACTACTGGTTTGCTGGGGAGCAGACCCGGGTTCACAAGGTGGTTCACCACTACTTGCTCAGCGCCGTGGAAGGCACTCTGACCGCCCAAAACGACCCGGACGCGGAGGCGGTGGCCGCCGAATGGGTGCCCTTGGACCAGCTGCGCGGCCGCCTGGCCTACCCCAACGAGCGCCGTCTGGTGCAGGTGGCCAGCACCTTACTGGAGTCACCGTGAGCCGCCGGTGGGCCTGCCTGGTCGCGGCGGCGACAATGGCGGCCGGCACCTTACTGGTCAGTGGTCCGGTCGGTGTGGCCTGGGCTGTGGGAGAAGTCAACGAGGCTGACACCGGCCAGGACGGTGTGTCCGTGGCCATTACCAGCGCTTCCACAGCGCTGGGTGAACACAGCCAGGACTTCACTGTGTCTGGCACCATCACTAACTTGGGCCCCGCCCTGTCCGGCGCCGAAGTTGGCCTGCGTCTGGCGGCCGACCCGTTTGCCGACCGTGCCGCCCTTGACCAGTGGCGCAACCCAGTGCTTGACCAGGTCCGCGGCGGCGGTTCGTGGGAGTGCCGGGCCGAAAAGATAGACCTGGCGGCTGGCGTCACCACCGATTTCTCGCTGAAATGCCTGGTGAACCAAATGAATCTGGGCAATCTAGCCGGCGAACCAGGTTGGGGGCCCCGTGGGTTCATGGTGACCGTGGCTACCGCCCAGGAGGTCCTGACGGCTGCGCCGGGCTATTTGACCTACAGCCCAATTAGCGCCATCCACACCAGGACCCGCCTCACCGTGGTGGTCCCGCTGGTCAGAGCCCCAGGCGAGGCTTGGGCTACCACCGCCGCGCGGCTGGAGCGAGTGGTGGCAGTGGCCGATGCACCGGATGTGACTTGGCTGATAGACCCGGCGGTGCTGGCTGAAGAGGCCAGCCGCATCCCGGCCACCAACCCCCGGCCCTTGAACATGGCCGTCAGCTATGCCTTGGAGACGGGCCGGCTGGTCTACCTGCTGCCCTATGGTGACCCGGATTTGGCGCGCCTGGCGCACGCCCCACTTCCTGCCGGCGCCTTGGTGGAACAGGCTCAGAAGTACGGCGAAGACTGGCTCAACCAGGCACTTGGAGTGCCCACGGCATCACTGGCGCGCTCCGGGGTGGCCCGGCTGAACGGGCCGGTCGATGCCGCCACCCTGCGCCTGGCTGACAGCCTTGGCACCCGAGCCCTGTTGAGTGGCTCTAGTGGCCCAGCCACCGGCCTGGTGCGGCCGGGCCAAGTGGTTGAATTGTCAGCCGGTCAGGTCAGTCTGCCCGCATTGGTGTCTGACTCGGTGTTGGCGCAGGTGCTGCTAGTGCCGCCAGACCAAGCCCAAGCCCAGCCCCCCGGTTATGCCATGGCCGTGCTGGCCTATGAAGCGGTGGGACAACAGGTCCAAGGCTGGCCAGGCCGAGCCGCGGTGATAATGCCGCAGGACTTCGATCCTTCGCCTTCGTTGAGCCAAGACTTGGCTCAACTGCTGAGCGCCGCCTGGGTGCAAGGTGCCAGCTTGGAGACAGCCCTGGAAACCAGGCCGGCTGACCGGTTGGGTTTGGCCGAATCAGACGGCCCGCCATCTGGCCCGTCCAATGAACACCTCACCAAAGTGATTGAGACCGCAGCCAGGTCCCAAGCCTTTGCCACCATTACCGAAAACCCCGATCAATTCAGCCAACAGGTCTTGGGCGGGTTGTTGGACTCAGTTTCCAACGGCTGTGGCGCGCGGACCACCTGCAATTGGTTGGCTGATGAAGCCGTTGCCCAGGCCACCGACCGGATGGACCAAGTTTCC
>Ga0123356_10005645_pt1 | contig 12714 bp, 6 predicted proteins | sample TergutEmb28metaG_2_FD_92546 | JGI IMG/M metagenome (GOLD analysis project Ga0123356, IMG submission 92546) | Embiratermes neotenicus P3 segment gut microbial communities from Petit-Saut dam, French Guiana - Emb289 P3 | ecosystem: Host-associated > Arthropoda: Insects > Digestive system > Gut ... | reverse complement strand
TGATGAGTTGGAAAAAATGGATTCCGTTGTTCTTGACAGGGATGTTTGTCCTCGGGGCATTCGGTTGTCGGCCGCAACAACCGGTTTACCTAGGCGAAAAAGGTAATATGGGAGCCCATTACATTGGTGATGGGATGTGGCCGGAACTCCCAGACACACATGTTCCTTCGTTGACGGAAGTCATCAGTTCTGATGCCCCTCTGACGCTGGACAACGGGACTCCCCGCGAGTATTGGGACCTGTCGCTCCAGGAAGTCGTACAAATCGCTCTGCAAAACGGAAAGGTGTTGCGCAATTTAGGCGGCGTTTCATTCGGTCCAACAGGAGCGAATGGGGCACCCAGTGTTTTGATCAGCAACCCCTACTCAACGGGAACGATTTATGACCCCGCATTGGTGGAAGCCGACCCGCGTTACGGTATCGAAGCCGCCTTGTCCGCATACGACGGTCAGTTGAGTGCTTCGGCAGGCTGGACCAAGATCGATGAGCAAATCAACCCGTCGTGGTTATATCCGGGACTTAATGCAACCCAGGGAGATCAGGGAACATTCCAAGCCACGATTTCCAAATATGCGGCAACCGGCACGACATTCTATGTTCGAAACAGCAACTCCTACGATTGGAGCAATAATAACGTTTCCAGCCGGGCCTACCCCAGCACTTGGTCGGCTTACACGGAAGCCGGGTTTACGCAAGCCTTGCTCCAGGGACGCGGCGTGACGTTCAACCGAATTGCCGGTCCCGGTTCGATCCCCGGTTACTATAACGGCGTACTCATCGCCCGGATCAACTCGGAACGTTCGCTCATCGACTTTGAAATGGGAGTCCGCGAACTGGTTTACAGTACGGAAAACGCTTACTGGAATTTGTACAACGCCTACCGGAACTTTGACACGGTCAAGAAAGGATTGAAAGCTTCCTACGCGACTTGGGAAAAAGTGCGTGCCTTTTACGACGAAGGCGACATCCGCGGCAGCGCCCAAGCCGAGTCGCAGTCCAGGCAGCAGTTTTATAATTTCTACGCGAACACGAAAGATGCGTTGAGCAACATTTACAAAACGGAAGCGATTCTCCGCTTTGCCATGGGAATAGCTTCGTCGGACGGTCGCTTGATCAGAGCCGTTGACGAGCCAACCGTCGCGAAAATCCGCTTCGAGTGGAACGAAGTCAAATCCGAAGGTCTCAGCCGCGCCCCGGAACTCCGCAAAATGAAATGGGATGTCAAACAGCGCGAGTTGGAATTGATCGCCTCGCGGAACTTCCTGTTACCGAACCTGAACTTCACCGGAACCTATCGATTTAACGGTATGGGAGAAGACCTGATCAATCACTCGAGCGGCACGACCAATGCGTATCGGTCGATGAGCGGCGGGAATTACCAGGGCTGGCACATGGAATTGGGATTTTCGGCACCGTTCGGGTGGCGCAAAGAGCGTGCCGCCGTCCGTCACGCGGAGTTGAACCTGCTCAAATACCGTGTCCTGTTGCAGGAACAGGAATTGGCACTGGACCACAACCTGGGGGACGTGCTTCGTGAAATGGCTCGTTTCTATGCTCAGGCTGAAATTGCTTTCAATCGTCGCAGTGCCGCCCAAGATGAAGTCAGTTCGACGGAACAAGCCTACGATATCGGGAGAACGACGCTTGACCAGGTACTCGACGCCCTGCGACGATTGGCCGAAGCGGAAAGTTCCTACTTCAACAGCATCGTCAACTACAATCTGTCAATCACGAAATTGCACTACTTGAAAGGTTCGCTGCTGGAGTTCAACAACGTGGCTCTTGCCGAAGGTCCCTGGCCGGGCAAAGCCCAGTTCGACGCCGTGAAACAAGCTCGCAAACGCGATGCCGGCCACTATATCAACTACGGCTACACACGACCGGGCGTGATTTCCAACGGAGTCTATCGACAGTTCCAAAACCCGCAGGTCGGCATGACAAGCAATCCGATGTACCACCAGGGTGCGGAACAGATGATTTACAGCGACCAGGCGTACATGTATGAAGGCGGCGTACCTTATCAGGGAACGCCGTACCCACAAGGGATGCCCATGCAGTACGAATCCCTGCCGGGAAGCATCAACCCTACCCCGCAACCGAACTACGGAGTACCCGCCGGTCAGTACCAGCAGCCGTATCCGGTCAGGTCGGTCAGCTATCAAACCAATACCGGCGGTAATTCGGCATTTGCGACGGCTGCGCCGCAAGTCATCCAACAACCTGTCGTGTATTCGGTCAACTACCCGACGGAAGGACCGGCTCAAACGAATCCGCTGGCAACACAAAGGCCGAACGGCTACAGGTGAGCGGTGACAGATGCACTCAAGCCGGTTGAAAAAATCCTGCATTCTGTGTTAGCGACCAACGGGAGCGGAAAAACTCCAGACCAATTTTCAAGCTGCTCTAGTGTGTAACACGGTCGAAAGAGCGGCTTCAGCGGCAGGGTTTTAATTGTAAACGGAGGCACTTTGCCTCCGTTTGCAATTAATACGGAATGAACACAAAATCAAGTTCGGTTGTAACAAGAGCAGAACCTGTGAAACATGATGCGTCATGGGTGTATGCGAAAAAATACGGCCTATCAGCGAGTGCAACGACATTTGGTGGAAAGTTTGACGACAAAGGAAAACTTAGCGATTATGCTGATTTTAATAGCACAAAACTGCGTTTTTGTCCGATGAATATTGATGAAACATCAAAAAAGGGATTTTTGATTTCCGAAAATGGGTCGAATTGAAAAAATGGAGGGATAGCACTGTTCACACAGTGAATTTCGACGCATGTCTATCAATCGTCAACTATCACAACCGGGATATTTCCAAGAGGTTGCATCGCGGCAAGAGTTGCGTGAGGCATTCTGCTCGGCCAGTGCGAAGTATCGTCGCGAGCCGAGACGACCTGCGCAGAAAGCAGGGCACACGGCTGTCCATGTGACCTGCCACCTGTGCCGTTTCACCTTTGAGCACCAGATTTTGCGCCAGGTTGGAACGGTATCATGTCCCTCGTGCGGAGTGCGATTTGCTTTAAAGCAACAATATCAAGTCGATTCCGTTCACATTGACCAAATCGAGCAGGAATTGGTCCAATTGCGTGCTGAAATCGAAGCATCCCATCCACAACACAGCGGCAATCGCGAAAAATCTGTCATCGGCCCCCTGCCGATGCAGACGCTCAAAATGAGCATTGATGACGTTGACAACAAGAAAACTGAAAATCAATTCCGAAATCATTGTTTGGATTCGACGTCCAAACGCATCCGTTCGATCCTTGTCCGTCTCGAAAAAGACCAATGGGAAGACTACCTCCAGTGGCGTGATTCGTTACGTCGGCACAAATCCCAAAGTTCCGAACGGGAAACAAGCGACCGACAGCCGAGTTTCCGGGAAACGGGCAAACAGCCGGAAACCATGAACGCTGATGACGTTACAAACGAATATCAAAGCCACCGTCACAACAAGACGGATGTTGTCCGTCGATCGTCTTTTGCCGATGATTTGGGCAGTTTGAATCGCAAGAAAACGAGATTCCGCGTCAAGATCGCCGTAGCCGGGATTGTCTTTTGCGGTGTTTTTCTCGCGGCGATTTACACCGCGAAATTCGTCCGTTTCGGCAATCATTCGCAGCCTGCATCGCGTACGACGCCTGTTGGGTGGGAAGAGCTGAAACCGACACAAATCATTGACACGCCGCAATTGTCGCAGATCAATACCGAACGACACGCCTCTTTGGATATGGGAAACTTTTTTTCCCCGGCGGTTATGACGCCTGAAACACCGAACATGGTCATCCAAGCGGCGATATCGAGTTCCATTCCGCCGGTCTTTGTTCCCGAAATTCCCGCACCGTTGCCTCCGGTTGATTATGAGGCGGAGCAGGAAAAGGAAATGCTGGCGTCACTGGACCGTCAATTGCAGGAAACGCAAAGCCAGTTGAACCACGTCACACAGCAATACGAATTGTCACGGCAAAACAACGAACATCTGGAACGGATCGCCAAACAGAACGAAGCGGAATCGCTGTTCTGGGAAGCCTATTCCAACACAGGCAAATTCCCGGTTCGCAGCATGATTCTGTCGTTGCAGGCGATTGAGCGTTTCAAGGAGTTGGAGCTTGACATCCCAAACAGCGCACGCTGGGTTCTGAATCAGTCGCTGGCCTTGCAGAATCTCGGCATTCCTTTCAACGGTTTTCAAGGCGGGGTCGATGCCATGGCGTTGAGCAAGGACGGCCAATGGTTTCTTTTCGCCGGGAACGACGGTTCGGTCTGGCTTTGGGACGTTTCAAAACACGATCTCATGTCGGGCTGTTTCCCGCTTGACGCGATCGGCGGCGGTGTAGCGCAACTGCTGATGACATCGGATCTTCACTATGGCATTTGTGTTGGTCGCAACGGTACAATCCGGATTTGGAATCTGAAATTGGACCCAAAACCGTCGGAGAATCCCACGGACATCGTGAATGCGCGATGCCATTATACCCATGTGGTCGTCAGTGAAGACGGACACTGGCTCGCCGCCTGTGGCAAACCGGGACGCTACGAGAACAACCAGGCCGTCAACGACGTCTATTTGTGGGATTTGAACCACTTAACCCGCAACGGCACACTCGGTCCGCCCATTGTCCTGAAGGGTCATCAAAAGCCGATTCGTTCGCTGACCATCAGCGGCAATTCCCAGTGGCTTGTCTCCGGGAGCGAAGATCAGACGGTGCGCGTGTATGACCTGAAAGCGGCCTATCCTGCGACGGAACAAATCGTGTTGAAGGGGCACGAACTGGCAGTCCGCTGCGTGGCCGTCAGCCCCGACGGCCGCTGGCTTGTGACCGGCGGCAGTGATTCGATCCTGCGCATTTGGGATATGCAAAGCCGGGAAAGCATGACGGTGCCGATCCAAGTCCAGGAACACGAAGGCTGGATTTCCGCCCTGGCGTTCAGCGCGGACGGACGATGGCTTGCGTCCGGAAGTTATGACAACACGATCCGGATTTGGCGTATGGACGGAGTGCAACAGCCGAATGTGGTGCAGGTTTTGTCAGGTCATACCGGGCTGATCAAGTCCGTCGAGTTTTCCCGACAAGGCAACATGCTGGTCTCGCTCGGTTCCGATCGTGAAGTGCGGCTTTGGAACCTGGAACAGGGCAACCCTTCGGAAAATCCCCTCACGTTTCACTGTGAACAAGCCCCGATTTCGTCCGTCACGATGACCGGCGACGGCAAATGGCTGGTCCTGGCACAACAAAAACCCAATGCCGCCACAAGCAGCGGCCTGCGATTGTGGCCGCTCGTGTTCGACGAGGCGTTTGACTTCGCGGCCTATTTCGCCGAAACCAGATTTCCGACCTTGTACCAACGGCGGCTGAACTCCGTTTCGCCGATGATGGAACGGCAAGAGGAACGCATCGCCAGGAACAGTCCTATCGCACAAACCGGACAGCAAACCCCGATCCTGTCCAACCACTTTGGCATTGAGCCGACCAATGACACATCCCAGCCGGGCGATCTCTCTTTCATCGGACATCCCCTGTCGGGCACTTGGGTTCCCCCTTTCGACGGGCAGGCCAATCCGTCGCAATCGCGCATCAACATCACCATGTCACCTCAGTCCGAGTGAACCATGCGCGACATCGACGACAAACATGGCGACGGCGATTTGCAGGTGCGACAAAAACCGTTGCGCTCTCTTGTGTGTCCGCGTGAAATCATCGTTGCCCTGCCACCGATGAAAAGTCACGTCAATCTCTCGCGAATTGTTCGGGCGGCGGGCTGTTTCGGCATCACGCAGATCATCGCCTGTGGAAATGCCAATGTGGTGTCGAAAATTGCGAGGGATGCAAGCGAAACGGTTTCGGTTGATATCCGGCGCACCCTGCCGCCGGTCTTGAAAAAACTGCGAGAAGCCGGTTATCGTCTCGTGGCTCTTGAGCAGACGGATTACTCGCACTGTCTCTACCGCTACCGGTTTGTGCGCAAATGCGTGCTGGTGATCGGCAACGAAAAACTCGGAGTCGATGAAGAGACCCTCCGTTTGGTCGATGACGCCGTTGAAATCCCGACGTATGGACTGCCCTACGCCCACAACGCCGCCAGCTCGGCAATCATCGCCATGTACGAGTTTTGCCGCCAATTTCCCGACGGGTAATTTTGCTCAAGTTGCGAAATTCACTGGTGTGCCCAGTCGGAAGTATCCAGCTCGTAACGATGGTTTTCTTGCATCAGTTCGGCGAGAGTCGTTTTGTTCCGGCGTTTTCCTGCTTCGCGTCCCAAAATCGTCACGTAATTGGCGTTGATCGAAATATCCACCGTATCGTTTGTCACATCGCCCTTTCGCATGGCATCGGCAAATTTGGCAATGTTGGACACCGCCCCTGCTTGATAGAGGTCCGCAATTTCGCCGAAATCCTCTTCACGTTGCGGCCCGCGAATTCCGGCACGACCGACATACCCGATTTCGGCGACCCCTTTTTCCCCGTAACCGACGGCACGCACATGAAAAGGTGAAAGATGGTGAAAACCCTGGTGCGACCATATCCGTCCGTCTTCATAATCGAATGTCAAGGCATACATGTTGTGACTGTCGCCGTGCGGGTTGGGACGGCAACAAAACGAACTGCCCTGGGCACTGGCCGGAAGCTCTCCGTCAAGCAGTTCAAGTCCCGCTTCAATTCCGTGAATACAGGCGTTGACGTGGTAGCTGCCTCCAAGAATATCGTCATTGACCCAGACCAAGTGTTGTAAACGTTCTTCAAAACTCTGAAAGGCCGGATCGCCAAACGAACCGGTAATATAACAGGTGTTTATCGAATGTATCCTGCCGATTTCGTCATTTTTCACACAGGCCAACACGTTCCGGTTGTTTTCATTGGTGGGAATCTGGAAATCGACGAGAAAAATCTTGCCGTTCTTTTGCGATTGAACGGCAAGATCATGCACGGTCCGGGTTCCCCAAATATCAACGGCAACCGGCTTGGCCATAAAAACATGCTTTCCGGCCTCGACGGAAGCCCGGACGTGTTCCGGGAAAAAGTACGGCACGGCTTCCAGGGCGATGGCGTCGATGTCCGTATTGAGAACCTTTTTGTATCCGGAAAGGCCGCTGAAGCATTTCTCTTCCGGGACGCTGAACGACCTGCCGCAAGCAACGGCAACCGAGCGATGGTAATCGGCAACCGAGACGATTTCGTAGTTTCCGTCCTTCGCAAACAATCCGGTGATCCATGCGCCTCGACCGCCGCATCCGACGACGCCGAGACGAATTCTTTCATTTGCCGCCGCCCCGCGCACCTGATGCGACGCGACAACGAACGGGACAGCCAACCCTGTCAGGGCGGCGGTTTTCAGGAAATTTCGACGATTGGGTTTCATGTGTTTTCTCCCGTTGCTTTGTTTTTCTAATTTATCCCATCGGTTTCAATTCTTGTTGGTCATAGAGTGAGAAATCGGGGACAGTTGAAAAACGATGATATGAATAGTTTATTGCCATTCTAATGCCTGTCGAGTCGCTCAGGAATACGTGGTGGAAATTTTCCATCTCCTGTGGCGTTCTCTCTGCGTTTTGCATCTTGAACTTTGTACCGTTTCAATCCCTTAACGCATAATCCGGCAGGTCGATGCGTGCGTCATAGGAGCGTTCGGGTTCGTCGTCCCAATCGTTCTCTTCGGCGGCGGCCAGGTCTTCGAGTTCCTTCAACTTTTTGCCGACGGCCACTTCCACCGCCCAGGCCAATCTGCCGAACAGCCGGAAATAGCACAGCGAACAAAACGGCAGGAAAAACGCGACTCCGAAACTGCAAAGGATTCTGATTTGCGAGTCCGGGCTGAAGAACAGCCCCCAAATCAGCAGGGACGGCACAACCAGCCACGCGACGCTCAACAGAAAAAACCGCAACCAGGTCCCCGGGATAAGCCGCAGGCTCCAAAGTGCATTGCTTTTGACAACGTGTTTGTCGAAGCCTTCGAGAAAGCGCAGGAGTGCAACGGGAAACACGAACACCGAAGTCATTGCACAGATCGGCACCAGGAAGCCGGGTACGCCGTCCGGTGCCCGGGTGAAATAGAGAGCGGCTTTCCAAAGAATCACGGGCGCCCATCCGACGGCCACCGCACCGCCGACGCAAATCAGCGACGACAGCGCCAAAAACGGCGAAAAGCCGCCCCAGTCATCGACTTCGTCGGCGCCGTTGGCCGTTGACATGCTCACCGCCATGCAGATTTGCGAGAGGTAACACAACCCGCCCATCAGCATCGTATAAACGAAAATCCCCATAAACATAAAAAAGACGACTGATCCCGCTGCTCCTCTATCACCAGCCTCCAATGCTTGTTGAACGAATGAATTTTGATCAAACAACTGCACCATGACCGGCGCGGCCAGAAAAAAGAACAGCATCGCGATGACCAGATGCACATGCGTTGACATGTAGCGAAACAGCTTCCAGAAGCCTTTGGTCAGCGGGCGTTTCGGGAGTTTCGTGCGGCGGTACGTGACCACGCCGATGCCCTGCGCACGTTTTTTCGCACGGGCTTCGAGCTTTTCGGCTTGGGTCGGTTCGTCTTCGTCGTCTTCGTCGTTCTTTTTCCGTTTTTTCTCTTTGCGCCGTTTCTCTTGCTCGATGTTTTCGCGGAGGCGTTCGGCCATTTCCGCCGGGTCAACATGATTGGCGTCGAGCGGGTTGGTTTCGCGTTCGACGACGGCTCCTTCGACGGTGCGGTAATCGACGTTGACCCGCATTTTCGGACGTTCGGCGACCTCACCGACGCCGTACCCGCCCGTCGGTGCGAACAGTTCGCTCGCTGTTTTGATCTGTTCCCGCGGGACGTGTTTGATTCGGTTCATTTTCCCGCAGTCGGGGCATTCCTTTTCCTGACCGACCTGATCGATGGTCGCGTACATGCGTGTATAGCAAAGCGAGCAGACGACCGGGACAAGTTGCGTGTCGGGCGGCAGCCGGTTTTCGGCGAGCAGTTCGTAGGTGCTGGAGCCTTCATAAACTTTCGGAACGTGTTTGACCTTGACCGGCTTTTCCGGACGTCCCCGCACGGGCACGGGACTGTCGCAATCGGGACAGGCGAGAGTCGAGCCGATTTGATCGTCGCGGGCGTACATCAGCGCACGGCAGATCGGGCAGTAAACCGGAAAGACGTTGTCCGCCGGCAAATCGACGCCGCCGCCAAAACCGGCGATCCCGTAAACTTCAATCGGCGTGTCAGGCTCTTTGACCTCTTCTTTCGGCGTCGGTTCCGGCACGATGTTTTCCGTATCACAGTCCGGGCAGACGAATGCATGTCCCACTTGATCGGGCGGCGCGGCCAACCCTGCCCGACAGATGCGGCAGCGAAACGAAACGTGCGACTGTTCCCGAATGATGTCCTGCGTGTCGCGCACGGTTTCATTGACGCTGTAGAGCGGGGAGATCGCGGTTTCATCGACGCTTTTGTCGGGAACCGTCCGTTCCATGAAACAGGCCGGGCAGCGGAATTTTTTACCGGCGTGACGCAATTCCACCTTCCACGCCCGCGTGCATTGCGGACAGCGAAAGCGGATCATCGCCGCGTCGGACTCGCTTCTCGATAATTCATTCTCTGACATGGTCGTTGAGCAGGGGGCAGGGGACTTTAGGCTTGAGACTGGAGTTCAAAGTTCAAAGTGGCTGTAGGCTGGAGATCGGAGGTTTTAGGCTGAAGGGAGCAGGAAGCGAGGTGATCACAACACAGTGATGATCAGCGTTTCAGCGTTTGACTTTGGCGACGGTGCCGGTAATGCGACATTGGCCTGTGTCGTCGGTTTGAAACGATTCGACGGTCAGGGCGAATTTGTTGTCAATCGTGATGTTCGGGCGGAAACTCAGCACGGGATCACCGCCTTCGTTGGTTTGTTCCAGTTCCCAGCCGGGTTGGTCGAGCGAACCTTTGACCATGGCAACGAGTTTTTCCTTATCGAAGGGATAGACGCCAAGCCTCGCCGAACGGAACCGGATGGCAATCACGCCCGGTTCCGGTACGCTGATCGTCCCGCTGAGAATGACCGTAGCGGAAAAGGAACGGTACGAAACGGGTGCCGCGATTTCGATTCGGTCGCCCCGGACGGCGAGACGCGGCGATTTGATTTCGCTCGGCAAAACGCGGAACATCTTCGACGAACCATCGACAGCCAGCCAGCCGTTGAACTGGCCGTCGGTGAAGCCGAGCGACCATTTGTCCGATTCCTGCACCTGCGAGTAAGCGGTCAAAACATGGGACAGGAACTCGTCGTTGAGTTTTTTGCGTTCGGCGTGGGGCACCGACTCAAAGCGCCGGTAAAACCCCGGCTTGACCGATGCGGCTAAATAGGCAATCAAGAGAAACAGGAGAATAACAGCTAAGACGATTCCCGCACGAAACAGGATTCTGCCTGTCCGGGTTTCCAAAAATTGAGCAATCTGGGTACCAGTTAATATTTCCATCCGTTGAAAAACTCCGGATTGAGGAACGGTTTCATTTCGGGGCGGTTGACGGTAACCATGTTTTGGACATCCCGGTCAAAGGACTTGTGGCCCGCGAAAAAAGGCAGCGTTGCCCAGGATCGCCGTTTCGGCCGTCGGGCCGGAAGAGTTGTCATGGCAGGTTGCAAGTTGCAAGAGGGTCGCCTTTGCAGGCGTCAATCCGATTCCTTTCCGTGAAAGAAATGGCCTGACCTGTCAAGAAACTCAAGGACACCGTTTTTTGAACTACAGCACAACCACTACCGTTCTACACGATTTGTGCTTTTTGTCAACGATCTTCCTCTTGCTTGAATTGCCGGGAGGAACGTGTAAAATCAATGTCACGTCTCTTTCCTTCAGTATCATCTTTGCGTCTTTGTGAGAAACATAATGAACGCCATGCCCAAAAAAGCAACCTACAAAGACGCAGGCGTTGACCTTGATGTCTATGCCGAATCCATGTCGCGGCTTCCCAAACTGGCCGCCGCAACGTTTACGCCGCGCGTGATGCGACTTGACGGCGGTTTCGCCGGATTGTTCCGCCTGCAACAGGAAGGTCGAAAGTACGACGATCCCGTTTTGGTCAGTTGCACCGACGGCGTCGGCACGAAACTGAAACTCGCCTGCGCCGCCGGGAAACACGACACGGTCGGCATCGATTTGGTCGCCATGAGCGTCAACGACGCGATCTGTTGCGGGGCGGAGCCGCTGTTTTTTCTCGATTACGTTGCCATGCCGAAAGACGACCCCGATCTGCTGGAGGCGATTGTTTCCGGTATTGTCGAAGGTTGCAAAGAGTGTGGTGTGGCACTGCTCGGCGGCGAAACGGCCATCATGCCCGACCTGTACCGACCGGGTGAATACGATTTGGCCGGTTTCTGCGTCGGTGTTGCCGAACGAACACGTATTATTGACGGCAAATCGATCAAGCCGGGCGACCGCTTGATCGGTCTTGCGTCCAGCGGTCTGCATGCGAACGGTTTCAGTCTGGCACGCAAGGCGGTTTTTGAAATCGCGGGACTCAAAGGCGCTGACATGATGACCGGCACCGATACGGAACTCGACGGACGCACGGTGTTCGACGTTCTGCTCACGCCGACGCGCATTTACGTCAAGCCGGTCATGCAACTGCTCAAAGAATTCGGAGCCAACAACGGCATTCGCGGCATCGCGCACATCACCGGCGGCGGCTTGGCGGAAAATTTTTCTCGGATTCTCCCGGCGGACTTACAGGCTGAATTCGTCACGCATTCGTGGGAAGTTCCAAAAATATTCAACTGGCTGCAAAAGCTCGGCGACATTGATGCCGACGAAATGTCGCGCGTATTCAACATGGGCATCGGCCTCGTGCTGGTCGTGTGTTCCGACCGTTTTGAGGCAATTCGCCAAAAACTTGACACGCTGCCTTATAAGAATTTTGATCTCGGCGCGATTGTACGGAAGTGAACCGTTGGACGGTTGTGTCGTGTCAATCGTTTGCGATCACGCCTGCTACGCCGCGCGGCGACAGTCCGTGGGATTCACGAGACGTTGCACGCTTTGTATGGGGGAACATGGCCTTCGAGCCGTACATCGGCGCCACTTCGGGGCGGCATGCCTCTCAGCTTTCACCTCTCCTACGGAACCGCTTGTTCGTTCGGCGTTCGTCGGAAAGTTCGGCGGCAAGGGTTTCGGCGGCGCTGGTGAGTGGGAGCATCGTCGCGCTCTTGTCCCAACGCCATTTGACTTCGACTTCGCCGTTTTCCAGTCCCTTGGGACCGAGCACGATGCGCAGCGGGAAACCGATCAGGTCGGCATCCTTGAACTTGACGCCCGCCCGTTGATCGCGGTCGTCAATGAGACAATCGACGCCCAGCGTTTCGAGTTGTTCGCAAAGCTGGTTCGCTATGCTCATCGACGTTTCATCCGTTTTGAGCGGCGTGATGACCACTTCGTAAGGCGCGAGCGCGACCGGCCAGATGATGCCCGACTCGTCGATGCTCGTTTCGCAAACGCCGACGAGAATGCGGTTCACACCGATGCCGTAGCAGCCCATGATGATCGTTTTTTGCGTTTCGTTGGTGTCGAGAAATTTGGCACCGAGAGCTTCGGAATACTTTGTGCCGAGCTTAAATATATGCCCTACCTCTATACCCCGTGCCGTTTCATAGGTGCCGCCACATTCGGGACAAGTATCGCCCGCCACGGCATTGCGGAAATCGTCATGAGCCGTCGGCGTGTAATCCCGTCCGGCGTTCACTCCTACAAAATGCAGATCTT
>Ga0123356_10005644_pt1 | contig 12714 bp, 11 predicted proteins | sample TergutEmb28metaG_2_FD_92546 | JGI IMG/M metagenome (GOLD analysis project Ga0123356, IMG submission 92546) | Embiratermes neotenicus P3 segment gut microbial communities from Petit-Saut dam, French Guiana - Emb289 P3 | ecosystem: Host-associated > Arthropoda: Insects > Digestive system > Gut ... | reverse complement strand
TTTTAAAAAGTATTTCGTTTTTGAATTGTACGTGGTATAATGGTTACCAGTAGGTGCATTGTATTTTCACCGCTTGCCTGAATTTTAGAGCTTCAAACGGGCGTAGCGTAGGGCACATATTATTATGCGAGGAGGCCACATGCGCAACATCCGCATATTTTTTGAAAAGCGCGGCCGCGTGAAATACATCTCGCACCTGGATTTGATGCGCGCCATGACTCGGGCGGTGCGGCGGGCGGCGCTACCCATCTGGTATACCGAGGGGTTCAACCCAAAGCCGTACTTATCATTTCCATTGCCTCTTCCATTGGGGCAAGAGGGCCTGCGCGAAGCCATGGACCTGCGCCTGCTCGAGGACATGTCTTTCGACGAAATATCACGCAAATTAAACGAAGCGTTGCCCGAAGGCCTGTACGTGCTAGCTGTGACTGAGCCCTGGTATAAGCCCGGCGAAATCGCGACCGCTTCATATGAGATTACTTTCACGGGCGATCTTGCTGAAATAAAGCGCCGCCTGGAAAACAAAGAAGAGCTCACAGCCAAAAAGATGAGCAAACAGGGCCGCCGCAAGGTCGAGAAAGAGATCGCGCTTGCGCCATTGATTTTTAGCTGCGAATTGAGTGAAGACACGACGCAACTTCGCATGCATTGTGCGCTGGCTGCCGGTAGCGAAAAAAATTTAAACCCCGCCTTGCTTGTGGAAGCGTTGGGCGGGGCGATTGTAAGCGTCGTGCGCACGGGGCTGCTAAGGAAGGATGGGAGTAGGTGGGAATAGATTCTATCACTGAATTATTGAATATGTAAAAGACTTGTTGCGATTGAGGAGGAATTCGCATGAGCAAAAACAATTCCGGGGAAGGCCCTTGGACAAAAGCAGGGGTTATAATTGCATTTGATGCTCTTTTTGTTACAGGTGGCTTTACTGTGAAAGATATCATTCGCAAAGAAGCTGTAACGACTTCTCCAAGGCCCTTTCGATGACTTTATTGATACAAACCGTGCGAATATGCTGAAAAACTTTAGCAAAAGCAAGTATTTATTTGATTAATTGCGGCTAGAAACTTTTTCAGGCGTCCAGCAAAAAAGCTGGGCGCTTTTCATATGCAAAATCCCATTTGCATATTTGCCGCTGTCATTTGGGGTAAATTATTTGTTGTTCAGGAAATCTTTGCGCACAAGCCAAAAACTCATGCTATCCTTATACTTGAGAAATTGTAAGGAGTTGATCATCCATGACAGTTAGGACCAAGCGCGTCCTCGGCGGCATCGGCGCGGCAGTGGTGGTGCTGGCTCTGCTGATCGGCGGCACTTTCGCCTACATAGCCTATGATCACAGGGCCAACCCATTCCGCAATGCCCCTGATTACCAGGGCCGCCTGGTGGAGGATTTTGAGGAAAAAGATTGGGAAATCAACCGGAAAATCAAAAAAGAGATTTCCGTTAAAAATATGGGCGGCACCGCGCAGTTCCCCGGTAAGAATTGGGGCGACATTTTTGCGCGTGTGAAACTCAAGGAGCATATGGACATCACGCCAGTGGATTATGTTTATTACCCTGATAGCAGCATGACAAAAACCCGCTTCATGACGGACAAGCAGGGCCGGTTCGTCAAATTCGCGGCGACCGGCACCATTGACTCCCAGCTGGCCTCCATTAAGTCAAACAGCATCTGGAACCAGGTCATCGCCGACAACCAGCTGCGCACCGCCTTCCTCAATGGCCTCACGGCGGCAAGCTTCATACGGCTGCGCGGGTATTATGACACCCAGGAATACTGGTACGTGATCACCAAGGCGGGCGATCCCAACGGCCAATATGGCTCTTTCGTAGTGATCGACAGAGCCCTTGACGTCACGAAGATGCAGAGCATCACCGGCAGCGACAGGGCCACGGGCATTGACTACGGCGCGGGCCACAACAACGGCGAATGCGAATACCCCGTGCACTTTTGGGACGAAGACGAGCCCGAAACCTGCACATTAAATTCCCACGGTTACGTCAGTTGGCAGCTGGGCGACAGCGTCGTCATGCTTGATGACTGGGATGGCGCGCTTGTGGACAAGTGGATTCTCGATCCCGTGAGCGGCTGGGCCACTTGGGGCAACGCCCTGAAACCAGGACAAAGCACCGGCCTGCTGCTGAAATCTATTACGCCCATTAAAATGCCCGACGGCGAGATGTACTATATCATCCATGCGGACCTGGAGTGCACGAGCTTGAACAACATGGGCGGAGATTGGAGCATTAAGGATGCCGTGGGGGGCGGAGGGGGCAATGCGCTGGGCATCAGCGAAATCGTCACCACTTTCTACAGCGGTTGGACAATACTTGGCACACAGTATAAAATCGACCTGATAAACAAGTCGCTCTGGATCAAAGATTGGGGGCCGCTCTGGGAAGAAGACCGTCCGTGGACAGAAGAATTCACCTTTATGCACGCCTTAGAGGAGGACAAAATCGAAAGCTTCCTGGCCGCGGCGCAACGCAATGGCTTTGCCGATTGGGAGCCGTGGTATGAATACTATCACATAGATGAGGAAACTGGTATTGTTATTCCGCCACCTACCGATGGGCCTGTGTGGAGCGTTGAGACCACCTTCGCGGACGGAACGAAAAAGAACTCCGGCGGCTACATGACCTACCCGGACACCTGGGACGCCATGGTGCAGGCGTTTTATGAGCTCACCGGTGTGGAGCATGTCTGGTCGTTCGCGGCAAGAGGACCTGTGCCGTATTACATACCTTTTCACGTTGGGGTTCAGGTGAACACGTATGTCCGGCAGGATACAGAACTCGACCGGGCCTTGCTGGTTTCGTCCAAAGCGGAATTGGAAGGGTTTATGGCTGCCTATTGGGGTGACAGCACTGTCACAATGCCTGCGTTCGCCGGTTATGACGACGCCTTTTTTTCGGCGCAGTCGCTGATACTCATCACCCGCACGGAGCCCAGCGGCGGTATTTTTCATGAACCGCTCATTTTGAACCGGCTGGGCAATTCGCGGCGGGCGGGGATCAAACACTGCATCCCGCAAGGGCCTCTGACCGCCGACATGGCCTATTGGATATTCGCGCTGGAAGTGGAAAACATCTATGTTGCCGGGGTAACCGATGTGGAGGCCGAATATTATACCATTACGCGGCCCGATCGTTTTGCGCAGGTCGACGACATCAGTATCGCCCATTACAATTTCTCGGACACCCTCGCCAGGTACAGAATCGACCTGAAGAACAAGGAGTTCTGGATCTATAACCTCAGCGGGTCCGGCTATGAGGCCCGTGCCCTTGCCGACGATAAAATCGAAGCGTTCCGCTACGCCGCACACGTAAATTTCTTTCACGATTGGGGCGGCGGCTATGGCGACCAATTGCCTTCCGACGGCCGGCACTGGAGCGTCGAGGCCTACTTCTCAGACAGGATGAACCTCAGCAGCCACGGCTCCAACGCCTACCCCGCCAACTGGGATGCCATGGCGCTGGCGTTTTATGAATTGACAGGCGAAAACATATTGATCCGTTAGGCGCCGCGGAACACTCATTGCAACACCATTTAGCCCGGAAGCCCCAACTTAGGGTCCAAGAAGCGCGAGCTGCAGGGCCTCGTACACGTCATCCAGCACGCTGCCGTAGACGGGGATTTCGCCGTTCCACCAGATTTCGACATATTGCGTCGACGGGCGGGTTCCCACCGCTTCGCACTTGACCTCGATGATCAGGCGGGCGTTGTTGTATTCAGGCGGCAGGGAATCCGCCAGGACAATGCGGTTAAACAGGTTATGGTCGGCATTGATTTCATTGTCTATATCGGTGGATTCGCCGGGCTGCAGGATATATTTATAGTAATAATAACCGTCGCCGCCGTTTTGCGTGTCGGTGGCGTCAATCCAGTCGTTGTCGTTATAATCCTTCATAATCACCAGCGCGTCGGAGTCGGGGTCGCCGATGGTGGCCGGCAGCAGGATGGGCGGTCCGCCCGGCGTGGACGAGGGAATTTCGAAGATAGCCGTGACCAGCAGCCGCACAAAGCTGGGCTTTTCGCCTATGTTGGCGGCGCCCACGCGCTTATTGTACCAGCCATCTTCTGTTTTTACAGGGTCAAACACATCCACCGCGTGGGTGGCGTAATGCTTTTTGGCCGAGGTTTCCATTGCGTTGACGCGCGTATCCGCGGTTGTAAACCACGCAAGGGTGCTGCCCAGCAGCTGCGCCAAGGCAAACAATATACTGAAGACCAGGATATAAGGCTTGCATTTTTTCAGGCGGTATGCCCTGTCCCGCCACATTTCTTTCATAAATTTTTCCATGGGTATCTGCCTTTCATGGGGCGTTTTGACTTCCTTCCCGCCGCTTCTTGAGCAGGATCATCGCAAAGAATACGAGCGTTACGCAGCCGATGGGCAACAGGTATTTATAAATGCCCCAAAAGCCCGTATTGGGCGGCTCGGAATCCAGGGCCCGGTAAGCGTAGAAGTGCCAGCGGAAATCCGCCTCGCTTTTTTCCTCATGGATGCGCATGTCGCGGGCCACTGTCAGTGTGATTTCCAGGGTTTTGCGGTCGCCTATGGCGTACACGCCAAGGGGGAGAGGCACCAAGGTCATGTCCGGCGTGCCGTCGCCGCGGCTGCGGCCGTCATAGACATCGGTCCCGTCCAAGCACATGTTCAGATGCACTTTATCCAGCAGGTCCACCGGGCCTCGGCTGTATACCGGCTCCGCTGTCATCACAAGGGTGTATGGGATTTTACCCTCGGGGGTGGCGTCATTTTGCGAAAGGTTTTGGATGGTGAGCGTCTTGCGGATCACGTCGCCGGGCATCAGCCCGCGCGCGTCGATATAATAATAGCCGTGGCTGTCAACGTTGATGCCGTCCTGGTCGCCGATGAGGAAGCCTTCGGGCAGCCGCTTCTCGCTGGCCGCGGTGGCCCTAACTGCCATGCCGGAAACCATGGCAGTCAGAAGGCACACAAACAGCGCGATGCCCGCTCCTCTTTTCAGTTGCATGAGATTCATTTGTTTTCCCCTCTCATTTTAGAGGCTGCCTGCCGCCCGCGGGGTCGCCCCCGCGGGCGGCAAAAGAGCAGGAATGGGATTTATTTAAGCTTAGGAGAACGCGAACGCGTCAACCAGCTTCAGGGCATCGATCAGGTCGTCCACCCAGGAGCCGGTGCCGAGGTCCCAGCCGTCGGTGGCGAGCAGCGCCGCTTCGATGTTCTGGATGGCTTCCATCTTGACAATCAGCTGGTACAGCAGGTTGCAGTAGGCGTCGCCGGCGTCTTCGTTGAGCATGACGCTCTCGAGCAGATTGGCGGTGGCCTGGCCGGGAGCCAGCTTGCCGATGTAGTAGAAGTAGCCGTCATTCTCGTTGTACCACCAGGATTTGCCGTCGGCGCAGTCATCCAGGTCGTCGAAGACCTTCGTGCCGAAGTACAGCTCGAAGAACCCGCCGGGATCGCTGATGGAGGGAAGCATGGCCGGGGTAAAGCTTTCGAAATCGCTGTATTGCGGGGTAGCATCGACGAACCCAGCCAAATCGATGAATTGATCCAGATCCGCCCACTTGAACTCTTTCTTTTCTAAGTAAACGAACTGGCTGAACAGCACATCGCTGACGGTCAGCTGCAGGTCCGCGGGATCGGTGCTGTCCACTTCGAACTTGGCGGTGGCAAGCTGCAGCGCGCCGTTGTACCTGTTGTACCTGTCGAAGTTCGGGCCGGCCACGATCGCGTTGTCGTCGATTTCGCCGTAGATAACGAAGATATAGGTCGTCATCTCATTGGGGCCGCCCTCGTCCACGATGAACTCTTTGTAAAGCACTTTCGCGCCGGGGGGCAGGGGGCTGGTGAGCGTGAAGGGGCTGCCGGCGGCTTCCGCGTCAAGCCAGCCATTGTTGATGCCGTAGGCGCCGTCGTCTTCAATGAGGCTGGAGCTGAACAGCTGCGGAATCACGGGGTTTGTAGTGGAGGCGGGGCCTGCCCAAACATTGTCTACCTTCTGGGCCGCGCCGTCAAAGTCCAGCATCTCCAGGGTTTCGGCGAAGGACATGCGCACCAGGGCATCCACGTTGCCGCTGTTGACAACCCATACCACTTTGTCCAGCTTAACGCCGGGGTTGATGTCTGGCACGGGGAAGATTTCGACGATCTGCAGGTCGTCGTCGGTCAGTTGGCCGGTTTCCATGTGGTTGAGGACGCCGGCGTACGAGGTGAACCACGCGAAGGTGGCGCCTGCAATGGCTGTCGCGATCGCGAGTACAATAGCCATCGCCATGATGATTTTTCTGTTCTTACGCATTTTTTTACTCCTTTTTTTTCTTTATCTTTCTTTTATACTATACCGCTGTTTCCGGCGCAGCGGATTAGTAACGAATGGACTGCCGGGCTGGCTGCTCCTCGCTGCCAGGTTTCTTTTTTGGCACGGAGAAATACCAGCGGAACATGAAGATACAGGCGAAGAAGCAGACGATGGTGATGATTGCCAGCGCGAAGTTCTCCCGCACCTTCTGCAGGAAGTTGCCCGCCTTGGGTACGCTGAATACTTTTTTCCCGATCAGCATTTCCGCGGGGATGGGCGGGTCCTCGCTGTTGTTGTAGTCGCCCTTGGTGACGAAATAGGTGCCCGGCTTGCCGGCTACTTCGTCTTTGATTTCCACCACGCGGTGGGTGAGGAACAGCTGGTTGTCTTCCTCGCGCGTGGAGGGATTGAAGGTGATGATGTCGCCCACCTTGATGTCCTTTGCGCCGCACATTTTCACCATGATCAGGTCGCCCCTGCGGAAACCGCCCGGCGGGCTGGAGCCATCCGCCTTCGGGGTCATGGATTCCGTCTTGACGCTATAAATGCGGTAACCCATGTAGGACTTGCGGGGATCCCTGCTGACGGCAAAGAGCACGGAGCCTACCACCAGCACGAGGCAAACCGCCCAAAAAAGAATGCTTTGCGCTACCTTCAGCGCTTTTTGGGCCTGGGGACTCAGCTTGCTCGCCTTGGGCGCGGGTTCTTCCGGCGCGGTTTCTTCCAACGCGGGCTGCGCGGCTTCCGATTCGTATTGATCGTAGCTCCACGCATGATAGGAGCATTCGGGCTGTGCGATGGGTTCATATGGCGGCGCGTAATCGTATTGCTGCGCATAGGTCTGCGGGTACGCCGGATACTGGGGATAGGGCGCCGGATACGCCGGATACGGCGCATAAGCCTGCGCGTATCCCTGCTGCGGCGCGTACCCCTGCGGGCTGCCCTGCATGTATCCTTGTTGCGGCATGTAAGACATACGGTATCCTTCTCTCGAATTTTGTAAAAACACAAGCCCTTGCCCAGCTTCCTGCCGGCAGGCAGGGGCATTCAAGCACAGACTTGCGTCATCATAAATAATTCCTCTTTTCAACATCCGCGTTTTTGGCTTCTGCATTTTTACATCCGCTGGATTTGCCATCGAGGCCTATTTTACGCGATACATCACGATGAGTCAATAGGTAAAAGCAATAAACTCTTTAACTGTGTAGGAAAAAGCATCGATTTGACATAAATTGAGAATAATACAAGCGCAAGCAGGTAATTGCAGAAATATATCGGAAAAGGATGGAAATAAACCGCAAACGCGAAGCCCGCCTCACAGGGCGGGCTTCGCCATATTGTTTAAAACAAACCCGCGCTACCCAAACACGCCGTAATCTATCGCGTCCGCCATTGCCCGCCCGCCTTCCTCGTTCGGATGCAGCTTATCCCCGCCCACATAGGACGCCACGGGCAGGTCGGGGTTTTCGGCCGAGGCAAAAGGAGTGGATATGTCAAAGCTGAAATCGAAGGCGCCGCAGTCCTGGAACCATTCGTTGAGCTGCGTGCGTAAGACGTTTTTGGCGGGCTTAGAGTCCACCCCAAGCCCCGTGGGGACAAAATTCAGCCCCATAACGGTAATGCCCCGCGCCCGGATCATCCCCGCGAGCTTCGAAACTCCGGCCGCGATTTCCTCCGCCGAGGCAAATTCGCTTTTGCGCCCGGCGAGCGAGCCGGGCTGATAATAATCATTGGTGCCCAGGCAGAACACCACATGGCTGACCCCCTCATAGGCGAAGATGTCGTCCTGCACGCGGTCAAGGGCCCTGATCCCGAAAAAGCCGCGCAGGGGAAAACGCCCGCTGGTATCGCGCAGGATGCGGTTGCCGCCGATGGCTTTGTTGATCACGGAATATCGTCCCGGATACATCTCACGGATGCGCGCATCGAACAGGTTGGACCAAAAACCCTGCTGGGTGAGTGAATCGCCGAAGCAATCGATGGAAGCCGCCCCGTCGCGGTTGCGCAGTTCCACCGCCTGGAACAAGGGGATGGGGCTGTTGAGCCGCATGCCCAATAGCTTGCCGGCGAGATTTATGAGACGCTGCCGCGGCCTTGCCTTTTGCTGAATGGCGGGCGCCTCGCAATGATCGCCTCTTGCGTATAATAACCGGGCATTATTGATATAGTTGCCGCTGCGCAGCCTGCCTTTTTTGATATAAAGGCTCACGCAGGCATGCGCACCGGCCGGGATGGCAAGCGTCGTCTCGTCCGAGATAATTGTTTCGCCGGGCGGCAGGGTCAGCCCTTCCTTCCCCTTGAATGTGATTGGCCTGATGCTGTCATGGTCGCTGATCGCGCCGTTGCTGTCGCACAGCGCGACGGCTGCGCGGGCGATTGAAACGGCGCTGCCGGAATGCTTGTTGCAAAGATGCACCCTGGCCCCCTCCCCCGATATGGCGGAACTCAGCACAAGCCGCAGCGTGCGCCTGCCCGATAAAAATGACATCATAGACAGGGACGCGTGCGACATACCCCAGGCCTGTACCCAGTTATCCTTTTTCTCCATGCTCGTATCCTCCGATCACTGCTTGTATATATCTATTCTAGCAAAATGCGCGGCGGAATGCAAGCGTTTTTTTGGTAACTGTCGCTCCGTGATTACTTCCCCAGTTCTCGCGCGATAGTCGCGCGATGGAGCGGCGCATGCCAAAAACGGCATACGCGCAAAGAATATTTCAATCAAACATCCTTTGCAGCATAAATTCGAAGGCGCGCGCTGGCGATATCCTCCGCAGCAGCATGGAAATTTGATTGAGTGCCCCAATAGTTACGCGCACTGGCGGGTTTTGTTTCTCCGCGAGTTTCAGAATCGCCCGCGCGACACGTTCCGGCGAATCCCCGGTCTGTTCTGTGTGGCCCAAGCGCAGTGCGGCTATGGCGCAGTCCTCCGCGTAAGGCGAACCCTCCGGCACGGCGACACGCCTGGACTCGGTGATTTTCGTCTTTGTTCCGCCTGGCTGGATGAGCGACACGCGAACGCCGAACTGCCTGGCTTCCATGCGCAATGCTTCCGCATAGCAGTCCAGGGCGTATTTTGTTCCGCAGTAATGGACATGGTAGGGCAGCGGCATTTGCCCGGCTACGGAGCTGACAATCAGAACAAGCCCGCCGCCGCGCTCCCGCAGCATGGGTATGAACATACGATTGACACGCAGCACTCCAAAGTAATTGACCTCAAACGCGCGGCGGACATCCTCTTCCAAAGCGTCTTCCGCGGCACCGGCGATACCCACGCCCGCGCAGTTGAGAATAATCCCCACGCCGCCTCGTGCCGCCATAAAGTCCTTCGCCCGCGCAACCGATGCCTCGTCAGTGACGTCCATGCGAATGCCCGTGATGCCGCCCCGCGCGGTTTCCTCGCAGGAACGCGCAGCCGCGTATACTTTGTAGCCCGCCTCCGCGAAGGCTCTCGCCGTTGCCAAGCCAATGCCGGATGACGCGCCCGTGATAAAGATTGCGTTTCCATACAGATATTTCATACCGCCGCCCCCTCATAGTATTGTAATACTTATGATTGCACAGGGGAAGCGGAATATGAAAAAATCAAGAGTTTTTTCCGCAGCGCGATTACTCGCAGCCGAAGGACTGCCCGGGTACGCGCCTGCCTGGCAGAACCAATTTTTAACGTCAGGGGGCTTGCTCATTGTACCCTTAGCTCCACCCTCACTTGCAGCCAAATCACTCGGATCTAAGGGAGATCATAAAAAAAATTATAAAAAGTATTGCTTTTCTCCGCAGAAAGTAGTATCATATAAAATGTAATAATTTTAAAAAGTTTATTTTTATGGATTTCACACATAGGAGGATGCAAATGAAGCAAAAATTATTCATCTGGACAAAGCAGGTTTCGTCTGTCATATGGGCCGCGGTGCTGGTGCTCACTATGATTGGCGTGCTAACCATGCCGCTGGCCGTTTCGAAGTATACGGCGCAGGGTCAGGGTCAGGCCAAAGCCAGGATCGCGTCGTTTGACATTATATCCAGCACCGGGAGCTTCGGCACCGACGCGATGATTTATTTTCACAAGCAATTTGCGGGCGATACCGGCTATGTTTTTCGGATTGACATCACCAACACAAGCGAAGTGGCGGTACGTTTGCAACTGCGGTTTTATAATGTATTTCAGAACGACGGAACATATGCCAGTAATTTCAATTGGACAAATGCCAGCCACCGGCGTTTGCTCAACTTCCCTGTAACAAATAGCATTCCAAACATATTTAACACCGATGCCAGCGGTAATGGCACCAGGCCGACGGTCGGCATCGCGTATTCGACGACGCATTATCCGCGAATCAGCTTTGTAAGAACCGCTGACCTGGGCGATACGGATTACCCAAATACAGACCGCAGGTATTATTCCTTGACATCGGGACAGGAAGGTCCCTTGGTTTTGCCTGGTGAAACAATCCGGATCAAACTCGGCCTTCACGGCCAGTTTTACAGGTCTGGAACGACGACAAATATTCACGAACACAACGTCACTGGCACCACTCAAGATGCCCAACACAACGCTGTATTCCGCATCAACTACGACATCATTGCCACGCAGGTGGATTAAGGAGGAAAAATATGAAACGTTTTTTGCGTATTTTTATGCTGTTGCTGCTCGTGGCGGTGCTGCTGATACCCGCTGCCAGCGCGAAATATAAAGAAGATTTTGGGTTTGGCCTTGGAAAAATGGGGACTGCCGCGCTCGGGCTTAACAACGCGGACGCCGCCGGCCTTTCGGCTTCCGACATCAATGACAGGGCCAAAAAAGGCTTCGACATCGTTTATTCGGCAAATCATTTGTATGCGTATGCGGGTAGTAACCATTCCACAGGAACGCAACAGCAGCTGCAAAACCTCCCCGAAGGCTACTATGCCTTCATCATCCGCGGCGGCGATGGGGGTCAAGGCCGTAGCAACGGCACACCAGCGGCATCATTTGGAGGTCTTGGTGGCTATGTCGTAGGTTACGTCTGGTTAGCGGCAAATACCACACTTTACATTGAGGTAGGAAGCGCCGGAATAGGCGTAATTACTGCCACAAATTCTAACCGCCCTCACTATGGCGGTGGCACAAACGTTGGCCGCGGCGGGCAAGGGGGCGGACTGACCCTCCTTGCAATCTCTGGCAGGCCCCATTCGCAAAACAGCGACATCATCGCGGTTGCCGGCGGCGGCGGCGGCGGTGGTGGTGCTAACAAAGGTGTAACGTTTCCTAGTAATAATATCTATAACAGCTGGGGCGGAAGCGCAGGTGGCGCGGGTACAATCTACGGCTGGCAAGCCGCGAATCATTTCCGCGTTCGGAATCCGATTCTTAATGGTGCGGGAACTGTTTTCATTCCCAGCATCAATGGCGGGGCCCAAGTTCAGCGCGTATTCGCTGTCACAGGCGGTTTTGTGATCCCGGGCGTCCAAGGCGGAGCAGACGGCGCACAAATGCTCACAACTGCCCCAGGCACTTCTGGCAATAACGGAGGCGGTGGAGGCGGCGTAAGTGGAGGCGGCAATGGTGGAACCGCTGCGGGAAATGGAGGTGCGCTTTCGGGAGGCCCTGCAGTTGCTGCCACTTTTGGCGGCGGCGGCGGCGGCGGTTGGTTTGGCGGCGGCGGCGGAACCAGTGCAGCAAATAATGAAAATGGCGGCGGCGGCGGCGGTTCCTCATATATTCGCTCGGATGTGCGACCGCTAACATCCACGATGCTGACAAGCACGTATTTCGATGACCTAATCAAGGTTCAGACCCGCGACGCTCTAAGTGAGCTTACTGGTATTACAGCATTTTTAACCTCACATGCCAATGCAAGCACATTAACCATAGGCAACAGCACCAGCGGCATGATGACGGTGCGAAACCATAGTTTTATTGCAAGTAGTGAACATCAAGGCATGAGCGGCTTTGCCTTTATCAAGTACCTTGGGCCGAACTGCCCCACCCCTTGCGCGCCAAACTTTGTTTGCCCGAACCCAGCCCCTTGTCCGGCACTCACCGGCTTCCAAACCTGGGGTTCCTGGCCCTTTGGCGGCACTGTTGGTTAAACCAGGCGACCATAAAACCAGCACTGGCAGGGCATTGCGCTCTGCCGGTGCTTTTTTGCAATATTGTGCTCCTATGCGAGGAATGAAAACGGATTGCCGGGCCGCATGTTTATTGCAATCCAGCCTGGGCTGTGCTATAATAGAGCTGCAATCAATAGGCAGGAGGTCAGAAATGTATTACTCCACGTTATATCATTCACCTGTAGGCGCCATTACCCTTGCCTGCGACGGCGATAGCCTTGTCGGTTTATGGATCGAGGGGCAAAAATATCATGGGGACACTATACCCGAAGCAATGACAGGGAAAAACGACGAGCCGATGTTCGACGCGGCAAAACAGTGGCTCGACAGATA
>Ga0123356_10005643_pt1 | contig 12715 bp, 13 predicted proteins | sample TergutEmb28metaG_2_FD_92546 | JGI IMG/M metagenome (GOLD analysis project Ga0123356, IMG submission 92546) | Embiratermes neotenicus P3 segment gut microbial communities from Petit-Saut dam, French Guiana - Emb289 P3 | ecosystem: Host-associated > Arthropoda: Insects > Digestive system > Gut ... | reverse complement strand
TTCTTGGACGCGCTTTCATTACGACCTCCTTGACCTGCAGGATTTCTGTCCTGCTGGCGCTCTCTTTTCTTTCTATGCTTTTCCCGTGTTTTGGCGTTCTGCCAGCATATATCATACCTGTTGCAGGCTCTGTTGGCAACGAAATAATTATTTCTGCTTGTACTGTATTTGAAACAGCGGTACTATGTTAAAAACTATCCATTTCGCATAGTTTTTTACATACTTGAATCAACGGCGATTCTTCAGCACTCTAAAAGGAGGGAAAATGCACCTTATCGATCGAAAACACTATCTTGACGCGACTCTGGCGTACAGAGATAAGGGACTCGTCAGCGTGATAACCGGTCTGCGCCAATGCGGGAAGTCCTCCCTTCTGGCTTTGATTGCCGATCACCTGCTCAATGATGGCATCGCACCTGACAGGATTATCTCACTGACCCTCGACTCACCCGAGTTTCACTCGATAAGCAGCGCCTCAGACCTCCATGATTGCATCACAACAAGAATTGCAGGTGTTCAGCATCCCTCTATCCTCATCGATGAGGTTCAACGGGTGCACCAGTGGGCAGATGTCCTCAGTACGCTATGTACTGATGTTGATTGCGACTTCTACGTTACCGGATCAAATGCATTTGTCTTTCCTGATGAGTCTGCCGCGAATTATCCCGGTCGATTTGTCGAGATCAAGATGTTTCCTCTGACCTTTGCGGAGTTTCTTAACTTCAGAGGGCTGGAATGGTTTTCTGCAGAAAATGCCCAGTCAGATCTTGCCACCGACGGACAGATCTTCCATACGCTCGCGCGTCTTTTTGAAGAATACCGCCATTTTGGAGGAATGCCTCATCTTGCTTCCAGCGAGATTGATCATGAACAGCATCGTCGCTACACGGAATCACTGTACCGCTCCATTGTCACCAAAGACATCATTGAACGGGCAGAAACCCGCCCACAAAGGTCTCTGTCAAACCCGGATCTTCTCAAACGGCTGTGCCTATTCTATGCAGATGCCATCGGCTTCAGCAGCTCTTTTCACCAGATAGCAATGACGCTCAAAACCGAAAAGACCTATACCGCCCCTGCAACTGTTGAGGCTTATACCGATGCGCTTATCGACGCCTGCCTGTTCTATCCGGTTCCTCGATTTGATATTAAAAGCGGTAGCCACCTAAAGACTCTGGGCAAACACTACATCGTGGATACCGGACTTCGGAACTATCTGCTCGGATACAAAGAAACGAGCCAGGGCAGGGTTTTAGAGGATATCGTCTATCTTCAGTTGCTTTTTAATGGCTTTGATGTGACCATAGGCAAGATAGGCCAAGACGAGATAAATTTTGTCGCGACAAAACCCCAGCGGAAGTTGTATATCCAAGTCAGTAAGGATATGAGCAACCCGCAAACGCAAGAACAGGAACTAATGCCGCTCAAAAGGGTTAAGGATTCCTATCCAAAATACGTGATCGTCGGCAAAGGCAGCTACCCTGTTGATATCAACGGTATCCGCATCGTACAGCTCATCGACTTCCTATTGGGCAGAACCGACAGGGAGCTCTTGTGATGCTGGGCAAAGAAACGCCGACGAGTGATCCTTCTTTGATAGCGACTTTTGGCACGATTTTTCGTTTGTGTATTGAATTTACCCGAAAACCGGTTGTGCCCGGGTTGAAAAGGGGCATTTTTGAGTGAAAATCGGAAACACAGGGCTGAAATGATAGAAAGAGGGGGTCAGAAATGAGGTGTTCGAGCACACAACCGCAATTTTGTGCCAAAAACATGATGCATCTTGGGAAATACACTGGTTTTCAATGAAAAGCATCTGGCTCTAAGTCCCTTCTCTTTAATGGGGACTTGCATGCTTTGTTTTGCAAATCATGAGACCTCGCGCAAGCGCTCGGACCGCTCAGCTAAAATGCGCCACCGGCGCATTTCTTAACGCTTCGCAAGCATGCCCCATTCATTTTCCACTCTGTTGCCTGTATCTGCACATCTGTCACTCGTCGCGCTCGCAGGCTCGCTGCTCCTCCGGCAGTCCACTGGACTGCCGAATCTTGCGGGTTCAAGTCCCTTCCCTTTAAGCACTACACCCCTGCGGGCTGAAAGCCCGCAGGGGTGTAGTGGTGGTCGGAGGGGGACTTGAACCCTCGGCACGCGGATTTTCAGTCCGCTGCTCTACCAACTGAGCTACCCGACCACATTTGCAAGGAGACAGTATACCAAATGTTCCGATGCGTGCATGAGAAAATCTCAATCTCACCACTACTGAGTTGACTATGGCGATAGGCAATCCTGCTTCTGAGGATTCAGAAGCGCTTAAGCCATATGTCTAAGTCCGCAGCATCAACATCAATAGCAACCAACTTGTGGCGTGAGGTATGGCCTCGCTGGATGGTCACCGAAGATTTGGGAATGTCCAATTCATGCGCCAATAGCTCAATGACCGCTGCATTCGCCTTTCCTCCCTCGGCGGCAGCGGTCACTTTTAGCGAAAGCTCCTCGTGCGCTTCATCAAGCCATCCAACGACAGCATTAATAGACGCACGGGGCGTTACTTTGATACGCACATTCAGGGGCAAGACCTTTAGTCGATCTCCTCGATGTCCAGCTCATCATCAAAATCTATGATGCCTTGGACGTCTCTTCTTTCTTCCGGAGCATCGAAGACGTCCTCGTCTACATAAACCTCTTCAACGTAGCTTTCCTCGACCACCGGCATGACAACCGTAGCAGCAGCTGCGGCGCTGGCAACATAGACACTCTCAGCTACGACAGGTTGCGGCGGCGCGTATGCCGCGTTGTATTGTGAGGTAAAATCCGGGGCTTCCGGTTTTGATGCTTTCGAGACTGCGATATCGGGAACTGCCGCCTCGATCACAGGCATGACCTTCTTGGCGTCGGCTGCAAAATGATTCAACAGCGACAGGTATTCGCTACGGAACTTCTCGCAGGACTCACGAAGGCGATCGACTTCATCAAGTATATGAGCCTTTTCTGCCATCGCGTCACGTACAATGTCACGACCACGTTTCTCTGCCTCGCGATATGTCTTCTCAGCCTCGGCACGAGCTTCTTCCTTCATGGCGTCTGCGCTTTTTTGCGCAGCGATAAAGGCTCTTGATATCTGGTCTTCACTCACCGTGCTTGCTACGACCGTTTTTACAACCGGCGCTGGAGGAGCAACAGGAGGAGCAGCGGCGGCGGCGGAAGCGCGAAACTCTGCTGCCTGGGCGCGAGCTTCAGCAGCCTCATAACGACCTTTTGCCTCGAGCAGCGCACGATTGTAGTTATCAATCTCTGAAGCGATCTTCTCGAGAAAGATATCCACCTCCTGTGGGTCGTAACCGTGACGTGAGGTACCAAAACTCTGTTGTTGGATATCCAAAGCAGTTATAGCCATAATGGATCCTTTCTTCATACAACAGCCCAGAAGCATTCTGGACTTTCTTCCGTTCCAGCGATTCGCTGGACATTACCCCTGGTCCGATTGATCGTCGGACCTTCCTAATAGATTCTCGTGCAGCTCAACTCTTATCTTAGCATAAGTAGCGGACATAACTGGAAGAACTAGTACGGCGAAAAGAAAATACTAAACACTAAAAGCAAGAGCTGGGTGGTAAGCTGGACAACAACCATCGCAATCAACGGAGTGAAATCGAGCCCGCCAACGGCAGGTACAAAGCGGCGAAACAAACGCACAAAGGGCCCAGCTAACTTGTCGAGCAGATTATAGATATCGCTGATGACACCCCTTCTGTGCTTGAACCATGATAGCAACGCCCATCCAAAGATGATGAATGTATAGATCACTCCGAGGGTGTTGACAACGTTAATGACCCCCAGAAAGACTCTGGTATTGATCACAATGGCTGCAATCATGCCAATTCCTCTGCCCTTTTGACCGCAGCTTGGACGGCTGAATCGATGGTTTGTGCAAGACCAGTCTCATTGAAAGACGCCAAGGCAGCTTCTGTTGTGCCTCCTGGGCTGGCGACCGCTGCAATGAGCGCCTCAGGGCTCATATCTCCAAATTCTAAAAGACGCGCGGTTCCTGCCATAGTCTGTCGGGCAAGAAGGAGGCTGTCAGTTGGATCCAAGCCCACGCGAACGCCAGCGCAAGCCAATTCAAGTACAAAGCGTGCGAAATAAGCAGGTCCCGAGCCATTGATAGCCGTCGCCGCATTGATGAGGCTCTCGTCTAAAACGACTGCCTCACCTATTAATGAGAACAACTCTCGGACAAGCTCTCCCTCACTTGGAAGCGTACCTTCGGCGGTGGCAACAGCGCTCATGCCTGCGCTCACCATCAGCGGCGTATTGGGCATGACGCGAATAACCGCAGCCTTAGGGAAGAACTCCTGTATCGTGGCAGTCGTGATCCCTGCGGCAATGGATATAACACGGAGCGGGTCGAAGCTTTCGCTTGCAACCAGATGTGCGGCTACACTTTTGAATACCTGCGGCTTGACAGCAATCAGACATGTTGTCGGATGTTTGATGCGCGCGCCGTCATCCACGCAGGCAACCCCGTATGTGGCTTCGAGGTACTCACGGCGTTCTTCCATGGTTTCGGCGATAATGATGGAATCCGGATCAAACAGCGCGCCATTAACAAGACCGGACACGATGGCTTCCCCCATCCTACCGCCCCCGATAAGAGCTATGGTCCCGAGACGCAAAGCGATATCATCTTTCATTCAAGTCCTTTTCTCGATTGTAATTCTTTAGCGCTGGACGCTTTATGCTCGGCGCTTTATGCTCAACGCTCCATGCAGATTGCGAGCCTCTTGCCATGTACGTTTCTCAGCGCAGGACGCCTCGTGCCACAAGCAGCTCCCGCTCGTCGTCTGTAAGCGCATAATCCCTTGTTATCGCATATACCCGATTACTCAGTCCTGCAACCTGGGCTTCAAGCGCGGCGGCGGCGCCAAACGAAAAGTCCAGGATGCGCTTTGCGAGCTCAGCGCGCACTTGTGTAAGATCGATAGCAACCGCCGCGCCGGAACGCAAAGCAACTGCAACCTGCTCTGAGTCGGCATAGGTGGTCGGCCGGATGACGGCTAGCTGCCGAAAGGCTTGACTAGCTTGCTGAGTTTGGCGCTGTATGGTAGGACCTGAGCGACTTGTGTAATAAGCCGGGGAGTTTGCAACGCTAGCGGGACCTCGCCCATTTGTTGCCGATGCAGCGCCATGCATGGAAACCGGAGACGCTGATACCCTGGACGTTACTCTATCAGGGTTGCGGCCAACGCGTTGGTTGATCCGTGGATCAGCTATCTGATTCATACGCGGGTCGAATTGCCCAAGGGATTGTGCAGCTCGTTGATTAACACGCGGGTCGATAGCTTGGTTTACGCGTGGGTCGATGCCTGGGTTTCTTCTGGGGTCAGAAAGCTGGTCTGTGCGCGAATCAAGTGGTGTGGTAACCAGCGAATCAAGAGCTTGCCCATTGGACTGCCCAACACGTGGATCGATAGGCTGCTCGGCACGCTGTCCTATCCGCTGACGCGCTGCATGAAGTTCAGCAAAAGTCTGGGTGCCTGATTGGGCAAACACCTCTGCTGTAACCGCCGGGGTATCATCATAATACGGGGATGTGTACATCGTTTCTGTTTGAGAGACGCCGAAATCATCACCAGTATTCAGGGATGCTGCTTCGCGCGCCGAAGCTATCGCGCGCTCGTTGCGTGAGTAGATGGTACTTCTCTGCGGGGTTCGTTTCGCATCAAGCGGAGGCAGCTCCTGGGAACGTACATCTGCCATCGAAATCAGAGGTACTGAGGTGTTGTTGTGATAGCTCCGCGTATTGCCGAACCTACTGCCCGATGAACTCCCGCGCGAGCCGCCCGAGGAGCCGATCGACGAGTCATCGACCTCACTTTCATCAGAAAGCTGACCAGCGTACTCATCATCATACATGTCGCTCTCATCATATCCGTCGCGCTCTTGCGGATATTCGTCATATTCCTGATAGTTATTTTTGCCGCTTTTGCTGTTTGAATTACCAGGCAATCGGCCTTTTATGGAATCGAGAATTCCCATTGTGTCTCCCTCTAGATCCTTGAACCTGCTACAAATAAGGTCTGTTTGTGCAACGATCCACCCTCGATGTGGGTCACCTGTCTGTTAGAAACCTCAGCTCCATAGAGCCCTTCCTATACGTATTATAGTTGAACCTTCTTCAATGGCAATCGCATAATCATCAGTCATTCCCATCGAAAGCTCAAACAAACGAACATTATCGGCGCCTGTAAAGCGAGATGCCAGCGCGTCGCGAAGTTCGCGCAGTCCACTGAAAGCTGCTCTGGCTCTTGATGGATCATCAAGAGGAGCCATGGTCATAAGCCCTTCTACGCTGATGTGCTTCATTGTTGTCGCTGCGAAAAGAAGCTCCTCAAGGTTAGCTGGTGCAACGCCGTCTTTACTTGCTTCGCCAGAGACGTTGACTTCGATAAGTACCGGCTGCCGTACCACAGCTACATGCGAGCCCTCATCTTCCGGCGAAATTCTGGCGTACTCAAGGCGTTGCGCCATGCGTGCATCAATAGCCTGCAGGACTCGTTGAGATGCCACCGAGTGGACAAGCGCAGCGTGCCCGGCAAAATCCTTGACCTTGTTGGTCTGAATCGTTCCAATGAAATGCCACCGTTGGTCTGGAAAGGTCTCAATCCGTTGCTTGAATAGCAATGTGCGGTTTTCTGCAAAATCCTTTATCCCTGCGCTCATAGCCTGTTGGATCTCTGCGGGCCCGACAGTCTTACTCACCGCGACGAGCCTCACCTCTAAGGGGTTACGACCGGCGCGGATGCACGCAGAGGCAAGCTCTTGTTTGATGGTGTGATAGTTCTGTTCGATAGTTGCCATGAATATCCTGTAAAGACGCCGATTGATTTCTCCATCACCCCAAGCAAGATCGAAAGGCTTAGAGGATGTGCTACAGATTGCTTGTGTGAACGATGCTCAGTTCGCAGTCAGTGAGACTCATGATGGTAATCGGCGTCCTCCTCTCGATGCGTCTGCATCTGCATGCATTACGCTTCGCAATCAAGGATTCTTCCGATTACAACTTCCGATTAATAACCGCGCCTCAAAAAATCTGGGATGTAGTCCTCATCAAAACCGGCAACGGTATTCTGTCGCTGCTGACGATGTGATAATGGCGGAGCGTAAGGGATCGAAGGTAAATCGTCGTCAATATAGCTTGGGATTGCCGGATACATGGCGCTGAAGTCCAAGGCTGCCTGCGTATTCTTATCGCTGAAGCCAGTCGCAATGACGGTAACACGAATCTGGTTGTCAAGTGTGTCGTCAATGACAGACCCGAAGATGATGATGGCGTCTGGGTCGGCAGCTTCTGTTACAGTGTCAGCGGCTTCAGAAACCTCGATAAGGCTCATGTCAGAGGCGCCAGCTACGGATACGAGAATACGATTGGCGCCGACGATCGAGGATTCGAGCAGCTTGCTCGAGATGGCCTGAGTCGCCGCTTCGACAGCACGGTTGTCGCCAGAGGCGATTCCGATGCCCATCATGGCGGTTCCCGCATCCTTCATAACGGTACGCACATCTGCAAAGTCGAGATTGATGAGCCCGGGAATCGTGATAAGGTCGGTGATACCTTGCGTGCCTTGACGCAGGATGTCATCTGCGATGCGGAAGGCGTCAAGCATAGACGTCTTCTTTTCGACAATCTGGAGTAGACGGTCATTGGGGATGACGATAAGCGTATCGACGTTTTGAGCCAGAAGCATGATTCCATCTTCAGCCTGCATCTTACGCTTGCGCCCTTCAAAACCAAAGGGCTTGGTGACTACACCAACCGTCAGCGCACCGATGTCATGGCGCGCGATCTCTGCAACAATCGGAGCAGCGCCGGTCCCTGTGCCACCGCCTTCTCCCGCGGTGACAAAGACCATGTCAGCCCCGGCAAGGGCGTCACGGATGATACCGCGGCTCTCCTCTGCTGCCTGTGCCCCGATTTCGGGGTTGGCGCCAGCGCCGAGCCCTCGGGTCAGATCCTCACCGATGTGCACGGTTTGATCGGCATCCGACATAAGCAAGGCTTGGCGATCGGTATTGATCGCCACAAACTCAACGCCTTTGATCCCTGCTTCGACCATACGGTTGACTGCGTTGGAGCCACCTCCACCTACGCCGACGACCTTTATGACGGCCAGGTGTTCCCTACCATAGTGATCTGGCATTATACCCTCCATCAGCTTCACGTGTCTCAACATATTTGACTACTGCGCCTCGACTGACAATCCGCGTCCTATCGGATGGCAAAGTAGCCGACGGTATGCTAAACCATGCTGAAAAACCTAGATATTTTCCTAATATTTGAATATTACCAGTTACCGAACGCCGGTCAATAGCAGGAACGATATTTATGCTTTAATATTTGACAAATTACAAACATAGACACACCCTGAAGGGTGATTTGGCCATTCTTCGAATCAGGTATGAAAAGATAGACACACCCTCCTATCGGGTAGCTGATTCCATACGGTTTACCTGCTGTCTGCGTTTTTCTCGACAGGGTGGTACAATATCAAGCGCTATAGACGTTATTGCTAATCGGTTCAGTACGCCGATCAATGAAACGAGGACTCGTGCCGGCACACATACTTATCGTCGAAGATGACGAAAACATCGCTCGCATGATTGAAGCCGCGCTCGCCATCGGCGGCTATACGAGCAAGGTCGCTGGCGATGGAGCGCGCGCGCTCGTCGAAATCGCAAGCGGAGGTTACGATCTCATTCTCCTCGACATCATGCTTCCCAAACTTGATGGCTTCCAAGTGTTTGAAAGCAAAGGCGACATTTCCACGCCAGTCATCTTCCTTACTGCAATGGCTGATGTGCCTAGCAAGGTCAAGGGATTGCGGATGGGCGCTGAGGATTACATCGTCAAACCCTTTGAGGCGGTAGAGCTGCTCGCACGGATCGAAGTTGTATTGAGAAGAACCCATCTGGCCGACACGACCTTGGTGTATCACAACATCACTGTCGAAGTCGAACGACATGAGGTGACCATGAATGGAACCCCGGTTGTGCTCACTCCAAAGGAGTTCGACCTTCTGGTGTTCTTTATCAAAAACATCGACATCGCTTTAACGCGCGAGCGCCTGCTTTCGGCGGTATGGGGCTACAGCTTCAGTGGAGAGACCCGCACGGTCGATACCCATGTGCAGCAGATCCGTAAGAAGCTGGGGCTTCATGAATGCCTGCTCACCATTCCCCGTCTTGGGTATCGACTAGAGAGCCAAAAGAACTCTTGAGGCTCTGGCAGAAGATATTCCTGCTTACACTTGCCCTCGTTATCATCGTGGTCAATGTCACCTCGTTGGCATTGCAATTCTCCAACCATCGCCTGGCAATAGAGCGCGAACAACAGAACTCGTCATCACGTCACAGTTCCCTTATTGCTGAGTTCCAGAACATGGTCACCATTACACAGATCATCGAGCGGGTCACTCCCTTAGGGGACGAGGAGACCCTGGCGGTTGTGCTTGATGTGGCCCAGCGACGGGAAAGCGACACCGTCAGTCTTTCTCTTTATCGGGATGGAGTTCTGGTATATTCGAAGCTTGGAGGCTTTGTTGGAGCGGACCTCGATTTGCTCGCGCAGCCCGACTACACATCGGCGATCGTCGAAGAGGACGGAAAGACCCTTCTCCTTATCGTCTCAACAACTATCCTGAATGAGCGCACCTACCAACTGATCAGCATAACTGATATCTCATCAACGTACGACCTGTACCGCGCGGGCTTTAACCAGATCCGGATTATCGGCATCGTCTCCGCTCTTATCGTTGCCGGCCTGCTTGTAGCTTTAGTGTTTGGTTTGCTGACGCCGCTTCGTAACTTGAGCAGTACGACGCACATGATCGCTCAGGGAGATCTGGATAACCGTGCGACGGTTACGGGTAATGACGAAGTCTCAGAAGTCGCCCGCGACTTTAATACCATGGCTGACTCGATAGAGCACAACATCATCGAGCTGGAACGTCTCGCTGAGTCACGGCGGATTTTTATCGGTAACCTGGCTCACGAGATGAAGACCCCACTGACCTCCATCCTTGGTTTTGCAGATATCCTGCGCATCAAGCGGGAAGTCTCTGATCTTGAACGTATCAGTTATGCAAATGTCATCGTGAATGAGACAAAACGGCTGCAGGGATTATCGGGAAGACTTATGGAGCTTCTGACCCTGGGCACCCCGGATATCCCCCTGGCGAAGGCTGAGGTTCATGAGTTGATCCATGAGTTGGTCACAACCCTGCAGCCGATTATTGAGAGCAACGAGATCAAGCTGGTCGTCGTCTTGCCGCGAAGAAGAGCTTATATCAATGTCGATCGGGAATTAGTCAAGTCCCTCATCTATAACCTGATTGATAACAGCCTCAAGGCGTCAAACCCAAACGGCATCATCTATCTTATCGAATCCCTCCAGGACAATCGCGTGATCCTGCAGGTCGTCGATGAAGGCATCGGTATTCCAGAAGATCAGATTCCTCTGCTTACCGAGCCTTTCTACATGCTTGATAAGGCACGCACTCGCAAACACGGTGGCGCTGGCCTTGGTCTGGCATTATGCGCCGAGATTGCACGGATCCATGGCACAGAACTGAAGATTACAAGCGAACTTGGAAAAGGCACCAGTGTCAGTGTTGCTTTTGACGAGGTGACTGACAATGGCTGATGAAACAAAGATAGAAATCCAGGAGCCTGTTGTTTCCGCTACCAGCAAGAAGAAACGCTCAGGTCGAGGCTTCAGGACGCTGAACAATCTGATCACCTTTGTGTCGGCGGCAGTCATTATCGCCGGTGGCTACATGCTGCCTACCGTAATGTATCCCTATCTTGATTTCTATAAAAACGACATGATCCAACTAACAGAACCCGAAAAGGAATACGTCCTTGAGAATCCGAATGGAAGCTACCCCTGGGATTACTACGCCGAGGAGCTGCTCCATCCGTTGACTACGTATCAAAGAGAGTTCCTGTACAGCAATAATATACCCTCCTTCATTCTGAGTAGCATGTGCAATTACGGTCTAAAGATGGACAAGAGTCCAACTGCCTATTACCGAGACATCATCGACTCATTTAATTACCTTGACTTGTCCGATGTTGATGGTACGGCTTGTTATGTCCTTGTGGATTATGACATCGATGGCGATAGAGTACCCGATTTGCGCTGCGCTGTTAGTCTTGAAGGTATTGCAATTTCCTTCCATACTTTGTCGCCTGTTTGGTATGACATAAGCGTTGAATCGCCTATCGGTTTACCAACAACACCAGAGATAGTAGAGCCAGGGATCGATGATCCGCCAGTTGAGCCGGAAGAGAATGAAGACGGCTTAGCTGGGTATTCATCGCAAGAAGGCGACGGTACGCCCGGTGATGGTACAACTGGCGATGAGACAACCGGCGACGGCACAACTGGTGATGGCACAACCGGTGATGGCACAACTGGCGATGGCACAACCGGAGATGGCACAACTGGTGATGGCACAACCGGAGAAGGTCAGGGTAACACAACAGGCGCCAATGGAGAAAATGGCAGTACGCCAAACCCCGCAGGTGTAACCGTCGATCGGCCTCCCGTCGAGGAGGATAAGAATATCTGGTCTTTCGCATATGTTTTCTCCCGAGAGGCGTTGCTTATCAACCAGCAGACGCTGTTCACGGTTTTCAGGCAGCTCGAGTTGTACTACGAGACCCGCTATGGTTACTCGTATATCCAGCTGCTGCCGATCCAATCACCAGAAGACGAGGTCTTGCCCGAGGTCGAGCAGATGGCGCCTTCTCCAATGATCATCGATTCAGGCTCATACAAGCTCTACATCTACAACCTCCCCACGGGAGAGCAGCTCATTTTATATCTTGAATCTGCCACCTTAAAATGCTCGGGCTTTGATTTGCTGGTATCAAAATCCTGAAGAATTATCTGAAAGAATTATCTGTCGCTGACCTCAAAAAAGCGCCGATTTATTCCTCAGTTGTCTAAGGCGTTATACCATGATGGCAGAGGCTAAGGCCTGCTATTGGCAATAATGGCTTAATTGAATGACAAATTTGAAAGTATTCCTCCAGTTTTTGCAATTTGTTGACATGTATCTGACCACATGTGGATAACAGGGGGGTAGTATGTAGATACGTAAGAAGAAACGTTGCAGATGCTTCTTGCATAGGAGTCGGGTCGGAAGACAGCGTAAAAAATAGAGTTACATCCTCCTCCTCGTAACTCGTTCCTTCACTCTTTCTCCCCTGTCTTCCGTTCCGACTTCGTCAAGCTGTGCTGTAAGCCCTTTCTCTCCTTTCTGGCTAACTCGGCAAAGCGAAACGGCTCCGTTGACCTCATCAGAGGTGAACGGAGCCGTTCCTGTTGCTCGCACATCATCGCAAGTAGTGCTACGGAGTAACACGATGCGGCAATCCAGAGTTACGACCCTAAAAAGCCGTTTCAGCATAGAATCGGGAGACACTGGAATAGGTTTTTGTTTGCTTCAGCGTGTCACCAGAGAGATCCGGTCTTCAGGGATACGTATGCACAAGCGTTCGCCACGTTTTGGAGCTTCATCCAAAGGATTGACAAGTCTGTCGACCCGCCATTGCAGATAGTTTTCTGTGCCAGGAATCTTCAACATGACCATACGCTCAAAGCGCGAATCGCTTACCCGCCCGACCTCAAGGGTGAAGGTATTGTCGCTTG
>Ga0123356_10005642_pt1 | contig 12715 bp, 3 predicted proteins | sample TergutEmb28metaG_2_FD_92546 | JGI IMG/M metagenome (GOLD analysis project Ga0123356, IMG submission 92546) | Embiratermes neotenicus P3 segment gut microbial communities from Petit-Saut dam, French Guiana - Emb289 P3 | ecosystem: Host-associated > Arthropoda: Insects > Digestive system > Gut ... | reverse complement strand
GTTTTGTCTTGGGAGAGGGTACAACCCCAAAAGACCGGGCGGCTTCCGTAATAGTCTACCTGGTTCCAATTCTCGTGCCAACTGTTTGGTTGATCTGCCAACTCGGTATATACCGTCAGTTCGGTGCCGGCAAAAACAGAATTTCCCATTATGCTGACACTGCTTGAAATTGTGATGCTTGGCAATCCGTAACAAAACACAAACGCATAGTCACTAATCTCGGTCACACTGCTTGAAATTTGAATGCTTTTCAAATCAGCGCAACTGAAAAACGCAAAATAGCCGATAGTTGTTACACTGCTTGGAATTTTAATGCTAGTCAGACCAAAACGTCCCTCGAATGCAGTGTTACCGATTGCTGTCACGCCAAACGGAATAACACTGTTCTTGCACCCGATGGTCAATACGTTATCGGCAATGCGAATCAAACAGTTTCCTTCACTGCGATAAACCGGATTGCCACTTGCCACAACAATACTTTCCAGGTTAAAGCAACCGTAAAGTGTGGTATCGCCGATACTTGTCACACTGCTTGGGAAAACAATGCTTGTCAAGCTAATGCAGCCATTGAATGAAAGCCAACCGACCACGGTTACACTGTCCGGGATTGTAATACTTGGCAAATCGTAACAATAATAGAATGCCCATTCGCCGATATATGTTACTCCGTACGGAATAATGCTGTTCTTGCATCCGGAAATCAGCACACTGTCAGCAATGCGTATAAGGCAGTTTCCCTCGCTTCGATACACCGGGTTGTTGCTATCAACTGTGATGCTTGCCAAGTTAGCACACTCGGCAAATGCGGTTTCTACGATATAGACCACGCTGCTGGGAATCGTAATACTTGTCAAGTAATAACAACTAAATGCAGAGAAGCCGATATACGTCACGGTGTTGGGAATTACAACTTCTGTAAGGTTCGATGACTTGAATGCCCAGCCGCCGATTACTGTTACGCCGTCGGGAATCAGGATGGTTTTCAAATCCCACCAACCATAAAATCCATGTTCTGCAATTTCCGTCACAGGCAATCCGTTATACCGCGCAGGAATAACCACATTCTCATCATTTGCTGTCCCGCCTGAAACCGCGTACGCCGTGCCGTTATCTATCAATGTAAACGCCAACCCTTGCGAAGCGAACTGCGCCCAAACGGTCGGAACGCTTTCAACGAAGCGCCAAAAGTTGCCGGGAACGGGCATGGTTTCAGAAAAATAATACCTCTCGGCGTTTTTAAGAAGCGTATTATTGGTGCCGATTGTTATTGCGTTCCACTGGCTGGCAGTCGCTCCGCCGTAAAATACTTGTGCCAAACTGACGTTGTTGAAGAACGCATAGTCGCCGATTGATTTCACGCTGCTTGGAATCACAACTTTCTGCAGATTAACGCATTGGTGAAACGCATAACGGCCAAGCAAGGTAACGCCTTCAGGAATTATTACGCTTGTCAGGTTGCCGCAGTATGCAAATGCGTATTCGCTGATTGATGTAAGGCTGTTTGAAATTTCAGCACTTGTTATACCAGAATTATAGAACGCAAAGTCACCCATGGATGTTACGCTGTCGGGAATATTAATGCTTGTTAAGCTGTTCGTCTGATGGAATGCATAACGTCCAAGAGTTTTTACAGTGTTTGGAAGCGTAACATTTGTCATGCCGGTACAGTATGCAAAAGCATAGTCGTTGATTGTTGTCACTCCGCTTGGAATCGTAACAGATGTCAAACCTGCGCAATTATAGAACGCATAACGATCAATTACCGTCACGGTGCTTGGAATTACGACGCTTGTTATGTTGCTGTCACGGAATGCCCTCTCCCCTATCTCTGTAACAGGCAAACCGTTGTATATTGCCGGGATAAAGACATCTGCTGCATCGTATGTGCCCTTCGCAACCGAATATTCGGTGTTCCCCTTTATCAAAGTGAAACTCAGACCTTGAACAGAGGTCCAGTTTGCCTTAAACGAAAGGTCGCCGATGCTGTTTCTGATTGTGAAGTTAATTTGCGGTGTTGTTACGCTTGCAAAAGTCCATCCCGTGAATACGTAGCCCGCCCTGACAGGATTTTTAAGTGAAAACACAGATGAAACGTTGTAACTTGCCGGATTTCCTGGATTCGTGCCGCCGTCCAGGTCATAGGTAATTTTGTATTCAACCAAATTCCATTTCGCGTAAACGGTTATCTCATCGTCAAGAAAAACCTGACCGGCAATGTTATAAGGATTAAAAGCGTAAAAATAACTTCTGTCCGTAAACCATCCGCCGAACTCGAAACCTCTTTTCACAGGGTTGGAAGGATAATTCAGCACCAAACCGCTTTTGATATTCATCGGCTGAACTGCGCTGCCTCCGAAACTGTCAAAATACACCTTGCAATCAACCATTGCGCCAATATATTGATCGGAAAACTTGGCGTGTAGTTTGATACTGGCTGTTACAGTTTCATCAAAGGAAAATTCAGCCTCGCCGTCAGCATACCAACCAGCAAAATACAAGTCGGGTTTGCTTGGGTCCTGCGGAAAAGTAATCGAGCCATCGGATTTCGCCTCAGCAATGTGATAAACCTGACCATCAACCATGAAAGTAATTTTAATTGCGGAAGTCTGAACCCCGCAGGCAACCAGAACCAAACAGCAAACCAAAAGCGTCACAGGAAGCATCAGAATTTTTGTAAACTTTTTCATTTGTCTCCCCCTGCGTGTACAATAACACAAGGGATTCAGTTTTAACAAACACTTTTTTTAATTATTTTACTCTCATTCCAGTCCGCAATCTGATAAACAATATAACAGCACCGATCAGAACACCAATAAGAGCAATGATTATGATTGTACCCAGCGGATTTGGCGCCTGTTTTATTTCAAACTCATTCGAATAATACACAGCCCCCCTGATTGCTCCGTTTGCGCCCACAAATGCGTCAACCGAAGCAACACAAACGCGATATTGACCGGCAGCGGTAACCCTTAACTGCCAATCTTCTGTCGAAGGTATTAAATTGTCTGCCGATGCCGAAGCACCTGCAAAACCGATTGTTTTATTACCGCTGTCTACTACTTTACCATCACGCAGAATTAAAACTCGACAGTTTTCGTACGCATTAAACAGTGCCTGGGAATTAACCGAAAGCGTCACTGCATCCGTTGTGGAAGTACCATAGTCAACAGACGCCCTCACTTCCGCTTGCAGCATCGCACTGATCTCGACAACAAACTGCTTTGTGCGTTTCTCCTGATAGATGTTGTCTGCTTGCATCGTAAGGGTTACAACGTACCTGCCGTTTCCTGTCGCAGAGTTCAGCGTCACCTGACGCAGGTATACATCCGTAAACCGCCTGCGAATTTCAGTGTTGTAAAGCCTGATGCTTGTGATTTCCGTGTTCACCGGCGCAACAAACGAGAAACTCTGCAGCGCGGAAGTTGAGGAAACAACGATGAAATTGAATTCGCAGGGTATCTTTGTCCCGAAATCGTTCAGCGCATACTCGCATTCGATTCTGTAATGAGCGTCTCCGCTGAATGAAAACATACTTTTTGCACTGGTTTTGCCGTCGGCACTGTATGAAAGGCTGTCCTGCCTGACATTATCAAGGTAAACTTCCATCGATGACAAATACGCTTCCGCATAAAACGCGGATAAGTCACGCACAGTGAGGTAAACGGTGTCGTTGTAAACCATTCCGTCTGCTATAGGGGCCGATTCTGCGTTGCCTTCCGCGATGTGGATCGGTGCACGGGCAAGGTTTACAAGCGTGAAATGATCTTTTCCGTCAAACAGCCTTATATTACCCGCAAGGTCGGTTACGTAAAACGTGTAAATGCCATAATCTCGGGCAGAAATGACCAGCGGGTCAAGAACATAATCTCCGGCGCTGTCAATGCTGCCACGGAGGCTCCCCGCAAGCTTGCCATCACGGCGATATTCGACACGCAGCACGTTGGCTTGATTTCCAATCCAACCTTTGTTGTCGATACCCGCAGTGACAGTGATTGTCAGGTTTGGTTGATACAAAAGCTGATAGTACACTTGGAAACCCGAATTACCGGCATCGGGTCTGAACGCCATGCTGTCAGAAGAAGCAAACTCCAGCGGCGCTGTACCAGAAACAGTATTAAACAAGGTGCTTGAAACCAGTGTCACAGCAAAGAAAATCTCCTCTTTTGTGGTTTTTGATTGCAATCGATATACAATATTGCCGGCATCAATAACATCTTGGAAAACATCCCAGCTGCTGCTGAACGTCGGCGTAACAGTTACGTTTGCAAAATTGGTAACCACGAAATTGGGTATGTAGGTACCTTTGGAACTATAATGATACGGCACCGGACTTGCCTCAAGTTTTTTTGCCTCCGCGCCGACATCAAAGAATACCGAGTAATACTTGTTTGACACATCACTTATAAAGATTTTTATAGGACTGCTTTTGAACCCAAGTGCGTTTGTCACGATAAATTCATACGCGCCCTCATACCTCAGCGGATACGACGTCAAATATGCGTTGATAACTGTCCAGTCAACATGTTTGTTGCCGTCCTCGTCATAATAAGTGCGCCAGAATTCAACGCTGGACGGAAATTTCAACCCTTCCATTGAAAACGACACCGTAACAATGCCCGAAACCGTTTCGCCGTTTGAAACCTTGCTGTCACCGCTTTGATTTGTAAACTGCAATACCGGAAGTTCACCGTAGAGGAAAAACTTCTTCTCGTACGGAACGTCTGTCCCGCGCCTTTTGGCAGAGATTTTCCATTCGACGCTTTCCATTTCTTCCGGCAACAGTATTACTTTCAAGTCATTAACAGTCTCCCAATCAAGGAAAATATTCTGGAACTCTTCCTTCAAGATTTGCCCGTCCCTGAACACCACAACCCCTTCCCTGGAGATTTCAACGTTTATATAAGCATTTGTCGAGTAAACAAACTCGACCCCACTGCCGACATAAAGGTCGCCGCCGATTTTTTCCGACATTGATTCGCTGAACCTAAAGTCTATGAGGTCGCCGTACAAGCCGTTATGCGCAAAACGCGCAACCCGACCAAATTCGTCGTATGCCAATATCCGATATTCATTGCGCTTGTTTGAAACAGAGATGCTGCGCCTCAGGTTTACAGTATTTATGCGAACATTCGTGCTGCCAAGTTCATAGACGTCCAAAAAGAAGTAGTCGCTGCCGACAAGTCCTGTTGGAAATTTCGAATCATCAACCTTAAACGAAATACTGCTGGCAGTTTCGGTATCAACTTTGATTTCGAACATCTCTGTTTTTCGTGTGTATTGACGAAGGTCCCAACTATAGTCCTTGAAGCGGTTATCAAGCCTGAATCGTATTGAACCGCCGGTCAGATCGCTGCCTTGACCGGTGTTGATCATATGCTGAACCGCTGCCGCAAAGTTTTCGGGTGTAGCGCTTCCAAAAACCCCGGGAACTCCGTTTATGTCCATCCTGTCAAGACCAAACCGCTTAATCGAAAGATTGGTCCCCTGTACGGAAAGGTCAAAGAACAAATTACCGGCAAAAAAGGTGCGCACATTTCCAACCGTAATCTCATAACCGCGGACAGGGTCATACTCGCTATTCTTAGGTTCACTGATAAGGTTTCCAGTTATTTGCCTGCCCGGTCTGTCGGTGCTGTAGTCGATAATTCCAGAGGCCTCGAGATAGTCAATATACTTGTCACCGCGAAGTTGAACAAAGTACTCGGTGCTGTTGCCGGCTTCATCTCGCTCTACAATACGGAAGAACCGGTTTTCGTCGTCCTTTAGTCTCACGATTTTGGAAAATTCTCCCCTTGCATCGTTATAATCAAGGAATTGCTCGCTGGAAATATTTGCCAGCCGTGAATCAACTTCGAAATAGGAAATTCGGTAAGTATCAAACGTGTAAATATTAGGGGGATTGTCAAAAGCTTTTTGGAAAACGTAACCCTTATCAAGCCTGTACGCATATTTAGTACTTGATATGCTGGGTTTGTTATCCTTGTACCACTGGTCACGGTCTATGATATTGGTCAAGTTATGTGCCGGCGGCGTTTTGTCAAGAGTAAGGAACAAATCCCGCTGTTGATTTCCGGTATTTCGCAAGCGGACTCTGAATGTACTGCCATCGCCTATGTTTGAAGCAGCAAGTGATAACGGAACTTCAACATAGGTGGTCGAACCGACGGTGTACTCCAAAGGAGTATAACCGAAACCGTCCCAACTCGCACCATCAGAAGAAACAGACACATCGCAGGAGTTTACCTCAAGCAAGAAATTCGAGGTATCCCTTTTCACATAGGTAAAAGTCAGCCTGTCAGTGGTCTCGAAGCGCGTCGAGTAACGATTACCGTCTGTGTTGTAACTGCTTGGCGAAAGCCTTTTTCCGTTCATAGCAAATGAGCCGGTTGGTCCTTGGCGGTTAAGCTCGATAAGTACTTCACTTCGGTTGCCGTCATGCGATTCCGGAGCATCAGCACCCAAAATCCATGAACGTCCGCCGGAACCGTCGGTGAAGGCAACCCTGTACATACCGGAATCCTCCAGGCTTGAAGATGAGCTGTACGGCACAAAATAATCCAAGTTCGGCGCGCGCCACTCTACGGAAGAAGCAAGTCTGAGACCCTTAAACGGAAATGATATACTGCCTGACGACAAATCACTGTTTAAATTCCAAATCGAAAAGGTGTCACTTGTTCCGTACTTGCCGCTTTGGTTTGGCAGAAAAATATACGCAGCGGAATTCGCACGCAAAACAGGGTCCTTGTCGAGGTCCATGCGTGTATTAGGCTTGTGGAAATTGCTGTGTATCGCTGTCGGCGACGAAGAAGTATTTCCGAATTGAATCCTTATACCTGTGATATGGTTGACGGCCGAAATAACCGGATTATTGTCGACTATGAAACGGTAGTGATAAATTTTCTCTGACGCCAAAAGCAAAGGACTGTTGCAAATTCTGGCAATCACGTAAAGACCTTGCCGCGTTTTCGGATTGCGGTTGATGTCAATGCCATGCCGTCCGTCAGGCAAACCTGAAACATCATAAACCTCGGTCGGTTCGGGATTTACACTGAACGGATATTTCGCTGATTTCGGTGTGCCGTCACTGTTAAGGCTGAAATCAAATGGATAAAAGACAACCCTTACCTCGTCAACGTGCCACTTGCCGCTGCTTTGTTCAAACGAAAAAGTCACGTAATCACGGCTGGCAATCATACCGTCGCTGACCAACATTGCCGTCGGCTTGATACCGAAATCATAAATGGTCGGGATGTTATCTTCCAGCACTATTCCTTTGGTCATGTCAGGATTTACCTCGACATAATGTGCCGCAACGTTACCGGTAAGGTCGGTAAGGCGGAATAAATAGACAACCGCCATTGAATTTTGGGAATCAACTTCGGTATATTGGGTCTGATATGACGGATTTGTGCGTTCGTATACTTTTGTATAAGCGCTGCCGCCTTCGGATTTTTCCAACAAAGCAGTAGGTATCGCGATTCCGCCGTTGACATTATCATAAAGCGGAATTCCCTGCTTGGATACCAATCCGGAACCGCTTGGCGAGTTGCCAATGAATAAACTTTTCAGATGATTGAAGGTTGCCGGCGCACCGCTGTTGTCAGTAATAAGTTTCGCCGTTCCGACACCGACCTTGGTTGGTCCGTTTTGAATATTTGCCTCGGCAGGGTTAATAGGAGGGTTCTGCGCAAAAGCCGCTGTCGTTGCATCAATGATAATTGTATAAGTTGTTGTGTTCCCGGCAGCATCCCGAATTTTTATTATGTATACCCCGCTTGCAGACAGTTTGTCCGACAAACGATAGCCGCCGTCCGTCATGATGATGCGCGGACTCCATGAAACAGCAGGATCCACTTTGAACTGGCTTTTAAATATTGTGCCGTCCCAACTGTTTACCGAGTGCGAAAAGCCCGACAATACCTTGAACTCGTAAAACTCGACCTCTGCCGAAACCATGTCGACACCGCTGACCTTCCTGCCCCACTGCAAAGTCACATCCCCCGCGCCAAACAATGAGATGTAATCGGCACGTACAGGATTCTGGATCGTATCGCTTTTGTAAATCGGAACACCGGTATTATTTTTATCACTTCCCTGAAAGCATTCAAAGTTTCCGGCAGGGATTTCACTGTTATCAACGATCACTGTGAATGCCATGTGAGGCATGTGATTTTTATTTTGGTTACCCCCGTAATACACGCGGAAAGTGTAGATTCCATCATCACCGAACCAATCAGGTCTTTGCCCCTTGACAGGGTCAACAGGTTCCGGAGGTATTGCGCCGGTAAAACTCACAAACGAAAGCTCAAGCCGCGGCTCGACATCAAACGGACCGACTGTACCATCATAGTCAACGGTTATAACATCGGTGGACTGTATGACCCGCTCCATCAACTTATCAAAACTGTAACTTGAGCCGCCAACACGCAGCAGAACGTCCGCCGCAAAGTTGTTAATGCGGAAATAAAAGATTTGATGGTAGATAAGCGGAGTATAAACATTGCCGGCAGTGTTCGGAGGACTGTATTCGTAATATACAATTACTGCATAGTCGCCTGCTTGTTCAAACGGTTTACCGACGACGTACTGATTGAAAAGGTTGTTACCATACGGAGTGCCAAAATTCCACGAATCAAGAGAATTCTTCCGGTACGCAACACGTGTCAGAGGCTGGGTGCGCCCGCTGTCCGCATAAGCATGAGAAACGTTATAACGCAGACTGACAGGGGGCGAGTTCGTCGAGACGGGGGTTACACCGCCAAGTTTGGTATTAACCAAAGTCTGAATCGCATTATTTGCCAGCACACTTTTGTCACCCATTCCGTTAATGTCGGCAAAACTGCTGCCGCCTGCAATAACACCGGTCGTTATATCACAGTCAAGCGAATCGCTTGGTTTTGCAAACCATTTGGGAATCCTGACCCTTGAATCATCGTCGGCAAAACTCATATATTGACCTTGAAGCCCGAAAATATCAAGGCTGTATACATAAGCGGAATAGTTTGGGATGCGAATAGCTTCACGGCCCGAGATGTATTCATCAATCGGGAAAAACATTTCTGCGGTAATTTCGTACTTGCCAAGCTGGTTGAACTTGTATATTGGGTTGGACGGAACTGTTTCGTCTTTCTGCATTACTTCCAAAGCCATGTTATGGTCAGTTGCCGTAACACCGACAGCGTAACGGCGGTTAAAGTATTGAATTTCCGGAAACGCCCCCTGGAAGTTATAAAAAAAGTTGTTGCTGCCGACTGGGTGATTTTTAATCGCGGTATTCGCCGGATCGAACATTGGCATTATCGTGCTGCCAACATATTTACTTGCACGTGCGATGTAAAACCCGAAATCCATCTTAACCCACTGTCTGCCGCTGACCCCTTGCACTGAAACTTCAAGCTGGAATTCATAATAGCCTTCTTGGTCAAACACACAACGGATCTGAAACAGACTTTTTGCCGAGTCCTGTGTCCAGTTATAACTGGGTGCTGTTATCGGAAGTCCGCTTAGGCTTGCGGCAGAATACTGATTTATCGAACGCGAATCGTTGTTATACTTTGCGCTGAAACTCCTGATTGAAGACAAATCCTCAAACTCCAGCACCACCACATTGTTATATCCCGAATCGTTATCATCAAGCATCACGAAGCCCGCGTTGTCAACTTCGGCATATTCATCATACTTCTTTGCAATCCCGAGCCTTATGTCGTTCATATCCTTGCTTGAAAATACGGGACGGGCAGTTTGCATGTTGATACCGCTTGAATTCAAAAATCTTGACTGCAACCGAAAATATTGCGGCTCTACACTGCTTAGTTTGCAAGTTCCATCCCCGTCAGGTTTAATATAGCCGAATCTACCTTCAATTCCTCCGGGATCAAGCAACGAACCCGCCGAAACATGCTGTTTATCCTGCTCTTTACCCTGCATCAACGGCAAAAGCGGTGCAATTGAAAGTACCAAAAGCACTATTCCAAATAGCAAGGACAAAGTGACAGCGCGAGTTTTCTTCATCAGTACTTAAAACTCCCAATTTAGTATGCTCTTATGCCTTTTATATTATCATGCAAACCCGCGCTCTCCAAACGATTTTCACTGTTTGTCGTTCTGAATACAATACAGACTTTTTACTTGCCAAAACTGCTCGGTGGACATATCTGACATTATAACCATCGCGGAATAAAACCCCTCGACGATTCTTTTTGGGTAAATACCTTCCTTCGAGACGAAATTATAAAGGTACACAGCAGCATCGGAAATTTCCTGCCAGCCCGCATTCTTCAAAGTGCGGAAAAGCGATTCCAAGACAGTAACTGAATAGTTGTTGATTTGTATATCCATGTCCTACCCTACCAATCAAATATCTCATTCTTTTTCGCCTGTTTCAGGATAATCTCATTACGGCGCTTGATGTCATAGAAGACGTTTTCTTCGTCAAAGTATTTACTTGGCACGTATTCGTCCGGCGTTTTATAAACTTTAACCAAACCATTTTTCAGCAGCATCCAAAACGGCGTCATAACACTTTTAAACGGATGGAAAGTAAAACAGTAAACGTATACAGTTCCGGAAACCAAATCCAGCAGTTCGTTAGGGGGCAAAAGCGGACGCGAAACCGTATCCGTGGAGGTGGACTTGCTGCCTGCCTCCGAGTCCTCTTTGGCTGCCTTACCAGTGGATTTACTGGTGCTCTGGGTTTTCTTCTCGATTGACATCTCGCCCATAAGGTCACTGAACATCTTCCGCGTTTCCATGTCGTTTACACCCAAGCATATCTGAGTGTTGCAGTTATTGCGGATTGTAACCGACGCGTCTTTGCCGTAAACAGTTTCAAGCTGCTTGTAGTCCTGCAAAATCAAGTTCCAGACGATGTTACGCGAACGCGCAACTGTGACAAGTGTCGCAAAGTCATTAAACTTCGGCATGTTACCGAACTCGTCCAAAATAAAGAAGGTCGGGGTCGGCAGTTTTCCGCCGCGCTCGTTTGCAAGTTTGACCAAACTTTTGTAAAGTTGCGAAACGCATAAAGTCGCAAGTGTATGGCGAACCTTGATTTGGTCGGGGATAATCAAAAAGAAGGCTGTGGGTTTTTTGACAAATCCCGCAAAGTCCATCTCGGTTCCGGAAGTAATGTAACAAATACCTTTGTCCGCAAACATTGAAAGTTTACCTGTCGCGGTTCCGAAAAAGTTCTTCATCGTGTTGTCTGCGTTGGTAACAACGGTCGACGCAAGCTGATATGCCGCACTAAGTTTATCACGCCCTTCGAAATAGTTTTTAATCGATGCATAACTTGCCTGCGGGTCATTATCACGCAAGGATATAATTTTGTATATGTTGTAAAAGTTAAACTTTTCCCTTGTCATGCCAAGTTCCGGAACTCGGCTGTCCTCCAGCATTGCCAAAGCGATACCTTGGATAAGGTCACGTGCACCCATTTCCCAACTTGGATCACGCTCGTTTTCAATCGGGCAAATTGCGGCGCAAACGTCCTTGACATCAGCTTCGACTTCGGACAAAAGACGTTGTTTCAGCGTCTTTCTTTCCATTTCAACCATCTCCTTGGTCGGAAAAGCAATGCCGTTGAACTCGTACCACTCGCCGCCGTAGTTATTGGAAATTACACGCAAGCCGCTGGTCCTTGGATCTTTTGCTTTATGGGGCTTGACCTCGGTCTCCAGACTGAAAGCGCGCTGATACATGTTCCATGACTGTTCGAAAGGATTCCAGCGGCTGCTTTTGCTTGGCTCGCTTAAGTTAAAGACTTGGACATCATAACCCTGGCGGCGCAAAGTCTCGGCCATAGTGGCATAGACCTCACCCTTGGGATCGGTAATAATCATGTTGGGCTTTTGCGCGCTGTGCGAAAGAGTATAGACTTGCGGAAAAACAAATCCTTGGGTCTTGTTTGCACCGGTCGTACCAAGAATAATTGCGTGGTAGTCCTTTGGTATCATGTTAATCGCAATTTCGTTGCCGACTTGTTCAAATCGCACAAGAGTTCCGGTTTTTTTAACGTTCGCAATCGACGAAAGCCGCGAAGAAATATAAGTTTTATCCGCCTCGGCTTTGGTCATCCAGCGGTTTGAATAAAACTGGCTGACAGTTTTGCTTTTTGCATCGTCCTCGAAGAACTTCGAAAGCCATAAAATCATTGCAATCAAGACTGCAACAATAGGAATTACGTAAAACAGCGGATTGCTCATACCCTCTGTGCTGAATAAATCGTCTAATCTGTCGTCAAGCACGTTCGCGATAACCAATGACAAAAAAACAACGACAACGAAACCAATAACGCCAAGAAACAGCATAATTCCCAGTTTTTCTTTAAATTTGCTCTCCGACACTTTGCTTGTTCTCCCTGTTTCAAGAAGAATCTACCATACCTGCCTATGATTTGCAAATGATTTTAGAACACAAAAACCGCGCCGGGCGGTTTTTGGATGATTTTGTTAAATTACTTTACTGCGGGTATAAGTACGCTCCATACAATTGTGTTGATTACAACAATCAGTACGATAGAAGCCGCAACCGCAATGACCGTCCAAAGTAACTGCTGTTTTGCTTGCTTACGTTTGTCATCAGCTTCCGCAGTTGCAAGTCTGTAACCAAGGTAGACTGCGAACAGCATGGCGGCGGTTGTAGCCAAACTCAGCAATGCGCCGAACGCCGCAAATATGGAACCAAGCAAAAGATTTGTCGCGCCTATAATCGGATT
>Ga0123356_10005641_pt1 | contig 12718 bp, 10 predicted proteins | sample TergutEmb28metaG_2_FD_92546 | JGI IMG/M metagenome (GOLD analysis project Ga0123356, IMG submission 92546) | Embiratermes neotenicus P3 segment gut microbial communities from Petit-Saut dam, French Guiana - Emb289 P3 | ecosystem: Host-associated > Arthropoda: Insects > Digestive system > Gut ... | reverse complement strand
ACTTTTTTTTCGCTGAACTCGTCTTTTTTTACTTTTGCTACCGAATATCCGATAGCAGCAACACTGACGGCACTCATGGTTATTCCGACAGCAGGTGATAATAGAGCATCAGCCATATGCATGGAGAAATCCTCACTTTGCTTTTTTGCTATTGTGTATTATACTTGTATAAGAGTGTTTCTGCAAGTAAATTTGATAGGATTGCGGGTCAGGGCACGCAATGATGAATGTTGATTTTTTAGGAGTATTATATGAGCATAATTACGATAATCGGTTCGGGGGTCATGGGGTCGGCTATGAGTATTCCTGCCAGAGCTAACGGGCATACTGTCCGGCTTGTTGGTACGATGCTTGACCGTGATATTATAAAGCGTGCTAAAGAGACCGGGTATCATTTGACTTTAGAGAGGGCTCTGCCTGCAGGCGTTGAGTTCTATCAACTTGAGGAGCTTGATGTTACTCTTGAAGGTGTTGACCTTATTATCGGTGGCGTGAGCAGCTTTGGTGTCGAGTGGTTTGCTGAGGAGATCATTCCTCTTCTTCCTTCTGAGATTCCTGTATTATCTGTTACCAAGGGGATGCTCCTAAATCCGGATGGTTCTTTGACTTCTTACCCGGCTTATTATACTTCTAAAGCGCCCGGTGGTGATTTTTGTGCTGTTGGCGGACCTTGTACCAGTTATGAGCTTGCCGATCTTGATCATTCTCATGTCGGTTTTTGCGGGCGTGATATAAACTCTCTTAATATGATGAAGGAGCTTCTTGGTACTTCTTTTTATCACATCAATATAACAACGGATGTTGAGGGTTTGGAGTTTGCTGTTGCAATAAAGAATGTGTATGCTCTGGCTGTTTCGCTGGCTGTCGGGCTTTCGTTGAAGCTCGATGATACTCTGCATTATAACTCGCAGGCTGCAATTTTTACTCAAAGCGTCCGTGAGATGCGGCGTTTACTTTCCTTGTTTGGGTATGCTGATGATAACATAGTCTTTGGAGCAGGTGACCTATATGTGACTGTGTATGGCGGCAGAACCCGCAAGCTTGGTACTTTGCTTGGTATGGGGCATAGTTTCAAGTCTGCAATGCAGGAGCTGGATGGTATCACTCTGGAGTCTGTTGTTATTGCTACTCGTGTCAGCGAGGCGCTCCTTACTTTGATTGAAAAAGAAAAAGCAAGCAGAAATGATTTCCCCTTGCTTCTACATGTTTACGATATTATAAGTAAGGATATTAAGGTTGATGTTCCGTGGAATAGGTTTGGGTGACAGGCGTTGTGGATCTGAGCAGGTTGCTGTCATATGGGATTGCTGGTCAGGCCCGTTATGACGGTGTTATTGGTTTCTGCACTGACTTATTGCTGCTTCGGCTAGTATCTCCAATGTATTTACAATGCCGGGGCTTCCATTTGCTATCACGCAAAATTCGGTGCAACCCAGAACAACTGCTTCAGCGCCGTTTTTGAGCGACTTTGCTGCAATATTGCCCAGTTTTTCCGGAGATACTGATATGCCCCTTTTTACCTCATAAATAATCGTCATCAGGTCGTGTTGTATCTCATCCGATGGTAATAGTAATTCTATGCCGTTTTGTTCAAATGCGGTATGGAATACCTTACCTCTTATAGTGCCGTCCGTTGCAAACAAGCAGACCTTCTTAACACCATGCCCTACTATCAAGCGAGCTGTTTCATTCGGTATATGCAGTATCGGTATTTTAACAGCTTTTGAAATATCATCATAGAAGTAGTGTGATGTTACACAAGGCAGTGCTATACATGTTGCTCCTGCAGATTCCAAAGTCCGTGCGACGCTGATGATAGGCTCGAGCGGGCTTTCCAGGCTTTGACCAATTATGTATGCGGTGCGATCGGGTATCGTGGGTTTGCTATAGAGCAAGACGTCCAGATACTCTTGCTCGGCTGTGACGTTTTGTAAGCTATGAAGCAACTCGTAAAAGCATGCGGTTGCTTGCGTTCCCATGCCTCCGATAATGCCCAACAGCGGCTTTTTGTTTTTATTTGCTCTGACTGCATTTACAGGTTTCATCGTTGTACTACCTCGGGGTAAAGTTCAGTGACATATGTGTAGTAGTTGTTCATTGGGCGTTCTTCGAGATTAGCGAGGTCATAAGTGAATGTTCTGGCTTGAGAGTCGGTGAAGTATGCCATTTGGAGCCACGACCCGACACGTGACGGGTATGAGTCATAGTGGTGCCATCCCTTGCCATCCGGGTTTATAAGATTCCAGCGATGATTTGTCGGTGTGCCGGGAATCCTTTCTATAAGCATGTTTGGTACACCTGCGCGGGTCAGCATTACTTCTGATATGGAGTAGAATATGTAACAGTTCCCTCTACGGTCTTGAAGAGCTCTGTATGCACCTTCATACGATGATGCCGGTCCACCTCTGGTCGATGCGAGGGTCACATTCTGTCTGACCCACATAAATATTGCGTGGACTTCTTCCAGTTGTGTCATTCCATCTTCAAGGATTGTCGCAAGAACTTCATCGACCCGCTCATTGACATAGTCTAAATCAACTGCAACCACATGCACCAGTGCTTCTTCTACTGTAGTAAGTCCTGTAAAGTCTGTTGCTTTGAATACAACGGTGTAGATACCTTCTGAGTACTGGTCCACTTTACTGCTGTCAACATCAATTTCCAGCGGTCTTCCAAAATCGTCATGTGCTGTTACTCCCTGACGATACAGTATCGGGTCGCCAACCATTGATGCAATCGTCTCGACTCCTTCTATTATTGGAGGTTCTTGATTGAGCAGTATTGTAAGTCCTGAAGATATATATGTGTTATTGCCGTGGATATCGGCTATCTCTATTTGTACTATCTGGTCTTTGTGAGCAAGTATATCCGGTTCTTCGATGAACCTGACATGTCCTATTTCTGATGCATCGCTTATATCTCTTACGAAGTCCATTGGTTTTACTTCTTCACCAACTTGGATCACCATACTGTTTGCTGAAGCTGTGGGTGGTGTGGTGTCTATCACACTTAAGGCTACCTCAAACGGAATATCATTCATTGTAAGGTATAGCGTGAATTCCCCGACTTCGTACTTGTCGAGTGAGAGCGGTTCTTCCAGATACCTGACCTCAAAAGGAATATCCAATGCTTCGTCGGCATTGGTAATATAGTCCTGTGCTTTCGGCATCTCACCCGGTTCGGTGTATTCATGACTAAAGCCGTCCAATGTTGTCAAAACCAAAAGTGATGCTGTGGCATCAACAGAACGCCATCCCATTGTCAGTGCCAGCGGTATGCTATGTTGCCCTGCAACCGGTCTGAATCCGGGGTTTCTGTATGCTGCATGTACACGTTCCATACTCGCATCGGGGTATATAAAATCGCTTGGAGTAACATTTTGTCCTTCAAGTATTACTATGGGCTGCAGAGTGTATTCGAATGTTGCATAAGTAGTCCACCAGTAGTACCACCCCGCAAAGCCAACACCTGAGAGGAAAACCAGCAGGAGCATCATTAGTATGACACCTTTTGCCGAGCGTTTTTTCTCCGTCTTTTTGAACTTCGCATACTCACGCTCTGCCCGCTCTGCTTCAATACGCATCTGTGCTTGTTTCACAGCCACTCGAAGAGGTATTGTTTCCATTTCATCACGTGATTGTCTCGGTGGAAATGCAAATTCATCAACCGGCATGAAATCCGACAATGTCTGTCTCGGAGGAAATGCAAACTTGTCATGATCCTGTGTTTCCGGTCGTTCATAATCTTTTTGTGTATTAACTTGCTCATATATCAGTCCCGGGTTATTTGAACCGTCGTACTGATGTTGATTTACTTTTTGTCTCTTTGCTGTGGGTCGATCCATTGAAATGCTACCTTATCCCTATATTTCTAAGATATATCCGTAGGTTATGCCTGTAACTATATCGTCTTCTGTCAGAAACTCAAGTGTTGTCATGCCACGTCTGTATCTGTACAAGCCTGTGTCCAGTTCATAATCATTCCCGTAGGCATCGATAACTGCACTGACATCATCCCCAAGTCGTATCCCTCCTTCGGTGGTACGCAGGGAGTCGTCGCGTAAGCTTATCGTATGTATGAAGTCACTGTCTTCTTTTGGGTATGTGTGGATCTGCATTCCGGGATATCCGAATATGCGGTCTATGCCGTCAAATGCACAGCTTGGTGCTTCGAATATACCCAGTGGTTCGCCAAGCTTTTCTATTATGTTATTAATGTCCTGATCCATTTCTATGAGGACATCCCCCATTTTGAATGTAAAACCGGATGTTGGTTGTGTCTCGTCCTCTTCGGGTGGAGCCGGGGTTTCGTTTTCTTCGTTTCCTGCGGGAGTAGTGTCGTTGGTGATTGGTTCTTCTTGTTGTGTCGGAGCTTCAGGTGCCGGTGCGGGTTCCGGTTGCCCTCCTCCGCATGCAGTCAGTACAAAGAGCGTCAATGCTGCAACTGTTATTATCAGTATCGTTTTTTTCATTGCTGTTTTCTTTCCTTTCAAAAGGGGTTTATCTATTTTAGTGCTTGCACTCTAGCTTATTAAAAAGCTGCTGATTTTGCCGGTTTGGGCTAGTTCAGCCTGTTGAGTTTTGACCAGGGCGTGATATTGCTCTGCCATTTTGTTCCAGTTTTCGGCGGTTTCGGTTTCACTTCGTCTGTCTTGTAGAGCGTATTCGTCTTGCAGGATTTTTCCGAAGTATTTGGACATGAGTTCTGCTCCGAACACATTTAGGTGTGATCCGGCGTTGAATGTGTGCTTATCCCAGTCGAGTCCTATTTCATCTATATGATCCAGAAAGTTTATATATAGTAAATCATTTTCTTCTGCAAATGCTATTATCTGCTCGTCCCACTCTTCAAACCAGTACGGGTAAAGGTTCGGTGCTTTTATCAGTATCAGGTCGATATCGTGTTCTCTTGTAAGCTCTACCATGCGCTCTAAGTAATAATATGCTTTTTCTTCAAACTGATAGTTTGCTCTGAGCAGCGGGTCGGGGATGAAGCTGACCGGGACTGTGTCGCTGCGGATCATAAATCCGCTTATTGAGGCTTGAGGGTCGTGGAAGAAGTAGCGAAAATCCTCCGAACCAAGCTCGCGCCAGTTATCTTTAAAACGTAATATCGGGAGTATGTAGGATAACCTGTCTTCATCCTCCAAACGCGACGCCTCGATGGCTCTAAGTTTTGTCGCAGACATTCGCATCCCGTCAAGGGTCAGGCGGTTATACGGTTCGTATTGCGGTTCGCCGTACTGCATTGACATTATATTAAATATGACCGTTTGCGGTTTTTTGCTTGCATGGTGCAGGGTGTCTTCCAGCAGATAGTATGAGTGCCACATGAGTTGTTGCGGACTGCCTCTTATAAATGATGTAATGCCGTACTCTTCCCAAAGTCCTATTGTCGAGAAGTTGGCGTAGACTTCGCAGTCACCGATGAAAATCACGTCTTGATCCATGCTGCTGTCATAATACTCGCGGATCAAGCCTCCTTCAAGCGCAAAGCTTGCATACTTAGGAACAAGCAGTCGCTGCAAGGATATAAAGACCAGTATAAATGCAACGATCGCTACTAATATCTTTATTATTCTTAGTCTTGTCTCAGGGTTTATGGTCATTCCTGTACCACCTCGGGATATAGGTCTTTATCGTACTTGTAGTAATCTTCCATTTTGATCCTGTTTGCAAAGTCCTGCGCTTGTTTGTCGGTGAACATACTCATTTGTCCGTTCCCTAAACCGAGACCGGTCGGGTATCCGTCAAAATGGTGCCATCCTCTTTCATCAGGGTTTATAAGATTCCAGCGATGACTTTTTTCAGCATCGGGATGACGCGTGATGAGCTTGTTTTCTACACCTGCACGTGTCAGCATCACTTCGGAAAGAGCAGATATTATATTGTAATCACCTTGTCTGTCACGCAGTGCGATATATGCTCCGCCCAGTATCGAGGTCATCTCACTTTCTGTGGTTGATCCTCTGATACTCCATCTTATCCAGTCATTGATGTGCCGGACTTTTTGCACATCGGTCATACCATCATTTACTATCCTTTCCAGGATATCATCAACCATCGCATATATCGTCTCCGGGCTTACGCTGATAATATATACTGTTACGTCTTCTTCCATACGATTTCCGGAGAGGTCTTCCGCCCAAATCACGGCAATATATACACCTTCTTCATCCGCATTCACGGCGCTGTCATCCACATGGACTTCCAGAGGTCTGCCGAAATCGTCAGTGGCAGTTACTCCATGTAGATAATCAACAGCGGTGCCGACCTCGGACTCTATCATAAAGGTAGGCATATCTATTACCGGGGGCATTTGATTAAGAAGAATCGTAAGCTCAGCTGTAACCGTCCCTCTATTTTCGAATATGTCTTCAATTGCTATCCTTACCGTTTGTGTTTCCCTCGCATTTACGTTTGGTTCTTCCGCAAATGTTATGGACTTGATCGGTGAGTGGTCGTGTATGTCGGTGACAAATTGTTCGGCGAAAACTTCTTCTCCGATTCGGATTTCCTGTGCTACACCTGTTGCTGTAGGAGGTGTTGTATCTACTACTTTTAGGATGACTTCAAACGGGGAATCGTTTAAAGCAAGTTGTAATATGTATTCTCCGACTTCATATCTCTCCAGCGGTAGCGGGGCTTCTGCGAAGCGTATATCAAAAGGTACACCTCTTGCTGACTCTGCGTTTTCCAGAAACTCAACAGGTCTCAACGCTGCGCTTTCTGATTTAAACTCATGCTGGTAAAACTCGATCGGCTCCAGTAAGTATAGTGCTGCTGCGTTTTCAACACTTCGCCATCCGAGTTTAACTGTTAGAGGGACGTATTGCAGACCTACTATTGGTTCGAAAGCAGGGTCTTGAAACACTACAGATAGACCTCTTTGCTCCTCTCCCGGGAATAAAAAGGTGTTCGGGTCTATTTTTTGTCCTTCAAGTACCACTATAGGTTGCAGTTCATGCTCAAATGTTGAGTGTGTCGTCCACCAGTAATACCAGCCTGAAAAGCCTGCAGCAGATATAAACAATACGATAAATATCACTAAAAATACTGTTCTGACAATGCTGTATGTGCTTCGGTCATCGATGCCAAAGGAGTCATTCTCGGCTTCTCTTTTTCTTGAGCCTTTTGAACCCTTTTTTCCGTTGTCCTGTCTGCCCCTGCGTTTGGACTTTGGTTCTGTGCCGGGGCCTATGACTTTCTGGAGTGCTTCCAGTTGTTTATCGCTTAGCGTTGTATTGGGGTATTCGTGCTTTACTTTCTTTTTTTCCTTTGCCTTTGGCTTCTCCGGTTGCTGTTCTGCGGTTGGTTGCGGTGTTGGCTCGGGTTGTAGCGTTGACTCCTGCTGCAGTCCTATATCGGGCAGGAATATGGTTGGTTCCGGTTCTGCGGTTGGCTGTGGTTCTTCGGTTGGTTGTGGAGAAAACTCGGGTTGCAACGTTGAGTCCTGTTGCATTCCAATGTCGGGCAGGAATATAGCGGTTGGTTGAGCGTCGTTCTGCAGTTGCGTGTCGTTTTGGTATTGTGCGTCGTCCGGGTATTGCTCGTCGTCCGGCTGTTGAGCGTCGTTTTGGTATTGTGCGTCGTCCGGGTATTGCTCGTCGTCCGGCTGTTGTGTTGATACGAGTTGTATTTCGATACCGGGCAGGATCATATCAAAGGGCTGTTCCGATGCCTCGTCCGACTGCAAAGGTATATCAACAAAGCTCTGTTCATCTTCAGGTTGCAGAGATTCTTGTATCATCGCTTTGTTTGTATTTTTTCTTTTACTTGTTTTGCTTACCAGCTTCATTTTCGTAAAAATCCTTCAATTACTGCTAAATGCACAATCTTTATTGTACCACATGCAGTGGTCAGGTGCAAGTATTTGACTTCCTATTTTGACGCTTTCTACGGTGGAACTTACTTTTGGAATTTGTGCTTCTTCGACATCTACGTTTTAGACATCTCGCCCAGAATGCTGTCTACCAACATCAGCTTACGTGGATTATGGAAAGCTCCTTTGTAGATATTGCCTTTTGCGATAGGTTCGGTTGGTTTTCCGTCACGGCGTAAGTATCCGAAGCAGCATCCATATTTCGGGTCGGAAAAGTATGTAAAGTAATAGTCTGTGAAGCGTTCAAAATCTTTCCAGTACTCTTCTTTTCCTGTCATTTGATACAGTACAAGAGCAGCGCAGATCGTCTCATTGATGCCCCACCACATCTTCATATCATGCTCATACTTATCCGGCGGGTAACCAAGAGCGTCAACAAACATCAGGATGCCGCCATATTCTTTGTCCCAGCCTCTTTCCAGACATAAGTGATAGATTTTCTCTGCTTTTTCCAGAATAACAGGGTCACCCAGCGTTTCTGATGCTTTTGCAAGGAACCATACACCTTCCAAGCCGTGTCCGGGATTTATCTCACGCCCTAACGACCAATCAGCGAGGAACTCACCGTTTATACCCACGTTTTCCAACACACAGCCCAGGTCTTCTTTATAGAAGTATTTAAAGATGTCGTCTACATATTTTCGAATACGACTCTTGTAAAAATCGCCTTTTTCCGGGTCAGCCAGCAGCAGTACGGCACAGAGGTCAATACCGATCATAGGTCCGCCGAAGCCTCTGATTTGCCTTGCAGGCATAAACTTTGGTGTGACGTAGTATGGGTCTTTCTCGCCGTCGTATTGACCTGCTAAAAAGTCGAATACCCGTCTTGCTTCATTGAGATATAATTCATTTCCTGTTGCACGGTAGCATTCTGCGTTACCCATAACATAAAAACATTCGGAAAATGTGTAGCGGCGTTTGCGAACAGGTGTACCATCCCTTGTTGTAATGAAGTACATGCGACCGTCTGTTGGGTCTATGAAAAACTTCCTTGCAAAGTCAAGGCAACTTTCTGCCAGATTTCGCCATTCTTCTTTTTCGCCGTATTGATTACACAAACGTGAGAATGTCCATGCTGTCCTTCCCTGCTGCCATCCGCCTTTGTCATGGCTTGTGATCTTTCCCTCGCGGTCAAGACATGTCAGCATCCCGCCATACTCTTTATCGGGACCATTCTCCAACCAAAATGGAATACAAGAGTCGAATAGCTCCTTGCGAAAGCGTTCTTTGTAGTTATTTATTACATCGATATTTGGCATTGATATAACTCCTTTTCTAAGTTAGTTAGCCTTTTTCTTATTGCAATGAGTTTGCTTTTAGTCTGCTATGAGTTTGCTATGAGTAAAATCACCTGTCTATTTGCCCATGGCTTTTAGTATGTGTCTGCCTACCTTTTGATCTTCTGAGTGAATGTGCGTAACAAGCCAGCCTATCAGAGTCTTGTTGATTTTTGCGGTCAACTCTGTGCTTGGACCTGTTTTTTTATACTCCTGTAAAAGGTCGATAACATCTGCAACAAATCCTGTGTGCATTACTTTATGCCCATCCCTGCCCGGGTACTCATACTTTGCCTGGAGTCCTTCCTCGTCTTTGAAATGTCGTTGCACGTATGAAACTGCGAATTTTAATGTTTCACCAATTTCTTCATACCCTTTACCTTGCCTGCATGCATCCATCATATGGTCCATCCTGGCTACCAAATCCCGATGCTGGTCATCAATAAGTTTTACTCCGGTTATTAAAGAATCATTCCAACTAGACATGACTTCCTCCTTGATCTTGTTTTTGGGTAGTTGCGGTGGCGGGGTGGTGTGGGTGGAGTGCGTGCGTGTTGGTGTGCGTGTTGGTGTGCGGGGTTCGTTTTGCGCAGGTGCTAGAACACATTGTATATAAACTGGCGGGCATCGAATCCGTAACCGTATGCACCCAACACCAGAGTCATAAAGAAAATCATCCCGACAACTGCGTACCTGAGAGGCCATGCAAACTTATCAAGCCTTTCACGGTAATCTACTTCTCCGCGCCCGAGCCAACTGACCCAGAACACTACCAGCAGCCCGGCTCCTGCACTGAAATAATCAGCTACAGGCAAGCTGAGCTCACTTATACCTTTTGTAAGGAATTCCTTGATACTGAAATTTGTGACTATGCTAAGCATCATGCGGAAGGTATTTCCTACACCTGCGTAAACATCAAATGAGCGTATCATGTTCATTAGCCAGAAAGTACGGAAAATCTGTAAGCATCTGTAAACGCGATTCCCTGCAAGACTTGGAAAACGAGTGTTAAAGCGTTCATATAGCGGAGCAAGTTCAAGCGAAACCATCAGTACTACGCCGTTTGCAAGACCCCACGCTATAAAGTTCCATGTTGCGCCGTGCCAGATTCCGGTGAGGAACCAAACCCATATCAGGGTAATATGCACGGGAAGTCGTTTGGCTATGTCGTTTCCTACTACCCGCTTTGCCGCCTTTGAGAATCTCAGCATTTTTTTGCTCGCAGCCATTGGATAAAATACATAATCTCGGAACCAGCTGTACATCGTCATGTGCCAGCGCTGCCAGTACTCTTGGATCGAGCGTGAGTAGAATGGGCGGTTGAAGTTTTCGGGCAGCTTCACACCAAATATCTCAGCAGCACCGATCGCGATATCTATACCTCCCGTGAAGTCGCAAAACAGGATAATTGCATAAAGCGCAATACTCAGTAAGTAATAGATACCCTGATACTCTTCAGGGTTGGTTGCCAGAACACCAAGCGCAGGCCACAATCTGTCAGCTATGACCAGCTTCTTAAAAAAGCCCCAGAGTATGCGGTTTGCGCCTCTTGCTAGGTTGTAGCGGTTTATCGGAATCCCGCTGTAGAGTGTTTTTGACAGTTCGCCAAAACGGCTTATCGGACCCTGCACGACTTGTGGGAAAAACGATACAAAGAGTGCCAGCTTTAAGGGGTTTTCTTCGATCTCTGCTTTTTCTCTGTAAACGTCGATCACATAACCGACAGTTTGGAATGTATAAAATGAGATACCCATTGGAAGAGCAAATCCCATAAGTCCGAACTGCCTTGCGTATCCTAGCAGGCTTAGCACAGAGTTGACGTTAGAAATTGCAAAATCGGTGTATTTTACCATTGCCAAAATGCCCAAGATCAGCAGCAGGCAAATTGTACACCAAATCTTAGCAGTGTTCTTTGTCTTATCCTTTATGGAGCGTCTTACTTCCTTTTCTTCTGTTTCTGCAATCAAAGCATCTCTTTTGATTCTCAGTCGCTTTATACTCATTGTGCAAATGTATGTGATGACAATGGTGGAGCAAATATAGAGCAAAAAGAATACGCCGGCAAATCCATAAAAGGTCATCGAGCCGACCAATAATACAAACCAACGGTATTTTTGCGGAGTCAGTCCGTAAACCGCTAATAGCAACGCCAGGAACAGAAGAAAGACGGACGATGTGAAAAGCATAGTGAACTATCCTCTTTGGTTATTTTGCGAAATCCCGCAACTTATAGAATAACATATTAAAATATAATATGGTAGCACAAAATGCGTGAAATTTGAAAATTCGAAAAGTGTAAAGTTTTGTTACTTTGCGTGACGGCGTGACATATAACATCTAATACTGAGGCTAAAAAAATGTCTAATAAGGTGGACCGTCAAACTAAATTCGAGTCGTTAAGCTATGGTTTTTCAATGTCCAATAAGTGACAAAAATGGTAAAAATATGTTGATAATTCAACAAAAATGTGATATAATGTGGGGTGATGGATTTCAGTCGCGCAAGGATGCCGCTAAGTTGAATGCGATGGAGCGCAATTTATGAGAATCAATTCCGGAAAGATAATCAGACTTGTATTAATAACGATCACCGCCGCACTTTTGATAGTTTCTCTGTCAGGGTGCGTTGAATCCGTAGAAGCAGCAGATCAAGTAGTACGAAGTCTGTTTCGCATTCAGGACGATTTATCCGAGGCACAGACCCGTTGGATAATCGTCTGGGAGACGCTCCTGCTGGTCTTCCTTGTGCTGCTGGTTGTTCTGTTGATCGCACTTTTTCGTCGATACCGGAAAACCGAGAAGCGTGCATATGAGGCGGGTTTAAGAGAACGCACTCTCATGAGGGAAAATGAGATGCTCGACAGGCTCAGCCGCATGAAAACAGAGTTTATCCAGAACATGAGTCACGATTTCAGGACACCACTTACCGTTATATCAACAAGTGTTCTAAATGCCGTTGATGTTCTGGATTTTGAAATGGATAAAGATGAAATACGTGAGAGTTTAACTCTTGCACAAAGCGAAATCATGCGTATGTCACGCATCGTAGACGGTGCTTTAAAGCATGCTGCTTTACACGGTAATCAACAGCGCTCTGAGTCTCTTGATTTGACGTTGCTCCTGGGTAAGGTCGTAAAAACCTATCAGGCTTTTCTGGAAAGGCGCGATAATACTTTATCTGTATCGATAAACGAAGAGCTTCCAAATGTTTACGGTAATGCAGATATGCTTCTTAATGTTCTTGCTAATTTAATATCAAACTCTGACCGTTACACACGTAATGGTGAAATCGTTATCTCCGCTGAAGTGCCAGAGTATAATAAGAAGTTCGTGATGGTCACTGTCAGCGATGATGGAGCAGGTGTTAATCCGGATGTATTGCAGAACATTTTCAAAAGAGGTATGTCCGAAGCGGGAACCGGTTTAGGTCTTCATATATGCAAAACCGCTGTTGAGTCTTATGGCGGTACAATATCAGTAGAAAGTGAAGTGGGAAGGGGTACGAGAGTGGCATTTACTGTGCCGGTCTATGACATCAGTATTGATGATGCTGAGAAAGGT
>Ga0123356_10005640_pt1 | contig 12720 bp, 15 predicted proteins | sample TergutEmb28metaG_2_FD_92546 | JGI IMG/M metagenome (GOLD analysis project Ga0123356, IMG submission 92546) | Embiratermes neotenicus P3 segment gut microbial communities from Petit-Saut dam, French Guiana - Emb289 P3 | ecosystem: Host-associated > Arthropoda: Insects > Digestive system > Gut ... | reverse complement strand
GATGTGTCACCCGACATGGGATTACCGCCCATAGCGAACAGCGGGAAATAGTAGCCCAGGATCATTGAAAACTCTTCGTCCTGGTCAAGGGTGAAACTCACTGAGTGGGAGACGCCAAGCCCATTTTGCGCAAGACGCAGATCCTTCCAGAGATGGTCACCAGCGTATCCGTCGATATCCCAGAACATCCGGATGACTTCTTCAAAGTCAGGGTTTCCGACTCCGTGGGGATTGACTGTCGTGACATCGGCAATCTGCACAGTCACGTTTGCCGTAGAGGGACCTCCATTGACCACCGTTGCGCGGTGTTCAACTAGGTCACCTGGGACTAAAACAATTCCCGATTCAGAGAAGGTCGCTGTCGCGACTGCTCGTTTGGAACCATCCCAGTTCAGCAAGGTTGTTGTGTCATCCCACCTGAGCTGGACAAGACTTGGTGATGTGGTGACCATCGGCTCTGCATGAACATTTGCAGGCGCAATAATCAGACCACACATCACCAGCATGCTTGCCGCGAATAGCTTCAGATGGACTTTCATCGCCTTGCTGCCTCCTTGTCAGTCGTCTTTAGGGTTCGGGTGCGGTTTCGGGACTGGGTTCTTTGCGGAAACTGCGAGCAAAGGTCAGTACGGCGTACCCCAGGATCAGCCCACCCACTGCGGGGATGAGCCATGCTGTGTACGGACCGACCCACTGAGCCACAAAGCCAACCTTGGGTACGACATAAGCAACCTCTCCGCGTATCTGGTGCGGTTGCACCGGATTCCACGGGTCTTCGACTGAGTTGTTGTCACCTTGGGTGACGAAAGCAACTCCATCAGCAGTCACGGTCTTTGCCATGATCCTGTGGGTCACCAGAGTTGGGTCATCGGGGAAAGGGAGGAAAACAATCACGTCGCCGATAGATAGCTCTGTCGCTGCTGCTTCGTCAATTCCCTTGGTGACTACGATATCCCCAGGCATGATCCCGGGTTCCATCGATCCTGTGAGTACTGTCAAGCTCATCCCACCCATGATTTTGGGTGCAACCACGAGCAGGCCAGCCATGACTAGGAAAGCCAGTGTCACGAAGGTGACGGCTCCCGAGCCGATAGCTGATCCCCAGCTATTCTTGGTCTTTGTCTGATTCACTGATTATCCAATCATCGTGTCTGTCAGTTATGCGGTTGGGCTCAGGGAGTGGCGTTGGGCCACTCCCTGTTGCCCTGTGCCAGTGAGGAAGACTCACCAGCAATCCGCTGTGATTAGCTTGGCCTGTACTGGGTCAGCGTCAGTTCGATCTTTTCTGCCAAATCCATAACCTTGGTCATGTCATCTTCCGCGGCTTTGTTGAACGTGACATACATCACCACAACACCGGCTGACTTGCCTGTCGTAGAGTTAACAACGACGGTAACATCGTTCAGGAATCCTCCTGAGTTGGAATTCCCAAAGACACCCAGCGAGATGGGGGACTCTTCGGGATCAATGTCGCTGTCTGTAACCCCATCGACAATGGTGTCAAAGGCGATCTCAAGGTTGCCTTTTCTGAAACCAGGTGAAGCGATAATCTCATCCAGAGATATGGTCAACTCGGCAGCAAGGTTATCTCCAACTAACTCGACCTCGAAAGGCAGAACAAGGGCTAGCTTGTCCCCAGGAACGATGTTCCAAGAATCCAAGTCAACCGCTACTCCCTTTTTTCCGATATTGATATTCGCTCCGAAGTCAGCAACCACAACATCGGCTGAGTAGCCGCGGTCGCTGGAAACGTCGTAAGCCAGAACATCGTCTGCGGAAGAGAGGTTGAGATTACCCGAGGAAATGCTTGCCCCGTTCAGATCTGCTGTTGCAGTCCATAGTGCGTATGTGGACCCGCCCAAGAAGAGGGCTGCCCCAGCCACAGCTGCGATTACCGCATTGCGCCTTTTGTTTGACTTTTGAGTCATTTCTTCTCCTTATTAAGTGGGCTCGTTGAACCCTTCATTGCTGTAGGCCTAAGCCCGAATCCACTGATCGCTGCCGTTGCGAGCGGCACCCGATGGGTGCGATGGCAAGGCGGCCGATGCGCAGGCAGGCTAGACGCCTGACAAGCATCGGCAACGCAGCCAGCGCGCCCATCGGGAGTCGCGTAGCAGGCATGGATCGGTGGATTTGGGCTAAGCCTGAGACTCGAGTTCTCGAGCCCCTGAAGACGGGCGAGTGTTAGCCCTTCTCCAAGATTGTGTGTTGTCATAGCTTGCACCCCGAATCCTTACTCGGAGTTGCTGTGATGGTGACATCGGGTTCCAGACCAGGATCGGGGAACACGAAGGTCCACCATGCGGAGTTCGGACCTGGTGTTGACCACACCGACCCTGAGGCGGATGTTCCGGATGCAGAGGCTGTGTTCTCATAGCGATAGGGCTGTGAGGACACCACCAAGCACCAGTGGTCAACCTGGGTTTGGACCCCCGCTACTCCAGGTGCGATTCCTGTCACTGTTCCTCCGGGGTACGCCGGTGCGTTCGCACCAGCAGCGACCGTACAGGAGGAAGGATCTTGGACTGGGAAGAGAATCTGGCTAGCGGATCCAGACCCGAGGACTGAGGCTGGTGACGGCTTAGCCACGCTCAAGGAGTAGTTCATCCCGCACTGAGAGGACGTCAGCATCGTCACATCGAAGGGTACGGCGGTCCAGACCTTTCCCGCGGAGTCCACCGCTGAGTTGAACAGCACCGTTGCCTCCGCGGCACCGATTGTGAAGGCCGCGGCCCCCCCTGAGGAGGAGACGTGAACCACGGAGTCCTTGGTGACAGCGAATCCTAGAACCCCGTGCTGGGGCCGTAGATCTTCGCTGGTTCCTTGAGCAGACCATAGTGCATAGGAACTTCCGGAGGTGAGTCCTAGGATCACCGCAATAATGGGAAGCCCCAGGGAGAATACGAAATAACGAACCCGGCTCATGGCGTACCTCCAGTCAAACAAGGTCCCATGAATCCGTCTCCGCACCGTTCTTGCTGGGCGATGACTGTGAGGGTTCCTAGTTTCAGCGGGGGTGCTGAGGATGTGGTTGTGGGATCAACCCAGTGACTGCCGTGCGGTGAAACAACAAGGTCAATCACGATCTCCCAGTGGCTTTCTGCTGAGTACATTTCATGCGGAATCACCAGAGCTTGCGAAATCGGCACACTGCCCTTCTTCGGTAAGAACTGGATCCCGTCTTGACGGACATACCAGGTTCCGCTCACATAATCCGGCAAAGTGGAGAATTCCACACTTAGCGCCACAGAGAGGTTATCCCCAACCAGACTGGTGGTGATGTCCTGGCGAATCGTCAAGGTATTACCGGGTGCAAGGTAGAAGTCCGGAAGAGTCGAGGCTGTTCCCGACTCCTTCTGCTGGGTGCATTCCCATCGCAGGTCACCCAGTGTCATGGACAGATTTCCTGCGGTGACGATGGCTCCGTCTGTGACATGTGTACTCCATAGAGCGTAGGTCACAGCAATCGAGGCGACCATCAGAACAGTGGACAGTGCGACGAGAATCCCGGGCCTGCGGCTGCGTTTGATTCCTCGGCGAGGCTTGGTGTCTGTAGAAGCGGTAGGGATTGACCTGCGTGCATGCAGATCAGATGTGCCCTGCACCTGCTCGGGTGCGGCACTCTGATTTTGCGTACGCGCGTAGGCGCGACGGCACAGCACAGCCATGATCTTTTACACATCCCTCTCAGCATCCGCTTCCTCTAGCGGTATGCGACTTTGCCCCTCATCAACATATTGCCATCCGATATGGCGAAACCCAAGAGGGCTCTGGAAATATTTTGGATACTTTCTTTGTAAATTCACTTTTTTGGGGTTTTTCTGGCCCCGAAAAGTGACTAATATCCATATTATTTTTCCTATGTGACAATAGGTTTTGTCTTGTCGTATTAAGCTCGCGATGCACCGGGCAACCGGGTTGCTGAGTAATCAACTCCAACGGTTTAACGATGACACCATACATATTTAGGATAACTACGAATGGCGCTAGATTATTCCCAATATTTTCCGCTACGATGTGGATTGTGATCGACACCTAGCGTCGGCGGTTATGGCGGCGTGATGGTGCACAGACTCACCCTCGGCGAACGGGGCGGCTAAACACCCACAAAGGAGCGGAGTTCGCGTGACATATTCACTAGATGGTTGGCAAGAGCCAACTTTTGCAGAGAACTTAGAGAAGGCTGGCGTCTCCCGCCGAGACTTCCTCAAGTTCTGCGGCGGTCTAGCAGCAGCTTTCGCTGCCGGATCAGCCGTTATGGGCTCGGTTCCCCGAGCTCTTGCGGAGCCCACTGATGGCCCAGTTACTGCCGATGACATCGCGCAAGCGTTGGATTCGGTCACCAAACCCGTTGTTGTATGGCTGCAGTTACAGGAATGTACTGGCTGCATGGAGAGCGTACTGCGCTCCGGAGGCACCACAGTTGAGGACGTAGTCCTGAACCTGCTCTCCGTCGAATACAACGAACTGGTCATGGCAGCCGCTGGCGATGCAGCTAACTCTGTTCTGGACAAGATCAATGAAGAGCCGCATATCCTCGTGGTTAATGGTTCGATCCCCATCAAGGACAACGGCATCTACTGCTGCATCGGCGGTGAATCAGCTGAATCCGTCCTACGCAAGTCCGCCAAGAACGCTGAGGCGATTCTTGCTGTTGGGGCATGCGCAGTATTCGGGTCTGTCCAAGCGGCCAAGCCGAACCCCACTGGGGCTGTCGGTGTTGACCAGATCATCCGCGACAAGCCGGTCATTAACGTTGCCGGATGCCCGCCGATTGGTGAAATCATTCTCGCTTCCGTGGCGTACATCCTGACACACGGGACTACCCCGAAGACCGATGCTGAAGGTCGTCCGCTGTTTGCTTATGATCAGCGCATCCACGACTCCTGCCAGCGCCGTCCGCACTTCGATGCCGGCCAGTTCGTTCGTACTTTCGATGACGAGGGAGCACGCAACGGTTGGTGCCTGTATCACATGGGCTGCAAGGGACCATCGACATTCAGTGCCTGCCCCATTATTCAGTGGAACATGCACACCAACTGGCCAGTTGGCGCAGGACACCCCTGCATCGGCTGCACAGAGAAGGACTTCTTCGATCGATTCACACCTCTCTATAACAGGCTGCCTCGCGTCCCAGGTCTGGGTATTGAAGCAACGGCAGAGAAGGTGGGTCTGGGTATGGTTGCCGCAACTGTGGCTGGTGTGGCAATCCACACCGGTGTCACGGCAATCCGTAAGGGCGCTGGTAAGCGCGCCGAAGCCGCCACGCCGCTCGAAGCCTTCGGTGACATCGGCGCCGAGTCGGCCGCAGTCCTCGCAGAACCAGAGGTTGCCTCAGATGATGTGACCGCAACCAACGATTCCGGAAAGGTGGAATAGACCATGGCAGACCGTGTTGTCATCGACCCTCTCACTCGTATTGAGGGTCACCTACGCATCGAGCTCGAAACTGAAGCTGGAGCTATCGTCAAGGCATGGAGCGAAGCCACACAGTTCCGTGGTATTGAAACCATCCTCAAAGACCGCGATCCCCGTGATGCTTGGGCGTTCACCCAGCGTATCTGCGGTGTCTGCACTGCCGTTCATGCTGTGACATCCATCACTGCAGTCGAAAACGCCATTGGTGCAACACCTCCACCGCAGGCGCTGCTGATCCGCGACATGATCATGGAGTCCCTGGCTATCCAGGATCACGTGATTCACTTCTACCATCTGCATGCACTGGACTTCGTCAACGTCGCTAACGCAGTGAAGGCGGACCCCGAGAAGACCTTGGAATTCGCCAATGCCATCGGTTCGACCTGGAAGGGTAATACCGTTCAGCGTTTCGCTCAGGTACGCGACACCGTGCAGGGCATCCTCGATTCAGGCCAGCTTTCCATCTTCACCGGTGGATACTGGGGTCATCCGGATTACCGGCTCCCACCTGAGGCTGACTTGATGGCAGTTGCTCACTATCTTGATGCTCTGGAGTTCCAGCGTTCGATGATCCGTATCCATACGGTCTTCGGCGGTAAGAACCCGCACCCGAACTTCCTCGTGGGCGGAATGGCCTGCACAATTGACCCGAATCGCTCCGAGTCAATCAACCAGGTTCAGCTCGGCGACATCAAGAACTGGATCGATGAATCCGTTGAGTTCGTCAAGACCTGCTATATCCCCGATGGGTTGGCTATCTTGGGTGTCTACAAGGACTACTTCGATATTGGTGCTTCGAGCCCCAACTATCTCGCTGTCGGCTTGTCGGGAACAGCCTATCCTGGTGATCCCAATGACAATGTTCAGAGATCTCCGATCAAGCCCGGTGTTATCTTCGATGATGATTTCTCCAAGGTACTGCCCTTCGATCCTGCACTGGTCTCGGAATCTATTGCTTCGGCTTGGCTGACCTACCCCGATGGTAAGAAGACATTAACCCCTGATATTGGTGAGACTGAGGTTGATTACTCCGGGCCGACCCCGCCGTACGAATGGTTGGGAGACGACGACAAGTACACCTGGTCCAAGGCTCCACGCTATGACGGACGCCCCATGCAGGTTGGTCCTATCTCTCGTGTGCTCTTGGCGTACGCTCAAGGACACCCGCGTACGGTAGAGATCGTGAACGGTGCTGCAGAGTCGCTCGACATTTCTCTTGCTCAGCTCAACTCCACTGCTGGTCGTACGCTGGCTCGCGCAGTTGAGTGCCTGATCTCTGCCGAGAGATTGGCCGAAGAGACATTCCCAGAATTTGTCGCGAACCTCAAGCGCGGCGATATCTCAGTCTTCGACGCCTCCCGTTGGGCTCCCTCATCATGGCCGAAGGAAGCTTCTGGTTATTGCTTCGCTGAAGTACCGCGCGGCAACCTCAGCCACTGGGTAACCGTCAAGAACGGCAAGATCGATCGCTATCAGTGCGTGGTTCCCACCACGTGGCTCAGCGGCGGACGCGACGAGGAAGATGTGATGGGGCCATACGAAACATCCTTGGCTGGTAATGGCAAGCATCCTCTGGTTGATCCATCTCAGCCGCTCGAACCGCTTCGTACAATCCACTCGTTCGATCCGTGTATGTCATGTGCTGTGCATGTGCTCGACACCGACGGCCAGGAACTCCAGGTGGCAGAATCATGACAACAATCTCCACCGCAACCGGTGCCAAGGTGAAGCTGCCCAAGCTTATTGCTGGGACAGCGTTCACTCTTGGCTCGGTGAGCGAGGGGCGCATCATGGCGCTCGCGGCGGCAAGTCCGCCCAAGAGTAAGGATCCTGTGGATCGGGCAACTGTGAAGGCTCTCAAGGAGAATTACCCCAACATCGCTGTACCCGAAGTCGATGTGAACGATGTCGATCCGGCTAGCCTGAAGCGGCGCTACTCTCTGGTGAGAGTACGCGACTGCGTTCAAAGCGATGGTACGACCGAAGATCTCGTCGTCATGCGCGGCGATATGGATGCAGTTCTCGCACACTCGAAGATCAACATTGAGCAGAAGACTATCCTCAAGAAGAATGCTGGCGTCGTGATTCGTCACGATTGGCGTCCGCTTGTGATTGCCAGTGCTCCTGTTGAGAATGACGTTGTGGGGAAATTCACCGTTGAGGGCTTCATTCCAGTATGCCCAGAGACGATCCACCCAGTCGTGGCTGCCGGAATCTCCTCCGGACCTGCTGTGTGGGCTCCGGTACGCATCTGGTCAGCTTCGCTGCGCTTCCAGCATTGGCTGAATGTCGCTGTGATCTTCATCCTGAGTTGTACTGGTTTGTTCATCCTGGATCCATTCTTCGGTCCTTCTCCCTACACAGGTGAGGGCATAGGCTTCCTGATGGGCTGGGTCCGCTTGATCCACTTCACTGCTGCTTTTGGGTGGCTCCTGATCGGATTGACGCGAATATGGTCAGCCTTCATGTCTCGTGACCGCTACCTGCGCTGGCCGTCGATGTGGCCGCTGAAGAAGAAGGAAGATGTCAAGAACCTCGGTCGTATTCTCCAGCACTACACCTTCATCAAGGACCACGCTCCGCTGTATCTCGGTCATAATCCGCTCCAGCAGCTTGCGTACACCTCGGTGTATGTTGCCTGCGGTCTGCAGATGCTCTTCGGGTTCAGCCTCTATAGCCTCTATCATCAGGGGTTCTTCATCTGGAACTGGTTGGCGATCCCAGCACACTGGGTCGGCATTCCGATGCTTCGCCTGTTCCACACGATGCTGATGTTCCTGTTGTGGATGTTCGTGATCATGCACATCTACCTGGTTCTGCGCTCAGAATCCCTGGAACGCCATGGCGGTCTGTCCGCGATGATTAATGGCAATGTCTGGGTCAAGCGCGGATCACAGCCGGTCGATGCGCCGATGGTCGAATGAGTCGTTTGGATAACGCCCCGATGCCTGATCAGCACCCGGCCATCACTGTGATGGGGGTCGGTAATACGATCATGGGTGATGACGGCATCGGGGTGACACTTCTTGAGCTCGTTGAAGCTGCATGTGATCCTCCAGGAATAGAGTTCGTCTACGGTGGAATCGGCGGGATGTCCTTGCTCCCGGTTGTCCAAGATGCCGATCATCTGCTGATTCTCGATGCTGTTGCTGGTACGACTCCTGGTGAAGTACGCGTGGTAACTGGTGACCAAATACCGCGCCTTCTATCGGCGAAGCTATCTCCCCATCAAGTTGGACTTCTCGACATCCTCACAGCCGCCCGGATGTTGGGACATGAACCCAATGAGATTGTCGTGGTGGGAATCGTCCCGGAGTCTGTTGATCTGCGCGTTGGCTTGACCCAGGTTGTGACTGATGCCTTGGATTCGGCAACGAGGAAGGCTGTTGAGGTCATTCAGGGCTGGTGTTCTGCTCCATAACCATATCCGCGCTGATAACCTCGAACTCTAAGCCTGCGACAAGCTGAGCAGTCGGGGTGTCGCATACTGGGCACCGCCACTGGTAGAACTGATCTATCTCACGATTCGCTTGACAGGTGGAACACCAGACCGCAGCTTCGATAATATCGATGTCCAGCACAGCTTCTTCCAAGGATGTACCGACGATGGCAAATGGCCAAGCACCCAGCAGGGCTTCCGGCACTGCGCCGCTGCGCGTACCCACACGAAGACTGACCCGCTCAACCCCAACGGCACCAAGAGCCGCCCTCTTATCCTCAACAGCGCTCACCACTGATGCCAGTAATCCAAGTTCGTGCACGGGCTTATTCTTTCATGCCTGTGCCTTAAGAATCTAAGGCAGACCATGTCCCAGCATATTATCGTGGATCAGATCATTGATCCTGCTCCCGCCCGAGTCACGGTAACCCGTGACAATGCCGGTGGGGTCGCGAGTGCGTCCTTTGACCTGACAGGACTCCCCCGTGTCGATGCCATGCTCACCGGTCGCCCGACCATGGAAGTCCCCGGATTAGTTGAACGTCTCTGTTCGATTTGTCCAGGTGCTCACCACCTCGCCGGGATGCGTGCCCTAGAGTCACTCGCGGTGTTGACCGACCTTCCTCCCACTGCTGTGGCCGTACGCCGGATGCTCCACTATGCCTCGATTGTCTCGACACACCTGGTGGGCATCTTCCAGGTCTTCCCGGAGAAGGCATTGATCCTTCGTCAGTTCACCAAGGCCGTTATGACAGCGGTGGGCGCGCCGGGCCATTTCCCGGCGGTGGCCGTACCAGGTGGAGTCGTCGCGCCGGTGAATGGCGAGCTTCGCGATAAGTGTGCGGCGATGGTGAAAGATGCCATTGCAGTAGCCTTCCAGATCGCCGAGCAGACCCTAGCGATGCCGTCGCTTCCCGATCAATTCAAGGGCACCGATGTCGCCCTGATTGATGAAACCGGGCAGATCGATCTCTTCGGTACGCGCCTGCGGGCAATCTCTACAGACGGATGGCTCGCCATCGACGCGGCACGGCCAGCTCAATGGGATGACCTCGTGGCTGAGGGCGTACCTGGGTCGTCTGCTCCGCGGCCCTATCTGCGTTCTTTGGGGTCTGCGCGCGGTGCCTACCGCGTTGGTCCGATGGCGCAGATGCGCGTTGGATTGCTGACGACTCCCTTGGCGTCGATCCTGCAGCAGATGTGGCGGGAAAGCGGCGGCGGGGCTAGCGCTGCACGGGCAATCATGGTGCTGCACTCTATTGAAGCGATCTCTCGGCTGCTGGATGCTCCCGTGCTGACGTCTGGGGAACCCTCTCGGCGCTTCCCGAAGTTCCTCCCAGCAACAGTGGGTGTGGGCTGGGTTGACTCAGCGCGAGGCTTGCTCGTCCATCGTTATGCGACCACCAGTGATGGTCACATCGCTAAGGCCACCATTTTGACTCCTACGGCACAAAATGAGCCCTGGCTAGGCGAGTTGCTGCGTACAGCAGCAATCTCGGGTGGAGGCGCTGTCCAGGCTTCCATGGAGGATGCGATCCGCGAGGCTGATCCCTGTCTGCCCTGTTCCTCAGCCCCGGCTGGCACAATGGGTTTAGTTGTCGATACAGTAGCCAGGGCGGAAGGAAGCTAGCATGTGTGTGGCAAAACCAGTACGGATCGTTGAGATCGGTGATGGTCCTATGCGCATGGGGCTGGTCGAGGGGTCTGCTGCGTCGTACTGTTTTGCCTATGTTCCTGATGCGCAGGTCGGGGATTTTGTGATTGTCGCCAATGGGTTCGCGATCGAGCAACTCGATGAAGAGTCTGCTGCTTTGTCGCTGGCTGCTTTCGCTGAACTCGAGGCCTAAGGCTTCAGAATAGTTTTCATCGCATCGGTCAGTGATGCCATTTCTTCTGCTACCTGGGATGCTGATTCTTGAGCTGATGACACGGATTCGTCGACGACCGACGCTGCCTGTGGGTTTGACGAGGAAATCCTGGACTTTGCGGCAGATGTGAGGGGATTGACACCTGAGTGGAGCTGCAACCGAGTCATCTCTGTACGCATCCCTTCGAGTTCTGCTCGCAGGGTCGCCATTTCGGAAGCGATGTCGTTGGGCAGGACTGTAGCGGCGAGGTTCTTCGGCTTGAGGTCGTCGAGACCCAGATCCGCGTACTCTTCTCCAAGTTCGGCTTTGATTTGGTCGGTTGCATTGTTAGCTATTTTCCGTACGAATTTGAGTACTCGACCAATCTTTTTAGCGATCGGAGGCACCCGGTCTGGCCCAAGAAAGATAGCCGCCAGTACGACCAGGACGATCACTTCGCCTGCGCCTATGTCCAAGAACATCGCAGTCACGGCTACAGTCTAGCGCGGGTGTGTGTATCCCTGGGATTCAGGAGAAGTCATTGCCCAGTCAGGCGTGCTAGGATCAATCAACGATGAGGATTGACTCACTTGGAGTTTTTTGGAGGACACACATGGCTATGCTCGTGGGTATGCTTGGCTGGCAGCAGCTGCTTATCATTCTTGCAATCGTATTGGTCATCTTTGGTGGGTCACGGCTTGCTGGATTAGGCAAGGCTTCCGGCAAGGCCATCAGGGAGTTTAAAGACGAACTCATTGGTCCCGATGGAGAGAAGAAGACCGCAGAATCGGTTGAGGCCCCACCGGCTGAGTCGAGCGTGGAGATGAAGTCAACTCCTTCTGAGTCCTCACCGAGCCAAACCGATCCAAGCTAACGGGGGCCGCTGGTGGCCAAGAAACGTCTGTCTTTGGCGTGGCTGCGCCCGCCCAAGGCGGAGTCCGGCGGGAAGATGTCTCTCCCCGATCATTTACGCGAAATTCGTTATCGTATCCTTGTGATTGCCGGTGCGGTTGTTGTGACGACCGCTGTCGCCTTGGTTTTTCAGGCTCAGCTTCTTCACCTTGTTTTAGCACCTATCGATCAGGCAGTTGAGATTTTCACTGCTCGGCGCCCGAATGATCGGGTCGATATGGTCACTCAGGGTGTGACCGCAGGTTTCTCGTTGTTCTTCCGTGTGGGTTTTGTTGCGGGGTTTATTGCGGCGTGCCCGATCTGGCTCTATCAACTATGGCGTTTTATTGTTCCTGCGCTGGAGAAGCGTGAGAGGCGCATGGTCGTACGGTTCTTGGGTGCTGGGATTCCGCTGTTTCTTGCCGGTGTCACGATGGGCTACATGATCTGCCCTTTGGCCTTTGCGACTCTTTTGGACTTTAATCCTCCCTCGGTGGTGAACCTGAATGATGTGGGTACGTTCATGAACTTTGAGCTGCGTATCCTTCTGATTTTCGGCTTGGCCTTTCAGTTACCTATTCTTCTGGTCAGTCTCAACGCTTTGGGGCTGGTCTCCGGGGCTGCACTAGGGAAATTCCGCGGCCCAGCCATCCTCATCTGCGCCCTCTTCGCCGCCATCACCACCCCAACCACCGATGGGCTAACAATGCTGGCTCTGATGCTGCCCATGGTAGCGATGTACTTCATCGCCGAAGTCATCTGCCGGATCAACGACAAACGCAAGGCGGCTCGAAGAGCCGACGGCGAACCCGAAGAACCCCCCGTTCGAAGCCGCTTCACCCGCACCCCCAAAACCACCTGACGTGACCCAAGTCCTCACGTCGGCTGCCGGGGGTCCTGCCTGCGGCAGGATGACCCGAGGAAAAGTTCCGGAAGTCAAGCACCACACAACAACAAACGACAGCACAACCACAAAAAGAAAACCCAACCCCCGGTCATCCTGCCGCCAGGCAGGACCCCCGGCAGCCGACGTAAGGACTAGAGAAAAGATCTATTCCCCAATCCAAACCCAACCCCCGGTCATCCTGCCAAAGGCAGGACCCCCGGCAGCCGACGTGAAGACTT
>Ga0123356_10005639_pt1 | contig 12723 bp, 10 predicted proteins | sample TergutEmb28metaG_2_FD_92546 | JGI IMG/M metagenome (GOLD analysis project Ga0123356, IMG submission 92546) | Embiratermes neotenicus P3 segment gut microbial communities from Petit-Saut dam, French Guiana - Emb289 P3 | ecosystem: Host-associated > Arthropoda: Insects > Digestive system > Gut ... | reverse complement strand
GCTGGCGATCACGCTGCTGACCGCCGTGCCAGTCCCTGGCCATGCACCGCGCCGTGCGCCGGACCGCCGGACCGCGGGCGCCGCCATGTACTGGGCCCCCGTCGTCGGTCTCGCGCTCGGCGGGCTGGCGGCCGGCGTGCTGGTCGGCTGTCAGCGCGGTCACACGGGCTCGCTGCTGGCCGCCGTTCTCGCCGTTGCCGTGCTGGCTGCGCTGACCAGAGCGCTGCACCTGGACGGACTGGCCGACACGGCGGACGGCCTCGGAAGCCGGCAGCCGGCCGACGGCGCGCTGGCGATCATGGCGCGCTCCGACATCGGGCCGTTCGGCGTCGCGACGCTCCTGCTGACCCTGCTGATCCAGGTCAGTGCCCTCGCCAGGGCCGAGGAAATAGGCCGCGGGCCACTCGCGATCGTTGTCGCGACCGGCGCGGCCCGGCTGGCGATCACGCTTGCCTGCCGGCGCGGAGTGCCCGCCGCGCGTCCTGGCGGGCTCGGCGCGCTGGTGGCCGGGACGGTACATCCGGCCGCAGGCGCCGCACTGGCGGCCGCGGCGGTCGGCGCCGCGGCCGCGCTCGGCTGGATCTACGCGGTCGCCGTGGCGGCGGGCCTGGCCTGCTCGGTGCTGCTGACCGCGCTCGCGACCCGCCGCCTCGGCGGAATAACCGGCGACGTGCTCGGCGCCGCTGCCGAGATCACCACCGCTGCCTGCCTGCTCGTCACCGCGATCAGCTAGCGGGACAGCATTCGGCAGTTACCCGAGTTCGGCCCACAGAATCGTTGTGTTGAGGCCATTGGCGGTGTAACCGCTCAGCGAAAATCCGTCAACGATCGCACCCTGGTTGAGCTCGTTAGCCACCATTTCCTCCTCCTGCGCCTCGATATCCACCTGAACCCCCATCTCGCATGCGATCTCGTACATGGGGTTCGACGACACAGGGCAGCTGAAGCTGGCGACGTAGACCGTTCCTGTCGTCGTATCTGCGGTCAGGGTCGCGTTTAACGGGGTAGCTCGGGGCGCTTGGTGTACCTGTGCGGCGCTGCTCACGCCAACGGGCGTGAACACTAGCGCCGACGCGGCCACCGTCGCCATGGCGGCCAGTCGGAAATGGCCCATGATGTGTGCCTCCTTGCTGGTTGCACGGAACGTCTGGTTGTGACGTTCTCGACTTAGCTACGACGAGTACGACCCGCCTGAGCGAAGCGGTTCACCGAAAAACAGCTGGTGGGGACCCCTCCCCGGGCTAATCGCTGCCGGGGCGAAGCTAGCCTTTAAGAGCCGTTGAGGCCCGGTGAAGCCGAGGTGAAGGTCCCACCCCTGGCGCAGTCCCGGGCCTCATGAGCTCAGCCATGACCGCTAGCCAGCGCGGCACGGAGCTTCTCCGCGTACTCAGCGGCCTCGGCGTCCGAGGCGTAGCGCTGCCGCGGCCAAAAGAAGCCCCTCAGCCCGTCTCCCCTGGTCCGCGGCACCACGTGCACATGCAGGTGCGGCACGCTCTGGCTGACCACGTTGTTCAGCGCGACGAAGGTGCCCTGGCAGCCGAGCGCCACCGGCATGGCCGCGCTGACGCGCTGTACCTGGCTGAAGAACGGCCCGACGCGCGGCGCGGCCAGATCGGGCAGCGTCACCACGTGCTCCCGCGGCGCGACAAGCAGGTGTCCCTTGAACACGGGACGGGCGTCCAGGAACGCCACGGCGGCGTCATCGGCCAGGACGATCTGAGCGGGAATTTCACCGGCGATGATGTCGCAGAACACACAGTCGCTAATGGCCTTGCCTTCCCGTGGGGACCGGGCTGCCAAGACGATAACCTGCCGCCATGGCCACGGACGGGCGACGGCACATACTCGCGATCGGCGGCAGTAGCTCGCCGCTCTCTCAGCGCGAGCCGCTGCCTGCACTCATCGCGTATGCGCTCAGCCTGACCGGAGCGGCAACGCCGAGAGTGTGCGTGCTCAATACCGCGAACGGTGACGACCCCGTTTCGTACCAGAAGTTCTACGCAGTCCTGTCGCAGCATGGCGCGAAGGTCAGCCACCTCCAGCTATTCCCGATGCCGAACGTCGACGACCCGGCGGACCTGCTGCTGGCCCAGGACCTGATCTTCGTCGGCGGCGGCAGCGTGGCGAACATGCTCGCCGTCTGGCGCGTGCACGGACTCGACCACGCGATGCGCCGCGCCTGGGAGTCTGGTGTGGTGCTGTCCGGGGTCAGCGCGGGAGCGATCTGCTGGTTCGACGGCGGCACCACGGACTCCTTCGGGCCGGAGCTGCGCCCATTTACTGCCGGGCTTGGCCTGCTGACCGGCTCCTACTGCCCGCACTACAGCAGCGAGCCGACCCGCCGTCCGGCCTACCAGTCGCTGGTAGCCGACGGCACGCTTTCCGCCGGAATAGCCTGCGACGACGACACCGCGGCGCACTTCACCGACGCTGAGCTCACCGCGATCGTCGCCGCCCGCGACGGCGCCACCGGGTACCTCGTCGAGGCGGACGGCCGCGGCGGCAGCACCGAGCGCCCTTTCCAGCCGGTCATGATCTAGGCCAGATCAGCCTCGGGTCTGACCAGATCCAGCCGCCAGGCTGACGGCCGTCGCTGGCCAGCGCCCTTACGCTAGACGCATGACGACGGTCTACGCCTGGATCGGCCGGCACAAAGTGCTGGTCGACAGCGTGCTGGCCGCCTTCCTCGGACTGATCAGCATCGGCAGCCTGGTGGATCACTCCCCGGCGGCTGTGGCGGTAGTCCTGCTCATGATCGTCCCGGTTGCGGTCCGGCGCCGGGTTCCGGTTGCTGCCTTCGTCACTGCCGTGGCCGCCGGCGCCTGGCAGGTGCTCGGGAGCGTAGGCGGGGGGGTGATCGGTCAGGGCGCCACCGCCATACGCACGCATGGCAGCCCACCTACCCATGCAGGTCCGATCCCGTCCGACGTGGCACTGCTGATACTGCTCTACACCGTTGCGGCGTACCGGCCGCGCCGGTTGTCCATACCGGCGCTGCTGACCTGCATCGGCGGTTCGCTGGTCGCCGTCCTGACCTGGCAGCCGCTACTCGGTGTCAGTATCGGGCAGCGGCTGTTCCTTGCCGGGTTCCTGTTCGGCGGTATCTCCCTCGCCTGCTGGGTCCTAGGTGACTCGATGCGGTACCGGCGCGGCTACTACGCCGCCCTAGAGGAGAAGGCCACCCGGCTAGAGGCAGAGCGCCACGCCCAGGCCAAGGTGGCGGCCGCCGCCGAGCGGGCCCGGATCGCGCGCGAGATGCACGACGTCGTCGCTCACAACGTCAGCGTCATGGTGGTCCAGGCCGACGGGGCGGGCTACGTGCTCCGGTCGGACCCGGACCGGGCGGCGTCCGCCCTGGCGGCCATCTCTGCCACCGGCCGGCAGGCGCTGACCGAGATGCGCCGGCTGCTCGGCGTCCTGCGGTCGGAGGGAGACGAGGCGGACCTTGCGCCTGTTCCCGGCCTGAGCGAGCTCCGCGAGCTGCTCGACCAGGCCCGCGCGGCCGGCCTCGAGGTCACCTACACCCTGGCCGGGACACCGCGCGAACTGCCGGAAGGCGCCGAGCTCGCCGCGTACCGCGTCGTGCAGGAATCGCTGACCAATACCCGCAAGCACGCCGGCCTGGCGGCCACAGCCGCGGTGACTCTGTCCTACGAGCGCGACGGGCTCATCGTTCAGGTCACCGACGACGGGATGGCGGCCCCGAGTGGCGAGCCGGCCGGGCACGGGCTGGCCGGCATGCGAGAGCGGATCGCGATGTACGGCGGGACCGTGACTGCCGGGCCTCTGCCGGAAGGCGGATTCCGGGTCCGGGCCTGGCTGCCGTCCCCTGGCCACGCCCGCCATCCGGAACCGGCCGCGCCCAGGACGGCAGCGCCGGAGCCAGAGACTCGCGCACAGCACCGGCCTCGCGCTGCGTCAGCTACGACCGCAGCAAAGCCGGAACCAGCCAGCGAGCGAGAGCCGGCCGGGCAGGCGGACCGTACTACCGCGGCGGCCGCATCGTGACCGGGCCTGGAGCGGACACTGGCGCGACCGCGACCGCCACTGCCGGCGGCGGTTCGATCCGGATCATCCTGGTCGACGACCAGGAACTGGTCAGGGCCGGATTCCGGATGGTGCTGGACGCCCAGCCCGACATGCGGGTGGTTGGCGAGGCAGGAGATGGCCTGGCCGCCATTGACCTGGCCCGGCGGCTGCACGCCGACGTCATGATCATGGATGCGCGGATGCCGCGGCTGGACGGCGTGGAGGCGACGAGGCGCATCCGCGAGGATGGCGATCTGCCACGAGTGCTCATGCTGACGACCTTCGACCTGGACGAGTACGCCTTCGCGGCCCTCAAGGCTGGCGCTAGCGGGTTCTTGCTTAAGGACGTGCCGCCGGACGAGCTGCTGTTCGCCATCCGGGCGGTTCACTCTGGCGACTCGGTCGTCGCGCCGTCGACCACCCGGCGCCTTATCGACCAGTTCGCCGCCATGCTGCCGGGCGGTGACCAGGGCGAGCCTGCTCAGCTCGCCGACCTCACCGAGCGAGAGCGCGAGGTGCTCATCCTGGTCGCCCAGGGCCTGTCGAATGCCGAAATAGCCAGGCACCTATTTGTCTCCGAGGCAACCGTTAAAACCCACGTGGGTCGGGTCCTGGCCAAGCTGGACCTCCGCGACCGGGTGCAGGCCGTCGTCTATGCCTACGAAAACGGCCTGGTCAAGGCCGGCCAGCGCCCGTTATCAGCGCCTGGATCGTAAGCAAATAAAGGTCGCACTCCGACTAACTTCCGGACGGGAAGGACGTCTGGGCAGTAGCCTTCCTAGCGATGCCCATTTGCGGACGGTATAGGCGATGCTGACTGCTTACAACTTCTCGTACGGACTGGTGAACCCTGTCCTCGCTTATCTCATGTCCTGCCTGGGCGCGTTCCTCGGACTGCGCTGCACGGCCCGGGCCCGGGCCGTAACCGGCCGGGAAAAGCTCCGCTGGCTCCTACTCGCGGCACTGTCGATCGGCACGACCGGCATCTGGGTGATGCACTTCATCGCCATGCTCGGCTACACGGTGCCAGGCCAGGTCATCCATTACAACGTGCTCATCACGATCGCCAGCATGCTCCTCGCAGTGGTGGTGACGGGCATCGGCCTGCTGATCGTCGGATTCGGCAAGCAGAACTGGCGGACGCTGCTGGCGGCCGGCACGTTTATGGGGCTGGGCGTGGCGGCCATGCACTACACCGGCATGGCCGCGATGCGGCTGTCGGGCCGGATGACCTACAACCCCACGTTGTTCATTTTGTCGGTAGTGATCGCGATCGTGGCGTCCACGGTCGCTCTCTGGATGGGCAGCAACCTCTCCCGGGTGCGCTCGACAATGGTCGCCGCCGCCATCGCTGGCGTGGCCGTCAGCGGTATGCATTACACCGGCATGGCAGCTCTGCACATGTGGCCGGCTGGTAGCGGCGGCGGCTTGAGCCTGGCGGGGGGCGGCGCCACCGCGGTCGGCTTCCTGCTGCCGCTGCTCATCGGGATCAGCATTCTCGCCTTCATCCTGACGGCAACCATTGCGCTGTCGCCGAGCAGCGAGGAAATGCGCGAGGACGCGGAGCTCCTGCAGCGGATCGCCGCCAACCAGAATGGCGCGTACCCGACTCCGCCGCCGGTAGCCCCGCCGCGCGCGCAGAACTGGCCGACCCAGGCAGTCAGCCGCGGGACGCAGGCGCGCCGTCAGGGCGCGAGCACCGACCGGCCCGCGCCTCCCTGAGGAGGCTCGGGGCCCGGCACACTGCGCTCGGGCCGGGGCCGGGTCGCGGGGCGGCACGCACTAGGCTGAAGTTCCGTGACCATTCCCCTCACCATCAGCACCGCAGCTGCGAGCGCCGCGACAGCAGACACCGTGATCGTCGGGGTGACACAAGCCCCTGACGGCCCCGTTCCCGCCCTTGGATCGGAAGACGTCGACGCCGCTCTCGGCGGCACGCTCGCGGCCACCCTCACCGCCCTCGGCGCCACCGGCAAGCAGGACGAGCTGACCAGGATCGCATCCGGGGGGCGGATCTCCTCACCTCTGATCATCGCGGCGGGCCTCGGGCCTGCCGAGGGTCAAGACGGTGACCGTGGCCGCCTTGAGTCACTGCGCCGGGCAGCGGGCGCGGCCGTCCGGGCAGCAGCGGCGGCGAGGTCAGGGTCGGTCGCTATCTCGCTGCCAGCGAGGGACGAGGCCGAGACCGAGGCGGTCGCGCTCGGCGCGCTCCTCGGCCGCTACAGCTTCGGCAAGTACCGCAACGGCGGCCAGCAGCCGACCTCGCCCGAGATCACCGTGCTGTCCTCCGTCGGCGCCGCGGCGGGCCGCGCAGAGCCGCTCGCCCACGCCATGACCCTCGTGCGCGACCTGGTCAACACGAGTCCCTCTCAGCTCTACCCGGAGACGTTCGCGGCCGAGGCGGAGCGTGTCGCCCGGGGTGCCGGGCTTGACTTCCAGGCTCTCGACCACGTCGCCCTGGCCGGCGGCGGGTACGGCGGACTGACGGGCGTCGGCCAGGGCTCAGTGCACCCGCCTCGGCTGGTGCGGCTGTCGTACCAGCATCCCGGCGCGACAAAGACCGCCGTGTTCTGCGGCAAGGGCATCACGTTCGACTCCGGCGGGCTGTCGCTCAAGCCGCCCAAGTCGATGGAGACCATGAAGTCCGACATGAGCGGCGCCGCCGCCGTACTCGGCGCGATGCAGGCGATCGCCGCGCTCAAACTGAGCGTGAACGTCGTCGGCTACCTGGCGATGGCGGAGAACATGCCGGGCGGCGATGCGCAGCGGCCGTCCGACGTGATCACGATCTTCGGCGGCAAGACGGTCGAGGTGCTCAACACTGACGCGGAGGGCCGCCTCGTGCTCGCCGACGCGCTGGCGCGGTCGGCACAGGATTCCCCGGACGTGCTGATCGACGTGGCGACGCTGACCGGCGCGCAGCTCGTCGCGCTCGGACCTCGGATAGCCGGGGTGATGGGCAGCAACGACGACGTGGCCGCCGCGATCGCGGATGCGGCCCGCCGGGCCGGGGAGCAGGCGTGGCCGATGCCGCTGCCGGCCGAACTGCGCAAGGGCCTGGACTCAACGGTCGCCGACATCGCGAACGTGACCGCCGACCGGCACGGCGGCATGCTGGTGGGCGGCCTGTTCCTCAAGGAATTTGTGCCGGACGGCGTGCGCTGGGCACATGTAGATATCGCCGGACCTGCCTACAACGAGGGCGAGCCGTACGGATACACCCCGCGGGGCGGGACAGGGGCCGCGGTACGGATGCTCGTGCAGGTCGCGGCCGATGTGGCGGAGGGGCGGCTGTAGCCGCCGCGGCTCCGCCGCCAAGCTGACAAGGAGTGCATCGTGACGGACGGCAGCTACGACCTCGTCATCCTCGGCGCTGGCAGCGGCGGTTATGCGTGCGCGCTGCGCGCGGCCGAGCTGGGCAAGCGCGTCGCGCTGATCGAGCGGGACAAGGTGGGCGGCACCTGCCTGCACCGCGGGTGCATCCCGACCAAGGCGCTGCTGCACGCCGCGGAGGTGGCAGACCTTGCGGCGGAGGGCCCCGGCATCGGCGTGCTGTCCAGCCTCGACGGCATCGACATGGGCACCGTCAACAGCTACAAGGACAAGGTCGTGACGCGGCTCTGGAAGGGCCTGACCGGCCTGGTGGCCAGCCGCAAGATCGAGGTCATCGAGGGCAACGGCCGCCTTGTCTCACCGACCTCGGTGCAGGTCGGCGACCGGGTTCTCACCGGGGAGCATGTGGTGCTCGCCACCGGCTCCGACGTCCGGTCACTGCCCGGCCTGGAGATCGACGGCAGGCGCATCATCTCGAGCGAGCACGCTCTGCGGCTCGACCATGTGCCCTCTTCGGTGGTCGTCCTCGGTGGCGGCGTCATCGGCGTGGAGTTCGCCAGCGTCTGGAGGTCGTTCGGGGCAAACGTCACCATCATCGAGATGCTGCCGCACCTGCTGCCGACCGAGGAGGAGTCCAGCTCGAAGCTGCTGGAGCGCGCGTTCCGGCGACGCGGCATCGCGTTCAAGACCGGCGTGCGGTTCGAGGAGATCAAGGAGAACGGCGACGGGGTGACCGTCACGCTTGGCGATGGCTCCACGGTGGACGCCGAACTCATGCTCGTCGCCGTCGGGCGCGGGCCAGTGTCGGCGGGCTTTGGCTACGAAGAAGTCGGCGTGGCGATGGACCGTGGCTTCGTGCTCGTCGACGAGTACTGCCGGACGAACGTCCCGACCATCTCCGCCATCGGCGACCTGCGGCCTGGCTTGCAGCTCGCGCACGTCGGATTCGCTGAGGGCATCATGGTCGCCGAGCGGCTGGGCGGCCTGAACCCGCCGCCAGTCGACTACGACGGCGTTCCGCGCATCACCTATTCCAGCCCCGAGGTCGCCTCGGTCGGCATCACCTCCGCGCAGGCCGCGGAGCGCGGGATCGAGGTCACCGAGTTCACCTACGACCTTGCTGGCAACGGCAAGAGCCAGATCCTGCAGACCGCTGGCGCGGTCAAGGTGCTCGTGGAGGGACCCGCCGACGGATCCGGCGGGGTTGCCGCAAACGGGCGCACTCTCGGCGTGCACGTCGTCGGGGCCCGGGCGGGCGACCTCATCGCCGAGGCTCAGCTCATCGTGAACTGGGAGGCGACGCCTGCGGACGTCGCCCAGCTCATCCACCCGCACCCGACCCAGTCAGAGGCCATCGGCGAGGCCTTCCTCGCGCTGGCCGGCAAGCCACTGCACAACCACGGCTGAGCACGACTAGAGGGCTACAGTCGACAACACATCACGAAGGAGCCAGCTGACATGTCGGTCACCGTATCGATGCCCCAGCTCGGGGAGAGCGTCACCGAGGGCACTGTCACCCGCTGGCTCAAGCAAGCGGGAGAGCACGTCGAGGCTGACGAGCCGCTGCTCGAGGTCTCGACCGACAAGGTCGACACCGAGATTCCGTCTCCGGTGTCAGGCACTCTGCGAGGGATCACCGTCGCCGAGGACGAGACCGTAGCTGTTGGCGCGGAGCTCGCCGTCATCGACGAGGACGGCTCGGCAGGAGCGGCAGCGGCGCCTCCGGCCGCGGCGGCGCAGGAGGCCGCACCCCCGCCCGCCGCTGCCGCTCCCGCTCCGCCCGCTGCTCCGGCTCCCGCTGCCCCGGCTCCCCCGCCTCCGGCGCCGGCCGAAGAGCCATACCAGCCCGCCGCGAGTTACGAGCCTCCGCCTGCGGCGACGTACCAGCCGCCGCCCCCGAGCTACGAGCCGCCGACGCCGGCTGGAGTTCCCCCGGAGCCCGCCCCGGCCGCAGCTGCGTCTCCGCCGGCAGCCGCGCCACCGCCCCCGGCTTCGGCTCCGGCCTACCAGCCAGCGCCGTACGAGCCGGCCGGCTACGACTCCGGCAACGGTCAGGCCGGAGAAGCAGGTGAGGCGCCGTACGTCACGCCACTAGTCCGCAAGCTCGCCGCCGAGCACGGCATCGACCTGGCGGACGTCACCGGCACCGGCGTGGGCGGACGAATTCGCAAGCAGGATGTGGTGGAGGCCGCCGCCCGGCAGCGCGGGCCTGCAGCGGCCGCGCCCTCGGCGCCCGCTCCCCCTGCGCCCGCCGCACCGCAGTTCTCGCCGCCGCCTGCACCGCCGTCCGCAGCGCCGCCAGCACCGGTCGCCGCACCTCCAGCCCCGGCACCGGCAGCGCCGCCCGCGGAGCAGCCCAGGACCCGGCCCGCGATCGTGCCGTCGAGCCTGCGCGGGACCACAGAGCGCATGTCGCGCGCCCGCCAGGTCATCGCCCAGCGGATGGTCGAGTCGCTACAGACCTCCGCTCAGCTCACGACTGTCGTCGAGGCCGACGTCACGGCGATTGCCAGACTCCGGAACCGGGCTAAGGCTGCTTTTGAGGCACGCGAAGGCGTGAAGCTCTCGTTCCTGCCCTTCTTCGCGCTGGCAACCGTCGAGGCGCTCAAGGTGCACCCCAAGCTGAACGCTGTCATCGACACCGCGTCCGGCCAGGTGACCTACCTTGACGCCGAGCATCTCGGCATCGCCGTGGACACCGAGCGGGGCCTCATGGTCCCGGTCATCAGGAACGCAGGTGACCTCAACATCGGCGGACTGGCTCGCAAGATCGCCGATATCGCCGGACGTACCCGGGCTGGCCAGGTCAATCCCGACGAGCTAGCCGGCGGCACGTTCACGCTCACTAACACCGGCAGCCGGGGTGCGCTGTTCGACACCCCGATCATCAACCAGCCGCAGGTGGGCATCCTGGGTACCGGGTCGGTCGTCAAGCGCGCCGTTGTCGTCGAGGACCCAACACTGGGCGAGGTCATCACCGTGCGGTCGATGGTCTACCTGGCGCTCACCTACGACCACCGGCTCGTGGACGGTGCCGACGCGGCGCGGTTCCTGCTGACGGTTAAGGAGCGGCTCGAGGAAGGCGCGTTCGAGTCCGAGCTCGGCCTCTAGCGGAGACGCTCCCCTGCGGGTCGCGATCACCGGCTCGACCGGCCTCATCGGTACCGCGCTGGCGGAAGACCTCCGCGGCGACGGTGCTGAGGTCACGCGGCTCGTCCGGCGCCCGCCGTCCAGCGGCGCTGAGCTGCGCTGGGATCCGACGGCCAGCTACGGCCGTCTGAGCCCGTCCGCACTGAGCGGCTTCGACGCTGTGGTGCACCTGTCCGGTGCGCCGGTGGCGGGCGCGCGGTGGACTCGGACCCGCAAGCGGCTGCTGCGCTCGAGCAGGATCGGCAGCACCAGCGCCCTGGTCAACGCCATGGTGGCAGCCGCCGATCCGCCGAGGGTGCTGCTCTCCGCCTCGGCGATCGGCTGGTACGGCGACACCGGCGCCCGCGCAGTGGACGAATCTGCTCCGGCCGGCCTGGGTTTCCTCGCAGCCCTCGTCAGGGACTGGGAGGCAGCCGCGCAGCCAGCGGCTGCGGCCGGCATCCGTGTCGTCTACCTGCGCTCGGGCCTCGTGCTGTCCCGCCGCGGCGGGATGCTCAGCCCGCTGCTGCCAGTCTTCCGCCTTGGTCTCGGCGCGCGGATCGGCCCCGGAACGCAATACATGAGCTGGATCAGCATGGCCGACTACCTGCGCGCCGTGCGCTTCCTGCTCGACCAGCCCGATATGAGCGGGCCGGTCAACATGACGGCGCCTAACCCAGCCACCAACGCCGAGTTCACCCGCGCGCTGGCCGCAGCTGTACGGCGGCCGGCTTTGCTAGCGGTGCCAGCCTCGGCGGTGCGGTTCGCGCTGGGCGAACTGTCGCGCGAACTGCTTGGCTCCAGCCGCGTTCTGCCGTCCCGATTGCTGGCGGCAGGGTTCAGCTTCGACTACCCGGAGATCGAACCAGCGCTGGCCGCGGCCGTGCGTCCTTAGTGCCTGATCGACCTCGTCTTGGCAGTCAGTAGATCAATAGACATGACTGACCGGACGGACCAGAGCCATAGCTCGGCACGATCGATAGATGCAGCCGATCGATCCACGCTCGACACCACATGCCGCCAATAAATGAGTCGCTCGCAAAAAAGACATGCTACTGTCGGTAGCAACTGCTATAATCGAACGTAGTTTCGAGTAGTAGAACGGCCGGGAGGTGACCGCGACATGGCCCAGCCAGCGGCCGACCCCGCTTCCTGCCTGACCGGTGCTGCCGCTGGTCCCTCGGCCGGCCTGTCCAGTGCGGCGGATGCGCTGGCCGCGGTGCGTGCCGGCCTGGACTGGCTCGCTGCCACGGATGCGACGGATCTGACGGGCGCCGAGCGCGCCGATGTGCTGCGGGCGCTGGCGGCGGCCGAGGCGGTGCAGCTGGCCGCGACGGCCAGGGTGCTGTCGGCGTTTGACGCGGCGGAGGATTATGCCGCTGACGGGCAGGGCGGGCCGCGGGCGTGGCTGGCCTGGCAGGCGCGGATGACCCGGCCGGCGGCCGGGGCGGCGATGGCGTGGGCGCGGCGGCTGGGCGTGCACCGGCAGGTCGCCGCTGCGCTGGCCGCCGGATCGATCTCGGTCTCGTATGCCCGCCGGATCTGCGACTGGGTTGATGAGCTGCCCGCCGGCGTGCGGGAGTCCGCCGAGGGCATCCTGGTGGCAGCTGCCGCAGATGGCATGGACCTGGGCGGCCTCGCGGCCCTGTTCGAGGAGATCCGCGCCCGCACCGCCCGCCCCGACACCGACAGCGGCGAGCCCGGGTTCGGGGACCGGGCGCTGGTGCTGGACACCTACTACCGCGGGAACGGCAGCATGCGCGGTGACCTGACCCCGGCCGCCGGGGCGGCGGTGCGGGCGGTGCTGGACAGCCTGAACGGCCGGACCGGCCCCGATGACCTGCGGTCGAAGGCGCAGCGCGACCACGACGCGCTCGAAGAAGCATGCCGGCTGCTGCTGGCGGCCCGGTGCCTGCCCGGCCGGGAGGGCCAGCCGGTGCAGATCCAGCTGCAGATGACCCTGTCGCAGCTGCTGGGACAGCCCGAAGCCGACCCGGCTCTGGCCGCCGGCATCGCCGCCGCCGGAGTACCCGCCCCGCCTGGCGCCGACTGCGACGCGTCCATCGTGCCCATCGTCACCGGCAGCATCGACACCGGCGTCCTCGCCCGGCTGGCCGCCGCCCGCTACCCCGGCGCCGCCGGACCCGCCGGCCCCGGCGAGGCTGCGCCGGCCGGTGACCTGACGCTGGCGCGGGCCCGGCGTGCCGCCGCCGGGCTGATCATCGCCGACGC
>Ga0123356_10005638_pt1 | contig 12725 bp, 10 predicted proteins | sample TergutEmb28metaG_2_FD_92546 | JGI IMG/M metagenome (GOLD analysis project Ga0123356, IMG submission 92546) | Embiratermes neotenicus P3 segment gut microbial communities from Petit-Saut dam, French Guiana - Emb289 P3 | ecosystem: Host-associated > Arthropoda: Insects > Digestive system > Gut ... | reverse complement strand
GTTGAGCCGGACGTCGCCGACTGCTATTATCGTTCGGCGGTAAAAGGTGATGGTGAGCCTGTTAATGTAAGCGGCGATATGAAGACAATAATGGCAGGGCTTGCCTGCGGTGAGCCAAGTTCATTGGCATGGCAAATTCTCAGAAACGAGAGCAGTTATTTTGTGACAATCGAAGATAGTCACGCTGAAAAAGCAATGCGGGTGCTGAGCACTCCGCTGCCCGGAGACCCGAGGGTGATTTCCGGTGAATCCGGAGCATCCGCGATGGGCTTTTTACTGGAGCTGCTGTCAAACGATGATTTGGCCGGGCTTCGGAAGCAGGCGGGCATCAACAGGGATTCGCAGTTTCTGCTGTTCAGTACGGAGGGCGACACAGACCCGGACAATTACCGTAGTGTTGTATGGAACGGAAAGAGCCTTTAAGGAAACGCTGTTTAAACAGAGAATAATATTTGGAGGAAAAGTATATGGATTTTGAAGCTGTAAAAAAACGTGCAGAGTTTTATAAAGCGGATATGACAAAGCTTCTGCGGGATATGATAAGATTTCCCGGTGAAAGCTGCAATGAAAAGGAGAAGGTGGACCGTGCGGCAGAGGAAATGCGCAAGCTTGGATTCGACAAGGTTGAAATAGACGGGATGGGTAACCTGCTCGGATATATGGGTAACGGCAAAACCCTTATAGCCTTTGACGGGCATATTGACAATGTAGGTATCGGCAACAGGGACAACTGGAGCTTTGACCCGCTTGAAGGATATGAAAACGATGAGGAAATTGGCGGGCGCGGCGTATCCGACCAGCAGGGCGGCATTGTCAGCGCGATTTACGGTGCGAAAATCATGAAAGACCTTAACCTCCTCAACGAAAAATATAAGGTGCTTGTCACAGCGACCGTTCAGGAGGAGGATTGTGACGGCCTCTGCTGGCAGTATATTATCAAGGAAGGCGGCGTTACGCCCGAGTTTGTGGTGATTAATGAACCCACGGACGGCGGGATTTATCGCGGTCAGCGCGGGCGTATGGAGATAAGGGTGGATGTAAAGGGGGTCTCGTGCCATGGCAGCGCACCCGAGCGCGGCGACAATGCTATATATAAAATGTCTGATATTCTTCAAAATGTCAGAAGTTTAAATGAAAACGATGCTAATGATGAAACGGAGATAAAAGGCCTTATCAAGATGCTTGACGAGAAGTACAACCCTGACTGGAAGGAAGCAAGATTCCTCGGAAGGGGAACCATAACGGTAAGTCAGATATTTTTTACTTCCCCCAGCAGATGCGCGGTAGCCGACTCGTGCTCGGTTTCCCTTGACAGGCGTATGACAGCGGGCGAAACATGGGAGAGCTGCCTTGATGAGATTCGTGCGCTGCCTGCCGTAAAAAAGTACGGCAAGGACGTGGAGGTTTCGATGTACCAATATGACAGCCCTTCATATACCGGATGTGTTTACCCGATTGAGTGTTATTTTCCCACATGGGTCATCCCCGTCGAGCATCCGGTTACAAAAGCTATGGAAGAGAGCTACAAGAGTCTTTACGGGAGTGAGCGTATCGGGAATGCCGAGACGCTGGAATCGCGCCGATCCCGTCCCTTGATAGATAAATGGACATTTTCGACAAACGGCGTGACAATTATGGGGAGAAACGGGATACCCTGTATAGGGTTCGGGCCTGGAGCTGAAGCGCAGGCTCACGCACCGGACGAAAAGACATGGAAGCAGGACCTTGTCACTGCCGCAGCAGTATTTGCTGTCCTGCCGACGATATATACAAATATGAAAGGGGAATAATAATGAGCATCAACATTAAAAGCTACACCGACAGACTGAAAAAGCTCAATACCGAAGCTATGTATCAAAACGATTTCCTTCTTACATGGGAAAAAACAGATGACGAGATAGAAGCGGTGTTCACAGTGGCCGATGCCTTGCGATATCTGCGCGAAAACAACACATCAGCAAGGATATTTGACAGCGGTCTTGCAGTCAGCCTGTTCCGCGACAACTCCACACGGACACGCTTTTCGTTTGCTTCCGCCGCAAACCTTTTAGGTCTGACGGTGCAGGACCTTGACGAGGGCAAAAGCCAGATAGCACATGGTGAGACTGTCCGCGAAACTGCCAATATGGTATCGTTTATGTCCGATATCATCGGTATCCGGGACGATATGTATATTGGAAAAGGAAACACCTATATGCGCGAAGTTGCGCTGGCAGTCCGGCAGGGTTTTGAGGAGGGTGTTCTGGAACAGCGGCCGACACTTGTTAACCTGCAATGTGATATTGACCACCCGACGCAATCTATGGCGGATATGCTGCATATAATCCATCACTTCGGCGGTGTTGAGAACCTGAGAGGCAAAAAAATCGCCATGACATGGGCATACTCACCCTCGTACGGCAAGCCTTTGTCCGTACCGCAAGGTGTTATAGGGCTGATGACAAGATTCGGAATGGAAGTCAGCCTTGCATACCCTGAGGGATATGAGGTAATGAGTGATGTTGTTAAGGTGGCGGAAGAAAATACCGCTAAAAGCGGAGGAAAGTTCTACATTACGAATGAAATGATGGATGCATTCCACGATGCGGACATCGTATATCCGAAGAGTTGGGCACCTTACGCCGCTATGGAAAAACGTACTGTTCTCTACGGTAACGGTGACGATGCCGGAATTGCAGCGCTGGAGAAAGAGCTTCTGGCGCAAAATGCAAAGTTCAAGGATTGGGCATGCACGGAAAACTTGATGGAAATGACAAGAAAAGGCGAGGCATTATATATGCATTGCCTGCCGGCGGACATCACCGGGGTCAGTTGTGAAAAAGGTGAGGTCGCGGCTTCGGTATTTGAACGTTACCGCAAACCGCTGTACAAGGAAGCCGGATTCAAACCGTATATCATTGCCGCGATGATGTTTTTATCAAAGTGTAAGGAACCCGATGAAATGCTCAAGAAGCTTCTTACAGGCGGGGGAGTTCCTCGTTTCTTATAGGAGATTGCGCTTTGCATTTTAACGTGCCGGAGAGAGGAGCTGCTTATGAAAAGGATTGTTTTGGCGTTGGGGGGAAATGCCCTCGGAGATAATTTGCATGAACAGATGCAGGCAGTCAAATCTGCAGTCAAAGCTATCGCTGATTTGATCGAAGACGGGTTGGAGGTTGTAATCACTCATGGCAACGGCCCGCAGGTTGGCATGATAAACCTTGCGATGGAAACAGCAGCAAATGTTGATAAAAGTCTCTTCTATATCCCGATGTCGGTTTGCGTGGCTATGAGTCAGGGATATATTGGATACGATATACAAAATGCGCTTCGGGAGGAGCTGCTTGACCGGGGTGTGAAAAAGGCCGTTGCGACTGTGATAACGCAGACTCTTGTGGATGCAGGCGACCCGGCGTTTGACGATCCGTCAAAGCCGATCGGTGCATTCTATAGTGAGGATGAAGCTGCGGAGATGATAAAACGCGGCTATGTAATGAAGGAAGATGCAGGAAGAGGCTGGAGGCGTGTTGTAGCTTCACCGAAGCCGATAGGCATAGTAGAAAGCGAGTCTGTACGCGCCCTGCTGAGTGCAGGGCAAATCCCCGTGACAGTCGGAGGCGGGGGAATCCCGGTCAAGGAGACTGAAGGCAGGCAATTAAAAGGTACATCTGCGGTTGTTGATAAGGATTTTGCGAGCGCAAAGCTGGCGGAGGAGCTTGACGCAGACATGCTTGTGATTTTAACAGCGGTTGAAAAGGTTGCTTTAAACTACGGGAAACCCGAACAGGAGCTGTTGAGCGAAATGTCGGCGGAGGAAGCGGAGCGTTATATTGCGGAGGGGCATTTTGCTCCGGGGTCTATGCTTCCGAAGGTACAAGCCGCACTTTCATTTGTGAAATCAAGTCCCGGGCGGAAGGCATTAATAACGATGCTCGAAAAGGCACGTGACGGTCTTGCGGGGAAAACAGGAACAGTAATAAAATGAGAATCAGTGCGATTTTACTGTCGGCGGGTCTGTCGCGCAGGATGGGTAGGGATAAGCTTTTACTTGAGTATAAAGGTAAATCGCTTTTACAGCATTCGATAGACCTGCTTTCCGTGCTGCCTGTTTTTGAACGGATTCTGGTCACATCTGAGAGTAGGATAGAGTTTGTCAGCATACCGCAGGACATGACAGTACGCACAAACCCCGTGCCGGAAACCGGTCAGAGCGGAAGCATCCGCATAGGCATTGAAGCGTCATCAGGCTCTCATTACTTTTTTTTGACAGCAGATCAGCCAAAGCTTAAAGAGAGAGACCTTGTGCCGTTGCTAAAAGCGGCGGAAGCAAACCCGGACAAGATAATCTTTCCTTTAATCAACTCAACGCCGTGTTCACCGACTCTGTTTCCGGTCAACTTCCGGGAGGAGCTTATGGTCTTATCGGGTGACGCGGGGGGCAGGCTTGTGCGTGATGCAAACAAGAAAAGCTGCTTTCCGGTTAAACCGGAAGAGACGATGAATTACACAGATATCGATAATATGGAGGATTATTATGAGCTCATTGAGAGTTAACGGCAAAAGTGTCAACTGTCCGACAGAAAGCAAGAAGCTCATTAATTTTCTGCGGGAGGATTTAAGGCTGACATCCGTAAAGGAAGGGTGCAGCGAGGGTGCCTGCGGTTCATGTATGGTACTTATCGACGGCAAGGCAATGAGGGCGTGCCTGCCATCTATAGCAAAGCTTGAAGGTAAGAATGTGCTTACCGTCGAGGGTCTTTCAACACATGAAAAAAAACTGTATTCACATTGTTTTGCTGTTGCGGGAGCGGTGCAATGCGGTTTTTGCATTCCGGGAATGGTCATAAGCGCAAAAGCGCTGCTCGATGTGAACCCGGCTCCCACACGCGAGGAAGTAAAAAAAGCCATTCGCGGGAATATTTGCCGCTGTACAGGCTACAAAAAAATCGAGGATGCGATTCTGCTTGCGGCAAGTTTAATCAAAAATAATGCGGCAATAACAAGTAAGAGCTTCACTGCCAGGCTGGGTGAGGATTTTTACCGTGTAGATGCCGATGAAAAGACACTTGGCACAGGTCTGTATACAGATGATAAAACAGTTGACGGAATAGTTTTTGCAAAAGCTTTGAGAACAAAGTATCCCAGAGCGCGATTGCTGGCAATAGATGCTTCGGAAGCCGAAGCTCACCCGGAATGCCTAAGGGTAATCACGGCAGCAGATGTACCCGGTGATATAAAATGCGGGCATTTGATAAAGGATTGGGATGCGATTATTGCGACGGGCTCAACCACCCGTTATATAGGTGATGCTGTTGCCATTGCGGTTACAAAGACCTGCGAAGCGCTGGACGATGTGCTTGACCTCATTAAAGTTGATTATGAAGAGCTGACCCCTATGACATCACCGGCAATGGCTCTTGCGGATGATGCGCCGCTTATTCATGAGAGCGGGAACATGCTTAGCAGGCAGGTGCTTAAGCGCGGTGATGCGGACAAGGCAATAAAAGAAGCAAAACACGTTGTTACGAAGCACTACTCGCTTCCATTCACAGAGCATGCATTTATGGAGCCGGAGTGCGCAATTGCAATGCCGGACGGAGAGGACGGGCTTTTGCTTTATACCGGGGGGCAAAGTATTTATGACGAGCAAAGGGAAATAAGCGGTCTTCTCGGCATACCGGCGGATAAAATACGGGTCAAATCTATGCTTGTCGGAGGGGGCTTCGGCGGCAAGGAGGATATGAGCGTTCAGCACCATGCCGCGCTTGCGGCATGGCTGGTAAAAAAGCCGGTTAAGGTCAGGTTTACAAGAAATGAGAGTATTATGGTACATCCTAAGCGCCATGCGATGGAAATAGATTTTACGACGGCTTGCGATGAAAATAGCATAATAACCGCTGTGAAAGCGGAAATCATTTCAGACACAGGCGCTTATGCAAGTCTGGGAGGACCTGTGCTGCAACGCGCCTGCACACATGCGGGCGGACCTTATAATTACCGGAACGTTGATATTGAAGGCAGGGCGATATACACAAATAATCCTCCCGCAGGAGCATTTCGCGGGTTTGGTGTGCCGCAGTCATCCTTTGCAATGGAGAGTAATCTTAATTTGCTCGCTGAAATGGTCGGGATATCGCAATGGGAAATCCGCTACCGCAATGCAATACGCCCAGGGCAGGTATTGCCGAACGGGCAGATTGCGGACGACTCCACGGCGCTGGAGGAATGTCTTCTTGCGGTTAAAGACGCCTTTAATAAATCGCCGCTGACCGGAATTGCCGGAGGCTTCAAGAATTCAGGGCTTGGAGTGGGGGTTCCGGATATAGGCAGGTGCATACTTTCCGTAGAGCGCGGTAAGATACATATTCGTTCAAGCGCGGCATGCATAGGGCAGGGGATGGCTACGATACTGACTCAAATGGTTTGTACCACGCTTGGCATTTCACCGGACTTAATTATTGTTGAGCCGCCAGATACAATGCGTACTCCCGATTCCGGCACGACCACTGCCTCCCGGCAAACCGTTTTTTCAGGGGAAGCGGCAGTACTTGCGGCAAAGGAGCTGAAGAAGGAGCTGGATATCTGCGATTCTTCCGGTATTGATCTTATATGTGCTGCATTAAAAAAGCTTGAAGGCAGGGAATACTATGGTGAGTATAAACCTGAAACAGACCCGATGGGTAGTGACAAGCCTTTTCCCGTCAGCCATGTGGCATATGGTTATGCCGCACAGGTGGTTGAGCTTGATGAATCGGGGAGGGTAAAAAAGGTTACGGCAGCATATGATTTAGGAACACTGGTGAATCCAAAGGCTGCCGAAGGGCAAATAGAAGGCGGGGTTGTTATGGGTATAGGATATAGCCTGACAGAAGACTATCCTTTAGTAAACGGTTACCCGCAGGCGAAATACGGAACTCTCGGCTTGCTGCGGGCAACAGAAGCCCCTGAGATTGAAACTATTATAGTGGAAAGGGCGAGGACAGATGAGCGTCTTACCCACCCTCCGGCTCACGGGGCTAAGGGGGTAGGGGAGCTTGCGACTATACCCACCGCTCCGGCAATCCAGGGTGCGTATTACAGATTGGACGGGGTGTTCAGACAGAAGCTTCCGCTTGATGCCACATTTTACCGAAAGAAGCAGCCATAGGTAAAAGCCGTCCTAAAATGGTAATTTACATTTTTGAAAGGGAATCAGAGCATGACAAATGAACAGCTGATAGAACTGGCAAAAGAGGCGAGAAAAAATGCAAGCGTCGAAATGTCCGGGTTTAAAGTCGGCGCGGCGTTGCTTGACAAAAGCGGGAAATACTTTCTGGGGTGCAATATAGAAGACCCCTCAGGCATCGGTATAACTAATATTTGCGCGGAACGATGCGCAATTGTAAAAGCCGTGTCGGAGGGGTATAAGGATTTTACAAAAATTGCCGCTGTCGGAGGTATGGACGAACTGATTTTCTGCGCTCCGTGCGGAGCCTGCAGGCAATATTTAAACTCATGGGCTCCGGACATAAAGGTCATATTACAGGATGAAAACGGCAAAATAAATGAATATGACTTGAGCGAGCTTTTGCCATATTCATTCAATGAGAAATTTTAAATTGTGAACATACACTTTATGTGTTAGTCAAATCATTATACCACTTGACAGATGCTATGTAAGCATCATTAACAAGTGAGGAATCAAGCTTGTTTTCCTCAACAAACTGCGATACCGCCTCCCAGTTAGCGTATTCGTAGTTTTCGTAGAAACGCAATAAATCGGAATAAACACCATGGCGTGTGAGCAGTGAGGTGCGGATATCATCGGCAACGGGGATATCCTCAAGCATCTGCTCCTTCGGCATTTCAAGAGCTATATGCAGAAGGGACAGCATTCCAACCATAAAGACCTGCTGAGGATTTCTCTTTATATTGAACCCCGGAGCAAGGAGCTCTCCGAATCTGGCGCGAATCAGTGACATACGAACCAGCTCTAGCGGTTTATCCTCTGCTATGCCGCGAAGCGCGAGTACAGCAATCCACTTCTTGAGGCTCTCTTCGCCCATATAGGCGACGGCGCTCGAAATAGAAGACACATTTCTCAAGCCGACAGCAGCGGAGTTAAGAATACGGAGAAGCTTATATGAAAGGGCGACATCGGACGCGATAACATCGCTGATTTCGCGGAAATCCATATAGTCATCTGTGCTTGAGAGCTTCATAAGACGGAAGTAATTGAACTTTAACGGGCTGATTTCTTTTGTCTTACGCCCTTCAACAGGCTGATTGAAGTAGTAGCCCTGGAAAAGGTGGAAACCTGTTTCCTTTGCGGTTTGGAAATCATCCATTGAGTCGATATTTGTAGCGATGAATCTAACCCGCTGGTTCTTTGCCATGAGCGTTCTCTGCCTGACCCGGTTAGTATCGGAGGAGGTAAACTTGCAATAATCTGCAATGCTGAGCAGCTCGGTAATGGGATTGGCACTGTTAACGCCGGTTATTGCAATTTTATAGCCGTTACTGCGAAGCTCGTTGTAAAGCTTAATGTCTTTTTGAATCTCCGCCGCCGTAATATTCGGCGCCAGATTCAACTGCACTATGAATTTATCTCTCGGTAAATTCCGCAGAACAGTGGGATTCAAGAGCTGACCCGAATATTGGATGAAGTAATGAAGGTTGTTTTCTATATCGTTGAGACCCAAGGCGTCCAGTGTGCGGTTAAATTCGTTAAGGGTTACGGTTCCTTCATCTTCCTCACCGCTTTGCCCGCGGTCAACAAGCTCATATCCAAACGTTTTGCCGACCCCGAGGAGAACCGGCTGGATATTAATATACATGTCTTTGAATTTCTGAGCAGTATCATAATGATCCTCAAAAAAGACAAGCTGGTTTCGCCCTGCCGCTTTTGCCTGATATAAAGCAATGTCTGCTTTTCTGAGGATGTCCGACAGGTTGCAGCCGTGCTTCGGGAAGAAGGAAATTCCCATACTAAGCGTACACTTAACTTCGATGTTCGGAAGTGTATACGAGCGCAGCGCGGTTGATAAAATCCCGCTGTAATGCTGCTGCGCTTCCTCGTGGGATGCAAATCTGCCGGGAGGGTCATAGAATAAGAAGACAAACTCGTCGCCGCCGAGCCGGTACAGATGATCCGTAAAGTAAGCGCTTCCCTGTAAGTGGTCGGCAAGCCTGCGAAGAACAACATCTCCGGTATTATGCCCGTAAGTGTCATTGACAGTCTTAAAGTGGTCGAGATCAAACAGCGCGACAATGCCGGTGGTTGGATTGTCGCTTGTGATTTTTTCCTCAAGCGCGGCAAAATCCTCTTTTAATTTCTGCCTGTTCGGAATACCCGTTAATTGATCTATGTATGCCAGTGTATATAAACGTTCATTGGCTTCCTTTTGCGGGGTTATATCGCGCATCATAAAAATAGTTGCCGGCTTGCCGTCAGCCCAGTTAATTGCATTGCGCCTGACTGTAAAAGTGCGTCCTTCGGTGTCGTCGATTTCGAACGGAATCGAATCCTCTACATTAGCTTTACCCCGGCAGGGGCAATAGTCGCAAAGATTGGGAAAATGCTTGGAGAAAACCGCTTTACAGGTGAAGACATCACCTTCCTCGTTATAAAGACGCTCTTCAGCCCTCGCATTTGTATAGACCACATCACAGCCTTTACCGCGAACGACAATAATCTCCATATCCTGCGGGTCAAGTATGCCACTTATATCACCCAGAATACTCTGGTAGTCCGCCTTTCGGCTGAACTTTAACAAGGCTCTGTCTTTTGCCTGGTTTGCTTTTTCTATTACTTTCTTAAAATCCATGTCGCGCCTGTCCTTAAAGAAATCATAAAATGTAAGCTGTATATTGGTTTCGCCGGTTCAACAGCATCTCCGGGTAATGTGTGTTTGTCACTTGTTAAGATACGAGGTCACCAGCTCCTGAAGCAACTCATCCCTGTCAAGCCTGCATATGAGGCTGCGCGCATTGTTAAAATTAGTTATGTATGTAGGGTCTTCGGAAAGGATGTATCCTACGATTTGATTTACGGGATTATACCCCTTTTGTCTAAGGGCATCATAAACCGCAGAGAGAATCTCGCGGGTATTGTTCTCTCCGCATATGACGTCAAATTTCCTCGTATAACCATCCAATGGCGAGCCCTCCAGTTAATAAAATTGTAATAATCAATCTCATTATAACAACATTTTCTGCAGAATGGAATCTTTATTTTGTGATTCTCATTAAAATGCTCTTTAACAGTGTTCAAGTCGTTTAAATTCAATGTAAGTTGCTTGTTACCCCTCGTTTGCCGAAAGCGGCATAGGGTATAGAGCTGAGAGCGGATAACTCACATAACGCCCGTCGGAAGCCCGTGCGCACAGAACCTCAATTTCGGGAGAGAACTCGCTTAAAAGCTGCCGGCAAGTGCCGCAAGGATAGCTGTAGACATTTCCCTCTGTTATTGTAGCTATGCGTTTAAAGGTGCGTTGCCCTGCCGAGACAGCGGAAGCAATCGCTGCAGCCTCGGCGCATATTGTGGAGCCAAATGCGATATTTTCTACCAGGCACCCGGTGTAAACAGAACCGTCCGCACACTCAATCGCCGCACCTTTTTTGTCGCGTGAATAGGGTGAGTAGGAGTTTTCCATCGCATCCGCCGCCGTTTCCAATAGTCTTCTGTCTGTCATAGTAGATTTCCCCCTTTTTATGTAAGCATATATAAGTCTATCGCCCATTTATTGAAGTTTTGGAAAACACCGGACTGTCCCGGTGTTGCACCGGTAATGACGCCCATAGGTGAGTAAATAGCATAACGTTTGTACAGAATTGGTATGAACGGTGCGTTTAAAGTTATTTCAGTTGTCAGCCGTGATCCCGCCTGGCTGACCTCTTCTTGTGTTTCGGCAGCAAGAAAGCTTTGAATAAGAACTCTGTAAGCTGTGTTGCCTGTGCTGCCGTAGTTGAGGCTGCCTTCGCCGGGTATCAGCAGCGGTGAAAAATCGAAATCGGCACCAAGCAGAGTTTCGCCGTAATACATATCGAAATCGCCTTCTTCCAGCGCGGTCACGAAGCTGCTCCATTGCAGTTCGCGGACATTGATATCAAAGCCGAACTGTCTCAGGTTATCCGCAATTCTATGTGCAGCCGCAAGCTTATGTGAGTTTTCAATATTAACTATGAAGTTCAATCTGAACTTGTGCCAGTTACCTAAGCCGTCCGAAATCTCAAGGTAGGAGCATTCGTCATGATCGGCAAGACCGGCACGTTCGAGGAGCGCAGCCATTTCGACAAGCGGGTCCATGCTGCGATACTCCCATTGAGGGTCGTACATGTCAAATATCGGCGAAATAGCAACGGGAGCTGCAATCGTTTGACCCGGCCGGGGAACACTCATAATATTTTCTACAATATACTGCCTCTCGATTGAACACCCGATTGCCCGCCTGACATCAGGATTTCGTAAAACGTAGGAGGTAGCGTTAAAACCGAGATACTGCAGAGCAGTTGTATTGTAAAAGCGCGGTTCATGATGGCGGTTGACCCTTATGTCAAAGGCACCCGTAGGGTCATCCCACAGGAGGCTGAGACCTCCTCCGTCAAACAGTTGTGTTAAATCGCCGTCGCTGCACTCAAGGAGATGAATCGTTGTAAGCGGCAGCTCCGAATAATGCCTGTAACCGGCGAACCGGGTCAACAGCCTTGATTCCTCTGTAGGAAAAATGTAAGGTCCGGTTCCCGGTGGTATGCGGGATTCGATGGAGCCGTTACGTATAACAGGAATGTCCAGTAACCGGATAAAACGCGCATTCGGAGAATTGAGAGTAACAGTAACAGTCAACTCTCCATCCGAGCTGACGCTATCAATGGAGTGAAGCTTGTTTTCATGCCTTCCCCTGCGCCGTGCCTGCCCGATTGAATATGCAACGTCATCCGCAGTCAGCGGCAGCCCGTCGTGCATAAGGATATCCGGTAATATCTCAAATGTGAAGGTAGTATTGTCCTCGGTTTCCCAACTTGCACACAGCAACGGCACAGCCCTCAGATGCTCATCCAGTATAAAAAGACTTTCGTATAAAAGAGAGATCAGTACGATGTTGTCTCTGTTGCGAGCTATAATAGGATTCATTGTATACGGATATGGCTCATAACGTAATGTGAACCGGCCCGCTCTCGGCGGATCTACAGGAGGGAGGTCTTCCGCCTCAGGCGGCTCTTCCAGAATAATCGGCACCGGTGTCGAGGGCGGATTGTAAGAGGGTAAAGCCGGTAACCAGCAACCCTGCAAAAGAATTGCCGCAAGCAGGAGCAGAATTATAAATTTATAAAGACGTTGCTTATTCAAGGGATATTCCTTCCGGTTTCAGTTGTTTATTTTATTCTTTCATCACTATCACCGCTGCCTGACTGCCGCGATGTCCGCATGTTTTCCTGTGCGACCAGTACTTATCGCAAAGACATGATGTACATTCGTCTGATACGGCAATATCACCCACCCCCGCGATGGAAAGGAACAGGCGGTTAGCCTCTTTCAAATCAACCATGTATTTATCATTATGCCGGGTATATACGCTCCCGGCAGCTTCGTGCAGTGAGCTTTTTAAAGCATCCGCAACATCTGTGCCTGCTTCATAGCAGCATTTAGAAATACAGGGACCGACAGCCGCTTTAATATCGGCAGGGGAGCAGCCAAATTCGTTTTTCATCTTTTTTATTGCTGCTCCGGCTATATTCGCCGCAGTGCCGCGCCAGCCTGCGTGTAC
>Ga0123356_10005637_pt1 | contig 12725 bp, 9 predicted proteins | sample TergutEmb28metaG_2_FD_92546 | JGI IMG/M metagenome (GOLD analysis project Ga0123356, IMG submission 92546) | Embiratermes neotenicus P3 segment gut microbial communities from Petit-Saut dam, French Guiana - Emb289 P3 | ecosystem: Host-associated > Arthropoda: Insects > Digestive system > Gut ... | reverse complement strand
TAGCGTAATGAAAATCAAGATTATTAAAGACGGGCCGTATTCTGTTGACGGTGAGATTCCTTTGAGAGATGTTGCCAGTATCGGGAGCCGGGACGGTGGTGTCCTTAACTACAGGAAAGATAAGGAGTATGAGAAAACCGATACGGCAAAGTTTCTTTGCAGGTGCGGACATTCGAAAAATAAGCCGTTCTGCGATGGAAGCCACGTAAAAGTGAGTTTCGACGGCACGGAAACCGACAGCAGGCTACCGTATGATGAGGAAGCCGAGTATGTCAGAGGTCCGGTTTTTGATGCGATGGACAATCAAAAGCTTTGTGCGGTCGCAAGGTTTTGTGACCGTGGTGACGGGTTTTGGGGCGCATTTGAAAATGCAGAAGACCCTGATGCCAGAAAGTATACCGAAGAGGTCGGATGTCAGTGTTCTTCCGGCAGATTTACATTGGTTGACAAAAAAACAGGCAAGAAACTGGAGCCAAAGCTTGAAAAAGAAATATATCTGGTTAGGGATGAACCGGCGGAACACTTAGGTCCGATATACGCAAAAGGCGAAATTCAAGTTATCGGGGCTGACGGTTTTGAATACGAAGTAAGAAATAGGGTGACTTTATGCAGATGCGGGGCATCTCAAAACAAGCCGTTTTGCGACGCACGGCACTTAAACTGTGAATATATGGAGATATAAGGGCATCTCCTTGTTTATTGTCGTGTATTAATAAGCCGCGCCATTTGAAATGGTGCGGCTTGTTTTCGAGTAGTCTTTTATTTTATCTGTTTCAGATACTTCGTCAGGCATTCCCATAGTTCCTGTGTTTTAAAAGGCTTGCCCAAATAGCCCACTATACCGCTGTCGATATACGTTTTTCTCTCTTCGAACATTTTATCTGTTGTTAACGCAACTATCGGGATATTGTTGTCAATTTCTTTTATTCTCATAGATGCCTCAAGGCCGTCCATAACGGGCATATGTATATCCATAAAAATGAGATCAAATTGTTTATCCGCGTCAGCGGAGTTAAGAGAATCATCTTTCCGCGAGCCGCTTGCGGCGTTATGTGCCCGTTTCTGTACTCTATCTATACCATCATTTCCGCTTTGGGATATTATTACTTTAAGCCCGACTCTCTTCAGATGGTCACAGATAACCATCGCGTTCATGTTGTTATCATCACAGACCATAACAAGACCTTCAAAAACAGGTTTATTAATCTCTTTCATAGGCGCCCCATTCCGGTCAAAAACCTTTTGTGAAAACAAATACTATTTTATATACCAATTTTCTGCGATATTGCCGCTGTTGTCATTTCAGCCCAGCTGTAATTTGACATATACTCTCCCGTATACGAGTTTATCGCGGTTACGTTCCAGTTTAGCAGGTCGTAGTAATCACATCTTATCTTTGACCTATCTACGGATATCTGGTTTCTGCTTCTGATAATTATATCCTCAATGCTATACTCCTTAAGGACCTTAACCATATCTGAAATCGCTACTTGCACTTGATTCTTAATTGATGTGTCATATATCTTGTCCTCCCAAAGGATAGACGCAATTTCCGCAGTTGTCGCGGATGCGCCCTGTCTGTCAACAAGATACGCGAGCAGCTCCTTCGATTTTAAACGGCTGAAAGCGATTGGTTTTCCGTTTACGAATACTTCGAAATTCCCGAAGGTTTGCATATAAACTCCCGTTGTTGTGCTTATGTTCGGAAACTCCCGCAACCGGGTCACTGCCCTTTCGATTTTTTCCTTTGAAACAGGTTTGAGGATAAAATCAGTTGTATCAACATCATATGAATCAATGGCGTATTGTGTGTGAGCTGTTACAAATATTATATTAATCTTTCCGTTTATTTGCTTTAAAGCTTTTGCCAGTTCCAACCCGTTCATTTCCCACATTTCAATGTCCAAAAACGCTATATGGCAATCCTTTTCTTTTGCGTATAATAAAAGCTCGGACGGTATACGGAAGCATTTTACATCACTGTCGGGAAGTACTTCTTTGATTGCTGAAACAAGCCCTTTCAGAGAGAGCTCATTATCATCTATCGCAAGTACCTTCATTGCTTTTCCACCTCTTTTATAGCCTTTGCTTCGGGATTTTAATTGTTACAACCGTGCCTGTTCCTTTTTTACTGCTTATTTCCAAAGAACCGCCGCATTGATCATTCAGCCTTTGACGCACATTTTTTATTCCGATACGCGTTCGTCCGTTACTTTCCAGTTGTCTGACATCAAATCCCACGCCGTTATCAGAAATAATAACCAGATAATCTTTATCCTTTTCGCTCGTGGCGATTGTGACACAACCACCTCCCTTACGCTTTTCAATACCGTGGTTGATTGCGTTCTCTACAATAGGCTGAACTGTAAGGGGCGGCAATTTGAAATCCGTTACTTTAATATCATAGAAAATAACTAAGGATTCTCCGAGCATTGCTTTTTTCAAATTCAAAAAGCATTTTACATGCTTAAGTTCCTGATCAAATGAGATTGGCTGTGTTGTTTCCAGGGTTCTCATATTTGCTCTGAGATATTCGGAAAACTCTTGTGTAAACTTCTTCGCGCGTGCCGGGTCTTCATCACATAAATATGAGATAGATGCCAGTGAGTTATAAAGAAAATGCGGTTGGATTTGAGAAAGCATCACGGCAATCCGGCTCTGTGTCAATTGCAGTTCTTTTTCTTTCGCTGTTTTTGATTGTTCCGCCTGCATACCGATGTATATAAATAAGATTATAAGTGTGGAAGAGATGTATACAGGCACATAGCCGTAATAAAGAATTCCTATGGCTATAGCAATTACAGGTAATAATATATAAATGCCGAAAGCTACAGATTCCGCACGGGTGAAAAACTTGCGGTACTTGATAATTACAATGAAGTTAATCAGAACCCCTGCAAGCGCCAATGCCTGCGACAGCCAATACATATTTTGCCTGTGATAAACATTGTTTTCATCGATTATATAAAACATATTGTTTATCAGCGATAAGACAGTTAAAGCAATCCCCAGAGCGCATATGCCGCAGACTACATGTACTGCCGTTCGTTTTATATCGGTTTTGGTTGAAATATATACGTTAATGTAATTCGCGAAACATATTATTAATGCATAATTAAATACATATGTAAAAAAGTTGCCGAAATAGTTGAACGTGAAAAAATACGATTGAACTTTGCCGATTGAGTAAAACGCCAGCGCGTTACTGAGCATAGCCGCGATATTAAATAACAAAAGCCATATAAACGCTTTAGTTAGACGGCTTTGCCGGTTATCACCGATAATAACGCAGGTGATAATAACAATACACATAATGCTGCAAAATACTTCAATAGCAACATTTATCAGAAATTGTGTACTCACTTACATCACCCTCTTGAATATTTTATCCAAACATCAAGCACACGTTTCTGCTTTTTTAATGCGTTGATTATCCGGTATAATGCTTTTTAGTATATCAAGTTAAGGACAGCAAAAGGACACATACTGTAACAGCCACTTATTTTCAAGTCTTTTCAGCATTTTACATATAAACAATTTATTGAGTCGTAACCATGTTACTTATGGTATAATGCATCTCTTAAGAGCATGCCTATTATACCGAAAAACGAAATCTAAAGTAAGGGCTATGGCGCAAGACGACACCAAAAGCGTGTGAAATGCATTATGTATATTGAGCTTATTTATGGTATAATATGGTCAGAGGTATGCAAAAAAGCATGAAGCTATTCCATCTTTTTCCAAGTGATGTACCAAAGGAGTGGACATTGCTATGAACATTTTAATTTGTGATGACATGAAGTCCGACGCCGAAAAATTGGAAAAACTACTTGCAGACTCTTCTCTTGTCTCTAATACTGTTGTGTTTACAGACGCAAAGAATGCGCTTGAGCATATCCGTTCCGGCGCTGCTACCGATGTCTGTTTTCTTGATATAGTCATGCCTGCCACAAACGGTATTGAGCTTGCCAAGGCTTTGCGCGAGGACGGTTGGCAGGGTTATATAGTATTTGTATCCACTTCCAAAGACTTCGGTCCGGAGACGTATCAGGTACATGCATTCAGTTACCTGCTTAAGCCAATCTCATATGAAAGCGTTAGTGAGATTTTATATGACATTGAAAACGCAAAAAAGAGTACGGACACCGGCGGCATATCGGTCAAGGGTGTCGGAGAGACAAGATTTGTCCTGTTTAACGAGATTTCTTATGTTGAAGCTGCCAACCAAAATGTCCTTTTCCGGTTGACAAACGGCTGTGAGCTGAAAATGAGAACTGCATTCGCAGAGATTGCGGCGCTTCTGCTTGAAGATATCCGGTTTACTCAATGCCATCGCTCTTATATCGTAAATATGAACGATGTGGCAAGTGTCAATAATAATGATTTTATTGTGCGGAGCGGCGTAAAAATACCGATTTCACGCAGTTATGCCGAGGCAAAGCTGCGGTATATCAGAACGATATCGAGGGTGAAAAACAGTGAACATTGACTTAGCTTTTTTACTCATGACCGCTATGGCAATACTTATAAATTATATTACATTGTTTATTCTTTTCCCGCGCAGATTCAACAAGGCAGCGACAATCTGTATACCCATTTTGTTCAGTGTCGCTCTACACATAGTATTGTACATGATGGGCTTACAGACCACTTTTTATAGATTTTGGGGCGGATTTGCTCATTTTCCGCTTTATATACTGCTGTCAAAAGGTGATATATTCCAACGCTTGTTTGTTTTATCATTTATTATGGTATGCATCGGATTTCAACTTGCGTTTGCTTCGACACTTTCCGGTTTTTTTACAATACCTGAAAGCGATGAATTTTGGCTATTAATGTTTATTCTAGTGAGCGTAATGTTTGCTGCGTTCACTTTTGTCATTATTCTATATTCGAAAAAGACACTTGCCAAGCTTTTCTTCAGCGGCATCAGGCGGGAGCTGCTGTTGTATATTTTGGGTGCGTTATTCACTTATGCTTCTATGTTTTTAATAATCTCCATTACATTTGGTATATTCCGTATAACATTATTATTATTTGCATTTTGGAGCTTTTTCATTCTTTGTTTTGCCATCATAAGCACAAACGAAAGAATAAAGCAGCGTTTTGACGCGGAAATGGCCCGCGGAATTATTTCATCAGGCAGAGAGCATTATATGAAGATGAGCGAACTGCAGCAAGCACTCCAGATAATTCGCCATGATTGTAAATATCACTTAATCACCGCAAGCCAAATGCTGTTATCTAATGACAGAGACACTGCGGTTAACTATTTATCTGATGTTGAAAAACAGTTTTCTAAAAGTGAACTGCCCCGCTTTTGTCCGAATACGGTAATCAATGCTCTGCTGGCAGGCTATGCAGAGCGTTTTGCTAATCTGAGCATTTCGTTTAAAGCGGAGATAACACTCCCCAATCCGTTGACAATACCTGATTATGATATGTGTGTTGTATTAGGTAATCTTCTGGAAAATGCCATGAAAATCTGGAAAAAGCAAAAAAACGGGTGTATAATTGATTTGTCCCTAGGCTTTCAGGGTGGACAACTGAGCATTGTAACGGAAAATACTTTTAACGAATGTATCTCACAAGATGAACAGCAGCTGATACTTGAGCAAAAATATGATTTAGGGATACAAAGCATCCGTGCTGTAACTGCTCAATATAACGGAGAATTTGAAACCGAACTCACTGATAAAGCCTTTACCGCATACGTGCTCATGAGTTTGTAGAGGATGGTCTGCCGTGCAGACCGAAGGAGATTAAGGAGTATTATGAGAGTTTTCACAAATGCCGCGTTCATTTCATGCGAAGAAGAGTCTGTAACATTTTCGGTAATGGCTGTGGATAAAGGAAAAATAGTATACACAGGCGATGAGATGCCTCCGCACTTTAATAATGCCGAACGCATAGATTTAGGCGGCAGAGCGGTTGTACCCGCATTTGGAGATACACATATTCATTTTCAGAGTTATTCGTTTTTTCTCTCATCTGTTGATGTGCGTACTGCGGTTGATTTCGATGAAATGGGCAAAATGCTGAGCACTTATATACAGAATAATCCTAAGACAAAACTGCTGCTTGCGTTTGGCTGCTCCGGGCATAGTGTTGCCGAAAAGCGCTTGCCGAGAAAGGCCGATTTAGATGAAATGCTGGATACTCCATTGTTACTGGTAAAGTATGACGGTCATGCGGCAGTGGCAAATACCGCACTAATCTCAAAACTACCTGCGGAAATAACAGATGACGAAGGATTTGACGCAGATACGGGATGGCTTTATTTAAACGCGTTTTATATGGCGGTTAATTATATTACAGCCTCAGTATCGCCTTTAAAAATAATCACCGGTATGGAGTTTGCCGCGTATGAGCTTGCAAAAGTTGGTCTTGGCTATCTGCACACAACCGATGGTGTCGGATATAAAAATGATATTGATATAGATACATTACGTGCCATACGCTACGGACTGCCCCAGTGTATCCGGCTTTTCTTTCAAACTACCGATACCGATAAGGTGGTAAAGCGCAAGCTTCCCCGCATAGGCGGCTGCTTTGAGCTTGCTATTGACGGCTGCTTCGGTTCAAAAGATGCCGCAGTCAGCGGCGGATATACGGACGAACCGGAGAATGAGGGCTTTTTATTTATTTCACAAGAGGACTTAAACGAGTTTTGTATCCGCGCAAACAGACTTAATCTGCAAATAGCTGTTCACGCTATAGGCGATGTAGCGGTAGACCGGGCACTCATTGCATTTGAAGCGGCGCAAGCCGAATATCCGAGAGAAGACCCAAGGCATATAATTATCCACGCCGACCTTATCCCGCCTCCGATGATTACCCGTGCGGCGGCACTTGGCATTTCTATTGCGCTTCAACCGAATTTTTTGCAATGGAAGGAGGAACCGCCCGAATACCTGGAGCGTATTTTGGGTAAACGTGCTGAAGAACTCATTCCACTGCGCGATTTAATTGATGCAGGCATTCTGATAAGCGCGGGAAGCGATGCGCCCTGTACAGCTCCCAATCCAATCGAATCAATCCACAGCTGCTGCAATCATTCTAATCCCGCTCAAAGTGTGACTCCCCTTGAGGCACTGAAAATGCACACTTTATGGCCCGCAAAAATGTGTTTCGATGAAAATATCAGAGGTAGTCTGACTGTCTCAAAGCTAGCCGATTTTGTGGTTTTAAGCGATAATCCTCTGGAAGTTCCCGCCGGGAAGCTGAGGGAGATCAGAGTTATTGATACATATTTCGCAGGTAAGCGGTTTGATAAAACCCGCAAACCGTCACTTTGCAAGCTTTTAATGCGTATGCTATATAATAAGCTCTTTAAAGCCGCTATGTTATAGTATTTTCCCGAGCTTACAGTGTGAATATTGAAACAGACAGGAAGGTCATAGAAAAGCATTATGATGATTAGCGGTAAAGCAAGAAAAGCAGCTGTGTCTTTGTTTGCTTTAGCATTTCTAATAATACTCCTTACAGGCTGTGCTTTTAATCAGGATGGCATTATTGCTACGGGACGTGATGCCGATGCCTCAGCAGTTGACGAAACGACACTTGCAGAGACATTTACCGGTTATACTGATTTTGCAAGCAAACAAATCGGCGTTAATCCGGGTTCGGTATTTGATCAAGTAACAGAACAGATAGATGCTATTCCTGCATACTATAATGAAATGCCGACGGCGGTTGAGGATGTCAGAAAGAATAGAATATACGGCTATATGACAGACCTTGCCGTTGCGAAGGTTTTTATCGAAGCACCCGGCAATGAAGATCTTCAATATATAGTAGTACCTGCCGAGGTATTTACGGCACCGATGGGCGCTATTTCAGCAAGCCAAAAAACAATTGACCTTTTCAACATGTTTTTATCAGAAATAGAAGCTGACGGGACGATGGATGATATGAAAAGCCGATGGCTTGAAACAGCTCCCAATCCCGATATTCCTATGCCTGAGATTCCACTGACCGGAGAAAATGGTCCGCTAAGAATCGCGACGACAGCAGCTACTATCCCTTTTTCTTTTTTTGGAGAGTACGGTGAGCTTAAAGGTTATTGCATCGAGCTTGCATTACGTTTCGCGGCAAAAGAAGGAAAAAGTGTTGAGTTTTCGGCTATGGATCTGTCAGCCTTTATTCCATATATTGTAAGTGAAAGAGCTGATATCGGTATTGACGCTCTTTATATAACAGAAGAGCGCATGCAAAGTGTTCTCTTCTCAGAACCATATGCTAACGACCTTGCTGCTATTATAACACTAAAAGATTTCACAGCCGTAGAGGAAGAGGAGGATGAAGGATTTATTCAGCGGCTCAGAACAAGCATTGAGCGCAACTTAATCACGGATAACCGTTGGAGACTGATTGTTGACGGCTTAGGTGTTACTCTCCTGATTTCACTGGCAGCACAGATTTGCGGAACAATATTCGGATGTTTTGTCTGCTATCTGCTGACAAGAAAAAGCAAGCCAGTAAGATGGATAGCAAACCTGTATTGCGGTCTTATACGCGGAACACCTGTGGTCGTGCTTTTGATGATAACCTATTACATCATATTCGGAAACACAAATATATCTAATATTATTATTGCTATTGCCGCATTTACTTTGGTTACCGGGGCAATTACCGGTCAGACACTAAAAGGAGCGATAGATACTGTCGATGAAGTGGAGATAGAAGCGGCACGAAGTATCGGTTTCTCAGCGTTTCGAGCATTTACAGCCGTGACACTGCCGCAAGCTGTGCGGCGCGCAATGCCCGGATATACGGGCGGTTTTGTCGAGCTTGTTAAACTAACGGCAATCGTCGGATTTATTGCAATTCAGGATTTGACCAGAGCCGCTAACATTATACAGAGCCGTACCTTTGATGTATACTTCCCTCTTCTTCTGATTGCGGCGATTTATTTAATTATTACAACAATATTCATACAATTGTTTAAGCTCGTAATCAACAAGATTAACTACGGAGGTGAACAAAAATGAGTATCATCTCTGTAAGAAATCTTAATAAGCATTTTGATGATAATATTATTCTGGGAGATGTAAACGCTGAAATCGAAAAAGGCGAGGTGGTTTCAATTATCGGTCCGTCAGGCACGGGCAAGAGCACATTTCTACGGGCAATCAACTTTCTGAGCCCACCTACGGGCGGTGAGGTGTATTTTGACGGAATAAAGCTGAATAAAAAGAATCTGGATGATGTAAGGCGCAGAATGTGCATGGTATTCCAGAACTTCGGACTATTCAGCCACCTTGATGTCATTGGTAATATAACAGCCGGGCCTACCAAGCTGCTGAAAATGTCAAAAAGCGAAGCTGAGAAAAAAGCAATAGAAATCCTCGAAACAGTTGGACTTTCAGCACGTGCGCGCCACTTCCCTCATCAATTGTCAGGAGGTCAGAAGCAGCGCGTGGCAATTGCGCGATGTCTTGCGATGTCGCCTGAGGTAATTCTATTTGACGAGCCTACATCAGCCCTTGACCCGACAATGGTCAGCGAGGTCATTGCGGTTATGCGGAATCTTGCGAAATCAGGCATGACAATGCTTATTGTCACACATGAGATGGATTTTGCCCGTGATGTTTCAAACCGTGTGCTCTATTTTGATGATTGCGGTATTTATGAACAAGGAACTCCGGGCGAGATATTTGAAAACCCGCAAAAACCAAAAACTCAAGCATTCATTTACAATATCCGTTCGCTCAATTATGAAGTAACAGGTCATAACTTTGACCACGCTGAAATGCTTGGCAGTATTGATAATTTCTGTTTCCGCCACGCGATTGAAAGAAAAACCGCCAACAAACTGCAGTTGCTGACGGAGGAGATGGTTATTAATATTATTTCTCCAAAATATGATTCATGTTCACTGAGCTTAAGCTTTTCCGATAAGCTCGGAACATATGAGCTGTCTTTGTCCTATGAGGGTGAAAATGTAAATGTACTGGAAAATGCTGACGATGATTTGTCTGAAATGATTGTAAGAAAAAGCGCAAAAGAAATTCATCACGAGTATAAAGATGGAATAAACACTATAACAGCAGTGCTATAAGAATATTATTGTACTTTCCCGAGCTTGCAGGTGAATATAAATTTCGCGCCTTCGCCTTGCTCTGACTCAACCCTGATTTCCCCGCCCATCATTTCAACGTACCGCTTTGATAATACAAGCCCGATGCCTATGCCGCCGTGTTTTCTCGTATGGCTGCCGTCTAATTGTTCGAACAATTCAAAGAGCCTGCTTTGTTGTTCTTTTGATATGCCGACTCCGTTGTCAGCAACTTCCACTTGAATAATACACTTATCATTGTCATCATCTTTTACATGTGCCGAGACGTGGATTTCACCATTATCGGGTGTGAATTTGATGGCATTTCCCAATAGATTATTGATAATCTGGCTTAGATGCTTTTCGTCGCCTATTAGTTTATCCGGTATTGATTGACCGATGTCTGATATGACTTTTTGATGCTTGCTGTCTGAATAACCGGCAGCTTCTTTTATTACCGCATTAAGCATATCTCTAAATGAAAACTCCGACTCATCAAGTTCGGTTATACCGTATTCCATTCCTGAGATATCAAGCAAATTATTTATCAAGCCGTGCATATTTTGAGATGCTTTTTCAAAATCCGCCAGATATCCTTGTGTTTTTTCAGGCTTCATTTTAATCACACGAAGCAGTCCTGTGATGACATTCATCGGAGTCAGCATTTCATGACTCATACGGGAGAGAAACTCGCTTTTCGCGCGGCTTGAATGCTCCGCTAGTTCTTTTGCGGCAACAAGCTCTGCCTGCAGCTTCAGCACTACATTTAAATTGCTTTCAATTTCATATCTTTCAAGAATCTTTATCTGATTTCGCACTCTGAGTTTTACTATTCCGGAGTTAAACGGTTTAATAATATAGTCTGAAGCACCAAGCATCAATGCTTTTTCTTCCGCGTATATTTCATCAAGTCCGGTGATAAATATTACCGGTGTGTCTTTTGTACTCTCGGTGTTTTTTAGTATGTTAATTACATCATAACCGTCCATATCCGGCATTATAACGTCAAGCAAAATTACATCGGGTAATAATCTCTTTGATTGTTTTATCGCCTCTGAGCCGTCTTTTGCGATAAAAACATTGTAATCCGGGCTCAGTATTTCTACCAGAGCCTGAATTACCATCTGTTCATCATCCACAATGAGTATTGAATGTTTTTTTTCCTTACTCATTTGGTTTCTCCTAACTCATCTCATTAATTAACCCGGCGAGTGTTTCCTCCGCGCTTTTAAAATCATAATGCTCAATATTCTGAACCAGAACCTCTGCGCCTTGAACATTTCGAAGATCGGCAAGAAGCTCAACACATTCTGCGTTTCCATCATGTAAAAAGGCTTTGAGCTTGCTGAACAGAATCAGCTTTTCCTCGCTGCTGAGAGGATTAACGATTTCATGCGTTTTGCACTCGTCAAGTAACGGACTCAGCTCTTCGATAACCGCGTCAAGTTCATTTTTAAAGGCTTCCATTTTATCCCCGGGGATTTCCAAATCTCCGTTTTTCAGATATACCTCTATATCTTCAACGGCTTTCTTTAAGTTTGTTTTTCTTATTTGACCGGCATTTCCTTTTAAGGTATGCGCTATTCTGTACGCTACTTTTACATCGCCTTTGGTTATCGCTTCGGTCATTTCTGTATACTTTGTTCTGTTATTCTTTATAAAACTAAACCGGAGTTTCTTTTGCAGCTCTTCTTCATCTGTCAGTTGTGTGCCTTCATTAATCGGAGCGGTGTCAATCGGTTTAAGGTATTTTAACAGAACATTCCACAAATCCGTTGTTGTGAAGGGTTTGCCCAGACAGTCGGGCATACCGTTCTTTTTGTAGTTTTCCAAATCACTGGTCATTATATTTGCTGTCAGCGCGACAATGTGTATATCATCATTTAACTCTTTTATTTTAGATGCGGCTTCAATGCCATCCATAATCGGCATAAATATATCCATGAAAATTAAATCAAAGACAGCTTCACCTTTATCTATGCGCTCTTTTACCTTATTAAAGCCTTCTTCGCCGTTTTCCGCCGTCACGGGTATAATCCCGACACGCTCCAGATGCTCACAAATGAGTTCCAGATTTACAGGATTATCGTCGCAGACCAATACTTCCGCGTTAAAAAGCGGTTTATTGACAAACTTACTTTTACTGTCCTGCTCGCTGTCTGCTTTATTTACAGTATCAAATGTTATTTCAAAGCTGAAAATGCTGCCTTCACCCGGAGTACTGTTTACCGCCAGAGAGCCACCCATCAGCTCCACGATATCCCTTGCAATTGCAAGTCCGAGACCCGTGCCGCCGTACTTTCTTGTTGTGCTCGAGTCGGCTTGTATAAACGGCTCAAATATACCGGCGATTTGCTCACTGTTCATACCAATACCGCTGTCTTTGATTTCAAATAGGATAGACAGTTGATCATCGTCTGAGTCTTTTCTTACCGAAGAGAAGACAATGGAGCCGGTATCGGTGAATTTAACCGCATTGTACAGAATGTTAATAAGCACCTGATAAAGCCTGATCGGGTCACCGATAAGCTTTTTCCCGGGAATCGGTTCTGATTTGACCTCAAGCTCAAGTCCTTTTTCTTTGATATCCGGTAAAATAACGGATTGACAGCGCATCAGAACCTCTTCCAAATCAAACGGTTCACTTTCGATTTCAATTTTACCT
>Ga0123356_10005636_pt1 | contig 12726 bp, 10 predicted proteins | sample TergutEmb28metaG_2_FD_92546 | JGI IMG/M metagenome (GOLD analysis project Ga0123356, IMG submission 92546) | Embiratermes neotenicus P3 segment gut microbial communities from Petit-Saut dam, French Guiana - Emb289 P3 | ecosystem: Host-associated > Arthropoda: Insects > Digestive system > Gut ... | reverse complement strand
TTCTCCGGATATTTGGTGGCATACCCTTTGGTTCCCACGAGTTTGTGGATACGGTCGTATGGGCGGGGGCTGGTAGTATCATGCTGTATCATAAAGGTATGGCCGTTAAATGTTCGAACCAGTGTCGTATTCATATCTCCCAGTTTATAAGCGGTTTTGGCTTGTGGTGAGTGTTTTCCAAAAGCATTTTCGGCATACAACGAAAGCCCGATCTGTGAAGTCGACATAGAAGTAAGGTAGTCGAAGCGATCACCTCGATTGATCCCCATAATTTGAGCCACTGGCCCTAAGCCATGCGTAGGGTATGGGTTCCCCGTATGTTTTTTGCTGTATCCAAGCCGCCACTTTAAGCTACCGAATTTTGCTTTTTTTAAATCGTGGATATAAGCACACTCGCCATGGTACACTTTACCGAATATATCATTGCGTGCCATATTGAGGGTTGCCATTTCAAAAAAGTCGTAACAGCAATTTTCCAACATCATACAATGGCGTTGTGTTTTTTCAGCCGTGTCAACTAGCGCCCAGCAGTCGTCAACAGTAAGTGCGGCAGGAACTTCCACTGCTACATGCTTGCCATGCTCCATGGCGTATAAAGCAATCGGGACATGTAACTCCCATGGCGTAGCATTGTATATTAGGTCAATGTCATCTCGTTCGCACATTTTTTTCCAATCATCTTTTCCTGAATAAACTAACGCTTCTGGATGCCCAGCATCCTTCAGGTTCTTTTGAGCCCTTGCGATACGCTTTGGAATCAAGTCAGAAATAGAGACAATTCTGGTTCCTTCAATACGAGCCAATCGGTAAACTGCCGCGCCGCCACGGTTAAGTCCCACTACACCGATTCGGACTGTCGGGATAGGATCACAACGAAGTCCCATTACTGACTTTCCAAACCGCAGATTGTTGATTTGGGCTCTAGCATTCGTGACCGAACATCCAAGGCCGATTGCTCCAGTGAGGCTGCTTAGTAGTGATTTCCTAATGAAATCTCTGCGAGTATTAAACATTGTTACCCCCAGGTGCTAAGTGATTTTTTGGATACCGCAGTTCTGGAATTTCCAGGCGCTCGCACACATATTTAAAAGGCTTCGCCTCGCCTGCCATCCCAGTTCCCGCAAGGCTTTTTCAGGATTGGCATAGCAGGCCGCCACATCCCCCGCGCGGCGGGGCACGACCCGGTAAGGCACGGCGCAACCGTTGGCGCTAGCGAAGGCCGCCACTATGTCCAGCACGCTGTACCCGCAGCCCGTTCCAAGATTGATCGCATGCCAACCAGGATGCTCGGCAAGCCAGGCAAGCGCCGCCATGTGGCCCTCTGCCAAGTCCATGACATGAATATAGTCGCGCACCCCGGTTCCGTCCGCTGTTGGATAATCGTTGCCGAATACGGAGAGTTCCTTGAGTTCCCCAGCCGCGACACGTGCAATGTAAGGCATTAGGTTGTTGGGGATGCCCGCCGGGTTTTCCCCGATCAAGCCGCTTTCGTGTGCACCAACTGGATTGAAATATCGAAGGCAAGCAATGCGCCAGAGCGGATCAGAAATGGAGATGTCACGCAACATCTCTTCGATGTGCAGTTTGGTGCGGCCATAGGGGTTAGTTGCGGAAAGCGGGTGCGCCTCGTCAAGCGGCAGATACTGTGGCTCGCCATACACGGTGGCACTGCCGCTAAAAACCAATAAGCGTACCCCTGATTCGTGCATGGCTTCAAGCAGGCTGACCGTGCCTTCGATATTGTTGGCGTAGTATTCGAGCGGTTTTTGCACCGACTCGCCTACTGCCTTCAACCCAGCAAAGTGCATCACTGCCTCGACCGCATGATGTTTCAAGGCGTCTGAGAGTGTTTCCGTTGCACGGATATCCGCCTGGATGAAAATGGGCATTTCGCCAGTAATTTTCCTGAGTCGATCCAGAACCTCCGAGTCGCTGTTGCATAGGTTGTCGTAGAGGACGACACGATGCCCCGCCTGAAGCAGCACCACCGCCACATGGCTACCGATATAGCCCATACCGCCAGTCAGAAGAATATTCATAAAAATTTTGCCTATAGAAAAGAGGGTAAAATTTAACCGATGCGCCAAACGGCAACTTGATCAGCTTTATATCTACATCGGCATCAAGGGTTTGAGCTTCAAGTGCATGATGAATGTTTTTCTAGTATAATAGCTTATTATATAGGGGATAGTATATGAAAATTTCCGTCGTTGGCCTTCGAGGCTTTCCTCATGTGCAGGGTGGCATAGAGACGCACTGCGAGGCCTTGTATTCTCATCTTGCAAAAACAAGTTTAAGTATTACCGTTTACGGCCGCAAAAAATACAGAGTGAAAGATAGCGACGAAAGTAAAATTAAAACGATCTGGTTGCCGTGTTTTTATAGTCAATATTTTGAAACAATTTCCTACATGATTTTTTGCGTTCTTCACATATTGTTCAATAAAAAGCCGAATATAGTACATGTTCACGGTATAGGGCCTGCGCTATTTTCCCCGTTGTTCAGACTAATGGGTCTTAAAGTTGTTTTAACATATCACACTGCAGATTACGAAAGAAAAAAATGGGGTTTTTTTGCGAAGAAAGTACTGAAGGTTGGAGAAAGCATAGGTTTTAAGTTTGCAAACAAAATCATCGCATTGAGTGAGGGTTCTAAGAACAGGTTAGCAAGTTTGTTTTTGGCATTTGCGGAAAAAATTGTTGTAATTCCAAACGGCGTTGAATTACCTTTGCAAAAAAACAATGGTCACGGCAAATTCATTTTAGCCATGGGCAGATTTGAAGATGGAAAAGGGTTTGACGATTTATTGGATGCGTTGCATCTCGTAGAGGCAACCTCTGTAGGCTGCCAAGTTGATGCTATAATCGCGGGTAAGCCCGACCACGAAAATGCATATTCTCGAAATTTGGTCAAAAAGCGGAGAAGCTGCGTTAAATTTCCTGGCTTTGTTCAGGGCGAAGCGAAAGAAAAATTGTTTTTGGAATGTGGTTTGTTCGTAACTCCCAGTCATCATGAAGGTTTGCCGTTTGTATTGTTAGAGGCGATGAGTTACAGTTGCCGTATTTTGGCGAGTGATATTCCTGCTCATAAAGAACTGGGGTTGCCAGATGAGTGTTATTTTCCATGCAAGGATATTGCCGTATTAGCCGAAAAAATTGAAAAATTCTATCTCTGCCATTCTGATCCAGTTAATTATGACGAAATATTAAAAAAGAGATTTAATTGGGAAACAGTGGCAAAACAGACATTTGATTTATATGGGAGTATTTTATGACCTCAGATGAAATAGTGCGTTTTTTGATCATGTGTGAGCATTTAAATCAAAACCACTTCAAGGAAAAGAAATGAATAGGACTATGGCTAAAGTTGGAAAGGTTGGTTTTTTCTTTTTAATGTCATTTTTAATATTGTTTTTAAGCTTTTGGCTATCCATAGCGCCGATTTATACCGCAATTTTTTTGATATTGCCAATTTTTACAATCATCGCATTTATTAAATTTCGGTTAGCAGTATTGCTTTTGCCTTTTTTTGCTGCCGGTTTTATTCCAAAACAATTAACTCCAACTTTTTTCATTGCCGGCGGGAAAGTGGGAGTAGAAGATTGTGTTCTTGTGCTTCTAATTATTATTTGTTTAATTAGAATTTTTTTTGGTAAGAATCGATTCACAAATGATCCTTTATACTATCCATTTTATTTCTTTTTCTTGCTTTGTATCTTAGCGACTTTCATGGCGCTAGTGTATAGCAATAAACCAGCTCTGCTTTTAGTTGAATTAAGAACTGTGGCTTATTATATTTTTGTGTTTTTATTATCAATAAGTATACAAAACCAAAAAGATTTGTCCTTTAGCTTAAATTTCATAGTAATATTATCAGTCCTAATTTCTTTAACTGTCATAATTCAGAGCTTTACTGGAATTCAAATACGAAGTTATGGTAGCGTGGAGCTTCTTAACACAATAGATAAAGATACTAATACTGGAGTTTTACGGAGTCGTTTTGGTGGCCTTATCTACATGGCAATTTTCTCATTCAACTATATTTTAGCTAGAGTTGCTAGAAAAGAAATATCAGTCTTGGTTGGTGTTCTTGTTCTATCCATAATAGGTTTTGCCGTTTTAGTTACCTTTGGTCGTGGAGCATGGATGGCGTTTTTCGTATCGATATTAGTTCTGTCCGTTTGGTTAGGCAGACAAAGTTTTATAAAAATATGGGTTGTGCTTTTAACAATCGGTTTAGCAGGTGTTTTAATTTCTTTAGCAATAAAGCCAGAATTTATTGGTGTCGTGGTTGATAGAGCGTTAAGTGTCAGTGAAGAAATTGAAGTAGGCGGTAGTGTTGCCTGGAGGAAGTTTGAGAATGAAGAGGCAATGCGCACCATTAAGAACAAACCTATCCTTGGAGCAGGTCTTGGCGGAGAATATAGAAGAGGGGAAAACAATAGCATCATGGGTAACTACGATACAATCATGCTTCATAATTCTTGGTTATGGCTTATGCTTAAATTTGGAATAGTGGGTATTTTGTTTCCAATCTGGTTAGTTATGACTGTGTTTTATAAAGCTAAGGAATTAGGGACTTCATTAAGCATCGCGGCAGCCGCTTCTCTTTTAGCGCCTATTGTTGTAAGCACTACACAAATGGAGTGGGCAACACCGTTTGGAATTCTTAATATAACTATTATAGTTGGGTTCCTTGTTGCACACTCCAACCTTCTAAAGGAAGAAAAACATGAACGAACAAAAACTCATTAAAGGTTTCCATGCCACGAAGAATGCCTCTCTGCTTTCACGAAATTTTCCACTTTATAGAGAGAGTGCTAGATATATTCATTCGAGTCGCAGGATATAGCTTTCAATGCCCATGCCGCGAGAGGGAAAGAGATTGACAAGATTATGGCAAAATGATATGCTGATATAAATTTTTTAGGGGCGCTTGATATGACTTCTATTATTCTTTTTTGCGTTTTGGTTGTTCTCTTACTAAGACCGCTTTTTGTTTTTTGTTCATATTTTGTTAGCATAATTTATTTTTATTTTATAAGCAAGAAAACTACATCTCCGGTTCCGCTTCATATAGTGTCAAATAATAAGTCGTTCAAAAAAGAAGCGAGATATTTGCTGAGTCGTTATGTGGGGGGGTTGGTATATTATTCAATATTACAAACAGGCAGAATACCGTTTCATTTTATACGAAACTTTATTTACAGATATTTTTATAGAACAAAAATTAGCGAGAATGTAATTATTTACTCTGGGGCGGAAATAAGAAGGCCTGATAAATTAACAATTGGCAAAGGGTCTGTTGTGGGGCATTATAGTATTTTAGATGCTCGTAATTATATAGAAATTGGGGAAAATGTGAATTTTGGACATGGCGTCTGGCTGTGGTCGGCACAGCATAACCATAGAGATCCTGATTTTGGTAGCGATCCTAGGGCAAGGGGAAAGAAAATAACAATATGTGATAGAGTATGGCTCGGTCCTAGGGTTATGGTTTTGCCAGGTTGTACAATCGGAGAAGGAGCCGTTGTCGGAGCAGGAGCCGTTGTTACAAAAGACCTCGAACCGTTTTCGATTAATGTTGGTGTCCCAGCTAAAAAAGTTGGAGAAAGAAACAGAGATATCAACTATGTCCTTAATGGCAAACCTACGCCTTTTATTTAAATAACTTAAATTTCGACTGATCCAGGCAGAATAGAAATGGAGATGGGAGTTATGACTGAGCAGATCGAACGCACTCTTACTATAGGCCTATTATGGCATATGGTAACATCGGACAACCTCGGTGTAGGTGCGTTGACCATAAGCCATATGAAAATCATCACCGAAGCTGCGCGACGGCGCAAAATGCAGGTTCGTTTCATTATTATCAGCCCTAGTGCCCCTCGCGTAAAAACATCGTTTATGGTCGAAGGGTTTGAAGTTTTACGTAGCACAGGATTTTCTCTACGCGCTTCCATGGCGGATCATTTCGAGGTGTGTACACTATTTCGTCAATGCGATATAGTGTTTAATATATGCGCTGGAGATAGTTTCTCGGATATCTACGGGAAAAAACGGCTAGCAAATCAGGTTTTTGCAAATATATTGGTATGGTTATCTCGTAAACCATTGATAATGGCTCCGCAAACTATCGGTCCATTCAGTTCATTCTCTGGCAAGCAGCTCGGTAAAATTGGATTGTGTGTTGCAGATCGTATTTATGCGCGAGATCATCTGTCCATGCAATACGTGAGTCAAATGAAATATGGCAATAAATCAGGAGAGGTAATTGATGTAGCTTTTGCATTGCCTTTCGAGCGACCGTCTCGTGAAAATAACGTCTCTTTGTTGGTAGGAGTCAATGTATCAGGTTTGCTTTACAACGGCGGTTATAGTGGTCGAAATGAATTTGGACTAACTCTTGACTACCCTGCTTTAATGGAAAAAGTTTGTGAATTTTTTCTTTCTATACCTAGTGTAAAAGTGTTTCTCGTTCCGCATGTTATTTCGGACACGATCGAAGTGGAGGATGATTGGCGAGCCAGTAAGAAATTAATTGAGCGTTATCCTGATTTGCAGTTAGCCCCGCGATTTTCCTCTCCGACTGAAGCAAAGAGTTTTATTTCAGGGCTGGATTTTTTTACAGGAGCTCGTATGCATGCCTGCATCGCAGCTTTTTCCAGCGGCGTACCCCTGCTGCCAATGGCGTACAGCCGGAAGTTCAACGGATTATTTAGTTCTCTGAGCTATTCATGGGTGCTTGATTGCCTGAAACTTGATACTCCGAGTGCGTTCCAGATGCTCAGTCAGGCATTTGAGCGCCGGGAACAATTGGCAGTCGAAGTAGAAGCTGGGAACCGTATTGCTCAAGAAAAAATTGAAATCTATACTGAGCAGCTTAGCGTGTTGTTATGACCGAGAAAATGTAGTTTCATAATTTTGTTCTTGGGCAAGTAGTTTAAGTCAAAATAATAAAGGGATAAAAAGCAACCCTCCTACGAGCATCGCACTCATTCCTAACGTCGCCGATATTCCTGAGTCTGATCGTACTACACGAACCATGTAAAGTATGCCAAGCAAAATATTTGCCAGAATAAGTGCGATCAACCAACCTTGTGTTTGCATACTATGTGTGAGATAACTTCCTATTGATAGTGCAAATGCTAGATGGATAGCCGTCGATTTTGCCCGATACCCTTGTTGTCCAATCGCAGTTAGAATAACTCCCCACGAGGCAACAAAAAAACGTATGAAGAAAAGAAAGCCAAAAAGCGGAAGCAATGTAGCCAACTGTTTGTAGTGTTCTCCAAAAAACAAATTGACGATCTGATTAGGAAAATAAGCCAACATAAGACCGAAAATTGCGCCATATGTCAAAAATGATGTCTGCAGAGCAAGTACTATACGTTGGTTCTTTTTTTTGTTAAGCGATTGTCTGGCCATCTCTGGTAGGAAAACATTGGCTAAAATTGGTGCTGCCTGATTTCCTCCATGAAATATACGCATTCCAGACTGATAAATACCGACAGCGTCTATGCTGGCATATGCCCTAAGCACAATGCTGTCGATATTTCCAAACGCGCTAAGCAGCATGTTGTCAACTGCATAAGCTTTGGAGCGTATTGCTAACTTAAATGTCGTATATATAGACTGTAATGAAAACCTACCGAAGGTTCGTCTGGATACCGGTAGAATCAATGCAAGCTGTGAGATTTTTCCTACCAGATGGGCAAAAGCGATCATTCCTGCATTTTGATCCGTTATTACTGCTATAGTGACAAGGGCGAGCTGTATGACGGCTGCACATGCGGCAAGTTGGGATTCGCGGGCATAATGTCCTAATGCACGGTAGGTGACATAGAGTGTTTCCGAGATAATTTCCACGAGATGCGCGAGCAAAAGTGCGAGAAGCAATTCCGGGCGATCTACCATTATCGAGCTTCCCAGCGCGCATAAAAAAACGCCTGTAGAGAGCACGAGTCGCAGACTTAAAGATTCGCCTAATATATCAGTCACTTTTTCCGGCTGTTGTGCAATTTCCTTGAGAAGCATATTGGATAAACCGTAATGTGCAATCAGGGAACAAAGAAAAGTGACGCCATACCAGAACATGTAATGTCCGAATTCTTCCGGCCCAAGTTGGCGAGCAATCAGGGCAAACAGAATAAGACCAGTGCCTAGCCGCACGGCACTACTCAGTCCCATCCAGAAAATATTGCGAAACATGCGCTGGTCTCTAACTGGACATTTGTTCAGTATGGTTTTTCCGAACAAACACTGTACGCACAAGCGCATCAGCGCCGATGATCAACATAAGGGCACTCAGGAACAGTACCATGCCCGCAAATCCGTGCAAAAACCCTTGGCCTGCCTCGTCACCAAAGTGGTAAGTAATCAGGGTCAATGTCATGACACGAATGACATTGGCAGCAAAAGAGATAGGTACGATCAAAATCACCAGAATGAGATTACGCGCGAGTGACTCGTGTCGAACAAGATTGAGATAAAGTAATCCGAGCGATTCTAGCGTAAGCAAGGTATGCAATCCGGCACAAGCATCGGCGACGAGCAGTTGGTATTGACCAATCTGCAGAATGACACCATTGCGGGCAATTGGGTAACCTACTACGTACAGTATGTGCTCGGCCACGTAAGATACGGCGATTTTCATTGGCATTGTGACTACTGCAAGGATAGTGCCCGGCAGCGGAATCATAAACAGCATGAAAAACAGAGGAAACCAGACGGCTTTGACCGAACGTGTACCAAGTAAAATCAGCCCAATACCGGGCAACACCCAAACGAGCGAAGCGACCTCAAGCGATATAATGCTTTGAGAACGGCTTACGATATAAAACAAAAAACCGGTAATCAGGATAAACCAACCAGCAAACGAACTCTTTTGCTCATCTCTTGTGTCGAGCATCTCTGGCCATTTACGGTAGAGTAGCCATAACGAGATAGCGAATACGATAGGGCCGTGAGCATACTCGTCTCTACTCCAGGTGTCTCGGAATAGGTCGATAAATGTGGGGACATACATGAAACATAATCCGGCCAAAACAATGAGCCATGGATACAATGCTTTAATATTAATATGTATCGATTTGTTATTATTGGCAAGAGAAGGAATATTCATTGTGCAGTCCTTGGTGAATTCAGAAACTTATTATTACTACCACTATACCAATTTGCCAAAACCTCTTCCAAGGTATATTCTGAGCAATAAGCAATATCACTGAGATTCATGGGGCTGATTTGTCAATGATTCTTAGAGCTTCGCCGAGATTTCTCAAGGCTTGGCTCGACACTCAACAATGCATGCTCGAGAGCATTTGCCGCATTATTCCAAGTAAACTTTGATAATAATTTTTGTCCTTCTATCAGGCGGCTGTTGACAGCGGAGGCGTCCGTAAGTGAACTGATAGCTTCGATCCAACTTTGAGGGTTGCCCAGCTTTATAAATTGAGCAGCCTCACCCAGCACTTCGCGAAGCGCCGGAATGTCGGAAGCAATCACCGGCGTTCCGCAAGCAAGCGCTTCGAGTGGTGGGATACCAAAACCTTCAATGCGCGAGACATTCAATAGGGCGGTTGCGCCTTGATAGAGACGTACCAGTTCATCATGCGTAAGGTAATTTTTGAATTCAACTCGATGAGTCAGTCCAAGATTAAGCACTTTTCGCTCCAGCATTCGTCGGTACGAGCCTTGGCCGCAAGAAGCTATAACAAGTCGATAATCATTTTTCCAATACTGCGCCATGTCGAGTGCTTCTTCCACATTCTTATGCGGATACCGTCCTCCGACCATTAGCAGAAAGGGGTCGCTGTTAGCACGTATGGAAACATTCGGGCTGAAACTAGTCGCATCGACTCCATTGGGTATGACGAAAATCTGTTCCAAAGGATAGTTGTATGATCTAAAGATATCTTGGCGGGATGCTTCAGAAACAGTAAAAATCGCACAACATTTTTTTAAGAGACTCGGGAGTAGAAGGCGATGGTAGATGTGAAAATATGGATTATGGCTGGGAAAGTGTAGATAGAGAAGATCGTGTATGGTGATGATCTGTCTGGGGTGATTTGGCAACAGGTGAGGAGTTGGCGAATACACTAGCCTGTCAGGGGCAAAACGCAATGAACGTCCCCACAGGTAACGTCGCATCGCAGCGATTTTCCCCTTGTACATGGCGGCCGATTCTGGTGCCTTGACCAGCACATTGCCAAGAGGTAGCTTTCCGCCTCCCGCGATGATGTCAAGATCAAATCGCTCGGCTAGACCTGCAAGGCAGTTTTCAGCGTATATACCTAGGCCAGTAGGCTGAGAGCTGTGCATGGAAAGGTTGCAAATCAGTTTCATTTTGACTTCAGAAAATACCCATTGTTTCTGTCATGGCGGAAATATATCCTGCCGCCTTCGCTTTGTAAATTGACCCGTGCAGCACGAACTTTCACGACAGGATTATTAAACTTGCCGCGCATTGCACTACTCACACAGATGTCATGGTTTGCATCAGAACGATAGCCTCAAACAAACTGAGAAAGAAGCACGCTTCATTGTTTCTCTGGAGGAGTGCGTTGAAGCCCCAGCAAAACTTTGACCATCATGTTAGCACGTGCCCAGTACCCTTGCGTGTAGCGGCGCAAAATCTGGAGCAGGGAATACAGATAGACAGTAGGCAAGGCCCAAGGAAAAAAGCGCCGTGTTATGGCGAATTTTCCCAAGAAACCATAATATTCTGCAAGCATGCTGCGATGTGCACTTTTTCCCGAGCCGAGCGCTGCGCCTTCTTTATGAAAAACAACCGCTTGTGGCGCATATCCAAGTCGAAAACCGGCTTTGCGAGCCCGCTCAGCCAAATCAATTTCCTCATAATAGAGAAAATAATCATCGCACATCAGCCCCACCCGATTGATGAATTCGCGCGAGACTAGCATTGACGCACCGGATACGTAGCTCATGCGCGCCTCTACTGCGTCAATATTCACATTGCATGGCCAGGTTTGCCCGTTGCCAATATTGCGTACGAAACCAGTCCAAGGGTGATAAAGAGAGCCACCAAAAGCTTGCACGGTTTTTCTATCGTGATCATAAATGAGGGTGCTCCCGCAAATTCCAATAGATGGGTCTTGCTTCATCCGACCGATCATCTGGGATAAAGTGTCAGGCTCAACCTCTGTGTCATTATTGAGAAACCATACAAATTCTGCTTTTACGCCTGTAGGCGCGTGGTGGTAGGCGAGGTTATTGCCCCCGGCAAAGCCTAAATTAGAAGGACTCAGCACAAGCGTGACTCGCGGTGTGGCACTATCTTCAATGCAGTAGTCTAAAACTTGTGGTGCTGCTGTGGTTGTCCGTACACGTTCGGTGTACTTTTCGGCGAGAAAGCTTCGTAACTCAATGGCCGAATCATCTGGCGAACCGTTGTCACACACTACAGCGAACCACTCAACGCCGACAGTCTGATCAAGGCTGGCGATACAGGCGCAGGTATCGGATGCTCTTTTCCAATTTACCAGGATGATCATGCACCGCATATGCTTACAGGTAGAACTGGGAAAAAGGAAAGGAAGGTGCTGGAAAAAGAGAGAGCATCATTTCATGTTAACATCATTTTTTGATCTGGCCGAACCCAGCAAGATTTTGTGGCCATTTGGTGTTAGCGATGGCAATAGTGCATTAATGAATTGATCTTGAATGGCGAAAGAATCTTGAAAATCCGTACTGATTTCGGAGACACGAAAAAGGATACCATCTGGAATGCTTCCTGTGAGTCCATAATTGATCCGGACAAAAGTTTGCTCTACTATCCCTCGCGCCAATGTGTCTCCTATTCGTATCCAGTAAGTTACAGGCTCATGACGATTTCCGAGTTGTGTTGTAATGCGCATGACCGGAATCGTCATTGAACTAGTGGAAATGGTATCCTTCCATTTCTTGTGCATCTGAAAACCTTGTGACGGATAGCAAATTTCCGGTCTATGTATTCTTCGACTTTGTGATGCTTGATCTTCACCGTAAGCTAGTGACAACATAATGCGACGACCATCACTGTTGACATAGGTGCGTGACAGGGTCTGTGAATAAAGGTTGCTCACAGCAGCCTGCAACTGTGGGTTGATAACCGCCTGAGCCATCCGTTCATCCGTCTGCCAGTCGCCAAAATGATGGGGAATGAGAGATTCAAGGTCGAACAGTGCTGCTTCAGGTGCTACACGCTGGGTCGGCGTGAGCGCGACCGTCAACATGGAAGCGCTCAACATGAGCACAGCAAGGACAATGGCGCGGCGAGTAAAGGATTTCATGCAAATTGCAAAAGACTGTAGTTGATGACGGGATAAGGTTTTCAGAGAGCTACCTTTTCACCGGACGGCGGGTTGAGTTCTAAAATGGTGAGGCAGCATATTCTACCTATGGCGTACTTTGCTACAAGATAGTGTTTTCCCTAAAAAAAATAATACACAGACGTTCATTCCAGTCTTGGCGTAACTTTGTCCAATGCGCTAGCATCACAGCCTTTCTCCGAATTTGCTTGTGGTGGGGAGGTTTCATGATTTTGGTAACGGGTGGGGCGGGTTTCATCGGCGGTAACTTCGTTCTTGACTGGCTGGCGGAAAATGGGGAGCCGGTGCTCAATCTGGATGCACTGACCTACGCGGGCAATCTGGAGACGCTTGAAACGGTGATGGACGACCCGCGCCATGTGTTCGTTCAGGGCAACATCTGCGACCGTGGCCTGCTT
>Ga0123356_10005635_pt1 | contig 12729 bp, 4 predicted proteins | sample TergutEmb28metaG_2_FD_92546 | JGI IMG/M metagenome (GOLD analysis project Ga0123356, IMG submission 92546) | Embiratermes neotenicus P3 segment gut microbial communities from Petit-Saut dam, French Guiana - Emb289 P3 | ecosystem: Host-associated > Arthropoda: Insects > Digestive system > Gut ... | reverse complement strand
CATCGCAAAAAAAGCGGGTTCCGCCAAACTGGCAGTTTATCAAAAACAGTTTTTTGAAGGCTGCCGCAGAAATGATGTAGAAGAAAAAACGATACAGGAAATCTGGGATATGATGCTTTCCTTCGACGGCTATTCTTTCTGCAAACCGCACAGCGCAAGTTACGCGATGGTCTCATTCCAGTCTGCCTATCTGCGCGTTCACTACCCTGCCGAATTTATAGCGGCAGTCCTGAGTAATCAGGGGGGCTTCTACCGGCCGCATGCGTATATAGCAGAAGCAAGGCGTATGCGGCTTTTCACTTCAGGACCCGATATCAATACATCAAACTGGCACTATTACGGAAGAAGCGAAGATAATAAAATCTGCCGCGGCACTGTTGTGATCGGGTTTATGGCGATTAAGGGACTGTCCGCTTCGGCGGCTGCGGCTGTTATCAGGGAGCGGGAGCGGGGCGGTAATTTCCTCTCGCTGGAGGATTTTTCAAAGCGTGTAAAACTTGCACGTGATGATATTACCGCGCTTTGCCCTGCGGGAGTTTTTGACAGCATAGCAGACGGCCTTCCGCGTCCTCTGCAGGCAAGGCGTTTGTTGTCAGCAGCTTATTTAAAAAGCGAAATGGGCAATAATGAACTTTTCTTCACTGAACCTCCAACGAGCACAAACGCCTCGAACCATCGGTTTGGAAGTTTCCAGGCACAGGTTTCACCGGACAAAAAGAAGGTGAAAGTTGCCGTTAATCATTGTCTGCACTTGCAGCGCAGCTTCCAGCAGGATGAGTACGATGCATTGGGGTTTTTGCGTAACGTTCACCCTCTGGCTCTATGGAAAGACAAGATACTCAATATCAAAAACAGGGTAAAAGCGCTGCACATTGAAAAACATACAGGACATAATGTAAAAATGATCGGATGGCCGGTAACACAGAAGGATGTCTGGACAAAGGACGGGCATACAATGTGTTTCCTGAGCCTCGAAGACGAAACTGCCCTTTATGAAACCGTCGTTTTCCCGAAGGTATATGAACGTTACTCCAAACTGCTCTTTGATCAGCAGCCCCTGCTTGTGTTCGGGCATGTGGCCAACGATCACGGAGCAACCTCCCTGGAAATACAGCGGCTGGAAGTTCTGCCGTAATATCCGCCTATGTAACTGTCAGATTACGTACCCATTTTTCTTTTCTGAGCAGCCGGCCGGCGATATAAATTTTTACAATGTCTGTAAGTTTAAGAAGAGCGAACATCGGCACGGGCATAATCGATGTGAACAGCGAAAGAAGAACAGAGCCAGGCGCGAAAAGCAGTGTATTAACGGAGACATCAACATACATACCAAGCGCAGTATCTCCGCCCGCCCGTGAAATCGCGAACTGAACATTTAAGAAACACCATATCGGCAGATATGCAAGAATAACAAATACAAGGCCGAGGCAGTTCGCTCTTGCCGCCTCGCTCAGGTTAAAGAAAACCAATGGAACAAGACCCGCTGTAATAAGGGCGCCCGGAATCGCAAGCATAACTCCCGATACCGCTCCTCCCCATTTAAGCCAGCCGGCGCGTTGTTTTGCTTCTTCCAGTTTTCCCGCTCCCAATGCTCCGCCTACCATAATTGTAGAAGCCGTCCACAACCCGTTGAAGATCAGGAAGAAGATATTCGCTATCGTCCAGCCTGCCGCCATTCCAGCGACAACTTCCGCTCCGCCCCTTCTGTTGTACATTGCGATCATTAGTGTTTCAGAAGCAACCCAGGATATTTCCGAGGCGAAGATCATTCCCGATTTTACAAATATCTCCGAGATAAGATCTTTTTTGATAATGAATACTCTTTTAATACCGGCGAAGAACGGCGCTTTGGAATATGACGCATAAAATAAAAAAGCAACAACTTCAAAAGAACGGGCGATGATTGTGGCGTATCCCGCGCCCACAACCTCAAGACGCGGCGCTCCAAGGTTACCGTAAATAAGAATCCAGTTACCGATTGTATTTATAACAGCGGCTATTCCGGAAATAATCAGCGGGATTTTTGGTTTTGCGATTTCCCGGAAACTGGTTGCAATGGACATGGATATTGCCGTCGGAATAAATGCCAGCGAAACGAGACGCAGGTAGGTAGTTCCGACTGTGACAATCTCTTCTTGCGCGGTATTGTCCATCGTCAGCATGCCGAGCAGAGTATGAGGGAATGTCCGGCAGACAATTAAATACAGAATCGAAACGCTTATGGCAAAAAGCACTTTAAAACTGTAGGCGTTTTTCATTCCTCCGGCATCATTTGCGCCGTTGAACTGCGCAATATATATTCCTCCAGCCTGGCATATCGTGTTAACGATAACAAAGAAAATAAAAAATAAGTGATTGGTTACATTTACAGCAGCCATACTGACATCCCCAAGACCGGCAACCATAAAGTTGTCGATTAAAGAGACCATGCTCATAATAAACTGCTGAAGCATTACAGGCAGGGCAATTGCCAATGCTTTCTTGTAAAAAGACCATGGGCCAAAGCGCTGCTTTAAAGAATACATATAATTGACAGTATGACAGTTTTATAGTTACATTCAATACATGGGTGAGTATCATATCCACGGCGGGATTCCACTAAATGGATCAATTAAAGTAAGCGGAAATAAAAACGCCGCTCTTCCCTGCATTGCGGCTGCTCTTTTAACTGATGAGCCTGTTATTCTGCGTAATATCCCGGATATTGAAGATGTCCGTGTAATGTTTGATATTTTTACCGCTCTTGGAGGAGAGGTAACACCGCTTGAACTTAATGTTCACAGACTGCAAATCAACAACATAAGATCTTCTGAAATACCTGACAGGGAAGCAAAAAAAATAAGAGCATCCATACTTTTTACAGGCCCGCTCATTGCCCGTACAGGGAAGGCAGTACTTCCGCCTCCCGGCGGCGATGTTATAGGAAGAAGAAGGCTTGACACACACTTTCTGGTACTGACAGAGCTTGGTTCAAAAGTAAAGGTTGGCGACAGGTTTACTTTTACAGGAAAAAAACTTACAGGCGCGGATATTTTTCTGGATGAAGCGTCTGTTACGGCAACCGAGAATGCTATCATGACCGCTGTTCTTGCTGACGGTAAAACGATTTTGACTAACGCTGCAAGCGAGCCGCATGTTCAGGATCTGTGCAAAATGCTGGTATCAATGGGCGCAAAAATAGAGGGAATCGGCTCAAATATTCTGACAATTACGGGAGTAAAAAAACTTTCAGGCTGCGATTTTGAAATTGGCGCAGACTTTATGGAAGTGGGCTCCTTTATAGGACTGGCTGCTGTAACGGGAGGAGATCTTCACATAGAAGGCGCCCGTTTTGAGGATATGCGGCCTGCAAAGATAGCTTTTGGGAAACTGGGGATTGTCTGGGCGCATGAGGGAACTATTATACATGTACCGAAAAACCAGTCAATGGAAGTAAACCACGATTTGGGAGGCATGATTCCAAAAATTGACGATGCGCCATGGCCGGGGTTTCCGCCTGATCTGGTCAGCATCGTAATAGTTGTCGCAACCCAGATAAAAGGGACTGTTCTGATTCACGAGAAGATGTACGAATCACGCATGTTTTTTGTGGACAAACTGATAGGAATGGGCGCAAGGATTGTGTTATGCGATCCGCACCGCGCTGTTATAACAGGGCCTGTCAAGCTGCAGGGCTCTGAGCTTATAAGCCCTGATGTCCGCGCCGGAATGGCAATGCTGATTGCCGCCATGTGCGCCGAAGGAAAGAGCATTATACGCAATGTCTATCAGATAGAACGGGGTTATGAGCATTTAACGGACAGACTTGGCTCTCTGGGCGCACGTATAACAAGAGTGGAGTAAGGGGAAGAAATGGACATTTTTACCCTGGGTGCTTTCGCTGTACTGTTTCTGCTTGTCATATTGATTTTGATAAAATTATTTTCTGCTAAATCAACGGATCTTACTCCGCAGATGCTTGATTTAAAAAACGAAATAAACGAACTAAAAACAAAGCAGCTTGAAAGTCAACAGTTGTCTCTTACATCACAGCAAAAACTCCTGCTTGAAACGCAAAGCCAGCTTGGTTCCCAGCTTCAGCAGATGATGACTCTTATGAATCAAAACCTGAACTCTTCCCAAAGCAATATTACAAAGCAGCTTGACAACTCAAGCCGTATAATCAGCGATATTCATACGAAACTTGGGACACTGGAGACAACGGCAAAAAACATGCAGGAAATAGGAAAAGACATATCTTCCCTTCAGAATATCCTGCAAGCCCCCAAACTCCGCGGCAATTTGGGAGAATTTCTTCTTGAAGAACTGCTCAGACAGATACTGCCCGGCGCCAATTATGAAATCAAATACAGTTTTAAAAACGGAACCCAGGTAGATGCCATTATCAAACTTGGAGGAAACATAGTTCCTGTTGATTCCAAATTCCCGCTCGAAAGTTTTCAGAAACTTATTGATACAGACAACGAGGACAGCAAAAAAGCGTTTAAAAGAGATTTTATTAACAGCGTAAAAAAACGTATAGACGAGATTTCTTCAAAATATATAAATCCCGCAGAGGGAACATTCGATTTTGCTTTGATGTATATTCCGGCAGAAAATGTCTATTACGAAACAATAATCAATGACTCATTAACCAATAAGGATTATGAGCTGTTCAACTATGCCATGGAAAAATATGTAATACCTGTTTCGCCCAACAGTTTCTATGCGTACCTGATGGCAATTTCCTACGGATTAAACGGCTTAAAAATAGAACAGGAAGCAAAAAATATCCGCGGAGAACTTTCCCAGATTCAACTAAGGTTCGGAAAATTTTATGAAGAATACGGTGTTGTAGGAAAGCATCTTAACAATGCGATTGGCAAGTTCAACGAAACTTCAAAAGGCGCGGAGAAACTGCATGATCAGATAGGCAGGCTTTCCGGCCAGAAGACTGAACTTATAGAGGACTAAATAACTTTTTTATGAGATAATTTACCCACGAGGGTATAATGAAAAAATTCGCATTAGTTTCTATAATAATAATTTCTATTATTTTTTACGTTGGCTGTAACAGGGATAAAGCCGGTGATATTCCTGATCTGCCTGTAAATATAGATTTTTATTCATATCTTGATTCCAAGTCCAACATACCTCTTGCAAATGAAGCGGCAATTGAAGCCGCTTTCACTCTGGATTACAGACCCCTTAGAGCAGAACCCATTAACGAAGCAGAAACCCTCAGTGCATCAGCCCTTTCCGGTGTTACCGCAGGCTCCGGAGGAAGCACTGTCGGCGGCGGGCTTCGAAGATTATCGGAATACAGAACGGAGTACTTTGATCCGGTAAGAGAAAGCGCAAGAATTCAGGCAATCCGCGCCTCGCAGCAAACTCAAACCCTGCAGACAACTGATACAGGCCCTCTTACAGTAATTGACTGGGGCCCGCAGGGATTGTACTCTTCCGCAATTCAGCGGCCGTCAATCTATGTAATATTCTCACAGCCAATGATTCCTCTTGCAAGTCTTGGAGAACCAAGCGCTACATCTCCTGTAGTAAGCATAAGTCCGCCGATCAAAGGCACATTCCGCTGGTACGGAACAAGTTTTTTAAGTTTTGAAGGAGAAGAACCCTGCCAGAGCCAGCAGGTTTATACAATAACAGTTGCAAATAACGCTTCATCAATCAATGGAACGCCAATCTCCGGCGAAAGAACATTTAGTTTTAACACCGAAACTCTCTCCATAAGAAGTGTTATTCCTGGTGAAGAATTCAGAAGAAGAACAAACTTCCGTTTCGATAACAACAATGTGCCTCCCGAAGCTGCAAGCCAGATCAGCCTGGTGTTTAATTATCCGGTTCAAGCCGGAGACATAAGCCGGCATCTGGAAATTTATACCGGAAACGAACAGAGAAGATTTGATTTAAAACAGGAAGATGAATATAAAGTAATAGCCGAACTCTCCGGCTCTGTGGATTTTAATACGCAGGTAAGGATAATCCTCAAAGAGGGAGCAATGTCCAGGGGAGGAAGCCGCGGAACTGAAAGCGATCAGACTTACAGTTTCAGGACTCCGGGCCCGTTCAGGGTAACAAACCATAACAGAAGCCCCGGCTACGGAAGATACGGCAACATTATCGAAATTTATTTCAGTCATGCCCTGCACGAAAACACTGTACGCAATGCAGTAAGCACTGTGCCGCGCATGAATATAACCGGCGATAACATCGAAGTATTCGGAAACATGTTAAGGATTTTCAACCTGCCTGTTGGGTACGGCGATCGTTTCACTGTTACTGTCGCGGCAGGCGTAGAGGACGTATTCGGAAGGCGTTTAAGCGAACCTTATTCAGCAAATATCGTTATGCCAAACGAGCCGCCTCCGCAGGGAACTGTAAATTTCCTGGATTACAGACGCCAAGTCATGCTGGAAGCACAGTTCCCGCCCCGTTACCTTTTTGAATATTCCAACATAACGGCAAATTCGCAGTACTTGTTATCTGCAAGAAACAACCCCTGGAGCTCAGACTGGGATGATGCGTCCCGTTTTTTATTAACGCCGGGAGCCGCAAACACAAGGTACTTTGAAGAAATAGATTTATCGCCGTATCTGAACGCCCAGGGCAGGGGGTTTGTCGGTTTCCGCGCCAATATGGAACTCCTGACAAATGAAAGACAGCGTGATGACACATACCGCACGGGAAGCAGAAGAATTGAATACTTTAATAACATACAGGTTACAGACCTTGGCATGACGGTGCGTTATGGTTTTAACAGGGTACTGGTTCTTGTGACAAGTCTTTCCACAGGTAAACCTGTTGAAGGCGCAAACATCCGTCTTCTGTCTCCGGAAAAAGTAAATGCGGGCGCCAACCTGGCAAGAACCGAAAGTTTCGCCCATGCTGTAACGGACAGCAGCGGTTTTGCCGTTCTGAATCTGGGTCCTTCTCTTCTAAGAAACAACACGGAAAACCAGAACAGCTGGCGCGGTTACAGCGAACCTTTTGTTTATGCGGAGAAAGACGGAGACATGGCAATATTTGATCCGTCTTCGCATAACACATGGATGTTTGGAATTTATCCGGAAACTCCCCAGCGCGCCGAAGAAGTTGTCCCGCTAGCATTTATGTTTTCGGATCGCGGGCTGTACATGCCGGGCGAGGTTCTTACATTCCGCGGCGTTGACCGTTCAAAAGTACTTGGCATGTACACAATATACCAGGGAAGTTACACAATTGTCCTTGAAGAAAATACATACAGGCCGCAGCAGGTTGCAGTTATTCAGGGTGAAACTACAGAATCAGGAAGCTATTTCGGCCGTATCGACATTCCTGAAGATTTGAATCCCGGTTCATACAGGCTTGTATATAAACGCGGCGATGGTTCGGGCAATGAAATCATCGCAAGTGTGCCTGTAACAATTGCATATTTTGAACGCCTCAGATTCCAGGCAGTTCTTTCTTCTCCTCCTTCTGCGGTAATAATGGGTGATGATATCAATCTGAATCTGCAGGCAAGTTATCTTTCCGGCGGCAGTTTATCCGGCGCAGTATGGGAAGGAGCATGGTTCGAAGAGATGACTACCTTCCAGTCACAAAAAGCGGAAACAAGAGAATATACATTCGGTCCGCGGCGCGGCTGGGATTACATGCGATACATTGCTTATCAGGAAGGCGTGCTAAGCGGGCAAGGCACTGCAAGCCTAAGCCAGAAAACAGGCGGCAGCAAAATAACCGGCGCTCCGTATTTATACCGTGCAGAAGCAAGGGTGACTGACATAAGCAACCAGATGATAGCAGCCTACCGTTCTGTTATGGTACATCCGGCAAGTTTTTACATTGGGCTTTACAAAAAACCCGGCGGCTTTACGCGCGCAGGCGAGCAGGTGTCTTATGAATATATTACGGTGAACACAGAAGGTGAAAAAACATCGAATAACGATCATTTATTGCAAACCGGTGAAGGAGCCGGCCAGTTAAAAGTAGAACTGATACGCGAAGAATGGCGGCGTGTTCAGCAAAGGGGAGTAAGCGGGTATATATATGATGAGTATACTTCACAGGAGATAGTAGACAGCGTTCAAATGATAAACATCCGCAGCGGCGGAGGCACTATCAATGTAAGGCCTTCATCAGCAGGTTTTTATATCCTTCGTGTTTCGTCCAATGACCGTCATGGCAGGACAGCTCTTACAGAAACAACTTTTTATGTTACAGGATCGGGCGGCTACTGGAATATAAGCAACCCCAGCGAGATCAGCCTAACCCCGGATAAAGAAATGTATGAACCGGGCGAAACCGCAAAAGTTCTTCTGCAAAGCCCCATTCCGGAAGGCTACTACCTAATTACCGTGGAACGCGAAGGAATATTTACCGAAGAAGTCCGTCATTTTACAGAACCTGTCACGGTAATTGATGTTCCAATTGCATGTAACTTTGTGCCTGTAGTATATGTAACTGTCTCATCCTATTCAGTGCGCTCGGGAGCTCCAACTCACGAATACGGAAGCCCCGATCTTGACAAGCCAAAAGGATACTTTGGTCTGGCGCGCCTTAGTGTTAACCCGCGCGTGCGGGCGTTCTCTGTTCATGTGGAAAGCGAAAAGCAGACTTACCGCCCCGGCGAAGAAGTTACAATGACTCTAACCGCGACAAGAGACGGAAGGCCCCTTCCGGGTGCAGAGCTGACTTTAATGGCAGTAGACAGGGGGGTGCTGGATCTTATCAATTACCGTGTGCCGGATCCAATTGAATATTTTTACTCTGAATACAGATTCCCTCTTTCTGCCGGCGGAGGAGATTCCCGTGCCATGCTCATGGATCCTGTTACATACAGCGTTAAAAACCTCACAGGCGGAGACGCCGGCGGCGGCAAGGGCGACAGTGAGAGCCGAAGCTCAATGGATGAACGAGTGGATTTTAACCCGACCGCTGTTTTTGAACCGATGCTTATTACGGATGCAGACGGTAAGGTAACTGTCAAGTTTACCCTTCCCGATAACCTTACTACATACCGCGTAACGGTATTCGGAGTCAGGGGTGATCTGTTCGCGCTTAAGGAAAGCGAAATCGCCGTACAGAACAGGATCAATGTGCGCGAAGTTCTTCCTCGGCGCCTGCGGGAAAGAGATACCGCAGAAGCGGGGGTGCTGATCACAAACCTCGATTCTTCAGCGCATACAATGACAGTACGGCTTGATATTGGAGCTTCATGGCCGGCAGACGCATCAAGCGGTTTATTAAAAACACCGGGACAGGCTTTTGTAGACGGAACTGCCGAACGGCGCGTAACGGTGGGCAGCGGCGAGAATGTTGTTGTCTACTTTGACGTGGCGGCAGTCAAGGAGGGAAGCGTCGGACTGAACTTTACAATAACGTCGGGCATTCTTAACGAAAGACTAATCAGGGAAATACAGATTGAGCGTCCTTACGTAATGGAAACTGTCACCACTACAGGTGTAATCGAAGGGAACAGCGTAAACGAAGGCCTTATTATACCGTCATTTGCAGATAACAATATGGGAAGTCTTACCCTGTCTCTTGATGCGACGCGGCTCAGTCTGCTGGATTCCGCCATTACATGGCTGTTCCGTTATCCATACGGATGCCTTGAACAGAGAACTTCGGTGATAATGCCCCTTGTGGTTTTCGGCGAATATCTGGATGCATTAAGCATAAAGAGCGAAGTATCCGATCCGCGGCGTGTGGTGGAAAATGAACTCAGATCGTGGGCGCAGGTTCAGCTTTCCAACGGAGGTTTTCCCTACTGGCCGTCGGGCACAAGAGGCGATTTCTATGTAAGCCTCAGGATAGCTCATATAATCGCAATTGCAAGAGATAAGGGTATCAATATACCTCAATCATTAAATGTTACAACCCTTGTTTCCTATCTTAACAGGGAGTATCAGGATATACAAAGATGGCAGAGAAACACGGCCTCATATTATTATCAGTCATATTTACAATCGTACATGCTATATGTATTGTCTCTTCTCGGCGAAAGGGTAGATCCTTCGCGGTTAGCCGAAATCCTTGCCCGTGACAATATTGACCCGTCTGTCCTGGCATTTACAGGAATGACTTACCGTAACTTGGGCAGAAATGCCGAAAGCGCAAATGCCGCACAACGTCTGCGGAATCTTATCCGGCCGACAACAAGGGGCGTCGATCTTACAGATCCCCTGGAAAGACACCGCTACAGTTACTACGGCGGAAGCATTGAACAGCTTGCGCTCACTTTGCAGTTTTTTGTGGATCAATATCCCGGAGACATGATAAACACAAGGCTTCTCTATTCGTTACTGGAAACACAGCGTTCAGCAGCGGGTTTTTGGCAAAACACGGCGGCAACAGTCAGGGTTCTTTCTGCGGTGGATGCATTGATAAGAGCGGAAGATCTTACCAATGTGGATGTAAGAGGCAACGTATCACTTGCGGGAACGGAACTGCTGCAGGGTACATTCAGGGGTCTTGGAGCAAAACCTGTAACAAGAACAATAGACTTCAGCAATTCAATAATCGCAGGTCTTCAGCGGGATCGTCTGCAAACACTGAACTTTACCCGGAGCGGAAATAACAATCTTTACTACACCGCTTCGTTAAGTTACGCCATTCCCTCCGAACTCCAGACATTCCGTGACGAGGGCCTTGGGGTATTCCTGAGTATATTCGATATCAATACAGGCGAAGAAATAAAAGGTACTGCCCTTCAAACAGGAAGAACATACCGTGCCAGAGTGAGGGTATCTTCAACCAGGGATCGGACATATCTCGCCCTGCGCGTTCCAATTCCTTCCGGCGCGGAAATCCTGGATGCGGCATTTGTAACTACCGCTTCATATGATGACATGGGCGGCGCAAGAGGAACCGGTACGGAGCGAAGGGGCAGCTGGGTAAGCCACCAGATGATTTTAGATAACGAAATTCAGTATTTCTGGGATCAGTTTAACAGAGGGGAAACTACTGTAAGTTTCCTTTTCCGCACGGCAAGGCGCGGAGTGTATCCAACGCCTCCTGTTCAGGCGGAATGTATGTACGAGCCGGAGATTTTTGGCAGAAGTCAGGGGTTGATTTATACAATTGAATAAATACATCCGGGATTTTTTCTTAAAGAGGCACAGAGACCACAAAGAAGGTATAGGAAAAAAAATTATTCGTGCTGCGGCAGTTGCAATAATATCGCTTGCACTGCTATGGGTAATTTTGCGGCTCTCTCCGTATCCGCAGTTGCAAACTTTCCAGATGCGTCCCGGCAGCATCCGCTACTACGATCGTAATGGATTTCTGCTGCAGGTAACGCCTCTTGCAAACGGCCTGCGCAGGGAAAAACCGCAGGAAATGCCAGAATATGTAAAAGATGTCTTTATATTTTCGGAGGATCGCCGCTTCTATACTCACATGGGCGTGGACGGTTTTGCTCTCCTTCGCGCGTTGTATCAGAATATAACAACCGGCAGAAGGGTAAGCGGAGCCAGCACAATAACAATGCAGCTTGCCCGGATAATTTCTGATAACGCACGGGCGCATACAGGCAGCGGAAATACCTTGATCAGGAAAACCGCAGAGATGATAAATGCCCTGCGCCTGGAAACGCGTCTATCCAAAAATCAAATTCTGGAACTGTATTTGAACTCCCTCCCGTTTGGATTCAACACGGAAGGAGTCGCTTCCGCCGCACGGACATTTTTTTCTTCCGATCTGTCAATGCTGTCTCCTGCCCAGATTTTTTGTCTTGCCGTAATTCCGCGGCGGCCAAGCCTGTACAATCCGCTGGATAATCCGCAAGCCTGTGTTGCCGCGGCGATAGAACTGCAGGTGAGATTTTCAAATGACAGAAAACACCAGACAAACTGGCCGTTATTTACAGATGTGAACGATTACGACTGGAGATTCGCTTCATCTTCCGCCCGCCGTTTTGAGTATCCATTTGAGCTGCCTCACCTGATTCGCAGTATAAGCATGAACATATCCGCAGCTTCGGCATCAGCTTCGGCTGCAGCCTCGGCAGCTGCTTCGGCAACAGCCGGTGAAGTTCATCTTACAATCGATATCGCACTGCAACGCTACCTTGAAAGATCCATTATCAGTAACGTTATGCTGCATTATACTTCCCGCCTTACAAACGGCGCAGCCATTGTTATTAACAATGAAACCGGTGAAATTCTTGCATGGGTGGGAAGCGCCGACTTTTTTAATACCGAAGCAGCAGGACAAATAGACGGTGTACTGGCTTTAAATCAGTCGGGAAGCAGCATGAAACCTTTCCTGTATGCAATGGCTCTGGAAAACGGTTTTAGTCCGACCGATGTTGTCGCAGATATTCCAATGAACTTTGGCGGCGGTGAAATTTACATTCCCCGGAATTTTAACAACCGTTATAACGGCCCTATGCTGTTACGTTCGGCGCTGGCTTCAAGCCTCAATGTTCCGGCTGTGTATCTGCTGAATCAACTTGGCGAGATGAACTACAGCCGCCTGCTTTTAAAACTGGGATTTGATTCCATCGAACATTCGGCGCAGGACGCAGGTCTTGGTCTTGCGCTTGGGAATGCGCCTGTAAGCCTTTTGGAACTGGTAAGAGGTTTCAGCGTTTTTCCCCGTGACGGTGTTTATTTGCCGTTGGTTTTTGAAATGAGAACAGAAGATACTCTGCAGAAAGATTTTACCAGTAAAGAAGATAACCGGATTTTTTCCGCCGATACGGCAAGAATTATCTGCTCTTTTTTATCAGATTCAGACGCACGGGCCCCT
>Ga0123356_10005634_pt1 | contig 12729 bp, 11 predicted proteins | sample TergutEmb28metaG_2_FD_92546 | JGI IMG/M metagenome (GOLD analysis project Ga0123356, IMG submission 92546) | Embiratermes neotenicus P3 segment gut microbial communities from Petit-Saut dam, French Guiana - Emb289 P3 | ecosystem: Host-associated > Arthropoda: Insects > Digestive system > Gut ... | reverse complement strand
TGAAGTAACAGCCCGTCCGCTTGCAGGTTTATAATTCTTTTACTCCAAGTCTGTATGCAATAATTTTTAGTTCTTCTAGTGTTTTTTCATTAACCGGAATTTGTCCATTAATCCGCTGTTTCATCATTTCTGCAGATCTTTCTCCGTGCGTATAAATGCGGTTTTGACCATCGGCTTTTTTGCTGTCACGGAGTTCCTGTAAAAATTTTGACATGTTTGCTCTTATGGCAGTTTTATCGCCAAAAATTCCGTAATCTATTGCCATAAAATAATGACAAATGCCCGTATGATCTATTTTTCTGTTTACATAATTTGAAGTAAGCCCGCCGGAGATTACTGCGGAAAAAAGATCGACAATAATACTTAATCCGTAACCCTTATGACCGCCGTGTTGTGTTCCCAAACCTCCAAGAGGAGCAATGCCTCCGCCTGCTTTTGCGATAATATTTTCTACCACGACAGCGGCATCATTACATGGATTACCTCCGGCATCTAACGCCCAATTATCGGGTAACGGTTGTCCGTTCTTTCTGAACACTTCCAGTTTTCCCCTTGGGACAACAGTAGTGGATGCATCATAAGAAAAGTGATAAGGATCCGCTGGCATTGCAAGAGCCATCGCGTTTGTTCCCGTCATCGCCTGGGCGCCAAAGGTGGGCACGCAGATTGCTTCGGTGTTTGACATGCTGATGCCTATTAAATCCTCTGCTGATGCCATTTCGGTATAATAACTTGCAATGCCGTAATGGTTTGAATTGCGTACAGTTATCAAGCCGCATCCATTGTTACGCGCTTTTTCAATTGCAAGATTCATGGCATAGACGCCGACAAGCTGCCCCATTGCTTTATTCGCTTCCAGACAGGCTGAGATTCCGGTTTCGTGGACTATTTCCGGTTTAACGCGGACATCTACCTGTCCTGATGTTATTTCCTGATCATAGCGGACAAGTCTGTGTATGCCGTGTGATTCAATTCCATATAAATCTGCACGAAGCAATACAGAGCTGATTATTATACTTTCATCCCGGGAAAAACCATAAGCCGCAAACAGAGTTTCGCAAAAATCCTGTGCTTTTTTTATATCAATTTGCATATTAACCTATTGCTTTTTTCAATTCTTCAGTCTTATCTGTTTTTTCCCAGGAAAATTCCGGACGGCCAAAATGACCGTACGCTGCTGTCTTTAGGAAAATGGGTTTTCGCAAATCAAGCGTTTTGATGATGCCGGCAGGACTAAGATCAAAAACTTTTTCTACCGCTTTTTCGATTCTGTTTTCGGCTGCTTTTGCAGTACCAAATGTATCTACCATTATAGAGACAGGGAAAGGTACGCCAATTGCGTAGGCAAGCTGAATTTCGCAGCGGTCTGCAAGTTTTGCGGCGACTATGTTTTTGGCGACATAACGCGCAGCGTATGCGGCAGAACGATCAACCTTGGTTGGGTCTTTGCCGGAAAAAGCGCCGCCGCCGTGACGTCCCATGCCGCCGTAAGTGTCTACGATGATCTTGCGGCCGGTAAGCCCGGTATCTCCGAACGGACCGCCAATTACAAAACGGCCGGTGGGATTGATGTAGAATTTTGTTTTTTTATCAAGCATACCTGTCGGTTCAAATACAGGTTTTATAATCTTTTCTATAATTGTGGATTCAATTTCATTATATGAAACATCGGGATCATGCTGATGGGCAACTACGACAGAGTCGATACGAATGGGTTTATTGCCCTCATATTCAATTGTAACCTGGCTTTTTGAGTCGGGGCGCAGCCATTTGATGGTTTTGTTCTTGCGCAGCTTTGCGGCGTTTATTAAAATTTTGTGCGCAAGCATGATCGGCATGGGCATAAGTTCTTTTGTTTCGTTACATGCAAAACCGAACATCATTCCCTGATCCCCTGCTCCCTGCTGACCTTTGAATTTTTTTAGGCCTTTACCGGAAACACCCTGACAGATGTCCGGAGATTGACTGTGGATCATGTCAAGGACGGCCATGGAATTGTAGTCAAGACCATAAGAAGGGTCGGTATAACCGATATCTTTTGCAATATTCCGTACCAGATTATGAAAATCAACAAAGGTTTTTGTGGTAATTTCACCGCCAATAAGCACTAATGAAGTTGATGCAAATGTTTCGCAGGCAACACGGCTTGCCGGGTCTTCTTTAAGGCAAGCGTCAAGAATTGCGTCTGAAATCTGATCACAAAGTTTATCGGGATGACCCTCTCCGACTGATTCGGACGTAAAAAAATAACGTGAAGATTTCATGTTTCCTCCTTACAAAGTGCCAGACATAGAAATGTCTGGCACTTTGTAGTGTAAAAAAAAACCGATCTTTTAGCAAGACCGGTTTTTGTTGGTTATTTGTTACAGCAAAACTATATTATAAACCGTTTGCTATACTTCTCATACCTGCGGCATGTTCATTTCTTCCTCTTTGGGCTTGAATGTCAGCAGTATCTAACATGACTCCCCTTACAGATGCTCTTGACCTTGGATTATCTAGGTTTGCCTGAAGATTCGGAATGGTCAATACCATGCCCGGCATAATTTTGTCAGGATCCAATACAACATCTTTGGATGCAAGCATTATAACCGGATAATAAAGTCCTTCCCTGTAAAAAGATTCGGAAATTTCAAATAATGTATCTCCGCTTCGGACAGTATACCTTTGGGCTCCGTCCAGAATGAGATTCGACGCATGCCTGTCATAAATTCTTCTGAAAGTGTCATCGGTAATTCTGCCAGATGTGCTGCAGGAAAATACCAGTAAAACACAAAGAATCAATAATACTGCAAATACTGCTTTTTTCATACTAATCTCCTTTTAATATATTATTTTATTAATAATTTCATAATTTATGGATCTTGTCTATAGTTTTTGAGGGAAATATATTATTTTCTTAACATTTACTCAAAATTCATGGGTTTTATATTTAGTTTTTGAACTTTTTCTTCCATTGATTCTAATGTTTCACCTTGATAAGATATCTATATGCAATACAGATTTTCTTGTCTGATGCTGATGCTTGTATGTGCTACTGTAACTGTAGAAGCTCAATTTTCCAGCCGGCTTTTTCCGGCTTTTTCATCATTTCGTGTTATAAGGACAGAGAAATTTGATATTATTTTTCCGGAAGAGTCCGAGCCATCCGCGCGCCTTCTGGCTGCTTATGCGGATAGTGTTTATGAAGAGATAAGTTTACTTTTTGGCATTAATGTCCCGGGTAGAATCCCTGTAACATTTGCTCCGTATACAGATTTGTTCAACGGGTATTACAATCCCATTTCGAGCCCTCATATTGTGCTTTTTGATACGCCTGTGGATTTGGAATGGACAACTTTTGACGACAATCTTAAGGCTCTTTTTATTCATGAATTGGTCCATGCAATCACCTTGAACACAAGAGGGCCTTTTTTCAGATTTCTTAGCCGTATCTTTGGTAATTGGGTAACTCCTGCTTTTTGGAATGCTCCTGCATTTATGGTAGAAGGAGCTGCAATAAGTTTAGAAAGTCTTTCCGGCTTTGGCAGGTCTTCTGATCCATATATTAGGCAAATCCTGCGGCAGGCTATTCATGAGGGTAAATTTCATACCCCCTTCCAGGCTTCGGGTGTTTACGACTCTCCCGGTCAATCTGGATTATTTTACGAGTACGGCGGGCTTTTTTCGTCATGGCTGCAGCAGCAATACGGTATGGAGAAATATGCACAACTATGGCAGGAAATGGGCTCAAATGGTCATTTTTCTTTTTTTGTTTACAGATCGGGTTTTTATGGAATTTTTAAAAAAGTATACGGTACAGATTTTACCAATGCCTGGAATAGTTTTAGAGATTCTATAACTTTAAGTGATATAGAAGAAGCCCCGCAGGAAATTCTTCCGGTTCAATACCGGTTTTTTTCTGAAAATAGAAATTCATTTCCCGCTATTACTGCATATGGAAACGAAGTCTTTATCCTGAACAGAACACAGGAAAAAATCCATGTCTATGACACACAGGCAGAAAAAACGCGCAGTTTTAATACCAGTTCTATGCTTTCTTACGATCTTGATGTCAGTCCCTGTGGTAAAAATCTGCTTATATCTGGTTATCGCATAACAGGAGATCGTTACTCTGCTTTTGTAACGGAACACAGGACAGATTCAGGTAATAGAACAGGCAGAACTTTTACGGGGCTTTACAGGGCAAGGTATTTCAGGGACGGCGTTATCGCCCTTGCTTCTGAACTTCATAATAATTGTATTGTGTTCGAAGATTTTTACGGTAACAGGGAAATTCTTTTTAGGGGAAATGAGGGATTGATGTTTTCGGGGCCTCAGGCTGTAGATAACGAAAGGATTGTTTTCATTGCGGCACAGAACGGCGTGCGTACCCTTATATTTTACAATTATATTTCCGGAGAACTTTTCCGCATAGAAAGTTTTGCTGATGATAACGAATACTCGAACCTGCGGTTCGCTCATTATATGCGCAGCCTTAGTGTGTCAGAAGGGAAGCTGCTTTTCAGTCATAACGTGAATGATCGTATGTACAAACTTGCTGTTGTTGATCTGGAAGCCATGCAGGTAATTTTAAGTGATCGTGATTTTTCAGGCGGTGTTTTTAATCCGGTTTCTGTTAACGGAAATGTTTATTACCGCGGAATGTTTTTTTCCGGAGACGGTATTCTGCGTTTCCCAGAAATAATATCATCCATATCGGGAACACAAATCGATATAAAATTGGTACCGGTCAAAGATTATGATTTGGTTCCCGTGCAGAATACCCAGAAATCATCGTTTGACATTCGCTCCAGAGATTATTCTGCACTCAAGTATATGAGCCCCTTTAATTTCTGGCTGCCTTTGCCATTGATTAGGATGGACGACGATTTTAATGTCTCTTTTGACGGCGGCGGTCTTGTAACGATTATAACAGATCCTACGGACAGGAATGTTATAATAGCTTTTGCTTATGCAGATGTAACATATCGCATTGTAATGATCGACGATTTTTTATGGCAAAATACACTGTTGGGTTTTCCCATAACGCTGGAATTTTCTGACAAGGTTTTAATGGATACAGGTTTTAATCCCTACCGCGAAACAAGAATAAATTTAAACGCAAGTTTTTCTTATATACCGGAGCGATGGCTTTATGGGCTTTCTTTGGGCGGGGGTTATATCAGAGTTGCGGCAGATGACGAAGGTTCAAGCGCTTATGAATGGGAAGAAATGGGACACGCATTTTATTACACAACCTCATTAACATTTTCAAATATTAAACGAAGACAGCACGAATTGTTTGGAACCGGAATATCTCTTGTTATTAGGGGGGCGAACATAGCCGGAACTCCGTTCCGCGAAAGTTTTCAGCCGCGTATTGAAGGCAGGTTTCGCTCCAGCATAGAGACCAGATTTCCTTTGAATCTTGTTCTTTACGGCGCTTATGATGTACAGGGAATGACTCTTCATGGCGTATCCCAGAGTTTTGGCCAGTCAATTTTTAACGAATCAGCATCAGTAGAATATTCCAATCCATCAGGAATTAATCTTAACTGGCTTGCAGGAGCAGAAGTTTCATTAGGGCTTTTTTCTTTTGAAATCCAAAGAAATCTTTCCCATTTATATTTTAACAGGTTCTTTGGAGCTTTGGCGCTAAGAAATGTTTTGTATGACAGCGGCGGACATTTTCAGGCCGAAGGAATTGAAATTGGCAATTTACATCTTGCCCAGTCGCTTGTACTTAAACTTGGATTGGTATCTTCGGTTATTCCAATTAAATATTTTCCGTTATTTGTTGAGCCGAATATTTGGGGAGCCTGGAAATTTTCCAACACCATTACCGGAAGCGGATCTCCCTGGGATTTTGGCGTAGGATTTAATATCCGGTATTAATCCATAAACATATATATACCGAATTTTTCCAATAGCTCCATCATCTCATGTTTTAATAGAGGCCGGATTGTTCTCCAGGGAAGAATAACTTCGATACTTCCTGCATAAAACGGCGCTATTTCGTATCGATCCCAATTTAAGCCCAAACCGTCATTGGCAATGAAAAAATTTTCTGTCAGGGCGGGATTATCGGTAAAGAAGATACCCTGTGACAGACCCTGATTATCTTCCAGTACTGTTCCGCTATGTGAATTGTTATAAGACCTGAGCGCACTTACAAGAATACTGTAAAGCCGTTCTTCAGTTCCTTCACGAAAAAAATCATCCAGTTTTAAAAGTCTTTTATCTGCAAGGTCAATAACAAGATATTGCACGGCTCCCATTCCATGAGCGCCGCCGGAATATTCGTATACTTCCCGCCTGATCACCATTCCTCGTTTATTAAATATGACAAAATCAATATTTTCCAGATATTCTGCATCCCCCGTGGTTTCTACTACGGCAGGCTCCCGTGTTGAACTGGAGCTAACGCAAGAAAAAAGCAGAATCCAGATACTCAATAGCCAAACTGCTTGATAAAGTTTTTTTATTTTCATATAAAAAATATTATAAACTAACGACAAAAAAAAGGCTGCCTGAGTCCCAGACAGCCTTGTAAAAACTAAATCTCCGCGGACTAGTAGTCCATTCCCCCCATGCCGCCCATTCCGCCGCCGGGCATTGCCGGAGCTTCTTTCTTTTCAGGAATATCTGTAATGGTACATTCGGTGGTAAGGAGTAAACTGGCTATGGACGCCGCATTCTGCAGGGCAGAGCGGGTTACTTTTGCCGGGTCGATAATACCGGCTTTCATCATATCAGTCCATTCCATTTTTGCAGCGTCAAAACCCATACCTTTCTTTTCATTTCTGGCACGTTCTGCAATAACAGCTCCGTCAAGACCGGCGTTCTCGGCAATCTGACGAATGGGTTCTTCAAGAGCGCGTTTGACAATTTTGAAGCCGACTTTTTCATCATCGGTAAGACGGGATGTATCAGCTTTGTCCAAAGCCATGGCAGCCTGTATAAAGGTAATTGCGCCGCCGCTTACGATACCTTCGTCGATTGCAGCACGAGTTGCAGACAGAGCGTCTTCGACACGGTGTTTTTTTTCTTTCAGTTCGACTTCTGTAGCTGCGCCTACGCTGATAACCGCAACGCCGCCTGCCAATTTTGCCAGCCGTTCCTGAAGTTTTTCCCGATCATAGTCGCTTGTGGTATCTTCAATCTGAGCCTTAATCTGGGCAATTCTGTCCTGAATATCTTTCGCTTTTCCTGCGCCGTTGATTATTGTAGTGTTGTCTTTGTCGATTTTTACGGTTTTTGCTTTGCCAAGCTGGGAAATATCGGTGTTTTCAAGTTTGAGACCGATTTCTTCAGAAATAACTTCGCCGCCTGTAAGGATAGCAATGTCTTCCAGCATGGCTTTTCTGCGGTCGCCAAAACCGGGGGCTTTTACCGCACAGGTGCGCAAAGTGCCGCGCAGACTGTTTACGACCAAGGTTGAGAGGGCTTCGCCGTCACAATCTTCTGCAATGATAAGAAGCGGCTTGCCGCTTTGAGCGACTTTTTCAAGCAATGGGAGCATATCCTTCATGCTGGAAACTTTTTTGTCGTGGATAAGAATGAAAACATCTTCGTAGACGCAGGTCATGGTATCGCGGTCTGTTACAAAATACGCAGAGATATATCCGCGGTCAAACTGCATACCTTCGACAAATTCGATGCTTGTATCCATAGTTTTGGATTCTTCGACCGTGATAACACCGTCTTTTCCGACTTTTTCCATGGCATCGGCGATTGTGGTGCCGATTTCTGCGTCATTATTGGCGGAAACCGAAGCAACGTGGGAGATTTCTTCCTTGTCTTTTATGTCTTTGGAGTTTTTCTTAATATCTTCAACAGCAATTTCTACGGCTTTATCAATACCTCTCTTGAGTTCGAGCGGGGTCATGCCTGCTGCTACGGATTTGAGGCCTTCTTTTACCAGTGAATAAGCCAATACTGTGGCGGTTGTGGTGCCGTCTCCGGCAACATCGTTTGTTTTGGTAGCAACTTCTTTTAAAAGCTGAGCGCCCATGTTTTCGTAAGGATCGGCCAGTTCTATTTCTTTTGCTACAGAAACGCCATCCTTTGTTACCGTGGGTGCGCCGAATTTCTTATCCAGAAGGACGTTGCGCCCTTTGGGACCTAACGTTACTTTTACAGCCCTTGACATCTGCTCAACTCCGGAAAGCAATTTACGCCGGGCTTCTTCGTTGAACATCAACTGTTTTGCCATATTCTTTCTCCTCTTATTACCGGAAATCCGGTATTTATTAATTGATTATGGATATTGATCAATATCCACCTACAAGCTACCAAATTATAATATTTTCAGCAATAGGGGTTTATTCCAATCAAACTCTTGCTTTTTATTGAATATTTTATATAATTATAGTTATACATAATGTATAAGTATAGTTATACTTTTTGTATGGGTTTATCAGGAGAAAATATGGATTATAGACAGCGCATTTTAGTGAAAAAAATGGAAAATACAATAAATACCTTCTCTGCAACTTACTTATGCGGTGCCCGCCAATGCGGAAAATCAACATTGGTACGTCATTTATTGTCTTTTGATAAAACCAACTATCTGACCTTTGATACGGCAACAATTAGAACGGCGGCAAAAAATGATCCAGAAGCGTTTATTTCCAGTCTTCCAAAGGACAGGTTAAATATAATAGACGAGGTTCAAAGAGTTCCGGCAGTTCATTTATTAATCAAAAAATCTGTCGACGAAAACCGGCTAAAAGGGAATGGAAAATCATTATTTCTTTTGACAGGTTCTGCAAATATATTCGGTCTTCCTAAACTTGCAAAAGCCATGGTTGGACGTATGGCTTTACTTACACTTTTCCCGTTTTCTGCTGCGGAAATTAATAATACCAATATCAATTTTATGGAAAAACTATGGAAAGATGATTTGATTTTTAAAACCTATAAAAATACAGATATTGTTAACATTATAAAAAAAGCTACCTTTCCTGAAATAGCTGTTAATTCCGATATTGACATGAACATTTGGATGGACAGTTATATCGATACGATTCTGGACAGAGATGCAGCCGAGTATGCAAAAATCAGAAAGCCGGAGTTAATTTATCAGCTATTAATATCGTTTGGCGGACGGGTTGGAAGTCTTTTAAATAATGATAATGTAATGAACGAAACAGGACTTAACCAGATTACTTATGAAAAATACAAATCATTTTGCAATGCCGCCTATTTAACATTTGAAGTTCAGCCATGGTCAAAACCGAACAAAGTAAATAAAAGGTTTGTTAAAGCAAAAAAAATATATTTTACGGATACCAATTTTTTATGCTTTTTATTAAGGCGCGATTTACAGGATGTCTTTAAAAACGATCCGTCATTTATGGGGCATTTATTCGAAAACTTTATCGCAACAGAGATAATGAAAGCTGTTAGCTCGCTGCCGGGAAAATACTATGTGTCGCATTTTAATCCTGTCCGCGGAGACGGCAAAGAAACGGATTTTGTTATAGAAAAAGACAATGGCGAAGTAATTGCCGTAGAAGTTAAACTTGATTCTTCTTTAAGCGAAAAAGATTTTAAAAACCTGGAACTATGCAAAACTGTCATTGGCAGTAAATTCAAAAAAGGCATTGTTTTGTACACAGGCAAAGATCTTGTTTCATTTGGAGATAGGCTCTTTGCTGTCCCTGTGAACTTTTTATGGGAGTAAGAGAAGGATAATAGAGAGTATCATTATGTTCCAAAAAGGTGATAGCCTTTCGGTTATCACCTTAACGCTGCCTCTATTATCAAGGTGCAGGCAGCCAGCAAGGAAAGCCATTGCTAACTGACGGATTTAATACAACGTTATTTCGATATTTATGCTTCCGGTTTGGCGAGGGCAAAAACAAGCAATTCTGCCAGAGCTGCAGCTTCGCCGTCGGTAAGGGTGACCCCTTTGCCCATCTTTTCATGTCCGGGTGCCCAGTCCCTGACATCCAATTTTGGGGCTCTGCCGCTCCATGACACTAAATTAAGTTCTTTTTGCCAGCCGCTCTTTTCTGCTGAAATAACTCCAAAATGCTTTACAATTTCAAAACTAAAACTATCCATAAAAAAGATTTCTCCTCTTTTCATTATTTATAACATAATACCAGAAAAACATTAATTTTTTTCTTGAAAAAGTGAGGCAACTGGAGTACAATATGACAAAAGTAATTAATATCCCAGTTTCCAAAAGGAGGGATTGATGAAAAGAGGTGTCTTTTTTGTTGTATTAGCGTTTTTAATGGTTGTATTGATGTCTGTTTCCTGCAGATCAAAACCGGCTCCAGTTGAGTCCAGACAAGTAACAGGACCCGCACAAGCTGTTGAAAGCCCGCCTGCCCAAGTACCGGACAGACCTGCTCAAGTTGTTGAAAGACCTCCTGAAGTACCGGACAGACAAGAGCAAATTACTGAAAGACCCGTTCAGGCTTTTGATGACCCGGTAGTGGTAGAAGCCAGAACAAGGGCCGAGGCTGCCAGGTTTCAAGCTATTGATTTTAGAAGCCCGGTTTATTTCCCAAGCGAATGGGAAGCTATTGAAGCTCGATTTCAGGCGGCGGATAATGCAGAAGCCTATAATGCTGCTTCAATTGCCTTTGACGAACTTTTTCGGAGAACGCTTCCGCTTTATGCCCAAGGCATAGAAGATGAAATTATGGGAGTTAGAACTGAATTAATTAGTACCGGGCTGACAATATACTATCCGGAAGGTTTAATAATTGCAGATCAAAAGGCTTTGGATGCGCTGGATCAATAAGAAAGCGGTGATTATATCAGTGCCAGAAATACTGCTGCCTTAGCATTAATCGATTACCAGGATATGTTATTAGCGGCAAATGTATATTTAACACGGGAAGAAATTATTAACCGTAATTTCGTGCGTTTTGATCGTGATAATTTCATTGTAGCGGATGATATGGCTTTTACAGCAATTGATGAATTTGAGGATGACAATATAGAAGCTGCCCGTTTTTTTGCACAGGAAGCTTCTCTTCGTTACAATGTTGTGTTATTAAACGGGTGGAACTCTTATGTGCGAAACCGGCGTTTGTCTGCTTCGGTTGAGAGGGAGCTTGCAGTGATTGAAAGAGCAGATATTGCGTCCAGAGAAACTTTCCGTGAAGGCGATGTCCATATGAGTCAGGCGGAAAGGCTATTTGCGGCAGAAAGTTTTCATGATTCTTCGCTCAACTTTATAGAAGCAGAAGCTTTGTTTGCCATTTCCAGGATAGAAACAAGAGAAAGACGCCTTAGAGCAGAGGAAGCTATAAGAATGGCTGAAGAAGCTATAGAACAGAGTAATGAAGCAGCCATAGAGGCTGAAAGAGTAATAGAAGGAGGAAGCTTAAGATGAAACGGATAATTTTAGTTTTATTGTTGGTTCTTTTTGCGTTGCCGGCATTTGCCGTAACGGTTCCAGATGATGGATATACAGTTCCTCATCGCATCATTAATAATCAATTTTATCTTGAAAGTCTGCGGTTAAACGCTCTTGCTTTGGAAACATTTGAATTTGGTGACTATGTCGCTTCCAGAGGTTTTGCCGAAGAAGCTATCCGCTTTGCGTATCTTTCTAATGAATTTGTTTCTGAGCAGTTGATTGGAGAAGCGCAGCGCCTGTTGAGTTGGGCGCAGTCCAGTAACTTTGCTGTTAGGAATGCGTCTGAATATAATGAAAGCAGAGCTTATTATGAAACCAGCGTAGCGGCACATTCTATCGAAAATTGGGAAGTTTCTATTAGTTCGGCAATAAGTTCCATCGAAATAATGTGGAGATTTGCGCCTGATGCTCCTGCACCTCCGCCAGCATCCACGACAGGAACTACAACCGCATCTACGACTGGAACTGGAGCTATCGGTGGAACTACAACTGGAACTACAGGAACTACGACTACGCAAAGAACCGATGGGCTTTCTCCTCTGCCGAGTCAGTACAGAGTAAGAACCTGGGAAAATGAAAAAGATTGCTTGTGGACAATTGCCGGTTATCCATGGGTTTATAATGATCCCTGGCAATGGAGACGGCTGTATGAAGCAAATAGATCAAGACTGCCAGATCCAAATAACCCTGATTTGATTGAACCCGGTATGATATTGGAAATTCCAAGTATCAGGGGTGAACAACGTCAGGGAACATGGGAGCCAAACAGGACTTATTCCCGGCTGCCTTAATAGATATTTTTACAAGGTAGTATATGCCAAATAATTGGTGTATACTGCCTTTGTGGAAAAAGATCACCTTATATGGACAGAAGAAAAACGACAGCAGGTTTTTAGCTGTAATATATTTTCTGTTTGCGAATCAATTTGTAAATCACCATCAAGTTTCAATGATAATAAGCTTTTTTCGATTATTGAAACAAAAGAATGGGCTATTGTAATTCCTGTTATTAACACTCCAAAAGGCAAGCAATTTCTTATGGTTTGGCAATGGCGGCATGGCGCACAATGTTTAAGCCTGGAGTTTCCCGGCGGTGTGTTTGAACCGGGAGAAAAACCGGAAGAAGCCGCAGCAAGAGAATTGTTTGAAGAAACCGGTTATAAACCGGAAAAAATAAAAAAAATCGGGGAGCTTTCTCCAAATCCTGCAATAATGTCAAATAAAGTTCACTTTTTTCTTGCAGAGAACCTTATTAATAGCGGTAAACAACATCTGGATGAAGATGAGTTTGTTGAAATTGATTTTGTTGATACCCAGGAAGTGATTCAAGGTATGGGAAAAGTACCTTACATTCATGCGCT
>Ga0123356_10005633_pt1 | contig 12729 bp, 11 predicted proteins | sample TergutEmb28metaG_2_FD_92546 | JGI IMG/M metagenome (GOLD analysis project Ga0123356, IMG submission 92546) | Embiratermes neotenicus P3 segment gut microbial communities from Petit-Saut dam, French Guiana - Emb289 P3 | ecosystem: Host-associated > Arthropoda: Insects > Digestive system > Gut ... | reverse complement strand
AGCGGAGTGTGGGCATGACCGACACCTTGCTCTTCATCCGACACGCCGAAACCGACCTCGCAGGACGATTCTGTGGACACTCGGACCCGCCAGTCAATAAGCATGGCCTTCATCAGATTGAGGAATTGATCGAAAGACTACGGACTGAATCAATCGATGCAATTTACGCCAGTGACCTGTCACGGTCGCTGACCACGGCCGACGCAATTGGTAGGGCATTCGCACTCTCGCCGGTCACGGTTCCTGAGCTTCGCGAAATTGACTTTGGCGAGTGGGAAGGACTCAGCTGGCAGGAGATCGAATCCCGCGATCGGGTTTATACCTGTCGTTGGTCAGAAGCGTATCCGGACCTTCCCGCACCTGGCGGAGAGTTGTTCGATGCATTCCAATCCAGAGTTCTGAGCGTGGTGAAGCATCTTCTCGCGATCACCTCGCAGGGGCGTGCAGCGGTAGTCACACACGCCGGCGTAATGCGGGTGGTGCTGCAATCGCTCTGTGGACTCGGGGAGCAGGAGGCCTGGGAGCGGACAAAGCCTTATTGCGGTTTCTTTCGCTATCAGCCGAGGAGGCCTCTATGAAGGAAACAAAAATGCGGATACGAGAACTCGCCGCGTGGGGTCTTGATAAAGATGAGTATCGCCCGGCAGATGATCTGGATAATCCGGATATTGCGCGCGCTCTCGTAATCGACAGAGCACCTTTTGAGCTTAGGTCCCCGCTGGTGGAATCGAGCGATTATGAGTTGCAAGAGCTGTTCGCTGAACAGGAGTCACGAGCCGACCTTCAGGCAGAGGTGGCCGGGCGTGATTGGTCTCCATTCTTTGAGGTGGCGCAGTACCGAGAGCGCTGGTTGCTGCGCGACGGCTATCATCGGGCATCTCGCTGTCTGAAGGCGGGGATTTCTCATCTTACGGCGGTCATTGTGCGAGCTCAAACGGTTGAGCCTCTTGGCGCAGTGCATCGGTGGTTCTTCCCGGAAGAGATTCTATTCTCAGGTGCACCCCCGTGGGCCATCGACTTTCTCAACGATGCGCTCGATATTGAATACAATCGTGCTCCTCTTAGCAAGATGCTTCGCATCACCGTGGAGGAGACCCATACTCTTCGAGGAACAAACCTATGAGCATTGCAACCAAGCATGGTGACGGAGGACAGACAGGATTAGCCGGCGGCATCCGAGTTTCCAAAGCCGATCTTCGCGTCGAGTCCTATGGCTCAGTCGACGAATTGAATACACATCTCGGTTTTGCCCGCAGCATCTGCCAAAACAAAGAGATCGCAACCTGGACCGAGGAGATCCAGAGAACGTTATTTCGTGTTGGATCCGCACTGGCGACACCACCAGAGAGTAAAAAGAAACAAGCTGCAATCTCGACAGAAGATGTGGACAAACTGACTGATCTCGTTCACAAGATCGAGGCAACAGAAGGTATCCTCGCAGACTGGTCACTTCCTGGGGCACATCCGGAGTCTGCGGCTTACGAGATGGCCCGCACCGTCTGCCGCCGTGCCGAACGCAGCGCCGTTCGCTTGGTGGAAAGTGGTGGAGCCGTTCAGCCCGAGGTGCTGGCTTACTTAAATCGTCTCTCGGACGTGATCTGGCTGTTTGGTCGTTTGATCGAACACAATGCTGGCGTAGATAGCCAGCTTCGTGATCAGAGCCATAGCGGCCCCAAATTTTCGAGAGCATGGTGAGCCATCCAATGAATCCGCATCCTTCTTTCAGCAATGTAGAACGTGAAGCGATCTACAGAGTCATCGCCGAGCGGCGCGATGTACGCCGAGGTTTTCTCGACGCGCCTCTACCGGACGACTTAATTGGGCGTTTGCTTGCCGCGGCGCATAGTGCGCCATCCGTAGGATTGATGCAGCCATCGCGGTTTATAGTCATCCGGGATTACGGTATTCGCAAGGCTGTCCACCAGATCTTCGAGGCAGCCAACAAGCGAGCTTTTGATGGCTATGAGGGCAAGCAGGCCGAACGGTATGCCACTCTCAAGTTAGAAGGAATTCTCCAAGCCCCGCAAAACCTCTGTGTGCTTTGCGATCGGGAGAATGAGCGCGGCCACGGACTGGGGCGCCAGACCATGCCAGAGACAGCAGTTTACTCGACGGTCTGCGCGATTCAGAATTTCTGGCTCGCCGCACGCTGCGAAGGTGTGGGTGTCGGATGGGTCAGCATTCTCGATCCGGCCGAGCTTCGCAAGCTTCTCACCATACCGGATCATCTCACGCTCGTGGCGTATCTCTGCTTCGGTTACGTTGAAGTCTTTGCTTCTGAACCCGACCTCGAACGGTTCGGTTGGGAAAGGCGTGTTGATCTCAAAACGGTTGTCTCCTATGACCGCTACTCTGAGGAATGCGTATCGTGACCGCCCGCGCAGTCATGGTGCTTGGAACAAGCTCGGATGCGGGAAAATGTGTGCTCACCACGGCGCTCTGCCGGAACTTCGCCCAGCAGGGCCATCGGGTCACCCCTTTCAAGTCGCAGAACCTGACTCTCAACTCTTCGGCTACGACCGAGGGGCTTGAGATTGGACGGGCGCTGCACGCGGAGGCCGCTGGAATCGCACCGTCAGTTCACATGAACCCGATCCTGCTGAAACGCAGGCAAGATGACTTCAGAGGTGATCGTCCGCGGCAAAATCTGGGGGCGCCTTTCCGCTGCGGAATGCCACCAACGCCGGGTCGAAGAACTGTTGCTGGTTGTTTGCGTCTGAGAATGGAAACTATGCATCCGCTTCAGAAATCCCGCAGGTGTACACCATACTTTGCGGCGAGATCGCGAAGGCTTTGGAGGACACTGGTTCATCAACTTTCTTTAGCGACAGTTCTTCTGCTCGCATGCGCCTTAACAACAGCGCAGACGAAACCGCGACGCATTGTGTCTACATCCCCCAGTATCACCGAAACACTCTTTGCGCTGGGAATCGGCGAAAGGGTCGTTGGAGTTTCGCAATTCTGCAATTATCCGCCCGAGGTCCAGAAACTTCCCAAAGTCGGCAGCTACATCAAGCCTGATGCCGAGGGCATTGCCCGGCTTGCTCCAGACCTTGTTGTTCTGGAGCGGAATTCCAGTGCGCTGACCGAGCGGCTGGGCACGCTGCATATTGCTGTCATTGAAGTGCCATTTAGCACGCTCGAAGATATCTTTGCTGAGATTCAGATCATTGGGAAGGCAGCGGGAGTTCCCGATCGAGCCGCTAGTCTGATTGCGCAGATCAAAGGCTCTCTCGATGCGATTCAATCCAAAGCCAAGGCGATGCCTTCTCCGCGTGTGTTGGTCATTGTCGATCGCCAGCAAGGTACTCTGAACAACCTTATTGCGGTCGGCCCTGACAACTACGTGAATCAGATCCTTGAGATCGCGGGTGGAACCAATGTGCTGGCAAGATCCGGTGTGCAGCAGTACCCGCATATTTCGCTCGAGACTGTTATGCGCGAAAACCCTGACGTAATCATTGATATCAGCGGAACGCAGGAGACGGAAGCGGCTCGAAGGGCTTCGCGGGCTGCGACGTTGGCCCTCTGGGGTCAGCATCGGGAAATGGCCGCCGTGCGGAATAACCACGTCTACGCCGGAACGACCGATTCACTTGTAGTTCCCGGACCAAGAACTCCGATTGCGGCGGAGCGGCTCTTTGACTTCGTGCACGGGATCGGAGGCTCGGATTGAGCGGCCTGCTTGGAGTCGAGGGTGTGGGCTTTTCCTACGGAAGCCGATCGGTGCTCAATTCCGTCAGCTTTCTTGCGAAGGAAGGCGAGTTTCTGGCGCTGCTCGGAAATAACGGCTCCGGGAAGAGCACCCTACTCGACATCATTTCGGGTTTTCGTAAGGGACAAGCGGGTTCGATCTCGATCAAGGGACGCCCTCAGGGGGAACTGAAGCGGCGTGAGATAGCGCAGCAGGTAAGTCATCTTCCCCAGTCGATTCATGCAGACCTCCCCTTTACCGCGGAGCAGCTGGTTGGGATGGGAAGATACCCACACACCGACAGTTGGTTTGAGTCGGAGGAGGATCAACGGTACATTCGCCAGGCGATGGAGCGCACATCCTGCTGGCCGCAGCGCCATCGTGCCTTCGCCTCAATGAGCGGTGGAGAGCGGCAACGTGTGCTGGTTGCCGCGTGCCTTGCACAGAATGCTGCTGTGCTGCTTCTGGACGAGCCCTCCACCTTTCTCGACATCGAGCAACAGCTGCATTGTTTCAGCGTGTTGCGCGGCGAGGCGCGGGCGGGCAAGCTCTGCATTGCTGCAACCCATGATCTTAATTTGGCGCTGACCTATTGCACCCGTCTTCTTGTGCTGGCGAATGGCATCATCGCGCATGACATTCCAACCGCGGAAGCGCATGAGAACAAGGAATGGCTAAGCCTGTTCTCGAAACGCCTCGACATGGGCACGACTCCTTCCGGATCGCCGTGGGTGTGGTACCAATGAGTGCCACCCAGCCGCTCTCATTCGCGGCGCGATACAGCATTCCGCTTTCTGTGGCTGTGTTTGTCGGAGCGGCGTTGCTACTGCCTTGGGTCGGTGCGGTTCCTATCAGCTTGGCGCGGGTGTGGCGGCATCAGTCTCCGGACTACGAAATCCTGCTCCAGCTTCGATTGTCCCGAACTCTTCTTGCATTGGTTGCCGGCGGCGCATTGTCGCTGGCGGGAACGCTCTTTCAGGCGATGCTGCGCGATGCCCTGGCCACTCCATACACTCTAGGGGTTTCTGCAGGGGCTTCGCTGGGGGCGGTCGTCGTCATCGCGATTGGATGGGAGACGTTCCTGAACGTCCCCATGACATGGATCGGAGCTCTGGCCGGAGCATTCGGAGTTCTGGTTCTCGTTATCGGCGGTGCATTCGGACAGCGGCACATATCCGCCTTTAGCCTGCTGCTCACGGGAATCGCGATCAACAGTATCTGCGCGGCATTCATCATCATCTTAAGCGGTTTTGCGAGTATGTCGCGCTCGTTCTCGATTGCGCGATGGCTGATCGGAAGTATTGATGCGACCAGCTACATCTCTCTTGCAGTATTAACGGCGGTTGTGCTGCTGGTTTCGGCTCTGATTCTGGCCGAGGCGCGGAGCTGGAATCTTCTCGCGGTCGGGGAGCGCTGGGCAGCATCGCGCGGCGTGGGAGTCGGAGCCCTTCTTGTGCAGGGTTACATTCTCGGATCGATCCTGGCTGCTGGAGCGATTGCTATAACCGGCCCGATTGGCTTCGTCGAATTAATTGTGCCGCATCTTGTACGTTCGCGCATCAGCCCGGATCATCGGCTTCTGATGCCTTGCGCCTTCTTTCTTGGCGGAGCTCTGCTCGCCCTCTGCGACGCGATTGGACGCATCGTAATGCCGCCCGCAGAGCTTCCTGCCGGCGCTGTGCTTGCTTTGATCGGAGGGCCTTATCTGGTCTGGATCATTCGCGAGAGGACACCGAAAAAACAGATATGACCTCGCATCGCCAGCGCGTCATTGGTGCGGATGGACGGACTTTTGAATGTCGTCCAGCATCGAGGCATCTCTCCTATTGTTTTACCGGCTGCTGTTGGCGGATGGAACACTGGCACGCTGCAGCGGCTGTCGGTGAGCTGCCAGTAAAGCTATTTCCAGCACGTGACCAAGTTCCAGGCACCACACCAGCATTTCCGGAGCACTGAAATTCACAGTACCATTACTTGTTTGTGACTCGTTTTTCCGGGAAGGAGAAAAATGAGAGATTTGCTGCTAGTTGTCCTTGTTGCGTCTCTCCTGACGTTCACCGTCTCGGCACAAATCACGAGGGTGAAGGAGTACCCTCCCCAGTTCAACAAGTCCAGACGGGCGTGGCAAGAAGTGATTGAGAACCAGGGCTCGAAATCAATCGTGGCTATGCATACCACCTTTGATTGCATAACAAGTACGCTCACGGGATACCATAAGGCGGTTACGAGTGGGGGCTTCGACGTTCTCAGCATCCCCACTTATCTCGAAGTCCACGCAGTTCCTTCGGGCGGTGTTACGACAATGCTCGCTGAAGATCCCTCTCGATGCAGCGGTGGTGTAGACGCGGTTATCTTTGCGGACGGTCAGTTATATACCATACCCCCCTATGGATCGGTCAAATAAAAAAACCTAAGGAAGTACGAAGCCTGCCTGGCCTTACCAGAGCGTCAGGGTCCACGGTGGATGGGCTTATTCGCGTTTTGCTCTGAAATGACGTCACTCCTGGCAGCTTGGCTCGCCGGACGCTAACAGGGCTGCAGTTCGCCGCTGGCCGGCAGAACTTCCGGCAAGATCGCAGTGCCGATGCGGAACGACAGCACGCAGGAGCCGCAAAGCTCGAAAAACAATGCATTCGGACGGGAGTATCTGGTGCGAGCCGAACAGCAACATCCGTACGGTATACTACGCACCGATGAATGCCTCTGCACGTCCTGAAGATGGTTCGCAGGCTCTCTCCGATAGGCTCTCATTTGTTCGTCGAATCAAAGCGCATGCGATGCGTGCCATATGTCTGCATCTTGTCTCTTTGTTGGGCCTCATCACCTTGTCGCTGGCGATGTCGGTTGCACTGTTTGCTTCGAAAGAAGGAGTTCGCAGCTCGCGCGCTCAACAACACAACGACGCGCATCCCTCGCCTCAGACGACTTCCAGCACGACTTCCAGAAAGGTCCCTAATTATCGCAATACATCGCTTGACGTAAGGTATGTGGGTTCGGAGGCCTGCAAGACCTGCCACCAGTCGGAGTATGAACACTATTTTCAGACCCCGCACGGACGGGCCGCTACGCTGCCCACCGACCGCCCCGAACTGAAGAACCTGCCTCCCGAGGGCCAAAAGGTCTGTCCTGAAGACGGCGGCCACTGTTTTCGCGTTTTCCCTGGCAAAGACGGCTACTTCATGAGCCAGTTCGATCGTTCAGCCGACGGGACGGAATCGAATGTCGAGGTAGAAAAGATTGCGTTTGCCCTTGGAAAGCCCCTGCTGGCAACAGGGTATCTCATACAGCGCGGGAATTACCTGTTCGAGGCGCCACTCACCTTCTACACTGTGCCAGGCCCTGAACACATACCGGGCTGGGCCTTGTCACCCGGTTTTGCCTACGACGCGACCGGCTTCACCCGCCCGCTCACGGACGCCTGTCTCACCTGTCATGTGGGCCGTCCTAGTCCGAAAGACGCTACCCTCAATCTGTACAAGTCACCTCCGTTTGAGGAGCTGCCAATCGGCTGCGAAAGCTGCCACGGCCCAGGGGTGTTGCACGTCAAGGAACGTCGGGACCACCCGTCCGAGCATCCAGGCGTCGACACCTCCATCGTCAATCCCAAATATCTCACCGCACAGCTTGCCGACGACACCTGCATGTACTGTCATGAATTGGGGGAGGCTCGCGTTTCTCAGCCCGGCAAAACTTTTCAGGACTATCGCCCAGGAGTTCCGTTGCTACGTACAGCAGCCATCTTCAAGTCAAAGCTCCTGGTTGGTTGGAATCTCGAAGAATGGTCGGACGAGATGGCTACCAGTGCCTGTTACCGCTTCAGCAAAGGAGCGATGCGGTGCTCCACCTGCCACGATCCCCATTTCACGCCAAGCGCTCGCGAAGCACCAGAGTTTTATCGCTCCAAGTGTCTTACCTGCCATCAGTCCGCAAGTTGTACTCTGCCCCTTTCTGAGCGGCAGCACACGCAGCCAGTCGATAACTGCATCACCTGTCACATGGCCAAGCACGTCGCTCCGAGGCTCGTGAAATTCGGAGGTCAAGGAACATCACATCGCATCACATCAACGGAAGATGAACCGCTGCCGCCGGCTAGTAGTCCTCGAACCTCGGTAAGCCCGGCGTCCGGGCTGATCCTCACTGACAGTGACTCGGACGACGCGCAAAAGCGTCTTGATCCGCTCGTTCTGATGAAGGCCTATCAGGGCGTTCTGGCCCGCAATCACTCGAGCGATATTGCGGCACGTTACGAGACACTGCTGCGGCAATTGTCAAACGACAAAAACGATGCATCCGTATTCAGCGCTCTCGCAGACTTGGAGATGGCCAAACACAACGACGAAGGCGACCGCATGGCAATTCACGATCTCTCAGAAGCCATTCGCTTAGACTCGGACTCTCCGAAGGACTATATGCGGCTCTCGGAACTGCAGTTTCATTCAAACGACTTCGACGGCGCGATCGCGGTGCTGACTTCGGCTCTCAAGCGGTTCCCCTACGTTCCGACGACGTACGAGCACCTCGCGGCCTGCTATCTAAGCGCTGGGCAACCGTCGAAAGCCTCCGAGACTATCCGGCGCGGCCTCGAAGTATTTCCCTCCGATAAGGTCCTTCTTCTCCTAGCCCAACAAACCCACCAATGAATTCGGGCCCGCCCACAAGGGTTTGGCTTGGCTCATGCGCCGTATGAGATCGCGAAGTTCCGACCGGTAGGTGACGGGAAACGCGCTTCTCGTGAGTTTGGTATGATGTGAGTAGCTGTCTGTAGAACGAAGTCCACGACGGGAAACCATTCGGCTTTTTTGGCCCTTTGTCCTGCGTTCTGGGTCTCGCGCACCTCAAGAGCGTTGGAACCGGGTGGAGCCAACTTCTGCCGTCTGTTTGTTTGAGGGCCGTATTCCCCACTCAGCTGACTCTGTCCAAACCTGACGATTTCCCGGTGAAGGCACGTACCTAAGATTTGCCCAACCGTTCCACCACAAAGGGGAGGAACAGCATGAACATGAAAACGATCAGGAGAGTTTTTTATATCGGCATTACTCATTGAGGCACTCATCGGTATGGTGCCATTCGCCGGAATGAAGATCAGATGAACCGAAGGGATTTTGTACGGCTGGGGTGCGCCACCGTGATCGCCACGGGGGCAGGCAAGCTGCGGCCCGCGTTCGGGGAGTCGCTAGGCCTCCAGCAGGCTCCGGGGCGGCCACAGCATCGGACGGTGCCGTTGGAACCGAAGGTCACCGAGCGTGCGGCGGATTTCACCCTGCAAATCGCACCCATGATGGTCGAACTGGCCCCGCAGGTTGTAATCAGCACAATCGGCTACAGCAATAAAGTCCCCGGTCCCCTCCTACGGGTGCGCGAGGGCCAGCCCGTCACCGTCGATGTTGTGAACGACACGGACGTTCCGGAGTACGTGCATTGGCATGGACTGTTCGTTCCGTCGGAAGTAGATGGGGTGGAGGAAGAAGGCACCCCCCCGGTCCCACCCCGCGGCAGGCGGCGCTATCAATTCGTGGCCAAGCCGGCGGGTTCGCGATGGTACCACTCGCACACCACGGCCATGATGGATCTGCATCGGGGCGCCTACACCGGCCAGTTCGGGTTTTTCATGATTGATTCCGCGAATGATCCTGGACTCTACGACCAAGAAGTCTTTCTGGCGCTGCGTGAATGGCAATATTTTCTGTCTACGATGGATCAGGACGAGAGGGCGGCGGATCCCAACGACCCGATGCCCGAAAAACCTGCCACTCGAGACCTGCGTCCGAACGGACTTGAAGTCAGCGCTCCTCTTTATTCGATCAACGACAAAATACTCGGAGCGGGGGATCCCCTCCGCGTGCAGCCGGGTCAGCGCGTCCTGATGCACCTGCTCAACGCGAGCGCTTCGCAAATTCATCGCGTGGCTTTGCCCGGCCACAAGTTTCAGGTGATCGCTCTGGACGGCAATCCTGTGCCGGCGCCTCAGCCGGTCGATGTGATTGAGATCGCCCCGGGCGAGCGCGTGGATGCGGTCGTGGAGATGAATAACCCCGGCGTCTGGATTTTAGGGGAGCTCCGCGATGTCGCGCGGCAATCCGGCATGGGCATCGTAGTGGAGTACGCCAATCAACAGCAGCGCGCGCGATGGACTCCGCCTCCGAAGTGGCGCTGGGACTACACAATCTTTGGCGCGACCGCGCCGCATCCCGCGCCAGACCAGATCATTGACATGGTCTTTGAAAAAGTGCCTGGCGGACCCAATGGAATCAATCGCTGGCTCGTCAACGGCAAAGAATATCCGCATGAACGGGAATTCTTGTTCCGACGGGGAGGCCGCCACCGGCTGGTGTTTCACAATCGCAGTGACGATTCTCACCCTCTGCACATGCACCGGCACCTATTCGAGCTTGTGGAGCTCAACGGCAAGCCCACTGCCGGCATCATGAAGGATACGGTGATCGTCCCCGCATTTGGACGCGCCACAGTGGATCTGGTCGCCGACCAGCCGGGCCTGACACTGTTTCACTGCCATATCCAGCAGCACATGGACTTTGGTTTCATGGCGCGATTTCGCTACGCCTGAGCACGGCATCGCGGCCACGGACTCGTTCATCGCAAGCTCTCGTCCGCCAGGTAGTGCATGCGGTATGCGATTGGCGGCTTGCTCTCGGTCAATGTCTTTTTTTACACAGCCGTAATGTTGAAGTGATAGCATTTCTGTTTTCGCAACTATCAACCACAAGTCCAAAGGGGAGGAACACGAATGAAGACGATCAGTGCGGCATTGCTCATGGGAGCGGCCGCCTCGGTGCTGGCACTCGCAAGTGGTGCACAGGCACAAAATCAAAACTCACAGAATCAAAACCGCGGCAATCAGAGGCCAAACAATGCGTGGCCCTACGCAACGATGGGGCGCTCAGCGCCTGTGCTCGCGGTGGTAGGCGACGTCGCCTGCCAGCCAGGCGAGGAGCCCAGTGGTGAGTCGGCAGGTGAAAACTGCGACGGGGACACCGTTCAGAATCTGCGCCTAAGCCAGGCGGTCACTGCGCAACAGATTGAGAATATGAAACCTGACCTCGTCGCGCTCGTCGGAGATGAGCAATACCAGGTAGGCCAATATTCGGACTTTGAGAACTCGTACGAGTTGTCGTATGGCGCTTTCAAATTTATCACGCGGCCCGCGCCTGGCAACCACGAGTTTTATACCGAGCACGGCGCGACCGGCGTCGCCGGCTACGGCTACTTCTCCTACTTCAACGGCGTCCAGCACAATGCTGATGGAAGCATAATGACGGCTACGGTCGCCAACAACCCTGACACCGGCGGTACCTTCACCCAGCCCGTGCCGTATTCGGATGGACAGGCGGGTCACTTCGAGCAGTCGGGCGGACTCGGAAACACAGTGCCGGCGGGGGGCTCGGTCGGGGTCGGAGATGGCTGGTATTCCTATAATCTGGGCGCCTGGCACCTTATCTCGCTTAATATAGAGTGCGAGACGCAGCCGGGCCTCTGTTCGAACACAGGCTCCTGGTTTGCCGCCGAACTCGCATGGCTGAAAAACGATCTCGCGGCGAATCATTCGGCGTGCACACTCGCCTACTGGCACCAGCCCACGTACAGCGCTGCCAACAGCCTCAGCGAGGAAGGCACGACCGCTCAGGCCTTTTGGCAACTGCTCTACCAGTACGGAGCTGACGTGGTGCTGAACGGACACGACCACCTTTATGCCCGCTACCGCCCTCTTGACCCCTCCGGGAATTTCGATCCCAAGAAGGGCATACGGGAATTCATCGTAGGCACCGGCGGCGAGACACTCGATACAGTCGTCACAAACGGCACAGAGTCCAATCCGGGCGGCCAAGCGAACTTCAACGCAGTGAATCTCGAGGCGTCAACCGGGGAATTCTGGGGCGTGATGGGCCTGACGCTCAATCAAAACGGCTACGCGTGGGATTTCGAGTCGGCACTCAAGGACCCTGCGCAGACAACCGGCCCGGCTAGTTTCAGCGACAAAGGCGTTGGCACCTGCCACGGTCCGGTCAACAGGTAGTGACCAGATCATCTTCGGCACGCTGTCTTTGACGTTTCGTTTGGCAAGCATTCCCCACCGTTCGCAAGAAATCGCGAACGGTGGGGAATCTCTTATTTTCCCTCGCTCTCAGTTCCTGTTTGTGGCTTTCTTTGTTCCCGGGCGGGCCGTAGTTCTCCCTATTGATGCCGCGGACTGGTGACCGTATCAGATGAGCGATGCACGATAACGCTCTCGGTTGAGCCCCAGCTTCTGTTGACGGTTAGCTTGAATTGCTGAAGCAAGCGGCTGGAGTCAGAGAATAAACTGAAGCGAAGTGGAACCAGCGGGCAAAGGGACGAGTGCCAGGTTACGGAAAACATGGTGGCCAGGGACGGAATTGCATGGCATTGAACATTCCCAGTTACCCTGCCCATAGAGGGCGTTCCACTAGCTTCGGTTCCCGAATCGCTCGTTCTCCACTGGCATCACGCGCCAACTGGAAGGTTATGAATGGACCTGTGTTGCGTGCCGCTGATGTGCCAGATTTGCTGGCCGCGACGTACATTTCCTCGACTGACTGTCGGTCAACCCTTCGCCACTCTTGAGATGTGTGTCGGGTCCCGACTTCCCGTAATCAATCCCTCCACTATGACCGCCTGACTTCCGGATGGCCAGCTAGTCGTCGAGTAACCGGCAGAGCGTCCGCTGCTGTTGTTTTATCCGGCACTCCATTTACGAAGGTTCAGATTCTGGCCGAAAACTATGTCTCGTGTACGATCATGTGATCATCCCTTGGGAAAGGGCGTGTTTTGAGGGGAGGACATAGACTGCATGGCGGCGGAAACATTCGCGATTCGAATCTCGGATGCAGTGCTTGCAGATCTGGTGCGGCGGCTCGAGAGCACACGGTAGCCCGATGAGCTTGAGAACACAGGCTGGGAACTCGGCTCAAATCTCGCGTACATGCGTTCCCCTGTTAAGTATTGGCGTCACAGCTATGACTGGCGACGCGAAGAGGCAGTATTGAACCAACTGCCGCAGT
>Ga0123356_10005632_pt1 | contig 12731 bp, 11 predicted proteins | sample TergutEmb28metaG_2_FD_92546 | JGI IMG/M metagenome (GOLD analysis project Ga0123356, IMG submission 92546) | Embiratermes neotenicus P3 segment gut microbial communities from Petit-Saut dam, French Guiana - Emb289 P3 | ecosystem: Host-associated > Arthropoda: Insects > Digestive system > Gut ... | reverse complement strand
GACAATACTGGTATTGTTCATATCGCACTCTCATATGGTATTGAGGGTGGCAGCCATTCCGGCATTATTGCCGAGGGTAAGCGTCTTTGTTTATCCTCCAACTCTTGCTGACAGGCTATGCAGCGCACCGTATCGGGCTTGGCTTCCAGCCGCCGTTGCGGGATTTCCTCCCCGCAATCCACGCAGCAACTGTGTGGCCGGTTTTCCAGGACGGCTATACTTTGTTCCAAATGCCGCAGCCGTTGCCGGGCGCGCTCCATAACGATGAGTGTGATGCTGGTATGTTCGTAAATAGAGGCAAATTCGTTTGCGTCAGCACAGGGAGAAACAATAAGGGCCTCCTTGCCTTTCGCAAGTTTGCGCCGCTCCTCCTCAAGGGATTGCCGCAACGCGTTGGTTCTTTCGTTATTCATGATTGTACCTCACAAGCTAGAGTAGGCCACGCTGTTGCTTGGAAGTGTAGGTATGGAAGATGGCTTTTTTATGGCAAATTGATAGAGATTGTGTGATAACGCTTCTGGGCCTTTTTCACCCTTTTTCCGCGAGTGAATCATGCACCTCAGAGGAACCACTATTCTCGCCGTCAAGCACGGCTCCCAAGTCGCCATAGCCGGTGACGGACAGGTCACTATAGGCCAAGCTATAGTTATGAAGCACAGCGCCAAAAAAGTCCGCCGCCTTTATAAGGGCAAGATCATTGCCGGATTCGCCGGCTCCACGGCCGATGCCTTTACCCTGTTTGAGCGCTTTGAAGGCAAGCTGGAAGAACACAACGGCAACCTTGTACGCGCCGCCGTCGAACTGGCCAAAGACTGGCGCAAGGATAGATATCTGCGCTGCCTGGAAGCCATGCTCCTGGTGGCGGACAGGGACACTATTTTAATTTTGTCCGGGACCGGCGACGTAATCGAGCCTGACGACGGCATTGCCGCCATCGGCAGCGGCGGCCCTTACGCTCTTGCCGCAGCCCGAGCCTTGTCCCGCCACGGCTGCACGGATGACATGAGCGCCGAACAGATCGTCCGGGCAGCCATGAATATTGCCGAGGAAATCTGCGTGTACACCAACAATAAATTGACAGTAGAAGTACTGTAATTTCTAATATGTTGTATGTTCCATGTTATGACCGCAAAGCGTCGAGGATCTGCAGCGTATAATCAATGTGTAACTTGACTTAAAAATGCTCCTACGTTATTTACAAGAAACAACTATTGCACAGTAAAGTGTATTTCTTTATGCAATAGAATTTCAGAAAAATTTAATCGTGAATGCTAGAAGGCTGTTTATGGAAAGCTACATCAAGGAAGCTCTGGAAATTGTCAAAGCGCAAGCAAGTATCCGCACCATGACCGAAGAAGGAATTACCACCATGGTAAGAAAACTTTCTGACAGTATTCGTGCAATCAGTGAAAACAGTGGTGCCATCGTAGCAGAAGAAAGCGAGATACTTGATTCAAAAAAAGCGATCAAAGAAAATTCCACTTCCTGTGTTATTTGCGGCAAATCTTTCAAGCTGCTTACCAAAAAATATCTTGCCTCACACGGACTTACTGCGGATGAATATCGCGAACGCTGCGGTTACAAAAAGGGAACGTCGCTTGTCTGCAAAGCGTTACAACGTGAACGCCGCAAAAAAATGCAGGAGATGCGCCTTTGGGAGCGCAGAGGCGGCAAGAGTAAAAATGGTCATGTACCCTCGGCAAAGCCGGGGGCTTGAGATGGCATGAACCGCTCAAAGCGGTTTGAATATATGAGCCCCCAAGGGAGGCCAAAAGAACTGTTGACTACCTAAGTTGAGGGACAAACGATGGGCCACCCCGGCGTAGACACTTGGCTATTGCCTGATCTTCTGCCGACCGAAGAATTATTTGCCGCACTGGCTGCAAGATTCGGGCTGGATATTGCTCCGGAATACGAAGCGACGGCGCTGTATGCCGACTCTTTCGATTGGCGGCTCTATAAGCAGGGTTACTTACTTCATTGCAGCGGCGCCTGCTGGACTCTGTGCCATCACGACAGCAGGGAGGTGGCCGTGGAGCAGGACGGGCCTGCCCTGCATACCTCCTGTTTCGCTCGTGATTTTCCTCGCGGAAAGTTGCGGGAGCTCCTGGAGCCGGTTTTGGACATTCGCTGCCTGTTGCCGCTGGCGACGGCCCAGGTGCGCAGCAGGCAGATTCGCGTACTCAATCGGGACAAGAAGACCGTGGCCCAAATTGTGATCGAAACCCAGCGGCCTTCGACGCTACCGGGGGGGCTTGCCCCTCTTAAACTCCTCAGGCCGCTTCCGAGCGAAGCTCGGACAGCGTCCTTAACTACTGACGGGGAGCACCACTATAGGCTGTTTCGTCTGTTCGGGGTTCGGGGCTATGAGAGTGAGCAGAAAGGCGTCCGCCGTATGCTTGCCGCAAGCGGCGTTACCGAGACCGTTTCGCCCTGGTTCGGCTTTGAAGAAGTGTGCCAGGCACAGGGCCGCAGACCTCTTGACTACAGTTCGAAGTTCATGCTTGAACTTGGTGGCGGCGAAACCGCCCGTGAGGCCATGACTCGCGCCTATCAAGCCCTGCTGGACACGATTACCCGCAATATACCGGGTGTGCTTGCCGATTATGATCCGGAGTTTCTCCACGACCTGCGGGTCGCCATTCGCCGTACCCGCTCCGGCCTGAGTCTGGTGAAACGGGTTCTGCCTGATTCGGTCTCAAGCAGATTCAGCCGGGAGTTCCGTCGTCTTGGCGGTCTCACCGGCCCTACCCGCGACCTCGATGTCTATCTTCTTGCCTATGAGGACTGCCTGAGGCGCTTGCCTCCCTTTTTGCAGCCGGGGTTGCAGGAGTTTTTCGCAGAATTGCGCCGCAAGCGGCAGGGTGAACAGAAAAAACTGGCACATGCGCTTCGCGCCAAGAAAACCGAGGCGTTTTTCGACGCCTGGCAACAGGCTTTAAAGCAACATGACCGGCAAACGGCGGACTTGGCCGACCTGCCGGTACGAGAACTTGCCGACCAGATTATTATAAAACGGTATAAACGGGTGATGCGTGACGGCCGGGCGCTGGACGCCGTCACTCCCGATGCCGAAGTGCATGGCTTGCGCATCCAGTGCAAAAAACTGCGTTATGTTCTGGAGTTTTTCGGTTCTCTTTATCTAGGACGGGAACTGCAAATCCTGATCCGGAAGTTGAAAAAGTTGCAGGATATTCTCGGCTGCTTCAACGATCTTTCTGTGCAGCAGGAGATGCTCCACCAAAGTCTGAGAAGCCTTCCCGCAGAAGGGCAGCATAATTTTGATCAGGCTGCAGCGCTCGGCGGCCTGCTGCAGAGTCTGTTCCAGGAACAACAGAGCCTGCGCACCCATTTTGCTGAGGAGTTCGCGCAATTCGGCGATCAGAAAACCGCAACGCTGTTCTATCAACTTTTCAAAAAGCGACGGAAGCCGGTATGAGTATCATCGCGGTCTATAATATCAAAGGCGGAGTAGGGAAAACAGCCACATCGGTCAATCTGGCCTATCTTTCCGCGCAGCAGCCCGGCAAGACGCTGTTTTTGGACATGGATCCCCAGGGGTCGGCCTCTTTTTATTTCCGCATCCGTTCGCCCAAAAAATTCGGGACGAAAAAACTGCTCAAGGGTGGCCGGCACATCGAAGAAAACATCAGGGGCACCGATTATCCCGGCCTTGACATGCTGCCGGCCGATTTTTCTTACCGCAACATCGATTTGGCCCTGGATGAGCATAAAAATTCGCGGGCGCGGCTGAGCAAGGTGCTGGCGCCCCTGCGAAAGGAGTACGCCCGGATCATTCTCGATTGCCCGCCCAACCTGACCCTGCTGTCGGAGAATATTCTGTACGCTGCGGATCACATCCTGACCCCGATCATCCCCACGACCCTGTCCCTGCTGTCTTTGGAACGCCTGTTTGTTTTCCTTGACGAGATTGGCCTCGCGCATGACAAGATAGTGCTCTTTTTTTCCATGGTTGAAAAACGCAAAAAGATGCATACAGAGATGATGCAGTCTCTGCGGGAGCAAAATCGGGTGCTCGCCACCACTATCCCCTACTTGGCGGATATTGAGCGGATGGGGGGCTATCGGCAACCTGTAGCGGCGGCTTTGCCCAATTCAGCCGCTGCCGCCGCGTATGAGAGCTTGTGGCATGAAGTCCAGAATCTCCCTTGAGCATGACACGATCCGGCTGCTGATTTGCCGCCACGGCAAATCAAGCTGGCAGGATCCCGCCCTGCGCGATTTTGACCGGCCCCTGAACAAGCGCGGCGAGCGCGATGCCCCGGAAATGGGCCGCCGCCTAGCGCAACAGGGAATTCGGCCCGATCTGATCATGAGCAGCCCGGCTGTGCGCGCATTGGCCACAGCGCTTCACTATGCCCGTCAGCTCGGGATCTCGCCTGAGCAAATACGGCACAACCCGGCGCAGTACGCGGCCTCGGTTCCGGCATTGCTCAACCTGATCCGCACTGTCGATTCCAGTGTGAGCACCCTTATGCTGGTCGGGCACAATCCGGAGAGTACGGATCTGACCAATGCGCTGGGCGGCTTGAGCATCGAAAATATCCCGACCAGCGGCATCGTGGCCCTTGCCTTTTCCGGGTATACGTGGGCTGATCTGACGGTGGGCAGCGGTACCTTCCTGTTTTTTGACTACCCTAAAAAAGTAGGCAACGTCACACAATAAACACACTTCGGTCATAGTATCTTCATCAAATAGTGACAAGGTGCTTTATAATATTGGGATGCATTCCCACTCCCTAAACTTTCACTATTCAAGCTATGAGCGAAAATTTTCAGCAAATCCTGAAAGAAGAATTGAATACATTTCTTCTTGCCCAACAACATTATTTCCCTGCCGATGAAGTTCTTAAAATCGATCTTCATTGTCACGATCATAATAGCGATGTTCCGGACGAGATCATCGGGCGCATATTAAATGTTCCCGAAACATGGCTGCCAAGTGAAAAATTGATCGAGGAGCTGAAAAAGAACGGTTGCGATACCTTTACCGTAACCAACCATAACAACGCCCGCTCGTGCTACGAACTACAAGACAAGGGCTTTGATATTCTGACCGCCGCCGAATTCAGTTGCCTGGTGCCGGACTTCGGCCTGGGCATTCACGTGCTGGCGTATGGGTTCACACCCGAACAGGAAGTGAGGCTGGAAAAACTGCGCAAAAATGTGTACGGCTTCCAAGAATACGCTAGAAATCAGAACATTCCCACTGTTTGGGCGCACCCGCTGTTCCATTATGCCGCAAGGAAAACCCCGCCACCCAAATTCTTTGATAAAATGCTGCTTGTTTTTGAACGTTTTGAAATGATGAATGGGCAAAGAGACTGCTGGCAAAACCTTTTGGTCAAAGAATGGCTGACGCAGACAAGCCCGGAAGTTATAGACAGGCACGCCGCATCATTTGACGTTGATCCCAACGTGTATTGCGTCGACCCCTACCACAAAGCCATAATCGGCGGTTCCGATTGCCATTACGGCATCTTCGCCGGCATGACCGGAACCTACCTGCACGTTCCAAACCTGAAAGAGCGCCTGAAAACCGCGCCGCGCTCCCTACTGGCGCTGGAAGCCATCCGCAATAAGCATATTGCCCCTTTTGGGGCCTATCAAAACAGCCAGAAAATGACCATCGCATTTTTGAATTATGTCTGCCAAATTGCCCTGAACTACAAAGACCCCGGCCTGATGCGGCTATTGCTGCATAAAGGCAACACAAATGACAAGCTCATCGCTTTTGCGGCTTCCAACCTGTTTTGCGAAGTGCAAAAACACGGCACGACAACTTCCTTTGTGAAAATTGTCCTAGACAGCATGCTGGGCAAAAAACCTTCAATGCTGAAAAAACTCCTGCTCAAGCCAAAATACAAGCCCATATTTGACGATGCCGCGAGTTTTGCGGAAAAACACGGCATCAGCGATAGCCGACTTGCAGGCGAATATTACAAGGCTATTTTGTCCATAAACAGCCAATTATACAGCATCTTGACCAAGCGGATAGACAAAAAGCTGGAAAAAAATAACGCGGGCAAGGTTTTTGAAAACAGTGACATAAACGCGTTCATAGAAAAACTTGAATTACCATTGAATATTAACGCTTACCTTGGCGCGAAAAAGAATAAACGCGGCAAATCCATAGATATTTACAGCTTTTTGGACGGCATCTCTTTCCCGTTCTTCAGCGCGCTTTTTATCCTTTCCGCACACTTCACCAGTGCAAAAACACTCTTTAACGCGCGCCCGTTGCTCTGCGAATTTTCCGAGAATTTTGGCAAATACCGCCACCCCAAGCGAATTATGTGGCTGACCGACACCTTTGGCGACCCCAACGGCGTTTCCGTGTTCCTCAAGGAAATGCATGAGGAAATCAAAAGAAGGAACTTGCCCGTAGACATCGTGTGTTGCAATTCTTCGCTGAAGCCGGATGATCATTTGATTGTTCTCAAGCCACTCAAAGAGTTTTCGCTGCCCCTGTATCCGGACTATACCTTTAGAATTCCCAACTTTGTTGAACTGCACAATTTATTCTTTGAGGGCGGCTACGACAGGATTATTTGCTCCACAGAAGGCATCATGGGCTTTTTGGGTCTGTACCTCAAACATGCATATACGGTGCAGGCATCCTTTTATATGCACACCGACTGGTTGACCTTCGCCCGTAAAGTGTTGAACATTGAGGGGGATAATTTCAGCCGGGTGCGGCGTATCCTACGTTCTTTTTATAAAGCCTTTGACAGGGTTTTGGTGCTGAACTCCGATCAAAAAACATGGCTTTCCGGATTTCACATGAACCTTAACCCTGAAAATGTTTGCCAGACCGCCCACTGGGTAAATCCCCGTTTCAAGGCACAGCCGTCAAACAAGGAACAGGCTTTCGGCCTGCCTGAAAACATGCCGGTACTTCTGTATGTGGGCAGGGTGAGCCATGAAAAAGGCGTGTTGGAATTGCCCGCTATTTATCAACGCGCAAAACAGGCCGTTCCGGACTTGAGGCTTGCGATAGTGGGAAAAGGGCCCGCACAGCCACAGCTCAAAAAAGAAATGCCGGATGCAATTTTTGTGGACTGGGTGCAACAGGACAAGCTGCCGTTGCTATACGCTTCGGCGGATATGCTGGTGCTTCCTTCCCGTTTTGACACTTTTTCGATGGTAGTGCTGGAAGCGCTCAGTTGCGGCCTGCCTGTAATCGCCTACAATACCAAAGGCCCAAAAGACATCATCAAGCACAGGCAATGCGGCTTTCTGGTTGAAACGCCTTTGGAAATGCAGGAACACATTGTTGCCTTTTTGCAGGGTAAAAATAAGACCGCTTTCAAGAGAACGGCGGTGAAAAGGGCGGCGGCGTACAACCCGGATATGATTATCGCCGAGTTGATGCGGCACATGGGGCTTGAGTGATGATGCAGCCTGATACTACGCAGGACTGGTGGAAATATGGGGTAATATACCACATTTATCCCACTAGCTTCAAGGACAGCAATAATGACGGCATCGGCGACATACCGGGCATAATAAAAAAGCTGGATTACCTGACCGATCTGGGCATCGACGCCATATGGCTTTCGCCTGTTTGTGCGTCTCCTATGGCTGATTGCGGCTACGACATTTCCGACTATAAAAGCATCGATGATCAATACGGGACAATGGATGATTTTAAGGAACTGCTGGCCGAGGCGCATAAAAGAAATATTCGCATCATAATGGATTTGGTGCTGAATCATACGTCGGAGTTGCATCCCTGGTTTCTGCAATCCCGATCGTCAAAGAACAACCCAAAACGCGACTGGTATATCTGGGTGCCGCCGAAAGACGGCATTAAGGGCAGAAAGCCCAACAACTGGAGAACGTATTTCGGAAGAAAGGCCTGGCGCTACGATCATAAAACACGAGAATATTACTACCATTCCTTTTTTTGGGAACAGCCGGATTTGAACTGGCGAAATCCGGAAGTAAAAGAGGCGATGTTTGACGTCATGCGCTATTGGCTGGATATGGGCGTTGATGGCTTTCGTCTGGATGTGATTAACTTGTTGTACAAGGATGTGGAGCTTAAAAACAATGAATATCGCCTTTGGGGAAAATCAAAAATACACAACCGCGATCAACCCGAAATGTATGATCTTGTAAAAAAAATACGAACATTACTGGACAGTTATCCCGGAAAGATGAGCATCGGTGAAATTTATGTCATGCCGCCGGGTGACCCGGCTCTTGTCGGCGGCTATCTCGGCAACGGCGCTGATATGCTGCATTTGGCGTTTGATTTTTCTCTGGTGTATACGTGGTGGAAAGCATCCAGTTACTATAAATCCATAGTCAAATATTACCGGGAAATACCCGAAAACAGCTGGCCCTGTTTTTTTCTTTCCAACCACGATGTCGGGCGCAGCGTCAAACGCCTGTTCTGGGAACACAACAAATATGCAAAGGCCAAGCTGCGCGCGGTGTTGTTGCTGACCTTGAAAGGCACCCCCTTTATCTATTACGGCGACGAGATAGGCATGGAGAACGTGCCAATTCCTAAAAGACAGGTCAGGGATTTGTATGGAAAGTTGCTGCATCCCTTTGTCAGCGGGCGTGACCGCGCCCGTACGCCCATGCAATGGAGCGACAAGCCCCACGCCGGCTTCAGTGAGCAAACACCCTGGCTGCCCGTGTCGGAACATTACTTGGCGATAAATGTAAAAAAAGACGGCGCTGCCATTTTAAGTATTTACAAGACGCTTTTATCCCTGAGAAAAGGACACGCCGGCCTGCATAAAGGCAATATTATTTTTCTCAATAAGGGAGAGGACAATATTTTGGCCTATTCAAGAAAATATGAACAGGAAGAACTCATAGTGCTTTTGAATTTCAGCGGCTGGGAAAAAAAATACACAAGTCTTCCTGATACTGTGAAAATACTTTTTTCAACTCATGGTACAATAAAGTCCGGCGCTCAAATAACTCTGCGCCCCTTTGAGGGAGTGATACTGAAAAGATAGGCATTGCATCCGTTGGCATCAGGCTCTACTGAGACATTGAGCATAAGGCCTGCTACTCTGTAGAGAGAGCCAGGCGAAAACCAGCAGATATATTATGGTATTGTGTCGCTTATGTGGCGCGGCGCGCGCCCCATGTGTTTATGGAGCCGCACTTCCAGCCTGGGGCTTCTGCGCCGTGCTCTTTGCTGCCGCGCTCTTTGTGCTGATGGGCTTAGGAGCGGGGGCAGCCGTCTTTTTCTGTTTTTTCATATTCTTTTCAGCTTCTTTTTTGGCGGCTTTTTCACGCTCTTTATCTTCGGCAAGGCTTTTCTTGACGACTTTTCTCAATTCCGCAACCGAGACATGCCCAATAAATTCAGCTATAGCTTTATATGTATAGTCTTGCGCCAAAAAATCTTTCACGTGCGGCAGCATCTGCTCGACAAACGCTTTTTGGGAAATAGTGACAATTTTTTGGGGTCTTTCGCCTTTTGCTATTCTGCTCAGGAGTTCGGTCAGGTATTCGGGGGTAATGATTTTTTTATCGGCCATGTCATTGCTCCAGGTTGTAAGTGCTGGCCAGCAGACGTTTTTCGCACAGGTCGCGGATAAGCCCGTCCGCCAGGCCGATTTTAGGGACATAAACAGTGCTTATTGAAGGGCATTGTTTACAGATGTAATAGAAAATCTCCAAGGCCGGGACAATAACATCAGCCCGGTAATCATTCAAGTCGAAGTCGCGCATACGCTCCTCGACAGTCAATGCGCTGAGCCGGTCCAAAATATCTTTGAGTTCACGGGGCCAGATGGGGGCTCCGTTTTTCTTGCCAAGCACTTTATGCGTCTTGTTGATATTTCCGCCGGACGCCACCATGCGATATGGAGCATGGCGTGAGCCTAAGCTCTTAAGTTCGCGGGCAAAGCGTTCTTTTTCCGAATTGTCCACCGCATTGCTGAGTATGCGCACTGTGCCGATTTGAAAAGAATCATGGAAGTGCAACTGGCCGTTTTTGTATAAAATAAGCTCCGTGCTGCCGCCTCCCACATCAACATATAAAGCGGTCGTACCACCCGTGGCCGATTCCTTTTTATTGTCAGCCATATAGATGAGTTCCGCTTCTTCCAGCCCGCTGATGATTTCAACCTCAACCCCAGCCTGTTCCTTGATCGCCTTGATGATCTCCAGTCCGTTCACGGCATCGCGCATGGCGCTAGTGGCACAGGCCCGGAAGCAGGAAACGCCATAGGCCTCCATAATGTGGCGGAATCCCTGCATAGCCTCCAGCAGACGGGCTGCTTTATCCTCGTTCACCCGGTTGTCGATAAAAACATCTTCGCCAAGACGGATGGGAACCCGCAGATAAGCGGCTTTTTTCAATAAACAATTAGGGTGATTTTGGTAGACTTCCACATAGTTGATGAGAAGCCGGACCGCATTTGTACCTATGTCTATGGCTGCCAAAACGTCCACTTTCACTGGCTGCCCTTGGCTATGCGTTTTGCGTAATAATCATACAGAGCTTGCTGAGCGCGCACACCAGTATCACCGGCCTGCTTGGGAATATAATTGTTCTTGGTTGACGGCGCAAGGCTCCTGGCTTTGGCAGTATCCGACCACTGGATTTCAAAAAAATCTTTCAGTTCTTTTTGCAATTCACTGTCGTAAACAGGAGCCGCCACTTCCACGCGGCGGTCCAGGTTGCGCATCATGAGATCCGCACTGGAAATATAAATGAGCTCTTCGCCGCCGTTGCAAAAAAACATCAGTCTGGCATGCTCCAGATACTTGTCAATGATGCTTATGGCTTTGATACTTTCGCTCAACTCGGGAACTTGCGGCTTTATGATACAGGCACTTCGCACTATCAGCTTGACATCAACCCCGGACTTTCCGGCCTGATACAGCGCTTTTGCCATTTTTTCATCTGTTATATTGTTACATTTTATCCATATATACGCAGGGCGGCCTTTTTTTGCATTTTTTATTTCGTTATCTATCATTTTTTTTATTGATTTTCGCATGGTAAATGGAGAAACGAGAAAACTCTTGCAGGTGAATCGACGGTGCATATTGCCTAAAAAGGCGAATATTGCCCGCGCATCGCTTACAAAGGAAGGATTTGCGGTCAGCAGGCCAAAATCGCTATACAGCTTGGCCGTATCCTCATTGAAGTTGCCGGTCCCGACATACACGTAATTTCCGGTCTTGCTTGTTTTGGGTGTGCTTTGCACCAGGATCAGCTTGCTGTGAATTTTAAGCTCGGGCGACCCGTGGATCACGGTAACGCCAGCCTCCTGGAGGGTCTCAATAACGCCGACATTACGCTCCTCGTCAAATCTGGCCAAAAGCTCGACATACGCAATAACGCGTTTTCCATTCCGCGCGGCACTGATCAGCGCAGTGACGATTTTTGAATCGGAGGCCAGCCGGTACAAGGTAATATGGATGGACTCCACCGTGGGCGATATGGCTGCTTCGCGCAGAAAATCAATGACATGGCCAAAGCTCTGGTAAGGAAAGGACGTCAGAATGTCCTGGCGGTCGATCTTCCGGATAATACTCGAGCAGGGCACGATGTCGGGATGAGGAAGCGGCGGGGTACTTTCGACTTCCAGGTCCGGGCGGATCACGGGAAAGGACATCAGATGCCGCATCATGTGATAGCGCCGACCGGGTTCGATGGCCTCCGGCTTCAGCTTCAACCTGGAAACAATCGCCTGTACGAGATCTTCAGGCATTTTCATATCATGAACAAAACGCACAGGCCTGCCGCGCATGCGCTCTTCCAGACCCTTTTCCATCTTTTCCACAATGCTTTTTCGCAGGCCGAGTTCCAGGCTGAGGTTGGCATCGCGCAGGAGCTTGAACATATAGGCGTGGACGCGTTCATATTTGAACATGAAAAAGATGTCGTCGAGACAAAGGCGGATAATGTCATCCAGAAAAATGATGTCCTGTCGCCCGGCTTGTGAAGGCAGTTTGACAAAACGAGGGCAGGAGCTGTTTACGGGAGTCTGTAAAATGGCGAAACGCTTCTTTGGTGCTTTGTCGGACTCCAGGCAAACGGCAAAGTAGATGCCGCTGTCGGGTAAAAAAGGAAGCTGTGCGGTTTTATGCAAAAACAGCGGCAAGAGCCTGCGGCTCACCACGTCGATAAAATAGTTCCGGCAGAATTGTTTTTGTTCATCATCCAACATCGTTTCATCAATAATGTAAATACCTTCCGCAGCCATCTCAGCCAATATGCGTTGGTAGATGCCGGTGAGCTTCTTTTGGCCAGCGCTCACATCCTGGTGAATGACGCGGATCAGATCCCGTGGCGTGTAGCCTCCGGGCAGCAGCACTTTTTTCGTTTTGGCATCGCGGTCGAGCTGCATGGTGTGGGCAAGCCGGACCTGGATAAATTCGTCGTTATTGCTTGAGTAGATGCCGAGAAAACGCAACCGCTGTATCAACGGCACACGGCTGTCTTCAGCTTCCTGGAGAACGCGGTTGTTGAAGGAAAGCCAGCTTAAATCTCTGTTGTAATAGTTCATGGCTAACGGTGGGTAATGGGTAAGACTCCTGATTTCCAAGTTTTCCGCAGTCTTTTATAGTCCTCGCGCAGCTTTGCTTCGCAGCCTGTCGCGCAGCACGATTGCCAGCAGATTCATGCCCAAAACGAGCGTTATTAGCACCAGTGCCGTCCCATATTGCAGCGGCCTGGTTTTTTCTATTTCCGTTCCTGCGGTAGCCAACACATACATATG